>Ga0247841_10000365_pt1 | contig 119742 bp, 134 predicted proteins | sample LaCruzMarch2015__2_FD_192410 | JGI IMG/M metagenome (GOLD analysis project Ga0247841, IMG submission 192410) | Freshwater microbial communities from meromictic Lake La Cruz, Castile-La Mancha, Spain - LaCruzMarch2015_18m | ecosystem: Environmental > Aquatic > Freshwater > Lake | place: Spain... | reverse complement strand
AGCGTACTTGGGTAATTCAGGTTGAGGAACTCGGATTATGGTTTCATTTCCTTGTGGTTCTGATGGAGGTAATTCTGGTTGTGGTTCAGGTTCATGATGATGAGGTTCAACCCATTCCATCAGAGGAAGATAATCACCTGGAACCATGTATATTCCACAAGAATGAGGCACCCATGTGTCTCCAAGACCATCACCAGAAGTATCCTCCCCCGTATAATCAGACCAGTAGTTACCACCAAGATACGGACCACCCATGATATTTGTCCCAAGCGTCTTTGAGACATTCCATATGTCTTCCGAATAGACATCGTAAGCGTTTATAGGATTGCCATGGAACGAATTATCATACCACAGGTTTGATGTGCCATAATCGTCCTCACCGCTATAATATCCATAGTTGCTGTTATTGTATATTTCATTATGGAAAAAGATATTGTCGTAAACAGCATCAACACCATCAACTGTTGATATACCACTACCGAGGCAATCATGAATGATATTATTTTCGATACGAGATATTGTGCAATAGTCGATGAACAGCCCATCTTCTGTCATGTCACTGATGTTATTATTGGAAATTGTTGCGTCTTCTGATTCGAGAACAATACCATATCCACAGTCATAGAGGACGTTATTTGTAATCTGACTTTCTACGCCTGAATAACGAATAGCCACATCGCAATCAGAGATGTTACAACCATCCATTATGACGTCATCCGTGTAAGACAGTGAAATAGCAGTACCATCACCATAAACATTCGTTATAGTTGTATTTCTTATGGTAATTTTTTCTCCACCTAAACACATAATTGCTGGGTTAAAATCTACATTTGTAATCACACAATCAGAAATTGTCGTGTTAAATCCTGCACCTTCACCGCCTATACCGATACAACCATTGCCACTTGTATCGAAATAACAGTTTGTTACAGAGCAATATTGTCCAACGTAGAGATTCAGAAGACCATCGAATGAATTATAAAAAGTAATCCCTGAGATATTAACATAATCGGAATTGACTTCCATCAAGTAAGAAGAACCATCAGCGTCTATTGTGACTTCATCAGGTGAACTTCCTATGAGGTTGCAATGTTTGGTTATCTCCAATTGGTTCTCGATATAATATCCTGGAAGAACATAAATTGTTCTCCCGTCTGGAACAACATCAATCCCTTCTTCTACAGTATGAACATGGGAGTAATCATACCAACTTGGTGCAGCATCATCATCAACATAAACATCATCATCAAATGGGGTTGTTTCTACCAGAATCGCATAGATGGTTGTGCCGTACGTCCCTGTCGCCGCTGATGTTAAAGTCGCTTTGTCATATTTTCTAAAAGTAGTTGTATCACCACCAACATAGACGTATTTACCATCTTCTCCAATAGCCTCAATTTGACTACCAAAAGATACTGATTTTCTTGGTGGTTTACCAGAACTGACATTCGATTTCCAAAATTGATATAGCGTACTTCCTGCCCCCCCGCAATAGAAATATGTTGAGTCAATTGAACTTACTGCATTCATGGAACCATAATAGGGTGTTGAAGCGGCACCTCCACCTTTCCCATATTGATGGATAGAGCCAACCCCTGATGCAATTGTATTTAATGCGACATAATAATGAACACTTCCCATTGATGAATAGTTATCTTGAGAGAGACCCAATATTGCTCTTGCTTCTGCAACTTGCTGACCTTTATAGGTCATGTTGGTTTTCCAATACCAACGGACTCTTTGAGTTGTTGCACCACCGGCGTAGATATAGGTATCGTCAACGCAAATTCCCCAAATCCAGCCACCATAGGAAACTGTGTTTGCTACCCATGTAAGATTTGATTTCCAATATTTGCTGACATAATTCGCTGTAGCACCTGCGGCATAGACATAAGTATCATCTATAGCAAGACATAGTATGTCCTTTTGCATTCCCCCGCCACCATAAGAAGCGGATGTTGCCGCAAGTGTCAAATTGCTTTTCCAGTACTTGTTTATTGTACCATGCCAAGGAGAATCGGTGACTCTCCCTGCGGCATAGATGTAAGTATCATCCTGAACAATGTCATAAATCATTTGACCATACGTAGCAGTTTGCGCCTTTAGGGTGAGGTTAGATGCCCAATATTGTTTTACCGCCACATTACCAACTCCACCGCCACCGACATATACGTATTCTCCCATATCATATGCTTTTGCTGGCAGTGTGATATTAGGAATTATTGGTATTATTAAACAAAGCAGTATTGTTATAACTACAATTTTTTTGTCCATTTTGGCACCTTATATCCATATGATTTTTTAGTTGATTTTCTGTTTCTATGATACGCATAATAAATAATCAGAACAAAGAAAAAGAAGAAAGCGAACCATATGATAATCTTCAAGATGAGACTTGAATGTAGGTTGCTGTTCGCGGTATCAAATTGGACGATACCAGCACCCCAGGAATTTATATCACCTTTTGCAAGACAACTTGCTTCAATAGACTCTTCAAACGTCTGTGGAATGATGGATTTGTCCCAGAAATAGAGGGTTCTCACGATGTCGATTTCAAGTTTGTTGTTCGCATAGACGAGAGCGATACCGCCACTGATAAGAGGCGTTGCCATACTTGTTCCACTGAGTGTTCTCTCATCATAAAGCCATGGACCCATGATGCTTTCACCAGGGGCTGTCACATCAGGCTTCATAGTTCCGACAACCGGTCCTCTGCTACTCCAAGGGCAGATGATGTCATCTTTCAAATCTAATATTCCTTTAAACCGAAGTGATTCGTCTCTAATCAGTATCGGGTCTGAGGCAGCGACAGCGATAACACTATCAGAGATGCCTGGAGAAGCGATAGAACCTGGGGATGGTCCGAAGTTACCAGCCGCTACAATGACGATGATACCGCTGTTTCTAAGGTCTTCAACCGCTTTGACAAACGCATCATCTTTTGCACCAAGAACACCAGCGCTGATTGAAACAATATCCACATGCATCTGTTTCGCTGTGTTCAATGCAGTTACAAAATCACCGGTTGTGCAACTTCCATCAGCACCGAAAACCCTATACGATATCTGTCTTGCATTTCGGACTTTAGTCTGAAGCATATAAGCAACAGCATAGTTCACCCATGTCCCATGACCATTCTCATCAAACTGATTGCTAACCGACATGCCTTTTATCGTTGAAATCTTATTCAATTGGATATTATTATAGGTGATTGGGATGACACCTGAATCAATGACCATAACAGTGATTTCTGCATCGCTGTTCGAGAGATTAGTCGCATGGAGAAGTCGATACATCTCAGGGACAGTAAAAGCAGGTGCAGTATATTTTGGTAATTCAGGGACAGGAATAGTGTATCGCGTCTCATTGTCTACTGGGGTGATAATTGGTGGTGCTGGTTGTTCGCCTTGTCTCACTGTTTTAAAAGTAAACCATGCTCTTGTTGTGTTTATTCCATCCGTTGCATTAACGTAAACACGATAAGTAGTATCATGTAGCAGACCAGAGAGCACTAATGATTTTACACCGGTTGTTGCACCGTTTTCCTGATTATGTTGACCATTACTACATTGGATGGTCCAATCAAAAGTACCACCAGTATCAGTAATTGGTATCTGCCAGTTCACTGAAAGACTGTTACCTGTTGAACTGTTTGCAGGGATTGGTGTCCCAAATATGGGTGGATGATAGGAAACAGATTCAGGTAACGTCGTGAATTGCATATCTATGCCAAATCCACCTCCGAACTCGTTTTCTGCATATGCACGGAAATGATAGGTTGTATCCGGCAGTAGACCAGTTATTGGAAGTGAATACGTGTAATTATCGCCTGCGTTCACCCCGATTGCAATAACCTGACCATCTTCAGAATAAGTCTCTGAATCAAATCGTTTGGACATATTTGATTTCCAATATTGAGAGACAGTTTCATCTCCTACAACATAGACATATCTTCGGTCATCTGCGATGTCGCTAATCGTATCACTATATGCACTTGATGTTGCTTTCAATGTAAGATTACTCAACCAATATTGTTTAACGGTGTTACCACCAGCAACAGTTAATGTAGATTGATACGCTAAATCTGATTTCTGATAAATCTTGACAGATTCGATAGCATAGAGGTATGTGTCGTCAATAGCGAGTTTTGAATGACTCGCATAAATATATGTGTCATCATGGACTAACCCCGTGACATCGTTTCCGAATCTTTCTGATTGTGTGATACGAGTAAGATTCGATGCCCAATATTTGTATATGTGGTCTCCGTAATATGTAATGGGTCCAGGGAATGTCCATGAAGAAGCATCGCCTCCAGCGTAGACATATGTGCCATCAGTATCAACAGAATATAAATAATCGCAATACTCCATCACTGATTCTGATAATTTTGTTAAAGTTGAGGCTGAATATTTGAAGACACGAGCACGTGCTGAAGACTCCATCCAATCATCCATGCCTACCACATAAACAGAAGAACCATCAGAGACGATATCCCGGATTCGTGCTTGATATTGCGTCCCATATGGGATATTTGATTGTGCATCATAAAACCAGAGTGTTGGATAAATGTCTTGTCCAGGTATAAATTTTTGAACATGGTCGTTCCATACTTGAGGATTTGGAGGATATGAATGGGTGTATCCCCCCATGAAGACGTAACTGCCATCGTATTCAACAGCATTAATAATCATGCTATTGACATCATTTGGATAAAGATATAATCCACCGGGGTTGCTGGTTCTGCTCATGTTTCTAACATAATACTCGTAGAGTCTTGGCGTTGGTCCGTCTACCTCGAAGTAACCACCAGCATATACATATTGAGTCCCAAGGTTTGCTGAATCATTGGTGCTATTGCTTCCATAACCAGTTGTTTCTCCATAGTTAAAGCGTAGTGTGGTATCTACACCACAACCGTCTTTTAATATACCCCATAATGTCGCTGTTGTTGTCCCAATAGATGTTACCGCAGAAGTATCGACAAGTGGTGCATCTAAATCAGGGTTTGAAAGAGTATGAAAATCTCCCTCAGTTCCTATTGATTCACCAGCAGTATTGTTGCTATATGCACGGAAATGATAGGTTGTATCAGGAGAAAGACCTGTGAGAATAGCCTCGAAATTAGGACTTGTGTCATATATTGTTTGATTTGATGTGTTTGTTCCATAACTTGTATCTTCGCCATATTGAAATCTAACGGTGCATGGTGTATTACCGGAGAGATTACCATCATAGTCGAGGAATCCGTGTATCGTCGCTTTTGAATGAGTGATATCTGTAGTCCCTACTAATGTTGTGACAATAGGTGCTTCATCGGGCGGATATGGTCCTGTGTTGAACGATAAATCATCACCATGCTCATAAATGCTTCCAGAATCTGTGTAACCTGCCCGAAAATGATATTCCGTATCTGGTATCAAATTACCATTGTCTGATGTGTTTGCATAAAAAGAATCCCCTTCGGAGAGATATCCCGCCCATAGATATCCTAATTCATAACTCGTTGTGTAACCATATTGGAAATAACAATACCACCACGTGCCATCTACATAGCCGAGTTCACCGTTTAAAATAGCACTATATGGTGTAATGTCTGTTGCCGCATCGGTGGTCACTGCTGGTCCACCTCCACCGCCACCAGCACCAGTCTGGAAATGTATAGAATAGGTATCGGAACTTGAAATGTCTTCAACGTAAACAATGATGTAATACCATGTATACTCTGCACAGCCATAGTCCTCAAGCGTTGTGACATATGGCACCCCTGGAAGATAAATCTGAAATGGAGAGTAACCAGGGTATTCTGGTCCAAGACCCGTCATGTAATTCATTCCATTGTCATAGAGGTTGCATGTCCAATAAACAGCGCCAGCATCAATATTGCCATTAATCGAGAACCAAGTTGACATCGGGACATCTGTATCTCCATCGCTAATAGTAGAAGATGTCCTATCAATCCATGCTGCTTCAACTGTCAGTGTAAATGGTAACATTGTAACTGTTAGCAAGAAAACTATGAGGATTACACTGATTCTTTTGAGTTGCATATGTATTTTCCTTTATAACAGTAATTAGAGTGAAATGTTAATAAGGTTGCTACCACTGTGTATACAAACTAGAGTTTAAATTCTTTTAAATTACCACATTCTTTAGGTGGTTTCAACCCTTTCTGCACCGGATGGATACAGTGATAAAAGAACTCGCCAAGGAAACTTGTGTGTATCTTTTTCTTGAAAAGGGTTTTAATCAGATAATCCCTTGGTAGTTTCACACCATAATACGTGGCATTTTCCAGTCGTTTTGTTTCTCTATCCTGGTCTTCAAGCGTTTTTGCGTGACGTCTGAACTCCGGTGGAAGTACTTTTTTAAGTTCCTTTTCGTTTCTCTGGACTAACGTGACATCAATGATTTTTCCTTTATACTCATTCCAAGCATGTTCAATTTGTATTGGCAGACCAGAATCCACCCATCCTTCAACATAATCAAGTTCATCATTGCAAACAGCAAGTTGCTGTGCATTGCTATAACACTCTTTTGCAGGATAACGTGACGAGAATATATGTGAAAGTTCTTCCTTTTCGTCCTCTGTGAATGGTTGTTTCTTCTTTTCTACTGCGTTATTCAGGATGAAATCGTAATATGCCCCCCCTTCAGGGTTTTTTTCATGAAGCATGCGGAGTGCTTTGATATATTCTATGGGTCCGGCTCCAAAATGAATTGATGTCATTTTCGTCCCTTTTTATTACCAATTATCCTCATCAGTTCATCCATTTGCTCTTCACCGGAGAGTTTCCACATGCCCTGTTTCCATTCCGTGAATTTGCCCTTCCAATCATCTGGATGTTCACGTTCAAGACGACTACGGGTGAGGCATGCTTCTTTCAGTAAACCCTTCGCATAGTTGACGGCTGCGTGTTCACGGGAATCAAGACGGATAACAGAATAGAAATCAACAATGAACTTTCGTTTATCCTCATCGTATTTTATTGATACGTCTGCGTTTCGATAAGGACCACCGGTGCATATTAAAACATGGTCTTTGCAACAGGATTCAACATCTTTTGCGATATCTTGACATACACCATCCAGCCATTCTATTGCGGGACCCGCTGTTTTTTCCTCATCGACTTTCCATTTCATTTTAAAACCGTGATTGCATCATGCAATTTGTTGTAATCCTCAAAACTGATTTGAACATAATCACAATGAGGGACATCTTTGTACGTATGACCGTCCATCTTGATTGTTTGTGATGAGCAAACAAAGATTGGTTTTTTGCTTATCTCTTTGAATACTCTTTTTACTTTATCAACTGATGTTTCTTTCATCTACTCAGCCCTCATCTTCATCCAAATCTGCCCATTCTAAATGGGTTTCATAGGGTTCTATCCCTGCGTAACTTATAGGGCGGTTCCATTCTGCATCAAACGTGTAATGTCTAATTGCGAACTCACCGATTTTCAGCCGGTCTGAATCGAAGATTTGGCATTCCAGATATGAAAAATCTGATGCTTCTTTTTGTTCACAGACAATTTGAATATTCTTCATCTTTGAGCCTGGTATCTTATTCGCCAGCACCCATTCATGAACAAGTGGCATTGTTAAAACAAAAGCGTTCCATAAGTTAATAAGGTTGTGTCTATTACGTATACATCAGAGTATATATAGGCGTCTTCTGGTGAGTTTTGTGATGCCTTCCGCCCGTAATTCCATGATGTGTTTCCAGATGCGCAGTTCTTTCTTCAAATGATGAAAGGATGACCGCAGACGTAATGATTCAACAACCCAACGTGGAACTGTTCGCGTCCATTTTTTCATACAGTCGTTGCATAATTTTTTCCCCGCCCTCCCAAGTATTATTTCCTCACACAAAATACAAGTGACAGCGACTATTATCTCCTTGTTGTTGTCATACCATTGTTTGCATATCTTCGCGTTGTCCGTCTCATGCTTCATCTGGTTTAATACTTGCCTCAACGCCGTGATTTGTGGGAGACAAGTCTCACAGTATATTTTCGGACACCCACGTCCTTTATATTCCATCTCCCGTCCACAACATTTGCAGGCTATCCAAAAAAGTTTTCGATATTTTCCATGATAATGATATTTCGTTTCATCCATCAATATGTTTCTCCATAGTGGGAGACGATGAGAGAAAGGTCGTTATAGTTGACAAAGGTGTCTTCGTTGATGTCCCATGGAATTGCGCCTGGCATCGAACTATAGTCATGATAATGGATGACCATTTCGGACATATCAAGATAATCCATACGTTTATCCATATTCAAATCCCAAGCGGCACAGGTGTAAAACCAGTTCTGAACAAGTGTAGAGTTCTTCCCATCATACCCAAAGATAAACCATTCGTATCTCATATTATGCTCAAGCCATTTAACCGTATATGTGACACCGTTAGCATAGATGTCACGCTCAAAATAATTAGGGAGAAAAACGCTCATTTGCGTCCCATCCGTAACATTCTCGAACTTCTCAAGCATGAAGTATTCACCTGCGGTATAATTACCCCAGTAGAATTCAATCCTCATCAAGTCCCCATCAATATCGGTCACTGTTGCATTTAGGTAAGGAGTATATACCGATGCATATCCACCATCTTCACCATATGCCGCAACCTGTGTTGTAATTGGCAGAAGCAAGAGAAAAGAAAAAAACAACATCTTTATGGTCTTCATATCACAAACCCCTCAATAATGACTGATAAGTGCGGAAATATCTAAATAATTAACAACACCATCCTCTAATATATCAGCCGGTTCACTTCCAGGTGGACTGACCAATTCACCGTAATATGTCACGAGTATGGAAATATCAAGATAATTGCATGTTCCATCTTCGTTGCAATCCCATGGATAAAACTCTCCGTAGACCTGAATAGCACCATTCATAATATTTAGTGAGATATACTGAGTTTCATTAGTTATTCTTGACTCATTGAAAACAATCGGTGATAAGCCGATGCCACTGGTAGTACAATGAAGAATTAAAATCGTCCCTTCTTCAGTTACAACTCCTTGACCAAGTACAAGTGCATATAATTTTATTATTGTACCATTGAAATTGTCAATCTCTCCGTTGCTATAGAAACTTTGATAGTCTCTGAAAAAATCACCTTGTTCAACTGAATTAACTTGAAGAAAGGAAGGGTCAAAAAGTATCTGAAGTTCATATGCTTTTACTGGCTCTGTTGGAATAAGATTAATTGAGATATTTACTTCCTGGTTCCATTGCACAAACTCCAATGTTGGTTGCACTTCCATTTTATTTGCAGACCCTATCGTAATAAAAGAAAAAAGAATAAGGGGGCAAAGTATGAATATCTTCTTCATCCGTAATGTTTTAATCACGGAGTTTTTCGATTTCTTCTTCGCCTTGCGGGCACTCTTCGAGTTTCTGGTCGCTGTTTGTGCAAACGATTGGTCCCGTCATTGTTTTTCGGAATTTAGGTGGCGCCTGCAACCATTCTGCGTCTATATCTGGGAATTTCCCTTTCAGATACTCCTTTTCTTCCCCATCTCGGACATATATTCTGCTTGTCATTTTTATCACCAAGTTTTTATACCAATATCTGTTTTTGTTTCTTTAATGTTTTCCCCCGATGAATTAAAACAGGCTTTTGAACAGAAATGCATTGAAGATGGGGGGGTAATGATAGACAACTACTGTTTTGTTTAAAGCAAATCGTCTTTCACTCCACCAGATAGACCTTTCAATGCACCGATATTCAAATAACCCGCCCGATTCAGCAGGAGAACACTGATAAAGATAATGATTGCTATAATAGTGACACCGATGTAAATCATTGTCATATCTGGGGGAACGCCTCTAACTGTTTCTTGTGATGCTATGAATAGTTCGCTATCAGGAACATAATGAAACTCATAGATTTTCGCCTGTGGAGTTGCTGTCCAATACGTTATCCCATCATATTCCAGAGTTTGAATTGGAACACCATCTCCGTATATTTCAAGAGAACCTGATTTCACGCTGTTCCCTTCGGTATCTTGAATCTGCATAATCAGAACATCTCCTTCAGTTATTTCGGCTTTCCCCTTTGTGTTTATTATCGACATTTCTGTTCGTGATTTCACATCAAATGTCTTTGTGCCTTTCTGATTTGATGATGTTGCCGTGATGGTGTAACGACCCGAGAACAATGGCTCGAAAAGAATCTCGCCGTTAGAATCAGATTGGTATGTCCATGTCGCATCACCTTTCTTTATCACGACTTCAGCATTAGGAGAGTTCACATTAATGACTGTTTCATGACCGATTTCTATGTTTTCGCTTACCGTGATTTCTATCGGGTCAGGATTGATATATATCTTTTTTGTGATATTTGTATAATATGCGTTAGCATGTAAAGTCCAATCTCCTGCCTCTATAAATGTATAACTTATCGGTCCTGATTTACCAGTCTGTCGAGATGTAGTGTGATTTGATGGTGATGTAAACGATAATGTAGCGGAAACGTATTCTCCTTGCGAAAGAACAGCGATGTCAACCTTTTCATTTACGTCAGCACTGAATGGTGCATCAATGAGCAAATTTCCTTGATACTCATGTTTAATCGTGAAGAGTTTTGTCCCATAATTCACAATATATACTAATGCTGGTCCGTAATCATCGTCAAGTTTTATACTTCCAAGTCCTTGTGTGAAAAGAATAGGATACACATTCATGGTCGCATTACAAATAACATATCCAGATGCATTGTTTTTATTAATAAGGAAAATGACTGTACCACCTGATTTTGGTTCAGAAGGAACAATGGTGATGTTCACTTTTGAAGTGCCACCACCACCTGTTCCATTCCCCCCTCCCGTACTCGCCTTCCCTATTGTAAAACTATATACAGTGGTATTTGTCCAATTATTTGTGTTATCTCTTGCTTTTATTCTCCACCAGTATTTTGTGTTTTTAGTGAGATTAGTGAAAGGGACATAGGTACTGGTCGTCCAGTTTCCTGTGATATTCGCATCAGCAATCTTTGACCAATTCCCCGTTCTGTTTGTCTCAAAAAGAATATATTTCAAATCTCCATTAATATCAGTGATGTTTGCACGAAGATATATCGCTTTAGTAACATTGTTGTTAAAAGAAAGATTTGTTGCTCCGTTAACAGGAGTGACATTCAAAATAGCAGGTGATGTTGCTGACCCGAACTGAACCAGATTAGCACATGCCATAAGAAGAAGAATAAGAAGTAAACTGAGGCAACGTCGCATAAGAATCAATTTCCTCTTGAGTTTAGTCTTGAGGTGCGATTCCGTCGCCAGGCTTATTGTATCTCATTTTCCTGATGATAAGCGTATCAGGGTCGTCGGGGTGCTGAACCGTGTTCACCATACATTGACGGTTCTCGTTCTGAGTCCCGTTTAAGGCGTTGCACGTCGCTGAATCCATCTGCCCCAAATTCACAACACGTTCATCATTCTGTTGTTTCTTTCCAAATGCCATATTTACATTATCCTCCAACAATTTATTGCCTCTCTATATTTCATTTCATATTGATATGAAATATACCTCACGGAAGTCATATCACATATTCTATTATAAAGTTTTTGTATCGCCACTCAGACAGGAAAAACAATAAATTTATAAGCAGATATAATATCTCACTTATTCTATGACAGTTATAAAAAGCGAATATATTGATGCTTTTATATCAGTTGGGTTGAAACCTAATGAAGCAAAAGTACTCGCTTACTTGCTTGAACATAAACAAGGACACAGCAGGGACATCGAAAAAATAATGGACCTTCGGCAACCCGAGGCATGCACAGCACTCGCATTACTTAACGAACGAGGATGGATAAAGAAAAAAGGAGAGACACGTTCGGTGCAAGGACGACCGGTATACAATTACATTTTAGCGAAAAAAACACCACAGATAATCACAATACTAAAAGAAAAAGCACAGAAAGAGATAAAATACTATGAAAATATTATCCATAAGTTAAATGAGGTGGAAAATGGGCATACTTAGAAGAAAAGAGAAAATAGAAGATGTTTCAACATCGAGGAAACCATCAAATGATGAGGTGGCGATAGCAAAGAAAGTGGTATTTGACCATGTCGCAGTCAAAAACGCTGTGAGGACGCTACGTGACTTTGGAAAAGAGTTCGGCATCAACATGCTTGACCCGAAAGGGCTTGAACAAGCAGCGCCACTCATCCGAAAACGAGACGAGGAAGACAGAGTGAACCAAAGGATAGAGGAAAAAATAGCGCCACTCAACAAAAAAATAGACCAATTGATAGACCTGATGGAAGTAAAATACGCACAAGATAAAAGACAACAGCAAATACCAGCAGATGATGCTCTAAATTTTGACAGAGATGCACCAGACTACGTGAAAGATAGACTTACAAACAACAAGAAACCGCCTATCCTGTAAACAGTTCACGGAACCTTTCTATAAACTCCTTACTAAACTCCATTTCCTTCATGCTTCCTCAAAATATAAATCACTCAAGTATTTTTATATTTTAAGGTGAGAACGTATACACAGAGGGAAAAATGTCCGGAAAATCCTATGACCGTGTAAAGAATTTCAGTACTGAAGTACCAGTGAGCAGAACCGTAGCCGAGATAGAGAAGATGCTTGCAAAATATGGTGCAACTCATATTATGAAAGAATATGATAAAGAGGTGCCAGTGATGCTTATTTTTGCTATCGTGACAGAACATGGGAAGATGGGTGTTCGTTTGCCTATACATCCAGACCGTGTTCTTGCTGTATTCAAGAAACAAGTGAGTGATGGTCTTTTGCCTCGGAAATACTGGGATGGCGAATGGGCGATAGCACAAGCAAACAGAGTCGCTTGGCGTATCGTCAAGGATTGGCTTGATGCCCAACTCACATTACTTGCCATTGAAATGGTGAAGATAGAAGAAATATTCCTTCCTTATATCTACAATGATAAACTCAAAATGACTGTCTATGAGATGCTTGAAAATAACAAGTTCAATCTTGATTTATTGGAGACACCAAAATAATGTGCCAAAAAAGAAGTTCAGTAATGTGTTTTACAACTGAAAGAGATACTGAGCAATTCAGGGTTGACCCGTGTATACGACATTTCATAAGAGTAATGCGAGACATGGGATTCAAAACAGTGGGTTCCTGTTGTGGACATGGGATATATCCTTTAACAATCGTCTGTAGAACGGTAGAAGGAAAATATTTTGAACTCATCTCAGGGATAGATATACCACGAACAAGGAATTTCTATCGTTTAGATAAAGACGGATTCTATTTCATTCCTGAATTGACGAGGGAAAAGTGATGGCGATAAAATGGTTATGGTCCTGCACTGAGAAAGGCTGTCCACATCGAGGATACAAGCCAACAGACCGCAGCACAGCCGGTCATGACGGCAGAAAACATATGAAAGACAAGCATGGGATTTCGGATAGAGACCCGATATTCCAGAAAATCATCATGCCGAAGATTGATACATTCAAAAAAGGGTTGAGACAAATTGCCGAAATGGATTGATTTCGATTTATACAAAGCGGGGGAAAAAACAAGCATCTGGCTCGTTAGAAGTAAAGAGGATGGCTTCACCCTTGGTTTCGTCAAATGGTATGGACCTTGGAGAAAATATGCGTATTTCCCAAATCCTGATACTGTTTACGAAGAAACATGCAATCGTGACATCGCTGATTTCATAGAGAATGAAACAAAAAAACATAGAGAGAGGCTGAAGAATGGGTAGTGCAATTTGTGGTGGTATGATGACATGGACTGCTTGGAAACGACAAACACCAGATGAAATGATGGCGACGATGATGTGTAAAGTCAGAAAACGTGTTCGTTATCGTGGTCATTATCGGTATAAGATTATTGACCCGTTAGGTGATTGCTGGTATTGGGAGAAGAAGAAATGAATGAGATTCCACGATGTGACACATGTCAACGTAAACTCTATTACAGAAAATCAGTGGATAAACTTGTTTGCACAAATCAAGCGTGTGATAAATACTACATGGATGTGGTATAAAGAAATGTATGGCGTAATCAAAGATAACAAACTGATGGGGCTTTACCACAGCAAGGATTACTGCCCACGACTTCAACATGAACTACGAACAAGCCAAGGGGAATTAAAGACCCTTTCAAGAACTGTAAAGAAAACAAACAAATTCTATTGCCGATATTGCATCTATATCGAAGCAGAAGAAAAAGGAATAAATTGTTATACCATCTGCCCGCAACTCACTTGTTTAACCAAAGAAAACCTTCCACCTGGGCTACGATGGGAAATAGAGGCGTTCCATGGTGTCTAATCCTGAAGCGAAGCGATGGTGGTCTTACATCTTTGTCGATGAAGACGATATTGAGCATGAAGACACAGGAAGTCATTTCATTGGGAATGATAAAGAGGCGGAAATCGAAGGAAAACGTAGAGCAGATATATGGGAGACAGACAACCATCATTGGTGTCTGAAAATCATTCGAGAATCACATGGGGTAATCTAATTTTATTGTTATAACATCAAGTTAAGGTTTTTGGCTTGACATTTGAGGATTGGGAATATCATGGGGAGATTCCTATTTCACATCATATGCCAATATACCAACCCTACTTGAAATATCTTATATTCACCGCCACATCTATTGTTCCGTCTTTATTTCTCCACCATATCTGATGGTGCTCTTCATCCTCGACACCAACTGCTAATATCGGAGATGGACGCCATTGCCCCGAATGGACTAAAATATTCTCTATTGCCCCACCATCTTCATCCCATAGACCATGTTTCTCAGCCAAACGTCTTGCTTTTTCCGTCCATTTAGTTCGCATAAAGAATCACCTCTTATTGTTATAACAATAATTATTTAATTAAATCAGGGAATTTCTTGTATTCAAACCAATTTGCTGCCACGACAACAATGCACTTGTCACGTAGCATTTTGTTGATATAATACTCTACAGTAGAACCTTTCCTTGCGAGTTTCATCCGGTCAAGCATCAAACGATGCAACTCATCACGACTCACAACACCCTTATTCTCAACATACCGAGCCATATGATATTCAAACGGGTCATAACCGGTATAGACATCAAGGAGATGCCTACCTGTTTGCAATGGTAAACCGACAGCATATCCGCCTTCCTGTTTCACAAGCAACCCGCCAAGGGCACCAAAACCCTCATCTTTTTCTCTTTGAGTCCGTGCAACACACATCTGGGAGATATATTTCTTTATACGTTTCATCCCATACCTATCTTTTGGGAGAAATCGTTTCTCTGTCATGATATATCTTATGATGTCTTCTTCTGTTGCGACACCTGTTCTCTTGACGTAACGATAAATCAGTTGAATGAAAGGATTCTCGCCACTCGCAATCTTTCCTTCCGGAACCATGACTGGTATCTCAACTTCACCCTCTGCTGTAACAATCTTCTGTGGACGGTTGTATTCAGGGTCAGGCTCAGGCTTATACATGTATTCCGTGTCAGGTAACACCGGTAGATGCCCGATGATATGCCCATCGCTATCTACTTCAAGGATGACACTATCATCATAGTTTGCTGCCTCCACCGCATAGTGAAGGTCTGCGCCTGGTTTGTTGCTCAGTATGAATCTGCGTGGCATTAATCCCGCCCTCCAATGAAGCCCTGATATGGTGTATTCATGACACGAGGCGTAACAAATTCTGTCGCCCTCTTTGGATTATACAAAAACTCGTCATAATATTTTGGTTTCCTGTCGATTCGAGAGAGGACATCTTCTATTTCTGCAACAAGGTCTGCTTTGAGTTTATCAGTATTTGACATATGTTTTTTTTCGAGGATTTCTGTTTTTTCTTTCTGACCCCAAAGATAGAATATCTTCGCACTTGGTCCAACTCGTATCGCTGGTGTGAAACGCCCACCAACCTTCCGAGAGTACAACTCGAACCATTGCATTTCCTTGCTTCCACGGTTCGCCTCTACATCAACGAAATGTATCTCAAGGATAGGCATGGGATATTGCCCCTCTTTTATGAGTTTACGGTTAAGTTGGTCTCTTCGTACCACAAGGTCACGAAGTATAGAATAGTAAACATAACGACAATAGGGACATGATGCCTCTCCCCATTCTGTGAGCAATATGACTTTTTCGCCTACCATTTATTTCTCCGCGCAAAATGATGTTTTACTTTTTTCAGAGAGCATGTTATTTCACCTTTTCCACAGGCAGTTTCTTCTGTGGATTGATGAAAGGGTCGATGTCTATTCCATACCGCGCAAAATGATTTTTCACTTTTTTAACTGACCAGCCGTCGTGCTCCATTAGGCTCTTAGCATGGCTATGCAATGTCTTTTCGTTAATCTCTGTTGAAATCATTGTAGCGTATTTGTCGATTCGTTCTTTTGCTTTTTTGATGATATCCTCTTGTTTGTTCCCTGCAAAATCTGTGTTGACAACCATGGCGTTCCCGAATATATTGTCTCGTACGTGTATTCTTATGCTCCCTTTGAATCTCACTTTTGGTTTATCAGACATGGTTTACACCATTATTTTTCCGGTTCCGCAATGAGGACAATACTTATGCTCACGTGAGTATCCTTCTTTACCACATTTCGGGCATATCGCTGGCTGTTTTTTCTTTTTCATAGGTCAAATTCATTGATATACTTAACAATTTCATTGATTTTATTCACGATTTCTCCATAACTTACATCTTCCGCATCTTTATATGTTGAAAACAACGGACTTATTTTTTGTTCCATTTTTCTGACCACCCTTATTTCCATCGTGATAATTTTATTTTGAAGAGTCTACCATCACCTGCGTTGAATTTCCCTTCAAATCCAGTGTAGTCTTTATCTTCATCTGCTGTAATCTCTTTTGCAAGTTTCATTATTTCGAGTATTTTTTTATTCTTCTCAATTATGGTCATTGTTCCTCACATTCACCGTCCAATTCTGATACAGGATTTTATCCTCGGGTATCTTTCCATTGAGTTTTTCAAGTTCAGCCTTTAGTTCCTCAAGCGTGTTAAACCCGTCATCCTTGGCATTTTGCTCTGTTAACTCCTTGTATCTTATCTCCACGATTTTTATGATGTCGAATTCACCGAGTAGTTCCGGATGATAGTAACTTCCTGCGTATGCCTTGTGATGCCCAAGTTTGCTTTTTCGTATTCGTATGGTTGTTTTTTTGTTGCATCCGTTGAAATATTTCACCCAGTTTCGCCGGTTGAACCTCATCAGCCAAGCATCCCTTCATCGTCTGCTTGTCGTTCTATGTCTTCCTTCTGTATCATTACCCGTAAGTCTTCTTCGCTGATTCCTGTTGCGGTCGCTATTTCATCTGTTGAAATGCCTTTTTTGTAGACATCGTAGATTTGTTCTCTTGTTACTTCGATTCGTACCGGTGGTGCAATGACACGTTGAGCGGCTTCATAAAATCCTTTGAAGGTATCCTGTAGCATACTGAACAATGAATCTGATGGATGTGATTGAGCGACTCGTAACATTGCGCTTTCACAGTCCCCTACTCGTTGCATCAGTTGTGAATAGTAGTTGAAGGTGATGCCGCCTAATGCCTCTAACTCTGGTTTCAGTTGTGATATCTCATCGAAACATTCAAGGAGTTCGGGTATCTTGGCTCTGTCGATGTTAAGGACAAGATGCCGTATGTCATCATATATCTCTTTCAATCGCATCATCGGGTCTTTTGTTGATGTGCGTATCTCAATAATGATTTTATGCAAGTCGTCATAGATGATTTCTTTTTTGAAATGGTTTTTTGTTGCGTAGAGAAGGTCGTATTCAAGTGATTCAAATAATTCATAGAAATGCGTCGGGTTGATGCCTCTTGTAAGATAGTATTTCAAAAGAGCGTCTCGGAGGTTCTCTGCTGCATGTTTCGCTGTACCATAGTCCATTGCCTCGATTGATGTGAAGAGTTTTGAGAGGTTGTCTTTGATATCGGAACGATTGTATATCGTTGAGGATACCATGTTTATTCCTCTGCTTCTTCAGTTCTTGTCGGCATTGGTGATTTCTTTTTCTCCGGTAGTTGCTGTGGTCCACCACCTGCGGGTATCTTCTGCATGGTGTCAAGGAGTTTGTCTATTTTCCCTTCCATGTCATGCAGGTCTGATTTGGTTGCGAACTCGTCTGATGTCGCCCCTACGCCCATCGCTGACATTTGCTTTTGTGCCGCTTTCTGCTTCCCTGCGGCTTCAACGATGACGTCTGCACTGTCTTTCGCCTGGAATGCTCCTCTGCCCCTGGCACCGCTCATCTGCTCGTCTAATGCGCCTTCTCGTCCAAGATTGGATATCTGCTGAACTTTGACGAGTGTCCGATAATGGTCTGTTTGTTGCTCACTGTCAGCAAGTTTTTCAGAGACATACCCTACACGTGTCTTCAGCATCCGTATCTCATTGCCATACGCCTCTGATTCACGTTGGTAGAAGTCTCGTAGTCGTTCTGTCTCCAATATCTTCTTTTCCATATCATGAATGATACGGTCACGCTCTTTGACACGGTCTTCCATGTCTTTGAATCGGTTCGCCTGATGTGGTCCCATGAAGTATTGGAAGTTGTCCTCGTTCTCATCATCAGGGTCTTGCGAACTGCGTGCTGTTACAACAATAAGGTCTGTTTCCAGTTGTACAAGGTCCTCAAGTTCTCCTGTACGCCTGTTTTTTCTATCGAGTGGCTCTGAAAACAGTTTGCCATCTGTTGTCATGCCAACTCCCCACACCCTCATGCCTCCCCATCCAGGGTCGTATTTATACTCCCGTTTGGTCATTATCCCTACGGGTTCCCAGTTATAACATCTGAAGAATATCTTGAACGGACTTTTCATCACTTCGTTCAACATAGACTTAGTTTGCAGGACTAAACGCTCTCTACCGCCCATTCTCTCCCTCTTTATCCAAATCTAAAACCACTTTCACAATCCGTATGCCTGGTGTTTCTCTTATAAAAGCGATATGGTCCCCTTCTTGGACTTTCAGTTGGTCTTGCACGGATTTAGGTAGTGTGATACGAGTACGTGGCTTTACCTCAACAATTTTTATGATATTATACTCCATCGGACCTCACTAACTATATCCCTAGATATTAAAATCCCACTTATAACTTTTTCCCATTTTGCTTAATTTCACAAGAAAGGCATAAATATCGTATTGACCATACATTGACTGATGCTGAAAAAACCCGAGTTGACTATTTATCTCACCAATCAATGTAACTTGACATGTAAGCATTGTCTACCAAAAGGAAGTCTCATATTAACAGATATAGGGATAATCGAGATAGAAAAAGCAATATCGCTGGTCAAGAGCGGAAAAGAACTGCAAGTATTATCTCATAAAGGAAATTGGCAGAAAATAACAGATGTTTTTGAACATAGTTATAATGATGATTTGATTTCAATTAAACCATATAGTTTGCCTCCATTTAAACTCACAAAAGGTCATAAACTCTTTGTTTCCATTGAAAACAGACTAGAAAAAATTGAAGTTGAAAAACTTACCAAAGAGCACATGTTATGGATACCAAAACAAAGTAATACATTGCAAGTCAATGATTCAATAGATTTACTTTCATTTGTCCCTGAAGGAATACTTCTATCAAAAAAATTGAGAAAAGTTGATTTAAATAAATTCACTAAGTCGATTAAAAAAGATATGACTTCTGATGAAATTGGTGAACAATTTGGCATTCATCCAACATATGCAAGAAAATTGAGACAAGACGTCATTAAAGGAAAACTGAAAAAATGTGTTTTAATTACTGAAAAAGATGATGAGATAAAATATATGGGTGGTCGCCGTGAAATTCATCGTTACATAAAATTAAACAAATTAACAAAACTTCTTGGATATTATTGTGCCGAAGGATGTGCAGAACTATCAAAAAATAGACCGAATTCAGGAACAGTTCGATTTACGTTAGGACACCACGAAACAGAATATATAAAAGAAATAATAGACCTAATAGAACAATCATTCGGTATTTCCCCCGTGATTCATAAAGCAATAACAGCAACCCACATTGTAGTTAATAATGTGATATTAGCACGTTTTTTTATTGAGACTTGCGGTGAAAATTGTTATAAGAAAAAAGTCCCGAGTTTCCTGTTTAAATCCGTGAATGATGAAAATATTAAAAGGTTTTTAGCGGGATATATAAATGGAGATGGAAGCCGGTTTGATAGCAGAGGCAAAGATAGAACGATTTCTTTTGCGTCAGCATCAGATAAACTTGCAATAGGTGTTGCCGTATTATTCTGGAAAGTTGGCTATATCTTTTCATATCATTTGGTTCACTCTAAAGGGATGATTGATGGCAGAGAACTTCGAGGTGGCATCGCTCATCTTTTTCAGATACATAATAATAAAGCAAAAGAATTGGAAAACAAATTATTTGATGATACGAATTTGATAGGATATAAAAGAAATGATGCAGTGATTGAAAAGGAAGATGGTTGGCTTGTAAAAATTTGGGAAATCACCAGTGAAAAATATTCTGGATTTGTTTATAATATGACTGTTGAGAATGATAAATCGTATACTGCACCATTTATTGCAATAGGAAATTGCTACAATGGAAGGTCAGATGGCACACGGTCTCTTTCAATTGATGACTTGAACTGGGTTCTTGAGAACATCGAGAATAAGAGGACCACTTTTCTTGGTGGAGAACCATTGCTTTACAAATACATCGAGGATGCTATCGGGACTTTCCCGAAGGTGACGATTTCTACAAATGCGACATTAATCAACGAGGATAATGTGCATATTCTAAAGAAGGCGGTTGGTGTCCAGTTATCAACAGAGATGGGAATAGAAGAAACCAACTATATTCGTGGTCCAAACATCTGGGAGACCGTGATGGAAGCCGGTGATTTGTTAAAAGAGAACGGCATTGAATATTATTATAGGACAAGTTTCTGGGAGGGAAACCTTGCACATCTGAAAGAGTTTGTTGAAATGGATGCGACTCTTGCTTTATTCCCCCGTCTTGACAAACCGCCGTTACCCCCACAACTAACCAGCAAACTATTCGAGGAAGTCCTAAAACATGAGAACTGGATACTTGCGTTACCTAATTTCTTACAATATCTACGTAAGAATGGTCGTTGCAAAGCAGGGACAGAACGACTAAACGTATATTATGACAAAAAGATTACACCATGTAACTTTGACTTGGAATATCATCTGGGGAGAATCGGAGACGATGAGGGGAGAATAGAGGGAAATATCGAAAACTTTGTGAGGAACAACAAGATTGTTCCTCCTGGCTGTATGGGTTGCAAGAATGTCGAGGTGTGTGCAGGCTCGTGTTATGCAGCCCATGTGAGTGAGGGGTGTCCACTCAAATACGATTTTAGCATCAGTGACTTCATGGACCGATATAAAATAAGCGAAGGAGACATGAAAAAACAAACATTGAAGGTAACAAATTTTATGAAAAGAATGTTGGTGTGTTGATGGGAGATATCAAGTCGTCAATGATGTCCTGTTCAGTCCATGGACAGATTGGCGTATGCTGTATCAGCCACAGATGTAAACTTTGTCATGGGAAAGGCTGCACCGCCTGTAACCATAGTGGATGGGTAAAGACGTATCATAATTGTCCTAAATGCGGAAGGCAGTTATTAGAGAAAGAGTTTTAGTATTATCGCATGAAAACAGGGATGTTTCGTTTTTTTACTTCATTTTTTAATACTTCTCGTAGTTCCCGCTCTGCATTGACGTATTGTTGTGGATTTATTCCGATGCTTGCAGATGTTTCCTTCATGCTTGTAAAAAGGACACATCCTGATAATTGCTGTATGTTGTCGCTGATGAAAAATCCTTTTTTACCAAGTTCTGGTTCATATTTAGCCCAATAGTTCTTACAAGAGATGCCCCATTTCGGACGCTGAACATGAGCAAGCGTAAGGTCAATGACTTCTTTCTGTTGAGGTAGGTTTATGATAAAATGAAATTGTGATTTATCGTCGCCATAGCCCATCCCAACCAGAACAGGGTCTTTTGATGTCAGATTATCTTTTCCTTTTGTTTTCTGTGCTTCTTCTGCGGCTTTATATAAGAAACCTGTGTCGCCCTTCTGCCAGGCTTCCCTCATATGTCGCATGGCTTCTTGATTGCCGATAAGGGATTCTGCGAGCACGATTTTACAGTCGATGCCGAAATCATCGTTGAGGATATTGCAAAAAGCATTGCTTGTCTGAAAACATGTCTCTGCGATGCCATGACCTTCATATTTTGTGAGGATACGGTCCCATTCTTTTACGCCTTTTGAAAGGATGAATTGTTTAAATGATGGATGGATACGTTTTGGCATCTCAACCTCTATCATGGAAAAGATGTGTGTCGCATCTGTGGATTTCAACTGCTTCTTCGACATCTGCAAGTATGCAATCAAGTTTCAGGTCTCTTGCTATTTGGATACGATGTGTACCATCTGTTATCTCGTATTCTTTATCTTGTATCTCCGAAAAATGACCGGAACGTGATATGCAAGGTAAATCTCGTACTTTTGCGACATTCGCCTTGTTTAGTTTCACTCTGTGCAACCGGTCTGCTGTCGCCCATTCCCGTATTGCATCCAAGCGTCCAGGGTTCCATACTGGCTCTCTTTTGATATCATCGAGTTTCACGCATTGTATAAAATGAACAATAATGGTCTGAGTGCCTCCATTACAGAAAAAGATTGGCTCTGTGCTACGCTCATCTACATATTTCCTTAATTCGTCTTTTTCTCCACTGAACCAAGAGCAGAATCCTTCAGGCATTTTTAATCGTCCCATTCTGGTGTTGGATATTTTTTATGCAGTTCCTCATAGTATTCATTCCATGGTTTTTTAGCCAGTTTGGTAGCCTCACGGACAATGATGTCTTTAAAATGAGCACAGCCAAGAAGAACCAAGTCATTGCGGATGATGGTATCAATATATTCATCATTGTAGTATTTCTGCATGTCTTGAGTTGCTTTTTCTATGCATGCGGCTTTCTGCCAGTTCGGCATTCCTTTGTCAAAAAGAATTTCCTCCGAGTCATATATCTTGCTTTTCTGTGCTTTAATACGACTGAGGATGACCTCTATTTCATCATCGTTTAATTGTTTTGATTCTCTCATTCTTCCCACGTTGAAAAACCAAATAGTTCAGGGTCTTTCTGCCATGTGTCTTTTCTGATTAGACTTTGTTTTTCTGCAATGAGTTGAGAGATGTTTATTACTCCCATCTCGTTATCAGTCAAACCAAGTTTCCGATGCTCCAATGCTAATTGTTCATCAAGTCCTCTCATGTCTGCCACGCTTGTCTCTACGACACAAGTGAAAGGATATGGTAGTTCACGGACCCCGACCATCATCTCAACACGCGTATTTGGCAATAAATCCTTTAATTTCCGACAATCAAGAACAGCCTGTTCATAGTTAGCGTAACTGAACGCAAAACCCTGTCTGTCATCAGGGATGTTCGGCAGATATTCCTCGCCAAATCTCACGATGTCAAGCAGTTCTCCTTTGTTTTTTGCCTCCATTAGTTTCCTGCTGAAAACATCTTTGAAGGCGTTGAATTGCAGGTTCATCCTAAATCAGCCTCTTCGACCTCTGGTTCGCTCTCATGAGGTTCACCAGTAGAATATTGATTTCTTCCTCGTGGTATGCTGATACGACTGATGTTGGACATCGGGATAAGTTCACATTCGATGTTATCATGGAGGATGGCGTGTGCCCCAAGCAGGATTTGGCGTTTGAAATCAATGATTGCTTTGCTGAAGTTCAAATCACCTGTGCTTCTCCGTTGGCTCTCGTATTTCATCCTGACAAGGACACCTTCTAACTTCAGCCCTTCAAATTCATTAAATAATCTACCGCACTGAGGCATATTATCCAAACCTCCGTGATTCCTCATCTTGACCTGTAAAATCACGGTCATATTCACGCTGTATCCGTTCCTTTTTACTTGGGTATTTCCTCTGCCGGTCATAGAGTTCTAACACAGGGATTGATTGACAGCCACCTAACTCTTTCTCCTTGCCAGTTTCATAGCCAAATGATATAATAGAACAGGTGCAACGATTCGAGACATCTTTGACTTTTTTGTCACAGGTGCAATAAATCCTCACAGTACCTTCAGGAATCGCGCATAAGTCTTTTTTCATATAAAATAGAATGAGAATGTAATTTTAAATACTTGTTTGCAATTAGGTATACGTAACCATGAAGATAATGAAATCCATTAAATAGTTGTGTATCTTCAAAAAGGTATACAGATTACCCATGTTTTGGGATACTATATGATTCGCAGAATCTCTCCCATTGTTCATCCTTCTCCTTCTGCCGTTTCTCTTGTTCGTACTTCTCTGCATTGAACACAGCATCATACCATTTATCTGAATCCATGGTCTTCGGGCATTCACAGGTTTGCTTATGGATATCTGTTCCGCCATCTGGTGGCTCGTCCCTGCTGCCAGGGTCATACCATGATACAAGTTCAATAGGAGCACCACATTCAGGGCAATCAACTGTCTCATATGATTTACCTGACCCCCCTCTACGCCTCCCTTCGTAAATCTCCGGTGGATACATCTCTTTGAATGTCTCGACAAGTCCTTTTCTGAAGGTTAGATATGATTGCCTGATGGTCTTCATTGTCTCCGTATCCGCTAATTTACCTCGATTTATGCTACTCAATGGAAATAGACAGAGAGTACCTTCTTCTTTACCGCTTAAATCAATCTTGCAATCAACATTGGCTTCTTTCAAGAACTCCTGTTGAATGCTACAGAGACGCAAAAGTTTATGCACACCGCCTAACCAGTTACACCCTACGATTTGGTCTTGCATCTGTGATTCAATTGGGAATTTCGCTATGTTCTCACCAGCGGTCTTTCATCAAGTTTATAGACTTTATTCAGGTCTGGTCTCCCGTTTGCGTATGGAGTACGGCTTGTCGCATGGTCAGCGTATCCAGTGTACTTATAAGGCGTAATGCAAACATGTCCATCGGTAGTGCCAGTGAACCCGTTCTTGTTCAATATTTTAGTGACAACCTCTCGAAGCATCGGTTTGTAATGGTCTTTCCCATACACTGTTTCAAGGACCGCGTCAGGTTTTTTGTCATCGTCACGGATGCACCATCGTATCATCGCACGGTCAAACCATTTCTTTCGTGGGTCCTTCTCAGTCTTGTTTCGCAGATATACGACAAGGTTGTTGTATTTGATATCGTCGCACCATCCACAGCCATGACGTGGCACTGGTGCTTTTCCAGCGAGTTCATCTGGTGTCCATTCGTTCCATCCAAATCCACCTGATTGGACAGTCTCACAACCCTCGTTGATAAATTCATGCCCTGTCCCTTTTGCTGCAAGGTCATTCGGGTCGTTGGAAATCACTATCTCAAGGTTCTCGATTTGTTCTTTCGGCAACTTCTCTGATGTGTATTTCGATGGGCGTATCTTCTGTGACATCAGCACCTTGTATTTTTTCATCAATGGGTCTTGCTCAGATTTCAGTTCACGGAAAAGTAGTTTTCCCAGACGGACTTGTTTCTTTGAGTCGTTTTTATCAAATGCATATTTACCGTCTTCGCTGATGGAGAAACCTTTTTTCTTTGCGTATTTAAGGATATCATCCCATGGATTCTCAACAGATAAGGGATACACACCGATAAGTGATTCTAATGGTCTGTCTTTGATTCTGTTGTCCAATGCACGTTGTTTCTTTTCCTCATATTCCTTCCAGTATTTCGGAAGCAATCGAGTATGCACAACCGATGATGGGGGGATGATATGCCCGAGTTCATCGGAGAGTTTCTTTGCTACAGCCTCTCGTTGTGCATCACTGAGTCTCAATGATGTATCAGTATAGAGTTTGTAAAGCAGGTTCTCATCTGCGTTTGGGATGAGCACATCGAAATGCGCTGGTGTGAAATTCTTTATTTGATATACATAGAGTTGAGGCAGGTCTTCACCCATCTCCAATGCTTTTGTCAATTGTTTTTCATTGAGTTGCTGATGTTCATAGAGTTCATGGAGACCATGTCCTTCTTCAAGTGCATAATCAACGATTTCAGGGGGGAGGTCTTTTCGGCAGGTGAACAGGTTTTCAAGTTCAGCGTTTACTCGTATCGCATGCTTGTAGTTATCTACTGTGAGTGTGTTCCCATGGTTGCAGTAGAGGTGATAAAGGTCATGTCCGTTCTGGATGGCGCTGTCGATTTGCCGTGGGAGCAATATGTTGTTATCGTAGAGTTCATCAAGCCCTGCGCCTCGTTTAATCGCCATGTCAATCTGGTCATAGTCGATACGTTTTTTATCCCCCGTAGCATGGTATGTAGAATAAAGAACGCGAAGGTTTGCTTCTTCACCTGATTCAATGAGATATTGTATCTGACTTTGATTTAGCATGTTTGCTTGGCTTTTAATGAGGGCGGGTATCTCCTGTCCTTTTTCCAGTGCCTCTGTTATCTGCTGAGTTGTTAATTTTACATTCGTGAAAAGTTCACTATAGTATTTTCCTTTCGATAACGCTTTTTTCACATTCTGCTGTCTGAATAGTTCCCCATATGAATTGTATATCAACTGAAGTGAAACATCTTTCTCGATGCAGTAATCAATGGTTTCAGCATTCATCTCCTGTGAATCAAAAAGCGTGTTGATGATGTCAGTGGATTCATAGCGGCTCTTTGCCTCTTGTTGCCCAGCGAAATCTATCACGTCTTTGATTTGTTTCTTGTTCAGTCGTCTTGGCTGATGGTCCATGAACATTCTGATGGTCGCATCATTTTTGTTAGCGACAGAGTTTTTTATGATATAGTCAATGTGGCTGTCATTGAATTTCTGGTTGGAGAACAATTGCCGTAACTGTAAATCATTTTCCTGTTCTTTGAGTTCATATTTGATTGCTTTTGTTATCTGTTCATCTTGGAGTTTCTGATGGGCGTAGATTGCTTCTCTGTTGATGCCGATGTCAAGTGCCTTATCTATCTGTTTAGGAGTCATTTTCTGATATTGGTAGAGCATGGCGATGTAGTTCTGGTTCTCTGCTAACGCAAGGTCAACCTGTTCTGGTGATAACAGCCATTTTTTGCTGTAGAGCGCCCAGAGTTCCTCGCCTTCACAGGTTTTAATGATATGTTTTATTTGTGCATCAGTGATGTTCTGTTTCTGGATGAGCATGTCTATGGCTAATCCTTTTGCGATTGCATAATCCACCTGTTTTGGTGTTAATGTATAATGCTCGTAGAGAGCACGTAAATCACGCTGTCTGCTGACACCATAATCTCTCATATTAATGACTTTATTTATCTGTCTTTGATTGAGACGGTTCTTCTTGCTTCGGCATAAACCATAAATCCCGCTTTTCCCACTGTCTATCGCCTTGTCAATCTGTTCCTCAGTCAAACGCTGATGCTCGTAAAGCGATGCTACATCTACACTGCTGATATGAGGGTTTTCTATCGCCTTGGTGACTTGCTCCGATGAAAGTTTCTGATGTTGGAAGAGTGTCCCGAGGTCTTCTCCTTTTTCAATTGCGAGTTCGATGTTGTTTGCATCGAGCGTATGCCCCTGATAGACATACCGAATGTCTTTTCCCTTCTCTATCGCTTTCGCTAATTGCTTCTGACTGAGTTTATGATGAGAATATAAATCCGCCAATCCTTTATCTTGTGCGAGTGCCTTATCAATGTTCTCCGATGAAAGATGCTGATATGGTTTCCCTGCGTTTTTCTCGTCGGAATCTGCGACACCGAAAAGATAACTGAGATACGCTGGTTTCTCATCAATGACTTTGTTGATTAGAGCAGAGGATAGTTTCTGGTTCCTTATGACCGCGATAATAATATTGCTGTCTTCACGATTCAATAACTTGTCGATTTTTTTGTCAGAGAACTGCATTGATTTCGTGCAGGCTTCCAACTGAGACCGGTAGTTATCCTCCCAGCCTCGTAACCTGGTCTCTTCTCCTATCGCCGCTATGTCATGTTTCTTATGCCAGTTCACATCTCTCTCGCAGACCTCAGATGGACCGAGTTCCTTGCAAACCTTCATGCTTGGAGAAAGGAAATCCAGTTCAAACTTAACAAACTCATCACCGTTTTTCTCACATTCTGTCTTTGTTGTTTGATAAAATAAACGCATACCGTTTTGAAGTGGAAAATCATTATTGAACCGTTTGGATTCCCCTGAAGCATCAGGCAGAAGGCATCCTACGCCTCTCTTGAATACACCGCCTTTCTGAGTGCAGATTTCCTCAAAGGTCATCAGTATTCGCCTCCGCTTTCAGCATAATCCTGATGGCGTTTAATAGCACGGTCATGTCTTCGTTCTTCTTCAGCCTCTTCATCACGTGTTCTATACCCGAAATAATCTCGTACAATGTTTTTCACACAGACGGCATCATGGTCCCAATCACGATGGAAACCCCGTTTACAGGCTTTCATCAAAACAGAAGAATGTATCTCTGTCTGAATGGTCTCCACCAACAGACCTTCTTTACCATATTCATAGACCTCGATGTTCCATCCATCGAAGAAAGCGGCAGCATCATCCTCTAAAATCAGCATTCTGTCATTAAACGCATCATAATCAGGTATCTTGAATTTATAGCCCTCTTCATCTTTCGCAACCCAATCCCCTTTCTTTATAACCCGTTTAGTCCAATCAGGAGGATACTTCTCCATCTCCCATAAACCAGAAGGATTCATTTCAGTAAGATGATTCATCACATCTTCCTTGAATTTATAGTACTTGTTTTCCCAGTAGTCCCGCAACTCCTTATGCTCAGGTTTCCCATCGAAACCAGTTGTATTTTTTCCGTCATACTGTAAGAGCAGTTTACCTTTAATCAGGATACTCACCTTCCCTGGCAGCGACACAAATGCCGTCATGGTCCCAGTCACGATAAAAACCGCTTTTACAGGCAGAGAGAACGCATTTCTCCTGTTGCCACTCAGGGTCAATGCAGAAACCATCTTTGCCATACGCAAAAATCTTGATGAAAGAAAGATTCCCGTATCTATCAAAATTGACGAATTTGCGTAACATCTCAAGACCGTTATCCATGTTGAACTTCTGGTCCTCCATGATATATTTATCGTCTTTTGAATGATAATCCGGTGATTCCCATTTTAAAGAGGGGTTACGCTCACGCATCAAAGACGTAAACTCATGTGTGAACTCATCCCAGACATGTTGCGAAAGCCATCCATCGGAAAGACGAGACCATACGATTTTCTCGACCTTTTCATTGGTCATTTCTCCATGTGTTTCTTTATAATCTTCATCCCAAATCTCTTTGATAAAAAGAAGTTCACTCGTATAAATTTCAGATTCATCATATGCAAGAAGGAGTTCACCTTTCTTAAACAGAAGAACCACCTCCCTCTACACCAATCTTGCCATCCTGGTAATACTCGTCTTTCTCAGGGTAATGGGAAAAGGTTTTCCCCTCGTGATGAATCCGTACGCCCTCTGGTGCATTGAAAACGTCCAATGAAACTTTCTTATCTCCTTTAATGAAGATATTATTTCGCAGACCAGGGTCATTGAAATGACTGAAACTGAGATACATGTAAGGATTATCGAACTTTTTATCATCAATAACCTTGAAGAAATTCTTTCCCATGAACTCATGGGGCGTATAGCCGTTTGATGTTTTAAATGAATACAGACCTGTCTTTAGATGATACCCATAGAAGTTGGTGTCCATTCCTAGTGTAAACCGTTTTTTCCCTGTTTTAATAGCATTTTCAATCAATTCAGCCAACGCCACATCAGTCAAGCCCACAGGATGCCGTAGGAATGCACCATATGCCGCAGAAACCACATCAAGTCTTTTATTGTAGAGGATGCCGCCAAGGACAGTATCGTCCTTTAAAGCATAAATTGCCGTTAGATGCTCCGGCGGCGAGTTTTCCTTTACAATAATACGTCCTCGTTCTTTTGATTCCATTGTATTCTTGTAAATCTCATACCATTGATTGTAATATTTAGATGAACTCAACGGCATTTCAACAAAAGTTATGTTGTCCTTCTGTAATCGTCTTTTTCTCCGGTCAACATAATCTCCTTTTTCGATGCTCTGGAGATATTCAGCAAAAGAATGATACTTCGAGAGGTCAATCTGCCAAGATACCTTCGCTGGAACATAATCAAAACCATAATCATGCAACGTGTTAACATCTTCGTTCTTCCAATCCAGTACGGAGACAACAGCGACATCTTGTGCCTCAAGTTCCCCGATAAGACGTGGATAGTTACAGCCACCATGACAACGAGCATCAGCACGTTTAACATCGAAACTATACCACTGTTCCGTAGTATAGTTCATCTCATATTCTCCGTCACATTCCGTGTTGAACCTAATATTATCCCTGACGGAATTACGAACATAGGTTGCCTTGTCTTTATGCAGACGACCAAGGACTCTACAAACACTATCTTTCGGGATGCTCTGATTAGAGGCAACCTTTGCCCTCACATCTGGAATAGAATCTTTAGAAAGAATAAGAAATAATTCAGATGCACACGCATCAGGAAGTGTACTCATTGCTACCGCTAATCTGTCGGCTACTGAACCTTTCGCCATCTGGCGATATTTCTCGCAACTGAGCATCATAACGGCATAAAAAGTATTGGTGTGTAATGTTAAATAGTCTGTGTCAATTAGGTATACTAATCTATCTCTCGTCCTGATTTATTATCAAGGATATATTTCTTTTCGACGAGGGGTCCGAACTTCGGACCTTTCACATAATGCTCCACCCAGACCTGTGTGCCTATCTTATCTCCATATCGAGGGCTTTGGAATGTTCTCCAGTGTCCCATGACCCAGAAACGATAACTGTAATGCCAGTTCTCAGGGTGTTCTTGGATGTCTTGAGCATAGCGTTTGACGTTCCCTGTGAGTGTGATATATGATTTTGGTGGCACTGGTAGTTTCCCTTGTCCGATTCGTTTCTTGTTCCTTTCTGCATCAGCGGGTTTTTCTTTCCATGTTACTTCCGGGACTTGAATGAAGTTTAAGAAGTTAATGACAAACTCATGGGCGAATTTCGCTGCTTTTTTGTTGCACATATCTGGTGTTTTTGTTGTTATAACACGATTCATGTCTTTGTATTCTGGTTTCAGGTTTACATTTCTGTTGAATACATCAAATTGTGTGGTTTGTTCTTCCCCTTTGCCTTTAACACCAAGGATAGTTATGCGTAGTGATGTGCCTGTTGATTCTTGTTTTTCATATTCTTCTATTGTTGAGACATAGGAATCGGAGTCTTTTTTGCGTATCATTTTACCTTCTGTGACCATGATTCCTATTATTTCATCGTACCCGATTTCCACTCCGAATTTCTCCATCTCATCTTTTTTGAAGTTGACATCGAGGAACACGGTGCCGAATGGTAGTTTGAACATGTCGTTGATATTTGGTGGCTTTGTTTTTGATAAAAGTATTTTTACTCCATCGGTGATTTCAAATAAGTGGGATTCATTGATGTGTTTCTGTATTGTTTTTTCAAAGATGTCCCCTTCCACTCCTTCATCGGTGCAGAGTTTTGTGCCAAGTGTTTTATCGAATTTTCTTGCTATGATGTAGTCTTTAAGTTTTGTAGTGAATTGGAAGAAATTGCCGAAGGCATGTATACCGGACATTTCAACACCATATATTGAAGTCTTCGCCTCTTGTAACATCATGTATTCTTTTTTAGTGGGGGATACAGTTATAGAACATAATCTCATGCCTTTTACGTCTATGAGTATGCCTTTGAGTATGGATTTGCAGGAGTTTTTCCCTAAAACAAAATCAAGGAAATCATTAGGGATACGGCATCCACCCATCCCATCTGGGATGCCACCGATGTTGTTGCAATCCAATTCATCAACCATTATATTTGTATGGGGTAGTATTCTTAAATAGTTTCGGTCAAGATAGTATACAGATTATTGTTATAACAATAGAATTGATAGTTCGATGTGGGGTCTGTCAGTTGGTGTTCCGAAGACTCTGGTTATAGTTGCTTGTGGTTTTCTTCCTACGTCCATCATTGGAGATAAGAGCAATGCTTTCTCTTTTTCAAGATACCCGAAATGAGTTCCATTGTGGAGAACCTTAATTGCGTTTTTGTCACGTGGGTTTGTTGGTTCTCTCTCAAGCGTTACTTCTACCCCATTTTTCAAATGGCTCCAGAACTCTAAAGATGGCTTATAGAATGTTATCGCCACTACGTTTGCTTCTATCATTTTTTAATACGCTCCTGCTGTTATTTCATCAAGTATCGCTAATCTTTCGTTTTTGCTTAACTTTTCAATATTAATTTTTTCTTCCATATGTGCTTTCCCAAGTTTACTATCACTACGATGACGATGCTGACATCGAGAGCAGTGATATATTGTTTGTTTTGCTTCTAACACAGGGTCATTTTTGTAAGTGCCGTCTAATCGTTTTTGAAGAGCACGTTGCATATGGTCGCCTCGTGGTATTTTTGTAACAAGGAGTTCCGTGTATGCCCTGACTTTCTTCGCATTTCCTTCAAGTCCACCCTCGACTATCGCAAGTATTTCAGAGCCGTATTTCATTTAGATTCCTCATATTTTTTTCCTTTTTCATCTATTGAATTTATCTCCTTTAGAACCAGTCCGATGTCGCATCTTCCGACATTCGTCCCGAGCCATTGGAATAATGTGCAGATAACCGCGTTGACTACATCCTCATTCTGCATGAGTTTTTCAACGAGTGCTTTTTTTTGTTTCGATAAATGATGATAATTATCGTGAACTGTATCCATACATAGTATCAATCCTTTTATCACATCAATCTGAGCATCGAAACCTTGGCAATTACGTTCTCCCGCAAGGAACTCAAGACCGACTTGCTCTCTGACATCAAAGGGAAGGCGATGTGCATTTATACAATATTTCCTGAACTTCATTGCTCCGTTCTTCATTTATCCTCCTTCAAGATGTTCTCACGGATATCAGCAATGCTAAATGGCTCAACAATATCTGGATTGTTCTGATTGTAGTATAGATGCTTTAAAGCGTTTCCCTTCTCGATTTTTGATTCATGGGATGCGTTCATGTTGCGTATGGTTTCAAGGTCTTGCTCGAACTGCGATAGTGGATATAATTTATCATCCATTTAAAAATTGTAATATATTGACATTATTTAAATCTTATGTAGTTTTTCTTTGAATGTATCGAGTATGATTGAAAATATGCTCATCCAAATAAGTGACTGTAGAACCGCGATAACAATGAACTCAAGACTGAAATTAGACAAAAAGCCGTAGACAACAAGGATTATGACAGATAACACCATCATCACGATATGTCTGATAGTGAATTCCTCTTCAATAAAACCATAGGTGAGCGGTATGACGAACATGGTGACTGCCGCCCAGATGATAAGTGATTTGAGCACCCAGTCTTGCATTTGGCTTGGTGTGATGAGAAAGAACAGGATGAGGAAGCAAATGGTCCCAAGAATAACTTTGAATACAAGGCTGTCATCTATAGAATATCCTAATATTTTAATGTGAATGAGGGACATGGTTTCAGTCGCATCCACAGTGCATAATGTTATCTTTCATCTTCCGTTTTTTGACTGAGAGGTCATTGATTTTATCATCAAATCTGTCTTTCATCTCTTTTGGCAGGTCATATTTAAGTTCAAGTTGATTTTTGAATACCTGTAGTTCCACTTGGACGTTTTCCACTTCGTTTATCGCAACATCGAGTGTTTTGCAACATATCAGATGTTTTTTATTCTTAAAATTAACTTCTACTATCGGTTTCACTATAGTTACCCCCAAACATCAACGTCGAGTTCCCCTGGACCACCTGCATACCCAGAGTCATCATCTTCTGTGAATCCTTGGGCATCCCCTGATTCTTCGTCGTCTTTATCTTCTTGTCTATGTTGAAAATGCCGGACAGTGATTAAGGCGAATGTGCTGATGATGATAATAGCGACGATTGCATAAATAATTGTCGTTGGTGGGATGTTATCAAATAACCCTGGTGAAACTGCATCTGTGTTGGTATTGCTGTTGTTGGTGTTATTCTGATTAATCGGGATTAATGGCTCATCTTCACTGGTGTTATTGTTGAACCACCCGCCTGGAGGGGTCGTATCAACTGGCTGTGTAGTGTTATCAACTGGTTCTGTTTGGTTTGTTTGCGTGCTGTTTGATGAACTGTTCGTTGAATTATTTGGTGGTGGTATAATCGAACCAACAGTAAGTTGGCATGAATTAAGTATTGTTTTTGGTAGTGGTGTCCCATTTCTTGCAATCCCTGATTCTACGATACTTATAGCGGAGATTCCCTCATTTTTTGCTTGGAAGGTTATGGTGCAGAGGCTGTTTTCTTGCGATGTTGGCTCGTTGCTCGCCATGACAAGATATTGAAGTCTTCCTGCTGTGTTATTGATTTTCCCAGACATCCATATCAATGGACTTGGGAACATATTGCCTTTCTGGACAGATATGCAATCAATGACTCCTGCGCTCCATTCTAATAGGTCTACGGCTACTGTATCAACTGGCTGGTCTGGTAAAATGCTTATGGTGATGTTGAATGTTTCTCCTATTTCAAGCACTTTTGAGGCGGGTTGGATTTGTAATGTTGTTGATGCTGATGCTAATGGAAACAGGAAAATTGATGCAATGAAAAAAATGATGATGATTTTTTTCATAATCTGAATATCATATTTTTGTATTAATATGTTTCTCCGTAATGATGGACGATGAATGATATATCCACATAGTTCCCTTTTCCGTTGTCGTCGATGTCCCATGGTAAACTTCCTTCTGGTGTCACCGATTGCATATAATGGGAGATTAGAATTGATATATCAAGGTATGTTATTTGACCGTCTTCATTTAAATCCCATGCTTTGCTTGTTTTGAAGTTGAACTCCGGTGTTGCGGTCTCATTATAAATGACATACCAATAGTAAAGCGTATCATGTGGAAGCCAGGGTCCTGTATAATCTGGTAGGTAGATGCTGGCGGTATCGTCTTTTTCGACATTAAGGACGGTATGGATAATCGTGTCGTTCCCCCAGTAGAATGATACGTTGCCGTCCTCTGGAGTTGTATAGTTCAGATAGCAATTGTAGATGCTCTCATGGGTTGTCCCATTTACTGGATTCATGATGGATTCAGGGTTGTACCAGTTGTATTCGAGTGCAGGGTCTCCAAAGAAAATAGTTCCCTTAACAAGTTGAGAACAGACCGAGTGGGCGTTAATCCCGAATAGTTCTCTTGCCTCGTCGTGTGCTTTAGCGAAACAGGTTTCATTGCTTGTGTTGAACATTAAACTAAACATGGTTTCGCTATACCACGTAGAGCCGATGAACCAACCATATGCACTATTGGCAATACAGCAGACAAAACCTCCGGTTCCAGCAAAAAGATTTTCCATTCTGCATGGGCTGGATGCACCGAAATCCGCATGTTGGCAACCTTCTGTGTAGAAGATGCTCTGCGGTTTGATGCTGTTATTCAGATTCCCTGAGATGTAGGGTGTTTCTGTCCCTGTATGACCTGAATGATAAAATATTTGTACACCATCATAAGGAGATACCACACCGTTACAAATGTCGTCTAACACATTCCACTGTAACTGTGTGATAGTGTTATTGTTTACAAAAGTAACATTCGATGGGAATTCATCGCTTAATGTATCATAGACGTAGGGAACTATCACATTGGTCGTGTTTTTCCCCGCTATCATGATGTTTTGAAGGTAGTTCCCTTTAGAATAGGCGTTCCCGTCCACATATTCCTTTAATCTTGTAATCCAGGCACTTGTTTCGCTCGTAGAATCAACAAGTATCCTGCCGAGGGTTATATCGTATCCCCAGTCGATAGCGTCCCAGACGGGCGTTTTCGCCCATTCAAAGTCAATTTTAGCCTCACCCCATAGAGAGTTTGTATTATTGTTCCAGTTACCATCAAGGCAAGAATAATACATGTCTACTGCGCTTGTCCAATTCCACCAATGCTTTCCTGGAGTTCCAGGTGGAGCACCATCTTGTGCTGCATTGAACATGATTCGTGGTGGGACGAGATTCTTGTTTCCAGCAAGAAGAACATAGCGTGTTCCATAGGTATCATAGCAATATCTGATATAGTTCCGTATTTTCGCCTGAGTGTCATTGAACATAGTAAATTGAGTTGTGATTTCTTTTCCGTTTTCTACCCAATGATTCCCACCTGCCGTATTCGTCGCATCTCCATAGGTCCCATTCACCCAACATTGAGACATATTAACAATATCGGAGACATTGGTGATAAGAATATTCGTTATCTTCGAGTCGGTGTCTATCTTCCATTGTTTAAAATCCTGATTAAATGTGTTCCAAAGCAAACTTGTTGTTATAACAACATATTCATAAGTTGTCTCAGGAGAAAGCATAGGCATAAAAAAAGATTCATCTGCTACTGTTATCTCAAAATCAAGCGAAAGAGTCTCCGTATCATATCCATTCCGATAATAAGACGACGGCACATAGATGTAAAGGTACTTATTTAGTCCTTTTTTAAGGACTTCTGCGGTATATTGACTATAACTAAAAGGTGTAGTGGAAGCACCTGTCTGATTTTCATTTGTTGTAAATAATTGCATCTTTGGTTGTTCCGTTGGTGTGTATAAATTAAAACTACCAACTACAGATATAGATGCAACATCTTTTCCAGTGACATCCACGATATATGTCTTATCAAATTGTGATACATGGAGAGAAATTGTGTTATCATCTGCACTGGTAACAGGGATAAAAAGAATACTTCCCACCATTACCAAAATTAATGCGAATGATTTCAATTTCATCTCGTCTACGCTCTATAATTTATCATACCATTTTTTATTTCTATGAGAATACAGATAGTATACGAGACAGATGATGAGTATGATAATTAGTAGACACCACCAGCAGAAGGGTTGACCTGTTGATTGTAAAATAACAAGTTCAGTGGCGTCTCCTGTGACTACGAGCATCTTCTGATATGGCTGATACCCTGGTGCTGTGACCGTAAGTATATATGTGCCAGTGTCTAAACCAAAACTGTAATTACCGTCTATTCCTGTTGTTATAGCAGCAACTAAAACACCTATACTTTGAGGAGTTGTTCCTTCATTAATTCTGATGGTTGCATTAACCGGTATTCCATTATGACTGACTGAAACACGGATAGTATTGATTTCTTGTGGCGCTGCCCCGCCTCCACCGCCACCACCGCCTTCTTTTGTTTTTGTAGTGAACCTATACCATGCACGAATAGTGAATTCCCCATCTGTTGCATTCACCCATATTGTATATGTAGTATTATATTTTAAACCAGTCAAATATAGTGACTTTGTGCCACCTGCACCACTACCACTGTTTGATTGTGTATTGTTACACTCAATAGTCCAGTCGATGGCATCATTATCTGGGTCTGTAATCGGTATACTCCATGTGAATGATATTGGTCTGTTTATCGAGTCGTTCTGAGGTGATGGTGTCCCAAAATATGGGGCACTATTTGTCGCTGCTGATGCAGTCGAATAAAGAAGAGTATAAAGGTCAGATGTATCGTTCCAACCCCATGCGGAATAATACCAGGTCTGCCCGCTACTAAGTCCTGTATGGCTCGTAGAAGTACCTGTACCATTGTAAAGAAATGTTCCATCTGTTACACTTGTTGGAGCGGAACCTGATTTATACCTGATAAGTGTCTTGTCGTCACCAGCCTGTTTCGTCCATGCAAGATTAATCTTCGTTGAATTGACCTTTGTAGCAGAAAAACCTGTGATAGATGCGGGATGAATCCAGATAGAGAATGGTATAAATGTAACAGATATATCATCTCCAGCATAGGCGGTCCCCCCATCAGTAATGCTAAAATCTACTTTCCCACACGTTTTCATCGTCCACGTTATAGTTGCAAGAGTCCCATTGGTATTATTGCGTTCATATTGCGATGCGCCTGTACATGGATTTGCATACCCAATGACGTTATTTATCGCCCCGTTTGTCTCGGGTTCCATATACACAGTATAAGATGTGAAAAGAGCACCTTGAGCAGTTGAGGCATAATCCATGATTCCAGGCGTGAACGTCATATTCTCAACAGATACCGTATCGGTAAGTTGCAGAATATTTACCCAGATGGCAGTCGTAAATGTCGAGCCTACGCTCAATGTCTTATGAACACTTGTCGGCGTAGAAAAACCCCAATAGTTAGGACCAGCAAACGGCTCAGGGTCTGCTGTAACGACGACAGCGGATGCTAAAATCATCATTAAGCATATTCCTATCGCAATGTAGGATTTCATTGTTTTTACACCTTCTAATACGATAATAAAGAATAAGATAGCAACTTTAAATAGGTTATTGCAATAACGTATACTAACCATTAAAATGTGTCTTCTGGATTCTCGGTTTCTTCTTCAGGTTCTTCTAATTTCTTCTTTTTCTTTGGTCTTCTTAATATTGCAACCAGTATCAACGAAAAAATCAGAACAGCAATTAACGCTATGACATAGATGAAAAACGGTGATGATGAATAGGGGATTGAGTCAGGGTTGCCAGTAACAGTAACCGTGCATATTCCTTGAACTGTTTTCGCTATATCCACCCCCCCTCTTGCAATACCGGTTTCTGTCTCGTTGATAGTTATTTTTACAATGCCATCTTTTTTACCACGAAAAGTAAGTGTAACGAATGTCCCAGATGCATTTGCAGGGAATCTCGATGCCCAAACCATATTCCTGATTTCACCCTTGCTATTATCTATTGTTCCTTTTATCCAGATAGTTGAATCATTGAAAAAGTCTCCTTGTTGTATTCCAATACAATCCATTATTTTTGCATCCCAATGGATATAATCTGTTGCAATGGTGTCGATTGTCGCATCAGTTACTATTTCTATGTTCACTGATTTTGTCTCATCTGCGTCAATGGTGAAAGTCGATGGCTCGAATTTCACGATAGTCTGTGCAGATGCTACTGGAAAAAACAAGAGAAATATCAACAAGATTGCGAAATATTTCATGAAAGAGAATAGGTTAACATATTAAAAAAGATTTTGGTTTATTTAGTATGTCTCTCCATAGTGATAGACAAGTATTGAAATGTCACGATAATCAACTTTTCCGTTTTCAATGATGTCCCATCCGTATTGCCCTGCCGTCATTGTATTTTTGTAATGTGAAACTATGAGAGATATATCAACGCTATTGACATATCTGTCTTCATTGATATCCCATGCGTATGACGTATTGAAATGCCATGTATTATTTGTCCAATCAGTTCCATCGGTTACATTGACATACCAGGTATAACCTTCTGGTCTCTGATTTTTATGTTGCAGCCAATCTGGTGAGATATATGTAGGTAGTGAAAGGTTCACATCAGTATTATTTGTCACAGTATCTGCTGTATAACTTAATGACCCAGTTGCCCAAGAGAAGTCGATATGAACCGTCATAGTATCATCATCGTTATCAATTACATGCACTTTGAGATATTCATTGTAGACAGATTCATAGGGAGCATTATTTGCGGGGTGAATAGGTGTTACTTGAGGATGATGATTTATAGCAAGTGTCGTCGCATCTGATGATACATAAGTTGCACTATATGCTTTGTCAGTCGTATTCCAAGAGTAAGCAATGTAATACCAATGCTGATTCGGTCCCAACCCATCATCATTGTAACTTGTTCCAGTTCCATTGTAGATAATAGTTCCATCACCGATTCCTGTTGGTGCTGAACCGAGTTTTGCGACAATAACGACTTTATCTCCACCAGAGCCTTTTGTCCAAGACATATTTATCTGGGTGCTGTTAAATGCTATAGCATTGAAACCAGATGGGGGTGATGGAGTATATTGGCTACGTACAGTGAAGTTGTAAGTTGCATTAGTCCATAAAGAACCATCTGTTACATTCACATACCATATAACATTTGTTCCATATGGCAATGGCGTAATCAGGTTTGCTGTCTTTGTCCCATTTGTTGCACCACTTCCACTATTTGTTGTGACATGAGTCCCATGTATCTGCCAGTTGAATGTATTGCCGTCAGGGTCATTAATAATAACGCTGACTGTCGCCTTGTTCTTATCAATATTACCTGAGTTATCGGTCGGGTTTTCACTACTTAACGTAGGTGCTCGATTTCCTGCTGGTGTCGTATCATAATCTGTCTGATTTAACAAACTGAAGAAACCAGCAGTAGTATTCCAACCCCATGCTCTATAATACCATGTTTGCCCTGGTGACAAACCTGAATGAGTTGTTCCTGTCCCTGTGTTATTATAAACATCTGTATCGCTTTGTGGAGTTGTAGGATAACCGGATTTGCTTCCACGTATGACAACTCTATCAACACCAACGCCTTTCGTCCATGATAAACCTATGTTATTCTGGTCTAATGCAGTAGCCGAAAAACCAGTTGTTGGCTGTGGATGAACTGTAATGATGCCGGGGTATTTTGTTGTTCCAGGGTCGGTACCATTTCGTGCTGTTCCTCCCGCTGTAATCGTGATTGTCGTTTGTCCAACCTTTCTTGCAATCCATGTAATATTGAATGCAGTTTTATTAACACCATTCACCGGCGTATTGTAACCCCATACAATAGGTTTAGCCCATCCAGTATCGTTGTGTATATAGGCTGGTGTAATCCATAATGTTTCCCCTGCAAAAAGGTCACCTTGTGCAACATCTTCGTAAGTGATAATTCCAGCGGATAAAAATGTGAAGTTATCCATTGCTACTACATCTATTGAAGAGCCGATGTTTGCCCAGACATTAGTATAAAACGTGTCGTCTATTGTAACGTCTTTTGATTCGATACCCATGTAGTTTGGTCCATCAAAGGGGGGGAGAGGGTCTGCTACAACAAAAGTTGTGCAGATTAGCATCAGTATGATTAGTATTGTTGCTTCTTTTATTTTCATTATATCATCATTTTTATGGATAATACGTTATTCCATAATGGCTTACAAATGATGATGCGTCAAGATACGAGACAACACCATCTTCATTAATATCAGAACCAATTGAACCGGCTACAACTGTGCTTCCGTATACATTAACCAACTTACTTCCATCGTTGTAACTAATTGTCCCATCTTCGTTAATATCCCATGCTTTCGATGTGATGAAATTATATATATCACTTTGTGTCTGAGTATACGAATCATGCGCTATGGCATACCAAGTGTATTGTGATAACTTACGAGTCCCTGACGGTGCATCTGAATGAGCGAGCCACTCAGGCAGGTAAATGCTTGCTTCTTGACCGCTATCTATTTCAACCCATGCTATTGATGTATCATTACCCCAGTAGAAATAGACCCACATGTGGTCTGATTCAGGGTCAGATACGGTTACATTTAGGTACCTGTTGTATACTGAAATGTAGTCGGTTTCGTTTTCTGGTATTTCATTTGTAAATAAATTTGGTGGATTATTTCCAGTGGTTGTCGCATTTGCAGAGTCATAGGAAGAACTGTATACTTCATCAGTCTCATTCCAGCCATATGCTTTGTAATACCAATGCTCATTTGGGTCTAATCCATCATCATTATAACTTATTCCAGTGCCATTGTAAATTTCTGCATCAACACCAAGTGTTGGCGGCGAACCGAGTTTTGCGATAATGACTACTTTGTCATTACCGAAAGCCTTTGTCCAGTTCAAGTCGATTTGGAACCGGCTAAAGACAGTTGCTTCAAAGCCAGTTGGTGCTGATGGCTCGTATTCATCACGGACAGTGAATGTATAAGTTTCATTTGTCCACTCATATCCATCAGTGACATTCACCCACCAGGTGATTGTTGCACCATATGATAATGGTATGTTCAATAATGCACAGTATTTCGTTCCATTTGACGCTCCAATACCACTGTTACTATCTCCGTTGCTGACTTCGATGGTCCAATCCATCAGGTCTCCTTCGGGGTCACTAATATCAATGCTGACACCGGGGTAATTCTTATCAATATCAGTATCGAGGTCTTCTGGGTCTTCATTGCTCAATATTGGTTGCAAATCGTCAGTTGTGGTGTCATAATCCTCTGCATATAATGTAGAATAAACATTATCAGTTGCATTATACGACCATGCTTGGTAATAATAGGTCTTTCCTTCATCAAGACTTGTATGTGACGTGCCAGTACCCGTCCCATTATAAAGGAAGTTCCCAGCGCCACGACTCCAAGTTGATGCGGTACTCCATTCTATATAGGTATAATCATCAATATTTGCTGGTGTCCAAGTAAGGTCAATTCTAAATCGGTCATATGTTGTTGCTGTGAAACCAGTTGGTGGGACTGGTGCATACGTATCACGGACAGTGAAGTTATATGTTGCGTTTGTCCAATCAGTTCCATCGGTGACATTCACATACCAAATGATATCTGTTCCATAAGGTAATGTTCCTGTGAACCCTGCGGTTTTGGTCCCATTAGATGCCCCGTTTGCGTTTGATGTCGTGATATATGGTCCGTGAATCGTCCAATCAAATGTGTCTCCGTCGCCATCTGAAATATAAACGCTGACTTGTGGATAATCTTTATCAATATTTCCTGAATTGTCTGCGGGGTCTTCACTACTCAATACAGGCGCATTGTTTGTTTCTCCATCAGCAGTATCATAGGATAAGGAATAATAACCAACAGAATTGTTCCATCCCCACGCTGAATAATAGATATGGTCTCCTCCGGACATATTAGTATCAATTGTTGAAGTTCCGGTTCCATTATAAAGTAAAGAACCATCTGTCACGCTTGTTGGGTTTGAACCAGTTTTATATCTAATAAGTGTTTTATCTCCGCCAGTATGTTTTGTCCAACTAAGGTCAATACGTGATGCACCTATGGGAGTTGTTGTTAATGATGTCGGTGTTTGCGGATGAACACGTACATAACCAGTGAAATAGGTTGTTCCTACGTCTGTTCCATTATATGCTGTACTTCCCCAAGAACCTGAATATGGTTGAACTGTAAATGTCGCATTACCGCAACTAACTGCTTGCCATGTGATTAACCATGCAATGTATACTGAACTGTTTTTTGTATATTTTTGTGCCCATAAGAAATGCTCTGAAGCAGTTTCACCAGTTCCACCAACCCATCCTTGACTATTATGTGTGGATGATGAGGTTGGTTCTTGATATAATATTGTAGCGTTGAAGAGATTTCCGCTTTGCGTATAACCGGTTGTTCGTTCATTATCGGAATCCGCAAGATAATTAACGATGCCTGCTGGTAAATATGATATGTTTTTAATACATATCGTGTCTATTTTTTGACTGATATTAACGAATACATCCATCCTAAAATTATCTCCTATTGTGACATCTATTCCTGTTGCAGATGATGTTGATATCGTTAGCCAATATTCTGAAACAGATAATAGTCTCCCAGAAGCAATATAACTTTGATAGATACCTGCTTTTAAAGTTGTTAAATCACTCCATTCCCATGCAGATGAAGTAAATGGATTTGTAGCCAATACATATGTTTTTTCTGAAAAACTTGCTGTTGTATCTGTATATTGAGCGCTTTCCCATTCAGTTGAAGTATCATTTAATAGCCATTTATATCCACATTGTGCTGCAAGACCTCCACTTCGTTTTAATATTGCGTGTAAAGTCACACTTGAAATTGTGCCACTGAGGGGTTGTCCTGATAAATCAAATGTCATTTTTTCCAATGCATCCCATTCGAGATTTGTTGTATCATTATCATCATTAACACTCTCATAAAGTAAAGCGCCATCTGATTGATTTATGAAACTTTCATTATAAATTTCATCTGCAAAGTAATAATCTCCACTTGGTTTATATGTTGAATACGGGGGTGTTGCAAAATACACATAGTTCGGTCCATCAGCAGACACTAAGAATGTCGAAGATAAAATGACCGACAGTAGCATCACTAACATTACAATTCCTGTTTTTATTTTTTTATACATATTTTTCTCATTCTCCTTTATTTCATGGCACAAGCCAAGATAAACCATATTTATTTACAAATCTTGAACCGTCTTTGTAATCTGTATACCAATCTTCGTTGATATCCCACCTACTATCTTTTCGTCCGCCTGGGTCGCCAAATTGACCATAGTGATTTACAAATAATGATGCATCTTTGTAATCAATATCACCATCATGATTAATGTCTTCTGGTGGACCATAGAATTCCAGTAGACTTTCAATGGTTTCAGTGTTATCAGCCTTCACAGTAGAAACAACTAACACTAAGAGTAAAACTGTAATTATGACAGCGAAGAGGCTGGTCTTCATGTTTATATCAAAAAAGTATCGGGTTGTAAATTTAAATACTCTATGTCAAATAGGTATACAAAATAAGAAAGAAATTAATCCCAGACATCTCCACCTTTGGAATCAGGTGGTTGTTCTTGCTCTTTTCCTCTCTCTTTCTTTTCTTTTTTCTTTTTAGTTCGTCCACCGCCTCTGCGTCTTAAAACCAATATTGCAATTATTGTTATAACAACAATAAGGAGTATTGCATACAAAATCTCAGGTTGGATTGGAAGCAACGCCCCAGGTCGTTGCCATGGAGGGACATATTTTATTGGTGTGAGGAACACCCATCGGCAACGGTAATCAACCTGAATGTTACCTGGTCCACTTGTTTGGTCAGCAAGGAACCACGCCTCATATGATTTATTATAGTTTGAAATTGGTGTTTGATTCGTGGCACCACCTGGATAATACTGCTCAGGGATAGTAACATAAACAGGGACTTCAACGGTTTGACCGGCAGGAATGGTCACTTCTGACTCGGATATCGTTATCCATGAATAATCAGGGAAAGCGACAACCCCGGGGTATTGTTCGGAATATAGATAATCCGGAGGTATTTTTTCAAGGGAGACTGTTATTGGACCTGTATCTGTATTTTTTATTTGGAAATTAAAATAGATTGTTTTCAGTTCATAATCGTCTTTAAGGTAGAAAACCCATTTCGCTGGATTAATCTCATAGGGTTCAGCCATTTGTGCTACTGCTGGTGCTAATAGGAGAGCCAAGAAAAAAAATATGATGATTGGTCGTCCGTTCATTGCCTGTTGTAATAGATAGGGAATTAATAAAGGTTACGGATTTTAAAAAAAATAAAAGGATGCCTTGCACGGTAGGTCTTTAAGGGTTACGCCGTGCTCGTCAATGTGATTAGAGTGCTGTTGCTACGAATGTTATTGTTGACTGTTGTGGGTCGTTGGTGCTCGAAAAGGTTGGCATTGTAACAGATAAACCGAATTGCTCTGTTGGGGTGCCAGCCGAAGTTGGCAAGTCGCTCACGAAGGGTTGTGGAGATGTGGTCAGTTCTACATCTGGGGAATCTGTTTCAAGGACGAATGCGTCCAAAGCAGCAGTGCCACTAAGTGTCCAATCAGCAGTGTTGCTTGCTTGAACAGTGACACTTACGTTACATGTTCCCACGTTGGTCATGTTGTAGAACGTGGCGCTTGTTGATGCCTTTCCATCACCGACTTTTGCTGTTGGGTTCCAGATTGCCTGTGACTCAACTGCGGATGTCGCGTTGTATACCTCAATATCTGCGGTTCCCGCCGGGGTCATGTTGACCGTGATGGTGTCCGTTTCTTCTCCTGCAAATGCAGTTGGCACGAAGCCAAAACAAATGCCTATTGCGATTAAAATCGCAAAGATTTTCATTTTCATTTTTTTACCTCTTTTTAGTCTAAATATATTTTTACCTTGTACGGTAGGATTTTATTATTACGCCGTACTCGTCTTTGTTACTATACCCTGCCGCCCTCTGCCAAACACCCTATTTTTTCTCCAAAAAAGAAGGAGAAAAATGGTTAGAGGTGTTCGATATGGTCGCTTGCTTACAGTGCTGTCGCAGTGAATGTTATCGTGAAGTATTGGGTTGCACTAACGCTGGTTGAATCAGGCATGTCAACTCCGAGACCGAAGTTTACGCTTTCATCGTAGGCAATGCCTGCATCGAATGTCTCTGCATCTGCATCGTATCCTTCCCAACCAGTCACATAGAACTCTGCAAGGAATTGATTGTGTGCGGCTGTGGTGTCGTGTATGGTCCAAGCGGCTGTGTTTTCACCCTGAATGGTGACGCCAACAGAGACTGTACCGGAGTTGTCAAGGTTTCCCCAGGTTTGACTTGTTCGGTTTTGTTCTCCAAGACCACAACCAGGTGCCCAAGCAGTTCTGTTACAAGTGATGTTTGCGGATGCGTTGGGTGTTAAGGTTACTTCGATTGTCTCCACGCCGTCTGCTGATGCCATAGGTGCGAATGCACAAGCCATTACTACTGCGGCTAATATTGCTATTAGTTTTTTCATCATTATTTTCACCTCTATTCTTACCCTGCACGATAGTAGGATTTCTTGCTTTCCCGTCGTGCTCGTTGATACTGTTATTTGTATTGGTTGGTAAATTTAAATACTCTACGTCAAATAGGTATACATTCTATGGGGTTTAGTCTGCTGTTGCGGTAAAGGTTATAATCGTTGTCTGATTAGCGTTTGTGCTTGATGAAGTTGGCATATCAACATGTAATCCGAATTGTTTTGGCTCATCACATGGAAAATCGCCTATGAGCGTCGTTGGAGAGTTCAGAAGGTTAGTCCATGTTTCCACCAATTCCCCTTGTTCAGATGTTGAACAGGCAAGACCACGGATATCCGAACCATAATATGCAGTGTTTCTGACAGTCATGTTCGATGACCAGTATTGTTTAAGCACACCGTTTTGGCAGCCAGCATACACATATCCATTTATCTGGGCTACTTGATAGATGTTGTAACCGATTCTGGCAGTCTCAGTTTTTTTGGTCATATTGCTTTTCCAAATCTGATAGACTCTATCAACTATCATGCCGCCGGCATAGACATACGTGTCGTCATCTGCCAACGCCCAGATGGTATATGATGGTGAACCGTAGGCTACACTCTCTGCTTTCTTCGTCAGATTGCTTTTCCAATACTGATAAACCTTGTCAATATTTCCACCTGCGACATAGATGTAGGTAGTATCTTCAATGATTGCTTCGATTGCTCCTCCATATGATGCTGTGTTTGCTTTCTGCGTGAGATTGGTTTTCCAGTACTGATACGTAGAACTCCCTACATGTGGATATATACCGACTGCACCACCAGCGTAGACATAGGTATCATCAACACAGACAGTGTATAAGTCGCCGTTATAATCTCCAGAAACTGCTTTCTGCGTGAGATTGGTTTTCCAATACTTACGGACTCTGTTCCCTTCTCCGACCACATAGATATAATCAGAATCAACCTGAATATCTAATACAACAGCACCATAGGCTGCTGTTCCTTTCATAGTCATGTTTGATTTCCAATATTGTGTAAAGTTATTAGCACTACCACCAGCATAGATGTATGTCTCATCTGCTGCAAGACCCATGACATTGCCACTATACGATGCTTCATCTTTTTTTGACATGTTAGACGGGATATACCGATGAACTTCCCCTCCCAAACCACCAGCATAGATGTAATCAGTGGGAGAGGGTATTTCCATGCCTATGCTCAACTGGAATTTGTTATGGGATGGTGCTGTTGATGGTTCCCATGATGATGTATCTGTTGCATTCACGGTAACATCAACATATATGTTTCCTTCGTTAGTGATGTTTGCCCAGGTGAAATCAGTGATATTCTCTTCGCTAAGACCACAGATAGGACCCCATGCTGTTTGATTCACAACAATGGAGATGGTGCCCCCTGGCGTCAGATAAATTCCGATTGTATCTGTATCAGATGATACAGGCACAGCAAATGGAATAAGGATAAATGCGATGAATAGTATGAGGATTCTTTTTATGTTATTATTCATTTATTTTTCTCCTTAATCTACTGTTGCCTCAAACGTGATTGTTGCTGTCTGTTCGGCATTCGTGCTTGATGAAGTAGGCATATACAGTTTAAGACCGAATTGTTGATATTCATCCCAGGCAAGATTATTGATGAAGGAAAGAGGGGCTTCTGTGATATTTGTCCACGAGGAGACGATACCGTATTGTAATTGGAACTGATTATGCCCTGGTGATGTTCCTGGATGCCATGCACTTGTGTTTGAGGCGCTGATAGTGACATCGACTTGAATAAGACCAGTGTTATTCAGCCAGAATGCGTTTGTCGCAGTCGAAGCGTTCTCACCAATGTTTGCTCCACCACCATCCCAAGTCCCTGGTTCCACAGTTATGTTTGCCTCGGCAGACGGAGTGACAGATAATGATACATCAACGGAAGGAGAGTCTTCAGAACCGAGCGTGTAAAAAGTAGATGATGAGTTCTGATTATAATATTCTGCCAATAGCCAAGATGAATTTCTATTAGTATTGCTTACACGAGATTCATCAAGAAGACCCCACAAGCCATAATATGAATATCCTTCTGATTTAGCCAGCCTATAATGGTTAGCATCTGAACTCATGTCAGGTATTGGATTATCAAAAGATACTGTGCTACTTTGTCCATCACAATATAAAGTGATATGGGTATGATTGCTGACAAGTGAAACATAGTGCCAAGTGTTGTTTGAAACACCAGTAATCGCTAAATTATTCCAAAGTTTATTTGCTATACCATTTTTGCAACCATATGCTATTAAATTATGCTTCGCCTCAGTAATTCTCCATAGACTTATAGTTAAATCAGGATTTATTCTTTGGCACACTAAAGTCCCGCCATCACCATAGTGAGAACCAGTTTTTTTGTACCAAAAATTTATGGTGAATTTGCTATTATTGAGATATGGTTCAAAAGTTGCAATACCATCCTCATGACATGCCTGTGCTTTACCGATGGTCCCATCTGCCTCATAAGGCGTATTTGCACCTGCTTTTGTTCCATCGTGATTATAAGATGTTGAATCATCAATAGTTGAAGTTGTTAAATCATCCATATGCCAAACCGCTGTGTAATTAGCATCCCAAACTCCTGTTGGGTTTTCTTGATTTGAACATATAGTATTTCCATAATACATATAGATAACTGTATCCTCGGTGCTTGAGAGACTTGTCACGTTCACCCAGGCAACCAGATGATTGGAAGCAAAAGATTCAATCTCATGGTTGTATTTCGTTATGTTATTGGCAGCGACAAACACAAAATCATCACCATCTGCTTGAGCGTTACTGAAACTCGCAGAGGTGTTGTCAATCAATACCGGGAAGTTTGTCAATGTCGCTGAAACCTTGGTGTGGTCGATGACTATCTTCTTTGAATAGAACCAATTATGGTTATACCAATTCACAGGTCTTGATTGTTCGTTACCAACGGTTAAGAAAGTTGACGGCGAGTCCTGATTATTGTATTCCGTTGAAATCCATGATGCGCTCCGTACTACATTTGACAGTCTTGTTTCATCAATTGTTCCATTTGTGTAGTCTAAAGGATTTCCAGTTAATTGATTTCCACCTATTCTTACACCTGTGCATGCTGGAGTATAGGTAGTAAACGTATCGTTCCCTTTGTAGGTTCCATCTACATAAACTAAGAACATGGTATCAGTACGATTGATAATTGCAGTAATCTGATGCCAACCGAGTTTTAAATTTTCAGTTGCAACCTTGATGCCGTAAAAATCTGCATTTGCATCCATACCTATTGCATTTCCATCCCCATATTTTATCCCTGTTCGTCCAGAACCATAACCAACAACAGAATATAATTCAGAATAATCATTCGCTCCTGTTTTTATAATATACATCCAAGTTGAAAAAGTATAAACATTTCCTTGTAATCGTGTATCACTAGCCCCGGTGATATCAATATAGTCATTTATACCATCAAAATACTGTCCACATCCAATCTTACCAGATGTTGTCACAATTGGTTCGTTCGCTGCTTTCTTTGCGCCGTTGTTCGCATTTGATGTCGAATCCAAGATGGTTGATGTTGTAACATCATTCATGTGCTGAACCATCACATAGTTTGCATCCCAAGTCCCAACTTTATTCTGTTGACTACTGCAACTTGGATTACCATAATAAAGCCAGATGACCGTATCAACTGTCGAACTCAAACTTATGACATTCACCCATGCAACCAGATGATTAGAAGCAAAAGATTCAATCTCATGGTTGTACTTCGTTACATTATTGGCAGCGACAAACACAAAATCATCACCATCTGCCTGAGCATGGCTGAAACTCGCAGAAATGTTATCAATCAATACCGGGAAGTTTGTCAATGTAGCCGAAACCTTGGTGTGGTCGATGACTATCTTCTTTGAATAATCCCAATGCTGGCTATACCAGTTTGAGACTCCGGCTTTTACGGTATTGTTGACGTTAAATGGCATGCCTGTCATGATTAACACTAAGGATAAAAGGAAGATTACTATTTTTTTATTCAGTTTCGATATCATATTTTCACTATTTCATTACGAGGCAGTGACGATGAACGTCATCACCCAACTTTGCTCATCAAGTGTTGATGATGAGATTGGTGTAAGTAATCTTAAATCGAAAAGATAATGCTCCAAATAAGCAATACCGAGTTTTAAAGTAGTTCCAGTGCTTGGATTGACGTTAGTCTCGCTTGACCATTCATCATCAGACCAGTTCATAGCAAATATGTTATGTGTCAATCCTGCGAAGGTTCCTGCGGTCCAATTCTGACTATTGCCGAACTTTATAGCAATATCGCATTCCATTCCAAAGTTCGTGAGGTTGAAATATTTTCCTGTTGTCGTTGCTTCATCGCCAAGTGATATGACACCAAAATCCAGTGAATCTGGTGTAATGGATATCTGCAATGATGTCGGCTCAGTTGTGTTCGATATGGTTACACTGCTTGTTGAGTAGAGGTGTGTTGTGCTGTTGTATGACCAAAGCCTGTAATAATAAATGGTTTTCTCAACAAGTCCAGTATCAAGATAATAGTTTAGTGCTGTTCCATTATAGAGAATGGTGCCGTTGGTTATAGATGATGGATAATTTGACCAACCTGATTCGTTTCGTATTAAGAGAGTATAATGAGATGATTTAGTTTTAACCCAGGTAACATTAATTGTTGAAGATATGGATTCTGCGTTTACATCGCTTGGTGGCAATGGTGGGATAGTGACATTGTATGCATCATGGGTGTCTGACCATTGGAATAAGTCGTTAGTCGCTGCTTTTACCCATGACCATGCTCTAAAGGAGTAGGTTAAATCTTCTGTATTGCTGACTGTTGCTGATGCCAATGTACCATTATAGGCGTTGAATCCATCATTGATGGTGGTGGGCGTAGTAACCCATGTTGGTGTGCCTTGAAGTGTCCCTGCATTACCTTTCCCTGAACTATCTGCCGCAGATGCCCCTGTTCCTTCATCTAATTTCCACCACCCTTGTAGATTGGTGTTACTTGGTTCAATATGATGATAGAGATTTGATATCTCAGTATTGTTGAGTACTCTTGAATAAACTCTGACATCATCAATTGAGCCATTGAAATATCTATTATTTAACATTTCATATCCTATAATTAATTTTGGATTTACAGGACGTATAGTAAATGGTCCCAAAGAGTTAAGAGAAGATACCGATATTCCATTGATGTATATTGTAGCGTATCCGGTGCTGCCATCGAATGTACCTACAATGTAACTCCATGTGTTTTTTGGTATGCTTCCACTGGCTGGTGATAAGAAAACACCTGCGGCTTTTGCTACATCGAATCGTAATTGTCCTGTATCTGTCAAACCGATTTTCCATTGATAGTTTCCCACAGCATCGTATTTAGTGAGAACGGATGCCTGCGACCAACTATTATTTATTGTAGGATTTATCCATGCCGCCACCGTAAGATTTTGTGTAATATTCAAACTGGCACCATTACCGCAATCAACATAGTCGCCCGTTCCATCGAAATTGAGATAGGGGGATGTGGTATATTGGATGCGTGTCCCGATGGTTTCACCTGACCCACCTGTCGCTTTTGTCCACGTGAGGTCTGTATCAGTGTAATCAAGCGTACTGTCAAGGTTTGTTGGTGCATCTGGTTTGGTAAGCAATTTCAGTTCATTGCTCGCTTTAACGAAATAGTTACTATTGAGCGCCCAGCCGCTGAAATAATAGAGTTCCGCTTTGGTAAGTGAAGATATCGCTTTTCCGAATTCCTGCCCAGTGGTATATGTTCCAGCACAGGAAACATTGTTTGCTGTTCCACCTGTTGTCGTATCATAATAGAAACCAACTGTGCAAGCCTCGCCTCCATCGTTACTGAGATAACCCATAAGTGTTGCTGATGTCTCCTCGACACTTGTTGATGCATTGCTTAGGACTACCGGAGGTCCTGATGTGGTTGTCTCGGTATCTTCATCATAGAGGGCTGAGAAGTAATCGCTGGTCACATTATACGACCATGCTCGATAATAATATGTTGTGGCATATTCACAACTGCTGTCTGTTGTATCAGTTCCAGTATCATTATAGATGAATGTCCCATCAGTGATATTCGCAGGGTATCCGCCTTCTTTTCTGACAATATATGTTGTCGTAGCGTTAATCCCCTTTGTCCAATCAAGGTCTATACTTGAGGCTGTTGGATTATTCGCATCGAAATCAGTTGGTTCACCTGGATTGGTGTAATCGCTTGATTGCCTCCATTCTTTTGAATATTCACCGCTCCCGTTTCTCCATGAATAGAAACAGAAGTAATATTTTGTTCCTGCATCAAGCCCTGTGAAGTTCTTTTGACTCCCCGTTCCATTGTATCCTATGGTTCCATCGGTGGCGCTGGTGGGATAACTTCCTTTCTTGTAGACGACGACTGTTGAATTAGCATCACTTGCTTTCGTGAAATTAAATCCTATGCTTGATGATGTTCGATTCGCTGGGTTCACTTGAACGGCTCCAAAGACCGGTGGTTGCGGGAAAAGAACCTGCCCGTGGTTATCAGATGTCGTGGATACGGTTTGCCCCACGCCACTAACTGACTGAACCCTAAGATATGTACCGGCTGGTGGAGTAAGGGCATATCTTCCTGTGTCAATGAGTTCATAAAATCCATCATTATTCAAATCTGAGATACAGGCGGCATCGAAGAAATCACCGCTACGACGTGCGAATTCATACATCCAGAGTTCCGAGTGTTCGGTCATCGTGGTTGTTCCATCGTATCTTCTTATACGATAATCTCCACGGTCAACAACATTATCATTCTGGAAACCAACGGTAACGATATCGTTCAGACCATCCTTATTGATGTCCTTTATTAATGTAGTGAGAGCAGAAGAATACCCGTAGGTATACCAACTATTTGTGTCCAATGCAGTTAATGTAGATGGATACCCACCTCCAGTTGAACCCCATACTTTATATTGAGCAACATCTCTGATTCCATCGAAATAGTTACCCGATGTCACGAATTCATATTTCCCATCCATGTTCGCATCACCAATGGAGATTGAGAATACTTCACTGAGTTGTGAGTCAAACCAGTTCTTTGTCCAATCATCATGCCAGGTTCCTGAATAATAACGGTAAATCCTCAATATCGCATTAATAGTACCTGATGAATCAAATGTATCTCCACCAACAATTATTTCTCGACCACCATTGTTATAAATATCTCCTGCCGCAACTGCATAAAATTCGGTCCAGTTCCTGCCGGTTGATGGTGCAAGACTATAGTTATTCCAGAATACGTGCGTTATGCTGCCGCCATTTGATGTATATGTGTGAACAGCGAATTGTCCACGAGCATTGTTCGTCCCTGTGGTCCCTGCGGTGAGGATTTCCTTTGTTCCATCATTGTTTGAATCAAAACAAATCAGCCCATATATTGCAGTATCTCCTGCGGTCGTATCAGACCAGATGCTCTCTTTTTCAAGATGAATAGACCCGCTGGTGTAATTCCAGATTCTCAGTTGTGCCTTATTTTTCGTGCCATTATAGATACAGCCACCAGTAATGATTTCTTTCACACCATCGCTATCTAAATCAGTGACATTTACCGTATAGCCAAATGCCATCCCATGATTATCTGATTGGTTCCATTCGACATAACCCAATTTGGTTAACGAACAAGTATAAGGATTTGACCAAGTGGTGCTATAAACCCCAAGGAACGCTTTGTTACCAGCACCAGACCCTGTACGACCAACCCATATTATCTCTGGTTTCCCATCTCCAGTGAGGTCGCTTGCGGTAACTGCTTTTCCATATGTGATATTGCTTGATGTAGATGCATAAACCTGCGTATAATTCGATTGACGTAAAGTAAGATTATCATTTGCGGCATCGGCAAATGTCTTATACATGGACGGTGCCGTCCCAGTTAGATTATAGTAAATATAATAGTTAATGTCTGAATCAGCACTGATGTTCGCAACGTAACCGATATAATACGTGGTTCCAGATTTCTTTAAGATTGAAAACGGCATGACCTCCCCTCGTTCATTAACCACTTTTATCGTATTGTTGCCCCCACATACCGCTGTTGGTAATGTGAGAGATGTCCCCATTAGTTCATGTGTCCGGTCAATGCTGAAATTTTCAGACAATGATAATTTTACACGATGATAGTAATGTGTATCTGCCCATTCAACAACAAAATGCGATGATTCTGATGTAGTATAATGAGCATCGTTTGTCCTAATTGTGGTCGTATATGTTCCGAATTCCTGTGGCAAACTATTGATTGTGCTCCCGCATCCTTCATCCATATTCCAATAACCGATGAGTCCACGCGAGATATATGTATGACTATTGTAAAGATTATTAATTTCGGTCTGAGTGAGTTGTTTACTAAAAAGCCGGATGTCATCGAGTTTTCCAGCGAGACGATAATAACTCTCTGGTTCATTGGGATAGAGATTACCAAACATCAGTTTTAGATTTTGGTCGCCATACAATGGATTAGGAACCCAATCGGTTATCCCATGCAATGAAGTTGCTTTCAAGGTGCCGTTGAGGTATATTGACATACTCGTTGAATTCATCGTGCAGGTGATAAAATACCACACGCTTTTATTCACGCTATTTGTATCCGTTGAAATGTAATGTGAGGTATTACCTCCCACTGAAAAGAAAATCTTTTTGGAGACTGGAGAATAATAGATGTAGTAGTTATATTGACCCATGCCATTCCATGGTTTACCAACGAGAAAACCATTATCATTCTCTGACGGGTCAATCCATGCCCAGATTGATATAGTGTATCCCCCAACACCACGATATTTCTGTGATTCATCGTTCGGCACTTCGACTTCATCAGTTATTCCATTGAATTGCAAACCGGAATTATATTTACCTGCCGTCCATACTGGTCCCTGTACATCCCCTTTCTGAGCGTCCAAAGTATACTGATAGATATTCCCATTGGTCACATCACCAATGTCGGTCATTGTCATATTCTCTATTATCTTAATGCCACTTGGTGATGTAACCGTGATGTTTGCCTGGGAGATGTCACCCCTGCCGTTCACATCGGTGATTGTAGCAAGGACTTTCGTTTTTTCATATAAATTAAATAAAGTTTTCTCATTTGAATAGGCATCATATGTTTTTATGCTGGTGATATCCGGTGCTCCAATATCATCAATGAATGACCCGTAAGACGTGGTGGAATAAGTCCTGTTGTTCTTGCAACGGACGGTTACATTCCATGCTCCATCGGATGCATATTCATGGGGTATCGTGTAATTATACTGATAGATTGCACCATTGGAAAGAGTGCTATACCGCCACATGCTCGCTTTATCTATCTTGGTGGTGCTTGCAGGGTTTTTGATTGTGACATTGCAGACGCTTATCCCTGCACTCCCATATTTATCAATAACCCATGTGCGTATTATTACGGTGTCTCCGTTTATGAAAGTTGTTTTTGGGATAAATGTTGAGTTAAAAGTAGAAATGTTAAGAACCACGGGTGCTGTTGAAATAACATCAAATGTCTTCTGCTGCTGTGCAGTTTGTCCAAGTTGTTCAGCCGATGCGGTGATTGTCCATGTTCCAAGCAAACTGACGTTGTTTGGAATAGTGTAGTTGAACTCGTATTGATACCCGTTTGTGATTGCTTTCACTACACGTGAGTTCGGATACCCTACGGAGAAATCATCGAAATAAATCCATCCAGAATCACAACCGATACCGACACGCCCAGCAGTTGTTGTTGCAAGATGGGTCTTTGTTACTAAAAGCACGTCATTGATGTAGACTTTGGCTGTTGAGCCTTCTAACACCAGTTTCATTGTATACCAGGTGTCTTGAGAGAACAATCGAGATGTTTCCTCGAAATATCGCACGCCACCTATTCGTTCTTCAACACCAAGAACTGAATATACGCTTGAGGCGTAACATGCAACGTAATTATTCGAGTCTTTATATCTGACAAGTATTCGTTGCATGTCCTCAGCACTATAATCAACATACCATTTCACTTCAGCAGTAAGATTAGTTTGATTGGAAAGGACTGATGTTTTCAATAATGCAATGTTATTATATGTTCCTGAACCACCATTTCGTCCATGCTGATAGGATTTTGGTGAAGAAACATAGAAATCTGTTGCAGGGTTCCATCTGTTAGCGACGTCTTCATTCCAATTTGTATCAGTAGTGAAATTTTGCTTTGCAGAAGAAACACCTGAATGGTCAACCTGTTTTGTTCCAAGCGGGTCTTGTATCGTGATGTAAGTATTGTTCATGTCAACGATATTTGTCACATTATATTGGATAACGACCTTTTGGTTCACTTCAAATGTTGTTGTTGGAACATAATTTGAGTTATATGTTGTAAGGTTTTTTACTTGGAGGTTAGTGGTTGTGAAGTACCATGAACTCGTAAATGGAGACCATTCATAGCCGTCTTTTGCCTTGACACGCCAGTAATATTTTGTCCCATTCGTCAAAGAAGATGATACTGGATAACTGGTTGATGTCCCAGATGTGTTTGTATCAATAACGGTTGAATTGAATGCAGAATATTTTGATACTTGCACATGGTAGTTGGATTGTGTATCTGAATCTGTGTCAGTGAAATCCCATCCAAGAGTTGGTGTGAGTGTTACGCCTGTCGATGTGTCCGCAGGTGATGTAAGCGTTGCGAATGGTATTGCATTTATCTTGAATGTCTGGTCGCCGCAATATGGTCCCATCGTACCTGCCCAAGTATCATTTGTACGTACTGACCAATGATACGTCACACCACGTGAGAGGGTTGAACCAGCATAGATGACAGATTGAGATGCACTGGTAACAGTAGTGTTCCACATATCTCCACTATTGGCTGTTGTGCCTACACGGATGTTATAGCCACCTTGTGTATCTCCTCCATCGTCATCGCTGAAAGTCCAACTAAATGTCGGAGTCAATGAAAATATCTTTGTTGGATTTGTTTGTGATTGACAAAGAGGATTTGATGGTGCATTAGGAATGCTATTTGTTGTTTCATCATTGGTTGAAGTATTACCAAATGGTTTTTTAGTGGTTCCATCTGATAAAAGACCATCATCGCTTGCCACCGTCCATGCCTTGTAATAGTAACGTGAGCCTGACGTCAATCCTGTATGTGGGAATGCTTCCCCCATCACATATCCATCTGCATCAATCATTGTTCCAGAGCCTTTGTTCCATGGGGCGGGTGCTGAACCTACTGCATATTCGATATATGCACCATCACCACCTGCTCCATTCGTCCAAGCAAGATTTATTTGTGTTGATGTATATTTTGTTGCAGTGAATCCATAGAGTGATTCTGGTTGTGTGAGTAATACCGCACTCACGTTTGTTGTATTCCATTTACTATAAGGACCATCGCCATATGTGCCTTGCCAGGTTGAAAAACTGAATGCACGGTAATAATAAGCAGTTCCAGCGTCAAGACCACCATCTTCCAATAATATGCCTGTGTTGTTATAGGCATTTGTTCCATCAGAAATTGAGGATGGGTATCCTGTTGTGCTTCTCTGAATCCTTGTATAGTTTGCGCCTGTTCCTTTCACCCAATTAAGATATATAATTTCTGTGCTATTCACTTGAGAAGTGAATGATGTGGTGCTTCCTGGCATTGAACAAAATTGTGTTGCATCTTCATATTCAGACCATCGAGACAAGATACCCCATGTTGTAAAACTCCAAAGTGCGTAATAATAACGCTGACCAGGAGAGATGGATGTATCCTCACAATGTGTTCCAGTGCCGTTATAAACTAAAGTCCCCTCGCCTAATAATGGATACCAGTTTGTGTCTCTTTCTATTCTTGTATAATTTGCACCAGTGCCCTTTGTCCATGTGAGATAGATGACTGATGAACTGTTTGCTTGTGATGATGTATCATCTGGTGGGTCTGGTTGTGTTAAAAATGTCATATCATCGCCAGTATCTGAAGAACCAGTATTGTTTGCATAGGCACGATAGTGATATACGGTTCCTTCCGACAATCCCGAGACCCCGGCGCTGAAGTTTTCCCCCGTCCCCTTTCCCGTCTGATTTGTTGTATTGGTTCCGTAGTTTGTAGTAGTTCCATATTGAAATCGAACTGTGCAGTTCTCCCCACCGTCACTATCAAGGTATCCCCACAGCGTGGCATTGTTCGCTCCGATACCTGTTGTTGTATTCGTTGTAACTGTTACTTCTTGGTCCAACCTCCATCGTATGAGGATGACACCACTACCGCCAGCCATTCCATTTTGAGAGGATGCTGCATATTGCCCACCAGCACCGCCACCGGTGTTTGCCTGCCCTGCTTCAGCGTAAGAGGTACCATACTTTGCACCATTTCCACCACCACCATCACCACCTATTGGGGCGGCTGTCCCATCTCGCCCACCACCACCACCGCCAGCGAACCATCCGTTTTCTCCATATGAATTTCCGAAATATGATGACATGTTCTTTCCATCGCCACCATACCATGATGCATCGGTATTCCCTGCTTCACCTGCACCACCACCGCCACCACCATTATTTCCGCTACTTACACCGCCGTTGAATCCATTTCCGAATAGCTTAGACCAACCAGTTGTTGATGATTGATTTGATGTTCCTCCGGGACCTGCATTGTATGCTCCACCCCCAGCAGAACCACCATTGCTTCCAGTTTTTGTTGCTGATGTTCCGCTCCCAGCGCCACCAGCACCACCGCCTATTGCAGTCATATTACCAAATATAGAATTGCCCCCATTTGTCCCTTTAGCATTTGTTGTGGTAGCACCAATGCCCCCTGCACCGACTCTGTATGGGATTTCATGTCCAGGAATTATGAAAACTGTACCGTATTCTTCAAACGCAAAATCATATGATGAAGAACCCGTAAATGATGCTCCGCTATCCGAAGATTCGCACATCTGCCCTCCAGCATATGTACTACTGGAACTTCTTGTCCATGATACATAATTACTTGCATCCCCTGATGTCGCCCTAACAACAATGGCATACGCTGTCGATTTTGATAATTCATATGAAGTGAGTGGTATCTCAACCCAAGTTGCTGATGTACTTAGAGTGTTTCCATTGATTGAACCTGATGTCAAATCACTTCCAGTTGGTAATCCCCCTGATGTCGCACGTATACTTACCGTGATTGTGCCAGGTGAACCAACTCTAGCAATTAATAATTTTACAGATGTTATATTGTGACCACAATTTACCCCTACTGAACCAATTGTAAATGTTTGTGCATCCCAGATGGTGCCATATACTAAACGAACGAGTCCCGTTGAAGTACTGGTTTCAAACTTTATGCCACTAAAGTTAGTGATGTTCTGTTTCCAGATGAGACCTCCAGCACCACCACCGCCATTGCCACCGTATCCAGTTGTCTGTGCCATACCACTGGCACCGCCACCACCGACGACAAGAACGTCCATCTTTGTTACACCGTCTGGTACCGTCCAGGTTCCACTGGATAAAGTTAAAGAATGAATTCCCCATGTATGCCCTTGAGCAGCCCAATCGCACCATCGTATGAGAATAATACCGCTTCCACCATCTCCACCCATGCCGTTGCTTGTGTTTGCATTTCCACCATTCCCGCTGTTTGCAGTCTCATTACCAAGTGTAGATTTTACAGCCCCTCCTCTTGCAAAAACACCAGAAACACCAAAGTCTGTGCCGAAATATGATGACATGTTCTTTCCAGAGCCGACTGTTCCTCCGCTTGCAGCAGAACCTGCACCACCTCCAGCACCAGGATTACCTGATGAAGTTGATGCTGCCCCCGCATATCCAAAACCATAGGTTGATGACCATCCGCCTACGCTTGATTGTGTGGATGTTCCGCCACTTGCAGTAGACGTCGCTGCAACACCCGCTCCACCACCAGAACCACCATTAACACCAGCACGATATGTTGAATATGACGTCCCACCTGCACCACCGCCTTTTGCAGTCAGATTACCAAAGGTCGAATCACCACCACTTGTTCCTCTATCCAACCCACTTGTAGTTGAACGAATACCGGCAGCACCCACCGAATATGAAATAGTGTTGCCCCCATTTATTTCAGTTGAACCAATTTTTGATATATTACGAGCCCAGACAAGACCACCACCGCCTCCACCACCGCCATGAAAACCTGATGTAGCGGCGGCGCTACCAGCACCACCACCACCCGCAACTACCAAAACATCAATTTTTATCACACCTTCTGGAACCTTCCAAGTTCCAGAGTATCCCTCAAGTGCGTATATATGCCAAACTTTCATTGAACCATCTGTATAGGTATGCGGTGTTATTGTTGGCTGCCATCTCAAAAGAATGATACCAGATGCTCCAGCATAACCTATTGTGCCACTTTGTATTGCTGCGTTACCACCGTTTCCTGTATTTGCTACAGTTGCAGCAGGGGTGCTGGCAGTGCCACCATTCCCACCTTTTGAAAAAACCCCTGAAATACCATAAGACATGCCAAAATAGGCTGATAAATTCTTTCCAGCACCACCAGGAGATGTCGAGCTTGTCGTCCCTGCTCCAGTAGCACCACCGCCGCCACCACCATTGGTCCAACCGACTGTTGTTGCACCAGCATAACCGAACCCATATGTTCCTGACCAACCGGACGTAGAAGTTTGATTAGTCCCACCGCCAGAACCATCACTATTACCGGTACCACCGCCACCGCCAGAACCACCAGTCCGTCCATTGACATAAGCACTAGTGTAATCGCCTCCCCCGCCACCACCCCAAGCCGTCAAATTACCGAATGTTGATTTAATGCCATTTGCGCCATACGCGCTTCCACCGGATGCAGCACCGCCAGTACCAACAGAATATGAAAAACTATTACCTTCTGAAACAGCAGTTCCTCCAAGGCTCGTCACATTACGAATCCAGACAAGACCACCAGCGCCACCGCCACCACCATCAGAATTCATATTCGTTGTCCCTGAACCAGACCCACCACCGCCACCGACGACAAGGATATCAATCTGTGTAACCCCGCTTGGAACAGTCCATGTTCCACTACCTGATGTAAATGCTTGGACACACCAAGTCAGATGAGTATAATCTGTGGCACTGACTGTAGGAGTAAAATCAAAGAAAGATAACCCCCCAAATAAAAAGATGGATGTAATATAAATTGCTAATATTTTTTTATTCAAAGTCCGCATGAGGAATCCCTTTATAAATACTACAAGATTTATAAACGCTTTTAACTTTTTATACTTACTTACAAAAAGGTATACAGATTAACTCGGAGTGGCGATAAATGTGATTGCCATATGTTGCTGATTCAATGTACTTGATGATGTTGGGAGGATGTATTTCAAGTCAAATAAAAAGTTTTGGTCATAAAGCAGGTCCATGATTATATTTGACCCACTGTTCAGTATGTTGTGTTCTCCTGTCCAGTTGTCATCTGACCAGTTCATGCTGTATTGATTATGACCAATGTTGGAATAAGTAACGTATGTCCAATTCTCAGTATTTTCACATTGAATGTCTATGTTGCATTCCATACCAAGGTTAGTGATGTTGAAATGATGTTCTGTTGTTTTGACTGATTCCCCAATCATTACACTACCGTAGTCTATTGAATTTGGTGATACAATGATACTCATTGATGTAGGACTTGTTGTAGCGTTTATGTTGACGGGGTCGGAGTAAAGATGAGTGGTAGTATTATATGTCCATATGGTGTAATAGTATTTTGTGAATGTAGAAAGCGGTGAATCTTTATAATATAAATTCGTCCCGTTGTAGATGAGTGTGCCGTTTGTGAAATTTGTTGGATATCCAGCATACCCGCTTTCATTTCTAACGATGATGGTGAAGTCTCCGGCATCTGCTATCCAGGAGATATTGATGAAGTCCACATCGACATTGGTGCTCACGGAACTTGGTGGCATTGGCTTTGTTGTTCCTGTTGCATCCTCATATGTAAACGACCAATCATCAATACTGGAATCAAATGACCATGCACGATAATAGTAGGTATGTGATTGGTTAAGTCCAATATCCTCTGTTATTGTTTCTGTGTCATTATAAACAGTTGTGCCATCTGTCATACTGCTCGGATATGCAGAGTCGCCCCGTTGGATACGTGTATGTGTTGCTCCTTCCCCTTTAATGATGTTCAACTGAATTAGGTTTGAAGTAGAATTTGATGTTGTAATAGTTGGCGCCTCTGGTTTTGTCTTTCCAGTGGTAAATGACCCGTAAACCGAATAGGTGAAATTCCCTGTTCTCCAACACCATGCAGTGAAATAATAGATTGTCCCCTCATTCAAACCAGTCACTGTGCAGGCGGCTCCAGTACCATTATACGCAAAACCCCCATCGGTTATACTTGAGGGATATGCGGTATCGCTATACCGTATCAATGTTCCATTCGCGTAGGCTGGTTTTGTCCAACTCAAGTTAAGAGATGTTTGATTTCTCGCTACAACTATAAAAGATGTCGGTGGTTGCGGAGGCATCGTATCTTGCGTTCCATTCAAAACAGGAAAAGAACTTACCTCTTGACTTACACCACCAACGGTTTGCACACGCAGGTAAGTACCGGCTGGTGGCGTAAGGGCGTAACGACCTGTGTCAACGAGTTCATTGAATCCATCGTTGTTCAGGTCTCCGATTTGAGCGGCATCGAAGAAATCACCGCTACGTCGGGCATATTGGCTTGTCCAAATCTCATTGTGTTCAAGGAGGGTTGTTGCTCCATTGTAGCGTCGTATCTTATAATCACCGCTATCAATGACCTGGTTGTTCTGGAATCCTACGGTGACGATGTCGTTCATCCCGTCGTTGTTGATGTCTCTGACAAGGTTGGTGAGGGCTGATGAATACCCGCTGATGTACCAACTCTGGTACGCCCCGGTATCTTCCACCATTGTGGCGGGATATCCAGTTCCAGATGCATAAAAGACCCTGTAGAACGCGATATCTCTTATGCCGTCAAAGTAGTTCCCTGACGCAACCATCTTGTTTTTACCGCTATTGTCTATCTTCCCCAATGAAAGAGAGAAAACTTCTGATAGTTGACCATCATACCATGTCTTCGTCCAATCCTGATGCCAGGCACCAGAATAATAACGATAGATGTTGATGACCGAGTTGATGACACCGCTTGAATCGAAACCCTCACCGCCGATAGCGACTTGCACACCGCCTGTCGTATAAATATCGCCAACGAGGATGCTGTTGAACTCTGTCCAGTTGCGTCCTGCGGTCGGGTAGATGCTGTAATTCGCAAAATAAACATGGGTGAGTGTGCCGGAGAGATACCGGTGGACTCCGAATTGTCCACGGGCGTTGTTCGTCCCTGTGGTGCCTGCGGTTAATATCTCTTTGTTTCCATCACCGTCAGCATCCTTGCAGACAATCCCGTAGATGACCGTGTCTCCTGCGGTCATATCATACCAGACGCTCTCTTTTTCAAGATGAATAGACCCGCTGGTGTAATTCCAGATGCGGAGTTGAGCCTTGTTCTTAACACCACTGTATGATGTGCCTCCGGTGATGATTTCAGGTATCCCATCGTTATCTACATCTGATATATTGACAGTATAGGCGAACGCCTCCCCTGTGTTGTCCGTGTTGTTCCATTCAGTATAGGCGAGTTGATGCAGGTTGCAGATTCCTGTTGAGGTCCAGGTGGTGTTGTAAATGGCAAGGAAACCTTTGTTTTTCAATGCTGGTCCTGTTCTTCCAGCCCAGATTATCTCCTTTTTTCCATCGTTGTCGATATCATAGAGGCAGATGGATTTCCCCTGTGTGATGTTCTGTGTGGTCGGTGCATAGACCTGCGTGTAATTTGATTCGTGTAAGGTGAGGTTATTGTAAGCGGCATTAGTGAATGGTGTATACAACGATGGTGTTGTTCCGGTTATGTTGTAGTAGATGTAATAGTCAAGCACGGCGCTGGCACTGATGTTTGTCACGTAACCTACATAGTAAGTGGTACCTGATTTCTTCAGGATTGAAAAAGGCATGGTCTCTCCTCGTTCGTTGACGATTTTGATGGTGTTGTTCCCGCCGCAGACGTTCGTTGGTAAGGTCACGGAGAATCCCATGAGTTCGTGTGTCCTGTCAATGTTGAATTGTTCTATCAGTGTTAATTTCTCTCGATGATAGTAGTTGGTGTCTGCCCATTCGAGGATGAAATGAGAAACACCCGCTGTGGTATAGTGGTAGTCTTTCGCCCGTATTGTTACTGCCCATGTCCCAAAGGTATTGAGGGTGGGTGGCAGATAGGTATAACTGTAGATTTTACCGTTCGTGACGTTACCTATCCAGTTCATTGTCGCATTGGTGATTTTTTTAGTACCGTTCGGTGCATAAATGGTGATGTTGCAAGAGGTGATGTTGGATGCACCGTTGACGTCTGTTACAGTGGCTTTGATTATTACCTGTTCGTTTAAGGAAAATAAGGTTTTTTCATTTGAATATTCATCATATGTTTTAATGGAGACCTCTGGTGCTCCGAGATAATCAATGAAATATTGTGTTTTTGATGCTACCCCTGAACGGTTGTTTTTTGCATTGACGGTGATGTTCCATGTCCCCTGCGATGCTGTCTCTGTCGGTATTGTATAGTTGTACTCATAGAGATATCCGTTGGTGATGTTGCCAATATGCGACATCTCGACCTTGTTGATTTTTGTTGTCCCCAAGGGGTTTTTTATAGTGATGTTGCAGTTGGTGATGGCTGTTCGCCCGTAATAATCAGTGACTTGTGTGCGGATGACTACTTGGTTGCCGTTGTAGAAGATGGTTTGTGGGAAGTATGAATTGTTGTATGTCGTGATGTCGTTGATATATGGGTATGTTGTGTAGATGGTGAAGGTCGAGGTGTTTGTCGCAGTCTGTCCGAGTTGCTCTGCTGTTGCGTCGATTGTCCATACTCCGGCGAGTGAGATGTCTGATGGTGTAGTGTAGTTGAACTCGTATTGATAGCCGTTTGTGATTGCTTTCACTACACGTGAGTTCGGATACCCTACGGAGAAATCATCGAAATAAATCCATCCGGTGTCAGTGCCGATTCCCATGCGTCCGCTACCTGTTGTAACGAGATGGGTTTTGGTGAGCATCCATGCGTTGTTGATGTAGACGGATGCGGTTGTCCCGGATAATGCAAATTTCATTGTATACCAGGTGTCCTGTGAGAAAAGATGGGATGTCTCTGTGAAGTATCTGACACCGGCGACTTTTTCTTCGATGCCGATGACGGAATAAACCGTAGACATATAGGCGCAGACGTAGTTGTTTGCATCTTTCCATCGGAGGAACAGCCGTTGCATATCCTCACCGCTGTAATCGACGTAGATGTTTACTTGGATTGTGGCATCGGATTGGTTCGCAAGATATGTTGTATTGAGTAGTGTGTATGTTCCATAGCGGCTGGAACCACCGTTTCGTCCATGCTGATAGGCTTTAGGGGACGAGACATAGAAATCAGTGGCGACGTTCCATTGGTTGTTGACATCATCAAGCCATCTTGTTTCTGTCGTGAAGTTCTCCTGTAATGATGCTACTCCTTGATGGTCGACCTGTTTTGTGCCTTTCGGGTCGGTGATGGTGATGTAGGTGTTGTTCGTGCCGATGATGTTTGTGACGTTGTATTGGATGACGACTTTCTGGTTGACGTTGAACGCTGATGTTTTAACATAACCTGAGTTAAATGTAGTGATGCCCCATACGGAAAGGTTGGTTGTCTTGAACTGCCAGCGAGTGCTGTATGCACCCCATTGGACGTCGTCTTTAACCTTGACTTTCCAGTAATAAATCGTGTTGTTGACCAGAGGAGATGTGCACGTGTATTCAACCGCAGTGCTTGTAACATTGACATTCACCGCAGGTGAACCGAACGCTGAGTCATCATCAATGAGAAGATGATAAGCGGTCTGTGTCGCGCTTTCTGTGTCATAGTATGTCCAGGAAACTGTTGCATAGAGGTTTTGTCCTGTAGTATTGTTTGATGGTGCAGCAGGTGTCGCAACAGCATAAGCATTTATCTCGAAGGTCTGGTCTCCGCAATACGGTCCCATCGTGGTGCTGTTATACGTAGCGTTCGTCCGTACTGACCAATGATACGTCACACCACGTGAGAGGGTTGAACCAGCATAGATGACAGATTGAGATGCACTGGTAACAGTAGTGTTCCACATATCTCCACTATTGGCTGTTGTGCCTACACGGATGTTATAGCCACCTTGTGTGTTTCCGGGGTCTGGGTCGATGAACGTCCAACTGAACGTCGGTGTAGTCGATGTTATCTTAATCGGATTTATCTGCCCTTGACAGAGAGGGTTTTGCGGCGCTCGTTGACTATCCGGTCCGCCATCAGTGATGACCCACCCGTGAGCAGTAACGAGGTGTGCTCTGGCGACACTTGCGGGATGGTCCATTGGACTATACTTTGAAGTGCCAGCGCCTAAACTCACTCCGGTTCTCACATCCTGAGCCGCCCATCCGATGAGAAGTGCATTGTAGTTCGCTGTGGATAAAGTCACTCCTGTGAACATTCCAGCCATACTTGTAACAGAGTCTATGTCCCAATCTCCTATATTCTGGTCAAATGAACTATATTGGAACATATTATTCATGGTTGTGACCTTGCTGGTATTCCAATTTCCTATCGGTTGATTAAAAGATGTTTCAGCGAACATATACGCCATGGTGGTGGCACTTGACGTATTCCAATTACGTATGTCTCCATTGAATACAGTAGCACCACGAAACATATTTGCCATATTGGACATCTTGCCCGTATTCCAACTTGATAAATTCTGATTAAAGGATTGACAATCCTGGAAAGCATATAACATATTAGTGGCACTACCCATGTTCCATCCACCAATGGGTTGATTGAACGCCCAAGCACCGGTGAAAGCCCACTGCCAATTTGTCACCTTGCCGACATTCCAAGAAGTAATATCACCATTGAATGCCCTTGCATTTCTAAAAGTGCTCTGAAAGTTTGTTGTACTACTGACATTCCAATTATTAAGTGGCTGGTTGAATTTTGTTGCACCATAAAATAAACCATCAATTGCAGTAACGCTGTGAGTGTCCCAGGAATTCATTGGTTTATTGTATGAGGTGGCACTCGCAAACATACTGGACATTGTTTTAAGATTATAGGTATTCCAGTCATCAATAGACTGATTGAAAACAGTAGCACCATTAAACATACTGCCCATGGTGGTGACATTATATACATCCCAGGTACCTATCGGATGATTGAACTTTGTCGCTGATTGGAACATACTTGCCATCGTAGTGACTTTCCCAGTGTTCCATCCAGAGATATTTACATTGAACTTTGTCGCTGATTGGAACATACTTGCCATCGTAGTCACTTTCCCAGTGTTCCATCCAGAGATATTCCTATTGAAGTTCGTCGCTGATTGGAACATATTTGCCATGGTAGTGACGTTGGCGGTATTCCACGCACCTATCGTTTGATTGAAGTTTGTCGCTGATTGGAACATACTTGCCATCGTAGTCACTTTCCCAGTGTTCCATCCAGAGATATTCCTATTGAAGTTTGTCGCTGACCTGAACATACTAGCCATGTTCGTGACGTTTGCAGTGTCCCAATTTCCAATGGTTCCATTGAATGCAGTCGCCCCATAGAACATATTTTGCAGAGTTGTTGTTCCTGTCAAATCAAGGACATCCGTTGCTGTGCAGACAAGATTAGCGCATCCATAGAAATAACCATTGTTGTTGCCGACAAGCAAAGGTCCCCATGAGGTTATATCACTTATCTTCAGTCGGTCCCCACCATTGTTGAAACGCCAACCGTTGATTGTTCCAGAGATATTTAACGTCTTCACACCGGAGGCTCCGTACGTATGTGTCACATTCGCCTGGTTCCATGCTTTTATGACGCTCTGGGTTCCATCACCCCATCTAACGATAAAATCGTATGTCCCTCCATTGTACAATGGCAATTTTATCTGATTATTACTGCTCGAACCACTGCTCGTCTTTGTTGTATCCCAAGTCGAAACGAAATAATTTCCTGACGCATTGACAATTGGCATTATTGGAATTGACACAAAGAATGCAGTAGCAATTAAAAGCAGAACGACAAAAATAGATTTGAATCTATTGCATTCCATTTTTATTTCTTTTATTTTTTTCATTTCAATACCGTTATAATGGCAAGAGCAATACTCATGTTTTTGAATAATGGTAAAAGTAAAACTAAAGATGAAACTATCGCCGCAATGGTCTTTTTCATTATGTCCATAAAAGAATAGCTTGTTATTATTAAATACTTAATTGCAAAACAGTATACATCTTAGAGGAGAAAACAGCATAAGAAAAGAATATCGGGGCATTCCGCCCCTCAATGTGTTACGGGTACTTGTTTTACCAAAGCCCATCGGCTGGTAAAATCTTGAGGTCCGGTTGATATTCATTTATGACCTCTTTCTTTACAAGTGCCGCAAGCATTACCACGTTGACTAACAGCGGTATGAAATTAATCGCTGAGCCAGATATTACCCCGACTAGGGATACTACTATTGATGCTACTGTCACAAAGAACAGTAGGTACCAACTCCAAACGTGTCCCTGCGACAACCCATAAAGGATTATCACATCGAGGGCGAGCAATAGCAAAGCCATTACATCCAGAGCGCCAGTCGCAGATGCGCCGGTTGCACCGGGTACCAGCAATGACGTTGGGTTTGCTATATAGCCGTTGAGTGGGTTGCCTGCGATTCCAAACGCGGTCGTGAGTGCTACTATTGTACTGAGCACCATCAGCACGAACACGAGCAGAACCCATGGTTTTTCCATTGTTATTACTTGGTTTTTCATAACCATCACAGTTAGAAAAGGCTTGCAATTTTATATAGGTTGCGACAAATAGGTATACAGAAATCTATTTTTCGTACCATTTCTTGTTGATTTTATCCTTCATCGTACCGTAGATGGTGATGAGAACAGAGTAGATGACGGTTGCTTCAAGTAAGTTAACGAAGAGTTGTTCAAGTGTTGTTTTGAAGAGAATAAGATTAAGGATGAGTGCTATCCCCCCGATGCACATTGTTAAAATATATTTTTGTTCAAATTCTCTTTCTATAATCATGTGGATTACTGCACCGAGTAGAAAGAACCATGCGGCGTAGACTATCAGTGTTTCTCCCAGCCACGTGTAGAAAGCATCCGGTGTCGCTCTTATTGAATAATAAATAAGAAGAAACAGAAGGGAAAATACACCTGGCAATAGTTTTTGTTCGATGGTTAAGTTATTGTTCGCCATTTTATTTTCTCTTTCGTATAGTGGGGATGAAGAAGACGACGGCTCCAATGCCGATAAGGGCTATAAACATGAGGTCTGGCGTGCCTGATGATGAACCGAATGATATGCCCGGTGCTGCTTTAACGGCTCCTACAGCATCCACAAGACCTTCACCGTATGCTGATTGTGATTGGACGGAATGAGCGCTGTCTCTTATCGCATTTTGTACTTGTTTTGCGGAGTAACCAGGATGTGCTTGTAGAACAAGTGCGGCGACACCTGCGGTCAGTGGTGTTGAGAAACTTGTCCCGCTTGCTGCCCTTGGTGAACCTGATGAATCAACCATATTGATGTCTACGCCTGGTGCCACTACATCTGGTTTTGGTCCGTAACTGCATGAGAATGATGCGATGAGACCATTGGAGTCAACCGCTCCGACCGTGAGGACATCTGCGGATTGTCCAGGGCAGTAAACAATGCCCGGTCCTCCGTTTCCTGCCGCGACAATCATCGGTATATTATATTTGTTCACCATGTTTGATGCATATGCGTTAAGAAGCGTTGCCCCAGGATTTGAACGCGGGTCTGCCCCTATTGAATTGACGCAGACCAATGGTGTATTTTGATGAGTCTGTTTCCATTGTGCGACCCAGTCCCATCCTTTTTTAACGCCCCATATCTCTGCTGCACCACCGGGTTTGAATACCTCAACATTAAGTAACTGGGCACCATAGGCTATTCCTTTCCGTGAAGCGTCTTGCGATACGACACAACTGGCTACAGCCGTCCCATGCCACATGACATACTCTCCGTAGAGTTGCAGGCTGTCGATGACGATGCTTTTGCCGTCACGCTGGAAACATGATAACTGTGAATTGATTCCCGTGTCAACAACTGCGACAACAACACCGTTCCCAGTGTATCCTTGAGTCCACATTGGTTCAACATTAAGCAATTGATAGCGATTATCGGCGTAAGCACTTTGTACCGCTACATCTTGCGGTGAGAACCATACATCCGTGTTTGGAATGATTCTCATGACACTTGGGTTCATTGCCAGTGTCTCAAGTTTCGATGCGTCTATGGTCGTCAGAATCGAGTTATCGAGTGTATATATTTGACCGTCGATTATGCCACCCATCGTCTGTATATCTTGGACGAAGATATCCTGTGCCTGGACACCTACAACATTTAACTCTATGATGACTTGAACAGTGCCCGTGAGAGGCTCTGTTGAAAGTATCTTCAAAGAAGGGTCTGTTGATTGTATGCCAAGGTTCTGTGAAAGGTTCGCTATGCCCCCTGATGAAAAAAGCATGAGAACAACTGAGACTATGATGATACCGGCACCAGCATAATGATATTTCTTTTCATTGTTTTTATCCATATGAATCACTTATAGAGTTTTTTCCTGTATATGTTAGCAGTTGGGAACACTTCGCGTAATGCACTAAATGCTGTCGTTGAATTTATCCCAAAAATCATCAATATCGCAAAGAAATCATCAATCAAGCCAATCGGACCAAGCACCGCCTCTGGTAGAAGGTCAATCGGTGAAATAACATAGAACACCAACAGCATTGTAATCAAACATTTTGCCGAGGTCCCAAGACATTTCATATCCTTGAAATTTGGGAAATCCATTTTAGAACATCCCCTCTTTTTTCGTGTAATAGACGGTTATGCCGACTAATGCACCAAGCCCGATGAGGATATAGACTAAAGGCATTCCCATTACCGTTACTTCAGCAGCAGACGCTGAGACAGTGAACGGAACAGTCTGTTCAGCGACACATGGCTGACCTTTTGCGAATGGGTCTGTCAAATCAGCGCTGTATGCTTTGACGACAATGATGTTGTTTTGTGTTGCACCCGATGGACAATATATTTTACCTTGTATCGTTGATGTCTGCCCTGGTGCGATGTTCGCATATTCTATGACCTGTTCCGTCAATACACCGTTTTCCCATGTGAGCATGTCATTCTGAGGCGCATATCCCATTGCATTAAGAAATTGAACATTAGCATCGTTTTTTGTTTTTGAGAGTTGATTCGCATGGAAAATCGGGAGAGGCTCCCCATCGTTTGATTGCATGCTGTATGTTGCTACCCCGTTCGTATAAAGACAGTTGGTTCTCCAGTTTGAAAACATAGTCCCGACCTGGTAATTCGCATCAGACCACATGATATCGCCAACGCTGAGTTTTCCATTGTTATCTGTATCAGAATATACTGCTACGGTGATGTACGGTTTCGTCCAATGTGCCTCTGGTGTGAAAAATATCTTGAAAGTAAGCGATGAACCTGGCGTGGCATCCTCGGACATTGTTAAGAAATCCACAGATGATTTAGATGTCTCTATGACGATTGGGACTGATTGAACTGAGATGCCGTTCTCATATACCTGTGAAACCACCTCAGGGGTTGGACTGTAATCAAGTGTTTGAACAGAGAATGATTCTGTATTGACCCCTGATGTATATGTCGCGGGGACAGATGAAAAGGCGACGAAAAAAATGATGACTAAAAATGCACCACCCGCTAATATCGTCGTGCCTTTTCCAGTGGATGACCACTCTGTCCCAATGGGGAGGCGTTGTAATATTAAAAGCGTGACAAAACCGGATATCAGCACAGGCATGACAAGAGCATAAAGCGTGACCTCAAGACCACCGGTGAGGTATACCCACATCATTCCAGCAAGCCATCCGGTGAATGCGCCTTGGAATGAACAGAGGATTACCGTGATTGGTTTCTTCATGCCAGCGATGTAATATGATATGAACGCAGAAGTGAACACTCCAAGCATACCAAACAATAACACTTCGTTTCCTAACATTTATTTTTTCCCTCCGAAAAGGTATTTCTTTGCGAGAATAGCGACCACCACAATGATTGCAAGAGGTATCGCTAATGTGAGACAAGCGTTTCCTATCATTTGAATCCCACCAAAAGCAAAGAGCCAGACTACTACAATACCTACGACAACGAGGCTTATTGCGAACATGATGAGACAGACCAAGGCTATTCCGATGACAGCAGCATTACTTCTTATGATATCACGCATTTTTTTTCCTCCTATTTCTATATGCACTCCAATTGAGTAAAATGAAGAATAATATGATTATCCCAGCAATGATGAATATAAGGTCAGGTAAAGCAAATGAGAACTCCAGTTCTCCTGTGAGCAGGCTTCCCCCCAAGTTGATGTAAACGTAATACGCGGGTGCCATAAGGCTATCAAGAAAAGGATAATCAATTACTTCAACAGAAGTCGAAGTGAACTCTGCCTTGTTGCTCCATTGGAACAAGAACGCCTTATTCACGTCATATAGTTTCCCTTTAATTGTCCAGGCTCCACGTCCTGCAAATGCAGGCAGTTTAAGCGCACCGGAGTTTTCTGTGATTTCCCATGTCACAGAGGTTAGCCCTGATGAAACTTGTACAACGGAATCTAAATTGCTTTGCGTCATATATCTGACATCGCCCTGTGGGTCGATAAGATACCATTTGACATACGCAGGCTTCCAACTTGGTGTGATGATAAGACCAGATGTTGTTAATTGATATTTATTAAGTGCCAATGGAAGAACAGTCCCTGGACCTGCTGATTGTGCTGATGCTATCCCTGTGCAAAGAAGCATTGCTAATATGCCAATGAATACCATTATTTTTTTATTCATTCTTCTTCCGATATCTTAACCCTATCATCACGATTCCGATTGCAAGAATAGCAAATATCATTTCAAAGCCTGGAATCCCAGTTGATGTTTTTTTCAATGCCACAGTGAATTCCATGTTGCCAGATGGATAGATTGTTCCAGTGTATTCCGTGTATCCGGTTTTCTTTGCTGTTATAGTCACACCACTTGTGGTTGATGGGACTACAAGGTTTACTATCCCTGTCGAATCTGTTTTTCCTGTAACAGTGCCAATGGTAACATTCACTCCTTCTACTTTTACAGAGTTTGTAGTTATAACAGTAACAATAATTGTTGCATCGGTTCCTGGTGTGACAGGCGTGATAGAAGTCAACGTAACTGTCTTTGGCGTATCCGCTGTGACTGTGATGAGTTCTGTGTAAAGATTATATCCTGATGCAGAGACAGTGAGTGTTTGCTCACCAGATGGAATTATAATTGTCGCTACGCCATTTGCGTCTGTCGTATCGCTTATCCCCGATGCTTCAACAGTTGCGCCAGTGATAAAACCACCTGTCGATTGAACAGTGACTGTCAATGTATATTCTACTCCAGGTTGTGGTGTTCCATCGTCACTTGGTGGAGGCGTTGGCGTAGTTCCTGTGAGTGACAAAATTACTGGTATTGTTTTCGTACTTGTGCTTGTCACAGTTATGATTCCGCCTGAATACACATTATAGCCTGTTTTTGACACAGTGAGAGCATAATCACCATTTTCAACGGTGAATTGCGTTAATCCATTCACAGTATTTTGCGATTTTGAGCCGAAGACAACAGTTGCGTCATTGATTGCTGCTCCATCGCTATCGGCTACAGTAACAGTAACCACATAAGTAGGTCTGTTCGTCACAGTGACAAAACAATCAGCGTTTTCTGCTCCGAAATATCCTGATGTATCAACTGCAATCACTTGGATATAGACATTACCCACACGGTCTGGCGTGAATGTGAATTGCCCTTGACCGTTTGTAGCAGTTATCTGCGATGATGAAAAAGCATAACTAGAACTTGTTTTGCTGTAATATTTAGCCCAGCCGTCAAATCGTGCAATAGGAGACAACGTAACAGGATTTGGACTTGCACTAAATCTTACGGTTACACTATCCCCAATATAGACGGTTGTACCACTTGTAGGTGTTGCTATAGTCGTTCTTCCAGGAATCTTGCTTATTTCTTTAACAGAATATATCTTGGATTCTGATTGTTGAAGAAGTCCATTGTAGAGTTTAACTTTGAATTCTGCGTTTCCAGTTCCAAGCGGGATTGTCCAAGAGATGTCACCTTCCCAGTTATCATTGAGAAGTTGTGGCGTGGTGTATACAGATGTTGTTCCATCTTTTAATATATCAAATTTCCATCTCTTTTCAGCAACATTATTTCCTGTTGTTTGACCAGAAACGCCTGTTTTAATATGGAATGAAACGGTCTGACCTTCGTTGTAAACATATTTTGTATAATCATCCCCAGTTCCTTCTGCATCATACCCAGGAATACCGCTTAATGAGTTTTTAGATGTTACATCAACATCACCAAGACCAGATTTCAGAATCGCTTGGTCTTCTTGCATGACTTTATAGTTGTAGGAATAGCCGAATGTTGAGCCAAGAAGCCCCCACACACATAATTCAGAGTATTCGACAACAAGTTGTAATTTGATTGTTCCAACCCTCTGCCCTGTGACTCTAAAGGTTATTGCACCCGGCACTAACGATGTTGTTTTGCTGTAATCAAGCGGCTGTGGGTCTGGGAACCACCATTCAGTTTCACCGCCAAGGGAATATTGTGAATAATCGGTTTTATATTTGACGTTCCCGAATTTCTGTTTCTCGAATGAACCTGCACCATCTATTTTAACATATGCTGAATTGATATAGTTTTTCCCGAAAATCTTTGTCGTAGTACCGGTATTTGATGTAAACCATCCTTCATACCAATACCTACCTACCAAAACCGATGGTCTTCGTGGTGAACCAATAAAATCATGCCCAGCATTCCAGGTTTCTACATGTGCTTGATTTCCTGTGCATAAGACAATTTTTTCACTATCTCCATTGTTATACCAAGAGGTTACATATTCTGCATCATCAAACAATTCGATAGCATTTCCTTTTAAGATGTCTTTTCCTCGTATTTTATCATGGACAGATTGTGCGCCAGAGGGAAAATTATATGTTCCAGTATATCCTTGTATTGTTGATGGGACAACAGTGGTATTGACTTCACTTAGTGTCATTATATTGAAATTTGGTGCGGAACTCACTATGAGAATTCCTACAATGAATATTGCGGCTACAAAAATTATTTTATTGTTTTTATTCATTTCTTACGACCTCTTTTTTGATAGATGTATAATCCTGCGCCAAGAGCACAGATTATTATGATTACCGCAAGTGCAATATAGAGAGTGTTAGCATCAATCCCGGAGAAGATGCCCTCACCTGGAATGACTTGTTCAACGTATGCTTGGTCTTGTCCCTCTGGACCGGCTCTGCTTTCTGAATCAACAGCAACAGTTGTCGCATAGAGGTTCTTATCCCCTAATGATACTTTAAAACTTACTGTGGCAGTATAGACACCATCAGACCCCAATATTGCAGGGGCAAGCACCTCAGTCATTGCATAATTCGTGCTTGTCCATCCATCATATGTGACCCATACTTTGAAATAATCAACATTATTTGCTCCAGATGGATTTGGCTTTGCAGAAAGTTTGAGTATGCAAGTATCCCATTGTTTGTATTGATTTTTATCAAATACTGCTTTTGCTTGACCAGGGATTTTCGAGAGATTATCAACAACAAACAATCGTTGTTCACTTTGAGCGAATAATGTATTACTCAATGTCACCATCCATTCATTACTATTCGGGTCATTTGGTATGAACGCACCTGCTGGTATTTGATATTGTATCCTATAATTAGTAAGACCGTCAGCCAATGGTATCAATCCATTACTATATGACGAAAGACTCTTCGTTTTATAGGCACCATTTTCATAAAATTTAATATTCCCAGTTTTAACCCGTTCTCCTTTTGAATTGCTTATCGTAATATACCATCCGGCTTTGTATCCTGCCTGGTCTGATTCTAAGGAAATTCCTGAATAACCTGTTTTCACGTTAAAAGTGACATTTTGTCCTTCTGCCCAAGTATATTTCATATATTTAACGCCAGTCCCACCTGCTGTTTCCCATACTGGAACAGAATCTGGGATGCGATTAAGACTCTCTATTTCAACCACTCCCGTCCCACTTGCTAGATATGCATTATCTTCGGATAACAAGATTGGACCGGTTTTCTTATAATTCAACCATGCAGCATAAACTACGTTGGTTTCACTTGTAGCATAAATTACATCAGCAACATAACATTTTATGTTTATCGTTCCAATATGATTTCCTTTTATCTTAAATACAAGAGTGTCGGTTTCGATATCCATTGTTTCCGTTGCAGCACTGGTATCTGGTGGACACCACCAGTTTTTTGTTCCATTTTTATCTGCTAATGTTTCTTCCACTATACCAACTGTTGCAAATCCACGATTTGGAGAACCTCGAATAAGACTAACAAAATCTTTATTGACAGCATTAGTAGAGGTTGATAAGTTCCGCCCATCAATAATACGAGTTGATACTCCATTTATGTCAGTAAATGTGACATCCCACCAATAATTATTTCTGAAACCGGCTTCAGGGAAATTCAACGGGACAAAAACACCCACAAGATAATTGAATATAGCAAGTAATTGAGTATATCTGGTTGTAAATTTGAAATCAACCTTGGCGGTTATTTCTTGGCTTTCTTGATTTTGTTGCCATGAAACGATATAACGAGAACTATCAAATATTTCACCTGGGTCATTAATGTTATCTTTTGTATTGACGACATTAAGAAAATTGGTTGGTAATCCCTGCCCACTCATCCAAGAAGATGACGGTAAAAAAGTTTTTGTTGCTTTCGTATTAATCGTTAACCCAGTCCCATAGTCATCTGTTGACTGAAACAGGATATTTGTATTCGATGACATCAGTAAAATAATAATAACAGCGATTGCGCTTAGCATCACAACTGTTTGACTTTTCTTACTCAATTGCATAAGTATCACTTTTCTACAGTATTAGAAAACCCTACGAATATTATATAAGTTCTTGCAAATAGGTATACAAAAAAATATTTTATATTTTCTTCTTCCAGTTATTTCCTCTCCAATTCTCATCAACTGGTATCAACAGCACTTCCACACCAAACAAACCATGCTTCCGTTCCAGATGATATCGCCCGCTCTTCCTTGCTTGTGTACGCCTCATTGGTTTAAAGCCATGCACCGGACAACCTTTTATTACACAGAGCCAAGTCCATTTCTTAAAAGTTTCACCTCATCCAGCAATGTTCTATAGTTTAAAAAAGGCTTTTTCAACCCATTTAGTCTTTTTAGGTTTTTGTTTGGTTTTTTGCATACCTGAACAAAAGATAGTGAGTGTCTCTGAATCGCTTTTTTTAACGATATATCCGATTTGGTCTTCCGTTAGTTCCTTCTCAAATAAAGTCTGTTTCGTGATATCGCTCCCATTGTTGAGTTCATGGTCAATGGCTTCACGCATGTTTTCTTGGTTGAGTTTTTGATGTGCATAGATTGTTTCGTTGTTGATTCCTATCCTGATTGCTTTTGTTATCTGCGACGGGTTCATTTTCTGATGTTGATAGAGCACGGCAAGATAGTCATGGCATTTATCTAAAGCAAGGTCAATATGCCTTGTTTTCAACCTTTCATTTTTATAGATGTCGTAGATGATATCTTTTCCACCACATGCGAGTATCTTTTTTTCTATCTCGTTATCCGTAAGCATTTTATTTCACGCCCAATTTTTTAAGATTAAACTCTAAATCCCAGCCAGGTCCACATTTGACAGTATATGCTCCCGTTGTTGTATCTTTCATTGGATTGCAGGCATATGCATTTGATAATAGCATAGTTGTCCATTCAGCAGGATGTTCTGAAATAACATTGTATCTGTTTTTTATGTATTTATCGACGACGCTTTCTTCCCCGCAAATCATTGCGGCTTTGCCATGCCAGTCTTGGACTTTGTTAATTGGTTCGACTAATTTACACGTTAACATAATGTGTATTTTTTCTCCCTAACTATTTGAATGACGTTGATTGTTAAATACTTTCAGGCGAATAAGTATACAGAAATAGAAGAAAAAAAGTAAAAAAGAAAAAAGAGGGTGAGAAGGATTATTTCTTCTTCTCGTTCTTCCAGATTGCGTAGCCAGCGATACAGATGATGATGACGATTGCGCCTAATGCCCAGTTCGGGACACCTGCTACCGCTTCTTCAGTCAAGACGTTTGGTGCGGCTGTTGCCGGTGGTGGTGTTGTTGTTCCAGTTCCGCCACCTGGTGTCGTCCATGTGAAAGATACTTCATTATCAGCATCATCTATGTCAATATCTTTCATGTCGATACTGCCGATTTCCCAATCTGTTGCAGGGAGTTCATCACCGTTTATTTCGATGACGAGAGTGCCTTCATCAAGAGTGTCGAATGCACCGTCCCACATGCTGTCATCAGGGTCGATTGACCAGTCTGCATTATCGAGGGTGTCCTCTGATTCAAATGCAAGAGTAACCTCATGCTGATTTCCTGATACAGTATTTTCAATTTGGTCTTCGTCAAGTTCATGTGCTGGACCGTATTTGTCAAACACCACATTAAATTCATAATCAGTGTCTATACTTGTCCCATTTGCTAATGGATAATGGTCAAGTGTCCCAGCCGCTGTGCTTGGATAGTCAATGAACAGATAGGCGTCAAACGTCGAAAACGGTAGTTCTGCGGTAATATTGATGGTGTCGTTTACTTCCCATCTGCCACCTACATCAGCATCTTCATCGTTATCTTCTTCAGTGACTGTGATTAGGGTGTTGAGTAATACGTTGTCTGTGACACAATTGTATTCCCATGCTTCCCAATCAGTGTTGTTTGCAGTGATGTTGATATGGGACCAACTGTTACCCAACTCAAATCCGTTGGATACCGCAACCCACAATGTTTCATTAAGCCATTCTCCGGCACTTAATGACATCGTTGGTGGCGCTCTTTCGTTCCATATCCAATCAATGTCTACTGCACCAGTAGCATGAAAAGAAATATATGACTCATTCAGGTCGAAATCGCCCATCGTCCATGTTCCCAGTGATTCGTTTTTGTCGAAATCTGTTGCCCCACGGATGGGATAATCAGATATCAACCATGTGTCTGTCCCTAATGACACGCATTCACGTTGTGTAGAACTGTATGCACCAGTTATTGGTGTCATCGCCATCGCAAGAGCAAGTAGAAGAACTCCAGCGAGAATTAATCGTTTCACGGTTTTTTCACCTCCTTAGTGAAAGAAAAGAAAAGAGAAAGATTTCTTTTCTCTCTAATCAAATTAGCAGTGCACCGCGAAGTCGATTTCTTCCGCTATTGAGCCTGAGGTGAATGCATAGAGCATGCAATCGGTGAAGTCTTCTCCAACTACGTCTTCAAATTCTTCATCGTCACATTCCATTACGCCGATACCTATTGTAATTGTGACTTTTGCTCCAATTGGAAGGGCACCAATATTATAGGTGTAATATTGTGTTTCTTTGTAGATGCTGATTTCTTTAACACCGTCTAAATTGAGATACACCCAGAATGGGTCTACTTGAAGGTCATTTTCAATACCATACTCTGTGCTTTGTGGGTCATCTAATGAGATGTATAAGGATGCGATGTCAGCATCACCAGTATTTTCAATTGTCAATTCAATCTCAGCAGGTGATTCATCTAATTCAGCGACGTTACCGTCTACATCAATAATACCTGTTTGGTCAAAATCAGCGGCTTCGCCTGCATCATAGCCATCCCATGTCCATTCTATATCTGGTTTGGCTGTGCTTGCGGGTGCAGGTGCTGCGGCAGACCCGGCTGCATATCCAGCATCATATTTTTCGGTCAATTGAGGTTGCACGTAGTAATACGCGCCGGCTGCTCCAATTAGTGCCCCGATAACCAGGACAACTAACATCGTTGAGGTTGCTTTTTCCATTTTTGGTTCCTCCAAATATTTTACAATGCGGTCTGCCATCACCGATGACTCCCCGCATCGTTCTAATTGACCCTAATGTCAAGGTGGGTATATATAGAAACATAAAATGAGAACCTTATATGGAGAAAATAAATATAGTTTTGAGTTTCTCAAAGTATGGTTATTTATATAGTTTCCGATTTGTGAGATACCAAATCAATGTAAAAACGATGGTGAGAATGAGCAAATACGCCATAATCGGCATCATGCTTGCCTGCGGCTCTATTTCTGCCGTGCCATCAAGATACCCGAAATAGACATATTTATGGATTGCTTCTCCTGAAAAAGCATTATCAATAATAAGGCAGATACTGATGATGACAATAGAGAATATACCACCTATTTTAATAGGAAACGGTATCTTCGGTGGTCCGTAGAACCGCCTGTTCTTCACTTTCCATGTAGAGAGTTTACGATTAACTACCAATTCCTCAAGATAGTTAATCACTGTCCCTTCAGAAAGGTCATACGGTGGCTTCTGAAAAACATCCTGGATATCCTGTAGAGACGTGTCTTTACCTTTTGAGAAACGTGATTGCACAAGTGTTACAATCTCAACCCGAGTATCTTTACGGAGTTTCTCCTCACTGACCAACGCTAATCGGTGCTTCCCCACTATTAAGCCTCATTGATAAATACGCAACAAGTATCGCTAACAGATTATAAAAAAGTAGCGTTATCATACGGAACCACCAATCAGTCGGAAGCAACCAGAAATACAGCATCGCACCAACACCAAGAAACACACCAGTTATCACCCTTACCCTGTTACTTCCTTTTCGGACATGGAATATCTCAACTGTCGCATAATCTATGAGAGTTAAACCACCGAAAATCATGCTCACAATGAATACTGGATAGAACGGAAGTTGAACATTGATGAAATACATATAACCAAAGACAATGAAACAGATAACACCAGCGATATACACACCTAAACAACGAGCACACGCCCTGAACTCCAACCCCAAAAGATGATAAAAAACATGGTCTTTCTCGTTATGGTCAAGGATGCCAAGCACAGCAAAAAAGAAACGATAACGGAGAGGAATCCGCCCAGGATAAACAATGTATTTTTCATGGCAGGTTTCACATTCCCAATAAACCTCAGTCATACTCGCCCATGAATCTGTCTTCAAATATTTCATCGGCTTCCCGCATTTATTACATCTATTTACCGGTGGCATTATCTTCCTCCAAACGAATGACCGTTTTTGGTCCCTCATCTCCAGCATGATAGTGCTTCCAGACATGCAGTTCCGTGATTTGCCCATCATCAAGATATGCTATACCGTTCAATGAATCTTGTATTGTCTTGACAAGATTGTCCACATCGGGACGTTTTCCACATGGAACACGCGGCATCGGCTTTGTCTTCCACATCAGGTTCTGTGGTCGAGGCATCAGGAAATGCACAGAGAGACATATAGGACCGGTTAAGGGTTTTTCAAAGAGTTCAGATGCTTTGACCTTAATGAACTGTTCGTAATTCTTCAGTTCCTTATCATTCTTGTAGTAATGATGCATATGCCCAGTGGTCTTATTGTAGAAGCCTTTCGCACGTGGCTTAGCGACAGGAGCACCAGGGACAACGATATCTACCATTTCACCAGCGACATTATTTTAGCGATGATGATGTCCGTGTTCGCAAGAAAACCACCGGTAGCGTTCATCGGTATGTTTGCTCCAATGAGAATGACTAATACAAGAAAACCGAAGAAAATATCATTCCTGTCGATATTGCTATCTATCCGTTTCGCACCCATGAATGCTAACAAAGAGATTATAGTCCATAATGCAGGTCCACCCATATGGAATTTCATAAGACCTGTGTAATCAAAAACCAGTGATAACACCCAGTAGAAGACCCAAATGAGGATGAATGCGATAAGGAAATAGGTGACACGTTGCTTGAAGTCCCATGCTTTCTTCCCAAGAATCCAGATGCCGAGAATAGTGATGGCAAGGATAATCGCATATAAAAGAACGTTTCCATAGAAATCCTGTTTGTTTGCTGTGAAGAACCAACCATAGATGAAAATGACCGCTATGACGAGAGAGAGTAATACAGCAAAGATTTTCCATGGTGAAATCTTCCATTCTGCAAGGGTCGTCCCATCTGGTTTATCCACAAATTGTTTATTATAAAACAATTTTTTTAATTGCTGTGCCATAATCTGTAATCCCTTATTTTTCTAATAAATGTTTTGGTTTATACCCCCAAAGGGGTTGGAGGCAAAAGCCTCCCTGTTTTGTATCACATTACAAGGAAAGAGCGGTTGCCACTTTTCCTTTCGGAATTAAAAATAGTTTGTAACCTTTTATGTGTTGTGACAAGTAGGTATACAAAAGTCTTTAATTTAATCTAATGAGATGCCAATGGTCAACTATAGTTGTGCTATACAAATCTAACACATTTCCATTTGCAGAAAATTGATAAGAATATGTATATGATATATCGACATAATAATCATGGTATGTGACAACCAAAATATTATCGACGATTTTCCAAGAAGATGTTGCTCCATCCAATAGTGCGGTTCCATCTGAATAAAAACGTCTAATAAAAGGACCATCTATTGTAGCGGCTTGCCAATCTCCAACGAACTTTGATTCATCTGATTGCGATTGGATTACTCCTTGAGAAGTTATAAGTGCATAAAATATTACTCCGATTAAAAGTGCTATGAATATAAGTCCCCATGGTGTTTTAGAATTAGAACTTTTAATGGTACATTTTCCATCTCGATATGTTCCGCCCTTTCTTTTACATTCCTCGTATGTAACCATTTTTAATCACAATTTACAAAATGTCTTATAATGTTTTATACTTTAGGACAAATAAGTATACAAATTATTTATAGAATTCAAATTTCCATCCTCTACCATGACCAGATGGTGGTTTTGGATGTGGTCCAGGAGTATGACGCCAATCCCAAAGATAGCGATACGTTTCACGGTCTGGTGACGGAGCAGATTTTTGTGGATGTGGTTTTGAAACCACTAAACATAATAGAAAACCATCTTTTTCACAAGCCAAATGCACATTTTTTGAATGCTTGTCATAGGAATATTTGTCGCAGTCCAACATGTCAAGATATCTTCGTGTACAATTTATTACGCTATCATATTTATTGCAACCATTTTGAATGACTTTAAAACCATCGCATTCATAGTTTATTTTTTCATGAGGTTGTCCATAAAGTTGAAGTGGAATGCTTAAAGTTCCACCTGGTTTGGAACGCTCACGATATCTGCTAAAACAATCCCCTTTAAAGTGATTTTCGCATTCTTCATTGACGCAGATAGGTTTTCCTGCGGACCGCCGATACCGGAGTTTTTGATTGCATTTAAGACATCGCGGTCTATCATCCATAGATGAATAAACTTCCTGTAATGTTATAAGTATTGCGACAATAAGGTATACAAAAAAGAAAAAGAAGAATTATTTCTTTCTTCCCTTTTTGATGAGAATCATTGCGATGCCAAGTGCAGCGATAAGGACAATCATCTCGAATCCAGGTGTCTTCTTCGTCTCAGTCACCGTTCCTTTCGATAAGGAGAAGGTGTATTGTGCATCGGCTGAGGCTGTGACTGTCGCAGGTGATATAAGGTCATCGTAGCCACTGAGATTAACGGTCACAGTGTATGTGCCTGGTGAGACACCGTAGAATATTGCTTTACCATCGTTGACGTTGGAATACATGTTTCCGACATTGTTCACTTGCACAAAAGCACCAGTTGGAGAGGTGACGATGGTTAACGTCCGTGTAGTTGGAGTAGATGGTGCCGGAGTTTCGTTGCCGCCTGGTGTTGGCGCTTGTGTCACATATAATGTTATCGTCCTTTGCGTATCTGCATTTGCGACAACCTGCTCTGTTGTCGTCACATACCCTTGTTTCGACACGGTGACAGCATATTGACCAGGATTCAAATTAGTAAAAAGAGCACCGGTTGTCCCAGAGTTCTGCGGAGTCTGACCAGGGATGCTCACAGTCGCCTCAGTTGGTTGCGTGAAAATTGTTATTGTTATTGGCACTACGCTAAGAGGGATAGTTACCTCCTTGGTCGCATCAACATTCACATTCTCTATCTTTGTCGTATACCCTTGTTTAACAACCTGGACTTGATAGATGCCGGGTGTTAAACTGAATGGTGCGCCTAACGTGCCTGATGGTTTTGCTGCTCCGTTGACCGTTACAGTAGCATCCGATGGAGTTGTCTTCACTATTAAAGTGTAGTTGTTTTGATTTAAAACAAACGGGACGGATTTTGTCATATCGACTACGACTGGCTCATTCAAAATGCTTGTCCAACCTGTTTTCGTTATTGAAACATAATAGGTTCCTGCGAGAAGCCCGGGGAATGCAGCCGGTGATTGTTTAGTCCCTTGACCAGCCATTGTCACAGTACAATCTGCCGGTGTTGTCGTCACAGTCAAAGTATATGTTGCAGGTGGAGGAGGTGGCAATGGGTTACTTGAGTCTTCATATAAGGTATATGTTTTTGTTGCTACGCCACTGACAGTGAACGTCTGAGTCTGTGTCAAGTAATGTTCTTTAGAAAGGGTGACAGTGTATGTTTGACCATTTGTGAGAGTGAAAATAGCGCCGTTTGTTCCTGTTGGACGTTTATCCCCATTGATTGTCGCATAACCAGATGACGGTATTGTTTTAATTGTGATTTGAACAAGTGTTGGAGAGGGAGGCGACGTCACGGGTGGGGCTGTTGTAGTAGGTGTTAAATAAATAGATACTGTCTTGAAAAGCCCTATGAGAGAAACAGTGGAGGTAAATGTATTATATCCTGTTTTAGTTGCCTTCACAGAATAACTACCAAATGCAAAAGCACCAAAATTAGCGGTATACGTGGCTCCCGTGGTAAACGTCCTTAAACCAATAGTCACAGCAACTCCACCTAATCCGGTGTTTGTTTTACCATCATAAGTGATTACTTGGACAATGCAGGCATCAGCGATGTACTGAACACCAATCATCGGGGAATCATCAACAGACATTGTTCCCATCGTTCCTGTGCCAGTTGGTTTCGGTCCTTGGTTAAAAACAAAAGCAACGACTATCAGTGCTACTAAACCAAGTAAAATTAATTTGCTTTGCTCTTTCATATATATCAAGATTAAAAATGTTTACTAATATGAAATAGTTTGCGACGATAACGTATACGTAGTAGTAGCATAATATATAAATTTACGAAGTATTAATTCAATTGGAGTCCATCCTTGAGTGTTGTCTAAAAGGTCCTCTCCTCACCGAGCCTCAAAATCAAACCTCCGGACAACACCACCCTCCTCAATTTTCCCTTGGGAACCCCCCCTCGGACCTCAACTTAGGGGGGCATCCCGAAGGGGTATCATCTTTTGTTGTTATAACAACAACTAAAACCATTCTGTGATATCTGTCGGAGTTTTAGGCTTTCTTTTCGCCTCATTCTCTGTAAAACTCTCATTCAAAATCCTCTTTTCATTTGAATACTTACTACAAATCACATTATGTTTCACATGCAAACGAGTCAACAAATCAAGATATTCCTCCGGTTTCAATTCATAAAAAACATCCTCAGATGGATTCGTCTTCTTCACACGAAACGTATGAATATCATCATAACCCACAGGAAGATACAACACAACAAAAGAAGGAAGCCCCATTTTACGTGCCAAAATAGTTGTTACCGTAGAACACTTATGCGTCTGACCATTATCAATAGCGGTCTCAATCAAAGCCAAAGGCTCATTACAATAAGGACAATACTCAACATGGTCAACATCAATAAAACGATACTCACCATCAAACCGCCTATGCCACCTTGAATACGTCCTATCCCGGTCGTCTGTTATTTCATGCCTCACCATATCACCTTCATTAAAAAAATCGTGCCCCCGACCTCATGGGGGCGATGGTTATGATTTTCTTTGGAGGAAAAACCAAAAACGCTTTTTCTTTTCAATTTGAGGTCTTTCAACTAACTTGTCAATTTTTTCAGTAATCACCGAACTCTCAACTTGTTGTGATAACAGAATTTCCTTATAAACCTTTACACAGCCACGCAGGAGACGTTCTATTTCCGACAACTCCGTACTCGTATATGTCAACCATTGAGGTTTACCGAGTTCGCTATGGTCTTCATTTGATATTCTATGGACACTCAAGCCCAATGCTGGTTCCATCCCACGAAATTTATTCAATTGTAAAACATTGATGAATTGTGTGAACTTGACTAAAGGCATTGCACGTATCTCAGTCTCAATTTCCGTGGTATCTGATTTAGCGATACCAACTATTCTTTCTTCAGGGGTAATAAAGATTTTTGGCATATGCCATCTTGGTTCTTGTAACATCCAAAAAATACTTGAAATATGCTTACAACAGAGCGAAGCGTTCTCTCTATATCTTGATAACATATGGTCGGAGCAGGAACAAGATATTTGCAAATTAGATATGAACGTCTCTCGTTGATATGCAAAGTTGGTAGGGGATATGGGTGAGAAATTTTTTATAACGACAACATATTTATCGGTTTCATCCTCTGAAGTCACATAACCTAACACATCCCCCCCATTTTCAGTTGTTATTGTAATTTCTGTTATGTGTTTTTCTCTATAAAGTTTTAGACCAGATGATATACGGTCATCGCTAAACATGAGATGTCTACCAACCAATCCTCTTTGTTTTTCATACTCATAAACACATCGTATAGCATCGAACCACCATTTCTCTATATATTTGCTACTCAAAGGTAATTCTCTTGGACGACATTCTTTCATTTCAGAAGTTTCAAGTCCGTTCTTTATTTTATATACCTTTTTTAGTTTTGTCATTTACGAACGTCTCCAGTTTCTGCTGTTTCCTTGCTATTGAAAATTTATTTTAATAGTTTCAGGGGGGATAAGTGAAAGTTTTAATTCCCTTATTTTCATTAATGCATTCTTCCCCACGTAGGATTTATCATCAATCTGTAGAAATGGTAGTTCCCTTCCTGCTATTTCATCAGCATGCGTGAGAGTAATATGCTCATAGTGTTTTCCTTCGATGAATCCTCGTTTCTCAAGCATCATTCGTGCTGTTTTACAGCGTGAGCATGTCGCCATGCTATAAAGAATTATTTTCATAGTTTTTTCTCCAAACAGTATTTGCAGCGTAATCCATTTCTTGATTGCTTCATTTCTTTCCTCGGAAAGAGATGGTGACAGCCATCGCACATCTTCAATCCCTTACGGTCACTTTTCCCTATTCGATATGGTCTGATTGACCCGAGTTTATTTGGTTTGCTTGGTTGATATGCCATGTTGTTCCAGCAGCAATTTATATCGGTAGTTATTGATTATAAGCCGTACACATAAGAACGACAGGCATGCCGTGAAAAGCACGATGATATACAAGCCGATGTGGTAGAGTTTCGCTGGGTCTGTGAACCAGAATCCGTTGGTGAGTGTGCTGGGTGCAACGTATTTTGTTGTGAGCAGTGATGATACTGATATGTCTACCGCCCAGCACGCCATGATAATCAATATGATTATGAATATCACGATGAAGAAGTAACTGAGTGCCATATCTGTTGGTTTATGTTTTTCTAATCTCATGGTTTACCTCATTGTTGAAAAAATAAAATAGAGTGTGCCTATGATGAAAATAGAGCATCCTATTAGCAGAACTATGTCTGTAGCCGATATTTTCCTCATCGTCGAAACACCCCTTCTTTTTGTAGTTTTTCTATCTCATCTTTTGATATGCTGACATCCATCCAAACATATTGTTCAAGGAACTGGATGTCTATCGGGGCGATTCCCCTGCTGATGAATAGTTTAGTGATTTGGTCAAGTATGTACACACCATCTTGTTTTGAGATGCCGTTTGGTGGACATTCCAATACACAGGCTATCGTGAGTTTCTTGTGTATCTTCTTTGCACAGTCAGGACATGCTTCAGTTTTTTGGTATTCATTACCGCAGATTGGACATTTCGCCATTTTTTATCACACCGGACAATGTTTGCATGGTTTCATGAACTCTTTATTCAAATGACTTGCTCGTACAGCATCTACTCGTTTGAAGATTGCATCTTTGCTGTCATCTACGTTGCCAATGCATAATGATTCATCATGCGGAATCCATACTCCTTCACAGCAAGGATAGATGTTCCCATCTACATCGACTACAATGAGGGACCAGGGTTGTCCACATGGTTTCTTCCTACAGAAAGTACCGTTCCTCCAACCAACAAGGTCAATATAATGCTGGATGGTGATGCTGTCGTTCTCATTCAACAGGGGAGACCAAATCTTGTAGAATTTACTGATGTCCTGCGTCTCGAACACCTGAAGATGGACGTCCAGGTTGTTATTTCGCATTTTGAGGAACTCTTTGACGTTTTCAACTACCACATCATATTTGTCAACACCGGAGTTCTCCATGTATGATTTTCTATCTGCAAATCTAATGCTGATGCACATGCAATCAAGAGGGCTATCAAGTATGTCCTGTGCTTGGGCTTCATTTAAACCTACTCCATTGGTGTTCATCAGGATTCTGCTGTGTGGGAATTCATCTCTAACTTGATGCAATGCACACCATAGTTGCGGATGTAGTGTTGGTTCCCCAAGTCCGGTTGGGTTTATTTTCAACATGGTTGGTGGTATTTCATCGGTAAGTCTTTTAAATAAATTCAAGGTCTTATGGAATGTTTCCATGCTCATGTGCTTCAAAGGTCTTTGATTATTCGATATGAGGTTTTCTCGTGTACAAAAAAGACAGTTCGAGTTGCAATAGGTTGTCATCTCAAAGTTTAAATCAGTTGGATAGTAATTCGGGTATGGTTGTTTTTTGATGTTCTTTGCGAATCTATACATTTTCACGGTGTATTTGTTTTTCGGCAGTATCTTTTTAAGTCGGTTCATTGTTTCTTTCCATCCTTATTGTATGGGCATCCATCGCAGGCGTACCCAAGGTTGCAGATAACTTCTCCTTTGCTGATACATTTTCCATTGACAACCCATTTGACACCGGGGTCTTTTGGTTTCTCGTTACGTAACATCGTGCAGACATTTGTTATGCATATCTCCGTCTGCTTTAGTCTCATTTTCACTTCAGCAAGATACTTTGCGACTTCTTCCAGCCAATAACTAAAATCATCATCTTTGCCCGTATTAATTTTCATTGGTTCTATCCCTGCAAGAGACATCATGAATTCTTCGTGATGTACGAGTGCGTTGCCCCAGTTACGAGCAAGTGGATAGCATTCGGCACAAAGCGGTGGACCGCCGACGTTCACGATTTTCCGTTGTCTTTTACAGGCACAACATACACGTTGTTTCTTCGCTTCAACCATTTTTTAGTTCTCCCCTCATGTAAGGATTGTTAATGGATTCTTTCGTCAAAGTTTTTTCACAATGGTCACACCCGAACACATCATCATAGATTTCACGGACATCTATATCCTCTGTTTTACAATTCGGGCAGACCCCACAATATAAGCCAGCATAGATATGACGGTATAGGGCATCCCAAAGAAGTTTATCACCGACATCACCAAAAACACACCCATCAGTCAATCCTACGATATTTGCATCTTTTGTTAGCCTTGGTCGTAAATCAATCCAATCAACATCGAATTGGCAGAGATAACCAAAAGCGTACATCTTTGCTTTACCTGGATTCTTTGCTATCACAGCGACACCATTCGGTTCTTCATGCCCTTTTGCCTCTACAAAATAACATCTTAATTTCTCGTCCATTCTACCTTGCCTCTGTTCTTAATATAGGGATATTATCTATATTTTGAAGTAGTATTTCACAGGTAATCATCGTTTCAAAATTTAATTCCTTATTGATTTCTCCTATTGATTTTCCATTGTGGAATAAATCAAGTACTTTCTGTTTTTTTTCCAATGGTATCTCTGCAACCTCTCGTTTTCTAAGTATTTTGAAGTGATTTAGATTATCTGGACAATTTGATTCTATCCAGAACTCTTTTTTATCTGGAAAATCCTTGATAATACTTTCAGTCATCTTATCAAGATTATATTCTTTCTGACAGATTGGGCATATTCGTTTCATGGTTTATCCTACCCGATATTCGACAATCCTATGACATATCCTACAAATGAAATCCTTTGCCACCCAGTCCTGCATCGTATCCTTCTTGCAATGCTCACAATATCTTTGTCTGCTCATTTTAGTCTCTCCATTGGTTTCCCTGTTTTTGAGTGCAAAGAATGTGGAACACGGCGTATCCTCCGTGCATCATAAATAGAAGTGTCTATGTTCGGTTTCTTAATATCAGGTACTTCCTCGTCAGGCTTCATCTCAACCCATTTTCCATGTCGTGCGACATGACGAACACCGTCTATATCTTTTATTGGCATACTCATAGGTATGTTGTTATAACAACAGATGTCTTGGACTATCTCCTTGACGTATTCAGGGTTGAACTGCCCTTTCAAGATGACATGATAACCTCTTGTGGTATCCCAGAGTTCAACATCAGATGATATCTTATGAAGATGGATTTGCATTTCTCTCGCCATCTTCTCTGCATCTGGTCGTTGGTTCACATCATCTATATCGACATCAACAAAGATATCGTAACCGGTGACAAGTGATGCCCAGTTGTCCATGAGGTATCTCCTGTGTATATCCAACTGTTGTATGTTAGATGTTAACTCAGGGAGCTTCACAGAGGCATTGCTGATATAGAGGTCGAAAAGTGTTTTTTTGAGGCTGAGTCGTTCTATCCAGAATTGGATATGTTCAAGTTTGAATATCTTCAATGGTCGGATAGGGACGTTGCGGTCCTGAAGATGCTTGATTACGATGATTTCACGATATTTGCAGGCGTTCGCTATCTTTGTTAAATTTTCTTTATTGGTGTAATATTCTCCCCATTGGTCCATATCTATGCTCATGGTTTCTCTTTTTTCTCCTGATTCTTCATATTTACTGTTCTCTTACAAGATATATAAAAACATCCCAAAAATCTTCTAATATTGCTTTAACACGAGTCATTATTTCTTCTCCACTCGTTTCTCCTCACAGTTTCGATGTAATTCCACAAAAGCATGTGCTTGTCTCACATATTCAGTGATGCTAATCGGCATCTCCAATTTATGAGTCTCTCCGCATCTTTGACAAAGAAAACCTAATTTATCGCAACTATGCACGCACCATGGAACATCTGTTTCTGCCATAGTTTTTATCCCTGCTTTTCATTAAAAATAACGATTCTTAATATCTTCTGTGCTTCTATCCTTCCACCTTGAAACCAATCGAATTGCATTTTATTCCTCAACTACATACTTTTCTTTAATATAAGTCCACAATATGTATGCTGTTTCTTCGTGTGTTTTATCTTCTTCATCACAATTTTTTAGTAACCTGGGAACTAATTCCATAAACTCTGTGCGTAAATCTTCGACTGTTTTCTTCATCTTTATCCCTGCCCTGTATGATTTAATAAACTTTCATATTTAAAACCATGAACTTCCTTTGAAACTACATGATTATTCACCATTCGACATCCTCCACGATAAAAAGCAAGCCACAGTAAGGGCATTGTATTTCAGCGTTCACACCAGTCAGATTCTGCAATGGTGGGAACTTATGCACCCAGTCATCCTTCCATTCCTCTGTTTTGATAACGTCAATGACCATATCACAATAAGGGCAATCAACAAGAAGTTCACCAGCCCATATCGCATTGACTTTCTTCGTCGCCTCTTGAGTTACGCCTTCCGCCTGCGCCTGCAAATAAATCCATCCTTTGTTCTCTCAACTTTGAGAAGTGGGAGCAGTAAAGAACCAGCCAAGGGTGATGAGCGCCAAGACTCGTAGTTTACCACTCCAAAATTGAGATTAGTTTGAGGATATATAATGTTTATTGTTTCATCCAAGAATAAAACGTGCGATACACCCTAACATAAAAACAGCGGTGTATACCGTGAGAAGTTTAAATGTTGTAGAATATCGCATCTCTACGTTCCTTTCCATTCCCTGCACCATTATCACAAAATACTCTTAAATTTAATAACATTGTGGCAAGAACGTATACACTTAATTAAATAAATCATCAATAGTTAGTTTTTCGTCACCTGTTACTTTTATGAGGGCTTCTTTTGCTTTTTCTCGCTCCACTGGTGTTTTTGCAAATGCTATTTTGTGGTTTACGATGCTCTCTTTTCCAAATGCTAATGATACGATACCTGCTGCAATGAAAAAGAAAAAGACGAAGAGTGCGAAGATTCCTGTGCTCACCGGCATCATGGATTCAAGGTTGTTTGTCTTTATTGTGTCGATGGCGGTTAATGGGAATGTGAACGCCATCCAAAAACTAAATACTGCGAGTATCGCGTTTCCTGTCCTCATAATATCAACTTCCTCCATTTTCCATCCTTAATACTGAACAATACATCATATGGTTCTCCTCTTAATTTTGATATTCTCAATCGTTCAGGGCAGTCGTCGTATTTCTCACGGATTGCGAAGTTTTCTTCTTTTGTGATTTCTTTTTTATAGACAAGTTCAAAATGGAATCCACGGTTTGTTTGCCATAACAGGATTTGACAATTCTCCTGTTTCTGCATTAAGCCTTTCAATGTCTTTGCTTCCTCAAGCGAAATGCCATCCTTATCTACTCCAACGATGTTTCTCATTTTTTCCTCTTGAAACCAGATACATTCGGCAGGTTAAGTCTAGTCTGACTTGTATATGGAGTGTAGTTCTTTGTTTTCCGTACCCCGCCTTCTTTCACTTTGAATGTCCTGTCTCGTCCCTTGTAACCATGGACAACCCTGTCTTGAGTGAGAAAAAAAGCGGCGACAGTATTCTCATCTGGTTTATCCAACCAGTTTTTCGGTAATGTTGCTTGTGCTTCTCCAAGTATCCTTCCTTTATCAATGTCTTCAAATGTTATCGTTGCCAATGTGCCTTTTGGTGCTTTCTCCAAAGGTATTAAGTCGATGCCGGCATGTTGTGTCACAATGCTGTTGTCAAAGAAATCTGAGTAATTCTTATCAAAGATGTCAAGCCATTTCCTTGTAACAGATACAATTTTTTTATTCGCGGTTTCTGCCTCAGCCTGTATCGGTCCTTTGACCTCAAATGTAAAATCCTCTGAACGTAACTCAAGATGCCTGTCTTCTTGATGTTCACCTGTTTCACCGAACGATGTCATCCCTTGCGTTTGATAACCCCAAAGAGTGAGTTTTGAGTAGAATCTTTTTGTGACTTCTTGAGTACGGATTCTAAGCGGAGTGTCTATTTTAAGTCTGTATTTATGTATTATCTCCGATGGTATGTTTGCTCTCCATCGTTCATTGCTACGTCCTCTTGTGAGGTTGAGGTCTGGTTTCTCCGGGATTCGATGCCATTCTCCTTTCCGGTCTTGATAAGAGGATAAATACATTTTTATCGGGTCGGTTCGTTCGTCGGTTAATGTTGCCCGTATTGCTAAACGAGGGTATCGAGCTGTTCTTTTTCCACCATACAGGATGGTGTTGTAATCACGGTATTGGCTTGTCTTCGTTGTCTCTGTCGTCACCTGTGTTGGATGGAGAACACCTTTACGGTCTTCCACTTGCCCTGTTTTAATCATGGCAGCCAGAAACTCATCGAAATCCGCAGGTTTCTCTGAATATCTCTTAAAAGATGCTTGTAATTCTTCATACGTGTATGTTTTTGCTTGAATAGAGATATTAATCATTTAATCTCCTTCGCACATATTCAGATGTGGATATCCCTTGTTTCGCTGCTTTCTTCTTCACTTTATTGAACAAGGGGTCATCAACTACGACCACACGTTTCGTGCTCCGCTGGAACTCGAAATCTATCCCTGAATCGTGAAGTTTCTGTGATATAGCGCGTTTTATGGCACCTGGGATGTCTTTTGGGATGCGCCCGCATATCCACTTGTCTAAATCATCTTTTTTAATGTAATACAGTCTTTTATCTATAAAACCTTTGAAGAATGATTTCCCTTTCCCTCGTCCAGGTATGACGATAAACTGTATCTTTTTCTGTTTCACCAGGCGATTGACACGCCTGCATATTGCGTTCTCTTTATAGCCGAATAAATCACCGATATCTTTCGCTGAGAGTAAAAGATGCTTATGAATAACGTCAAGTATCGCTTTGTCTGTCGCCAGTGTATCCGCTCTTGTATGTGTTGATTTGATGTTCTCCTGTTTACACCAGTGAACCACTGTAGAAAGCGGAAGGTTATGTTTTTTTGAAGCCTGACGGAATGATTGCCCTTTTTTAACTTCAGTAACCACTGTTTTCTTTAGAGATTTTTTATCATTTTCCAAGTTTTAACATCCTCTTTTATCTTATCAAATGCCTTGTCAAATTCTTCATCTGTAGAATAGAAATGTATTTGTCTCCATGGGAATGATTGATAGTCTGTCCATTTAACGCCACGTTTTATGATAACATACATAGGCTTTATGGCGCTGGTTTTATTCTCTATCGACGCTATGGTATTTGCCTGGTCGACACTCGTAACAAGTTTAAGGTATTCCTCTGATTTTTTAAGGAATAAATCAGTGATTACCACAACAAAAAAATGTTCCTTAAAGGTCGTTTGCTCCATCATTTGGAAATAGGATAGTTGTTATATAAAGATTGTGGAATGCGGGGGGAATAAGAGAGTGGCTTGGTGAGACCACTCTCTACTCGGATGGCTTTTCTCGTTTCATCTTCATATCCCAGTTCTTCAGGATGCCCATGTAATTACGCAGATTCTTGAAAATAGTATGCATCTTCGTCATGATGATTTCTTTGTTTCTGATGTCTACGCCCTCAAGTCCTTCCTCTAAAAAACGTGTGTCTTTAATCTCGTCCAGAACATCAAGAACGTCTTGTGGGTCGTATATGCTTCTTCGGATATAGTGATAGGCTTTTTCACGGAGTTGTATCTCAAGAATGAACAACTGTTTTTCAAGGACTTTCATATCTTCGCAATCGCCATAATGAATAAAAAACTCAGTAAAGTATTGCTTATAAGCATCCAGAAGATGGATATTTTTCGTTGTCATACAAAGTTATATAATTGCATAATGATTTATAGTTTGCGACAACTAAGCATACAGGGAGGTGAAAAAAGATGGAATTGGAAAAGAAATTAGAAACAATACAGGGATGCCTTAAAAAAACCAACAGCAAAGAAGAGTTTGAAGCCTGCATTGCACCAATGACAATAGAAGATACACGTGAGGCATTAAGTGAACTTAATGATATATTAAAAAAAGATTAAAACTTTTTTTCTTTTTTATTTTTTCTGTTCTTCCGTCTCTGATGTTCCCTTTATCTTTCTCATCAATGTGTCTTCGTATCTCTTTTTCTCAGTTGGTACTTCATTGAGATGTTTTAAGAACAAACGCTCATTTTCTATTTCTTTCTTGCTTGGTTTTACAGGCTCGATAAAAACAGGGGATATGTTGAAACCGGCGTAGTTCAACGGCTGTCTTTTAAGTTGTTCAAGATGTCCGATATACTCATCTGGTTCCATTGGTTCTTGGTCTTTGATATATGACAAACCAAAACGAGTATAATCACCTGATTTTAAGTCTGTCATGAACTTTTCTTTATCTTTATGCCGATTGAATGATTTAATCTGTTCATCAATGTTTTTCTCAAGTGTTGCACGGCGATTAATTTCATTCTCTCTCAATCGTGTGAGTTCATAATCAAGCCATGATGCTCCTTCAGGATGATTTGTTGATGCAAGACAGGTCGCATGAGTCACAAACGGTGAATAACATATCAGATTCTGAAGTCCATATCTGCCTGAATGCCCTCTCCCTTTTAAATCATCCTTAAAACGCTCTATTTTTGATAGTAATTCCTCACGTCTTTCTAACAGTGGTCCATCCAGTTTTACTAAAATACGGTAATAGGACTCTTGCATTATTTCTTCCTCTTAACAGGGATTACCCTAATATCTTTCCATTCGTTTTTATTAGGTTTGCTCATCATGATGTAAACACAGATAAGAAGGACAAGCCCAAATCCTATGATGAAGATGATGAAAGGGATGTATAACTTCTCGTATGCGACATAAAGCATTATAGTTGCAATTAGGAATAACGCAACAACTATGATTGTCTTGGAAACTTTTGAAAGATTCATTGGAAAAGAATAGGGTTTCTAACTTTAAATAGGTTATTACAATAACGTATACAGTAGTAAAAAAAGAAGAAAAAAGGAAATATGAAGAGTGTTATTTCCTGTCAATCTTACCTTTAAATTTTACTCCGTCGCTCCCTTCAGCAATCCACTCGTTCTCATCTGTCCGGCAGACCATCATCTCACCTTTTGACCCTGCCGCCACACATTTACCGACTGGAAGTTGCTCAAGCCCCTCCGACCGGAATATCGCCTCGAAATCAACTGGTTTCTTTTGTTGCATGAAGTAGGAGAATATGCTGTTTATTAAAAAAGGTTTCCTATTTCACTTGCTTTTGCAGACCTGCATCGCTATATCCATGAGAGCGTGACCATGCTTGTTCTCATCAATAGACAGTGTTTCAAGGATAGTCCCGACAAGTGGCTGATTGTTATTCTTGGCTTTTTTTGCCCACGAGTGATATTCCTTAGTGGCGTTCTCCTCGTCTTGAATCCATTCATCGAGTTTCTTGCAGAACTCAATACAACAGTCATCCATTTAATATTCCTCTAAAACAAAAGGTCTTATAATGTTATATGTTTTGCGACAAGAAGGTATACATCACGGACGTCCAATTGGGCGCGTTCTCGGTGGTTTTCCTTGTATATCAGGTCCATACTCTTTTTTTATATCTGCTTCAACACCACAGAAAATAGAATATGCATCTACTTCGTCTTCTGTGATATGACATGTCGTTGGTTTCTTAAAAGTCAAAGATAGGAAATCAAACCATTGAGGTGATTGTGCATCGAACTCTTTGCGTGCAATCTTTTTCTCCTGTTCAGTTTTTGCTTTTTGAAGTTTATAATATGCGTCCATTTTATGTAATTCGGTTAATTCCGGCGATTTTTGGGGTGGTTTTCTACTAATCACGAATTCGTCACTTTTTATTGATGTGATGTCCTTGAATAATACTTGATAATATGTTTTGGGTATATGTTTAACAGGTTTTGTTGGGTGTTGTTCAAAAATGCGATATTCATTCCTAATAGAATCCCAACCGAAACGATATAAAACATCATTCAATTCCCAAGTCTCATCAGATTCATAGACCTGTTGTTCATTTTCAGTAATCATTAACCAGGGGCTATTTCCGTAATGGTTTTCAACGTACCTCCCTTTTTCCAATATCTCCTGTGGAGTCGCCTCTTTGTAATCAAGGAATAATTTAAGTTCTGTTCCTAAAGTCGCTGTAGGAAACTTACTAATCCGTATCTCACGAACCTTATCAATCGTCATCTTTTTTAGCATCAAATACAATAAAGAATTGCAAAGTTATATGTTTTGCGACAAGAAGGCATACATCAATAAATCGCTGGGTCATTCTTCAACTCATGGGCTTCAATGAAACGCTGTTTCATATCCAGCATCTCGGTTTCGACCTTCTGAATCTTCTCCGTGACCTCATGTTTATCCACTGTCACTTTGATGGTTTGCTCAATGACAAGTGCAAAATCTATCATGAAACGCTGAAAAGCCTTATCATTCGTGATGTCCTTTTCGTACTTCTTACCAGTCTCACTAAGGTTCTTGATAACAAGGTCAAATGCATCCCCGAGGAATGTCTTAGCGTCAAAGTACGTGGACATCAATGACGTAATCGCCTGCGTCTTTAAACACTTTTTTCTTTATCGCTTGGTCCCGTGAATTGACTGAGTTGTTCCTTCAATCTGAAGTATGTTGCTCGTGCTTTACCAGTGCGTCTTTTGAACTCGGCTACCTTTTCTTCCACTGTCTTAAACTGTGTGTCATTCTCGATTTCCTCGACAATAACAAGGTTAGGATTCTTCTGCAAAATGCTAATCATGGCAAGACGTTTCCAGAGGTCAGGACTCTTGATGTTCTTTGAATAGACACGCTGTTGAAAGCATTTAATGAGACTTCGGATGTTGAGTTGTATGTTTGTCTCAGAGGTATTATCCTTGATGTAGTTGAAAACCTCGTATCTCTCATCAAGTGATAATCCAGGGTAATCCTTTCTTACAATCTGCTCGAAAATGTTCATCAGTTCATCGAAATCAATCTCCACCTTGCAGTAGTTCACACGAGTTACGACTGCTTGCAGATGCGGGTTCTTCCGATTCAGTTTATTCGTAATGATAATCATCCGAGCGCTGAGAATGAAGGTATTAGGCACATATTCACCGTTCTCATCCTGCAAAGGCTTTGTCGTCATGTAATGGATGATACGTCTACCATTGACCTCCCACAATCCGCCTTTCAAGAACGCCAAGACCTTCTCATTGGTCATGAACCCAGCGATGTCATCAACAATGAGAACTTCTTTGTTGCGGTTCTTGTACATCCAGATGTAAAACGCGGCTGGCGTGGTGAAACTGTCTGTATAAGCGTAATCAACATCTTTGAGTTGATTGAGAATGCGATAGGTCTTTCCTGTTCCTCCTGGTCCTTCAACAATAGAGCCGAAACTAATGCCTTTGGCGACCATTTCAGTATAAGCATCCATCTCCAAATAGACATTGGACTCCAGTTGGTCAACAGTCATCTTATGAAGGTCGTCCTCAACTCTCTGTTCCTCTTTTTTTACTTTTTTTATTTTCTCCGCTTTTTCCTCGGCTTTTGTTGTTTTCCTTTCTTTGTCATCCTCTTCCTTAAAAACCTTCATCTCTTTCCTCTCCAAAAGTTCAGATATTTCCCTCTCCGTATCGCCCATAATTAAAAAACCTCCGGACTAAATGAGATATTGAGACTGTTTAAAAATGTTTTGATTTATTTAATGACGTTTTTCCGGCAATTGCAGGTTTTAGAAAATGTTCTAATACAGTTACTTATTCGCTTACTTACCTGACTGAAATCATTGCTGAAGGCTACAATATTATTTTTTATTTCTACCTCAGTCATTGTTTTATTTTTGATGGTTTTACCCATTTTATCTGCGACAAAACCCATAAGTCCATCTGTTGCCTCTGATACTGCGTTATTATAGATGAGAAGGTCAATGCATTCACATTCATTGACGGCTTTCTCTGCTCGTTGAACTAATGCCTCAAGGAATGACCTTTCTTGCTGAAGTCCCATTTTTTTCCATATGGGGTTCAACTTATCTGTCACCTCAAGGGCTTCAACTTCAAAGCCTTTTCTGAATGTATCAAATTCCTTCAGCACTGATTTTTCAAATCTCTCCTCCAACTGTCTGCTAATTCTTTTGAACGAATCCTGTGTATCTGGTGAAAATTTACTTATATCAGCAAGCCCGACAATAGACTCGTCATGTGCATGGTCATGCTCAAGTTTTTCGATGATTTTACTCGCCATGAAAAGAGGTATCTCGTTCTTCCCGAATTCATCCTCTATGGTGATGCGTGTCTTGTTTTGCTCTAATGCATTTTTATATAATCGTTTGAATTCTCTGAAGGTGACTATTTAATCCTCTCCTTTCTTTTTTTCAAGGTTTTTCTTATATTCAGTTAATTGAAAATCAAGCGCTTGTTCAAGTGTAGGTATTTCAAGTTCTTTTATCACTTGTTCTATTGATTTACCTTCTTTTTCTGCTATAGATTTTATCATTGCTTCTCTAAAGAATGCGCCCATCGACTTATACTCTTCGACTCCTGCTCTTTTCATCAGTCCACTTGGGAATCTAATAGTTGTAACATCATCTGTTCTTTTGTAAAGATTTCGTAATACATGTATTTTCTCAATTTCAAGTCTTTCTGAATCCATATCACATAAACAATTTTTTAGAAGTGCCTTGTGATTACAAACACATATTAACAATTTTACTGTTTTCATCTTAATCTTCTTCTTTCTTTTTTTCTTTTTCAAGGTTTTTTACGCAGATGCCGTCATGGTCCCAATCACGATGGAAACCTTCAACACATGCTGGAAGGATATAATACCATTCATCTCCTGATTGGTTCATGTGATGCCTGTTGTTTATTGCGAACCCGTTTTTCTTGAGTTCAAAAATCGTGAACGTGTTTTCCGTCTGCGGAAGAATGTTGTCAAGCAACGCCCTCCCGTTTTTCGCCTCAAACCTTTCCATGATGCCGTTTTTTCTCTGCCATCCGAAGTTTTTGACACAGGCTTCCCAGTGATTATCAGGGTTCTTTTTATTGAGCACGTCATCAAGTTTATTTGCTATGTCTTTGTATTCCTTATCGTATTCCCTACTGCCTGGTGCCTCGAATAATACTTTCCCTGGTTTCACAACTTATTATCTATCGTTAACGTTTTATAGTTTTGGACGATTACGTACACAAGAGGCAAAAAGTAAAAAGATATTTTTCATTTCCCTCTTTTCACCAATTGCCTCCCTTTCCTCCCAATTGTTTTTTTCATAGGTTTTAAATACATCTGAGGGATGTATGAATTATGCTGTCAGACGGAGAACTTCTTGAACTGATAGACTCTGGACATATCGACATCAAACCGTTTTCTGAAAAGAATTTGACACCAAATGGATATGATTTGTCTGTGGACGGCATCGACATCAATGATGCTGTTTTGAAAGCAGATATTTATGAGAAGTTTTTGATTCCACGTTTATCTCCTTTCCGTGTTGTCTCATTGGAGTATGTGACGTTATCAAATGGGTTCACAGCGAACCTCTGGTTAAAACAGCGATATGCTCGGCGTAACATCCAAGCGACCTTCTCCCAGATTGATGCTGAGTTTTTCGGGACGCTTGCTTTTTGTTGTTTTAACGCCAATAACAGCCCTATCACGATAGAGAAGGGTTCGCCTTTCGCTCAGATAGTGTTCAATAGGTTAGATGTCCCTTCATTGAAAGGCTATGCTGAACGTAGCGGTCATTACAAGGGTCAGAAAGAAAAAATTATTTAGATGTCCGGGCAAACCCGTTTCCAGTTTGGAAAGATTTTTTTGAAGATGTCTATCTCTTGTTTTGATGTGACATTATTGACATGGATTGTTGTTTTTTCTGCTTCATCGTCATATTCACTGATTTGCTGATATTTTGTCTCGTATTTTGTCCCAGGTGGGCATTTATCGAAGTTTAATGCACCAGCATCTACAATGAATCGTGCTGCATGCCTTATGTCAGAAACTGGTACTCCTTCCCCTGGTTCCATCGCATCTTCTTGAAGAACTGTCTCATCTGGCTCTATCACCTTGTATGACCGTTTGATGAAGATGTTCTCACTTTGGACACAGATGCCACCACGTTTCCAGTCATGGTAATAATAATCTTGACACGCAGGGAGTGCTTTCACGCCCTTCTGCATCGTATTGTCATCATTTTTAAATATGATTTCAAGCCCGTTTTTTCCATATTCATAGACATCTATGTTGGAATAGAACCGCCAGCCTGATGCACGCTCAAGCACTCTGCTTTCTATCTCGCCTCGGTCTATCTTTATGTTAGGCTCACTGTCTATCTCCCAGCGGTCTTTCTCTGATTTCTGTGCTGTTATCTCATGGACTTTCCGCAGGAAAAGGAAATCATATTCAAGTGTTCTTTTCCCAGTAACGGGTGTTTTATAGAACTTCAAGTTGAAGTCTCTTGCGTTGAATGTATCGTAGGTGACTTTATCGAGGTATTCCTTCTGCCATTTGTTCGCTGTTTTTCTTAATACGCTTTTTATCTGGTTGAATTTCTCTACGCCGATTTCCTCGTTTAGATTATATGAGACCAGGAGTTTCCCTCGTTTCACAGTTTCCCCCTCAATATCTCATCGCAGGTGCGATAGGTTTCTTCCACTTCGAGTTCTGGTTCCCATGTGAATTTCCTTAATAGCACTCTTTTGATTGCCTGTGGTGGGATGTCACCAATGTATTTCACCTCAGCGTATTTTTTATTGAACATATCGCGGAAGAACATATGGTTCTTATCGAGTTTCGAGGGGTCAATCTCAAATATCGCCTGACCCTCCTTGTTCATTATGTCATAGGCGCAGGCAAAGAAGATAGCGCCTTTCTGGTTCTTGCTCATGCTGACTGTCCCGATGCAATCAGCGATGCGTTCATTAGGACCAATGATTTCATCGGTTCGTGATATCTCCCCTACACGCTCGTATTCTCCTCGTTTTATGCCTTCTTTGCATATGCTTGCGGCGTTCTTAATCAAAGTACCATGGTAGAGAGTATCAAAATGTTTACTTCTCGCTGGAAGGTCCTGGTAATGAATTGCCATTGGAAATATAATGAGTTGATATTGTTATAAGTGTTTTTACAACAGCGTATACAAAAGAAAAATATTTTCTTTTTATCTGTGATGGCAAATACATTCCTGATTGAATTTACGCATTGCATCAACAGTAAAATCTCTACATCCATCAAGGTACGCTAAAAAGGTCATCCCGTGTTCATCAAGCAACGTGCCTTTTTTTTCCGCTATCTCCAATTTTCTTACAATCCTCTCGAAGGTTCGTTGTATATTTCCATTGAGAAACATTGATTTTGCTCCGTCGCATTCTTCAATTGCTTGTTTGAATCCATCCATATCTAATTGCAACATTGCCCCTTCAGCATCTATACCATATTTTTTCCACATAGGGTCCAATGTTTCCTTTGTTTCATTGACACGAAGTTCAAATCCTTTTGTGAGATGTTGAATTTCATCTTTTATATCGCTGTTTGGTTCAACACCGTGTCGTCGTAGAAAATCATCTTCTTTTCCAGGTCTGAATCCTTTCATTAAAAAGGAATCTCTGTTGAAAGTTAAATAGTTTCAGTCAAATAGGTATACAACCGATTACCAAAAAGATATTCCAAAAGCCTTAATAATCAATATGAGTTACGATATTGATGGTATCTTGGGATGAGGTGGTCAATAGCGCCATTGAGGCTGGTGCTGTTGTCTCGATTCAAAACGGGAGGAGAGTCCTTTGCTACGCCGAAGGCAGACATGTTATGACGGTTTTTAATGATTAATCGGCTGTCGCTATAAAAGAGATAGAGAACGCCTGTTTTTCACTTGTGCTTGATGTTGTTGGCATATATATTTTTAATCCGAAATCCTGATGGTTGCCGTAATTGAGAGTATTGATGAATGATGAAGGTGATAACCCGATGGTATGCCATGTCCCATTAATGCTCCATTGGAGATGGAATTGGTCATGACCGGGTGATGTCGTAATTGTCCATATGTCTGTGTTTGAGGCGTTGATAGTGATATCAACAGATAGATTCCCTGTGTTGTTGATAGTGAATACATCCAATCCTGTTGTATTGTTTTCCCCAAGTCCTGCTGATGGATTCCAGGTAAATGGAGTTATAGTGATGTTTGCGAATGAGCCTTCAGTGATGAAGATTTTATCAGTACCCCACACCTGGAAATCGCTGTTGTTCGCATAGGCACGATAATGATATGTTTCGCCTGGTTCAAGCCCTGTCAACGCTTGTGAGAAATTCCCTGACAGGATTGTCTGATTTGTTGTATTTGTTCCATACTCACTTGTGAGACCATATTGGAATCGAACCGTACATGACTCTGAAATATCATTTATCAGATTTCCCTGTAATGTAGCATTTGTTTGTTCAACACCAGTCGCGGATTTAGTGGTGATATGAATGCTGAAATCTAATATGTTTATTTTACCACCCAGGCTATAACACAAAATATTTGGTTCAGCGTCAGTGTATTCTCCTTGCGTGAATATCTTCGCACCCATCCCATACATAATGGTGTCTGGTTCAGGTGCAGAATATTCTTCCTCAATGTATATCTTCGCACCAAGACTGTAGGATGCTGTGTTTGGCTCGCTCGAAGGATATTCCGCTTCTATATTTATCTTCGCCCCCAGGCTATAGTAAGCAGCATCTGGTTCTGGTGTTCTGTATATTTCTTCCACGTTAATATAAGCACCAATGCTATAATAAATGATTTCTGGCTCATCTGTCGTATAGGGCGCCTGTATGCTTATATTAGCCCCGATACCATAGAAAATGCTGTTTAATTTACTGTCGGAATATGGTCCTTCGATGAATATCTTCGCTCCAATGCTGTAGAATAGATTATTTGGTTCAGCAGAAACAATAGTTGATAAAAAAAATGATGATAGCATGAAAGAAAAAAGAATGAGAACGATTTTTTTCTTCATCCTCCGCCACCATATTTTTATGATGCCATTGTGACAACATAATAGATGTTTTCATCGGTAACGTGCGATGTTTGAGCAACACCGCCTATGCTTAATATCTCAAGTTTCCAGTATAGTTTTTCGCCAGGACTCCATTCACTACCACTGGCTGCACTAATGTCAATCGCGGTTGTATTCTTATTTGCGTCTACAGGGTATCCAACCCAACTGCCACTCATGTTCGTCCAGAACTCCATGTTACTTGCAGAGAGAACATCGCCGATATTATGGGCATACCATTTTATTGTCGTTATGTCCCTGTCATCTATGTTTTTCAATACGAAAACACTACTGTTTATATGGGTATCAGATGGGTCAGCATCAGGGAATACAATACGGTTATACGTTGAATTAAACCCAGATACTCTCCCACTATAATCAGGTGCAGCCATCATGTAATTAGCGTAGTATGTGGTTGAACGCATATTGTTTGCAACACATAGAACTAAGCGGTCGTCAATATATTGTGCTTTCACGTAATTATATGTCGCAGGTCCTGTTGTAATTGTGTATTCGCTGCTCCAAGTCCCTGTCGGTGATGTGAGAACACGGTAAAATAAATCCCCTGTTTTTGTATAAACTGCGACCAATTGGTTCGCCACGGGGTCTCTCACCACAGAAAGAGAAGTGATAGCGGTTGCAAAGACCGTGCTTTTATCAGTCAATGTGGTTCCATCATATGTCCAATAATGGAAATAATTAGAAGGGTCTTTGTAGGTTATAATGAGATAACTATCGAAAATATTGAGATTTGGTTCCCACATGACATTTACGTTTGCACCACCCGTGTTTAAGGAAGAAACAAGTGTCCATGTTGAAGGCGGAGTACCGTAATAAAAATCAAGAATGGCGTAACCGTTACCTGAAACATAGGCACGTCCTGTTAAAAGATAATATTTGCTGTTATAATACTCTATGTCTGTTCCCACGGAATAAACATTATAATATGATGCAATATTTGTTGTCGCTGTTGTCCATGTTGTTGCTCCGCTTTTGTATGCCCAAGACCGATATGATGGATTAGTTGTATAATCCTCGTAGAAGAATGCTGGTTTGTTGTTATAAGTGAACCAACCGCTTGGGTTGCAATAGGATGCGGCTACTTGAGTATCGACAGCCTTGATTGTATTGTTGAACCAGTCAACACCATTTGTTGATGTTTTCACTAAGACATCGCCATCTGTTTGATTACAGAAAGCCATGTAATACTCCCCTGTTGCATTCTTATACATTCCGCTCCAATAATATTGTTTAATGTCGTTATATATTGTGTTCTGCAAATCACCGAATACATACTCTGTCGTGAAACTATATTGGAACTCAATGGGACTCCCATCGTTTGCTGTCACATTGAAATAATATTTCGCTAAAGAACCTGTCCAAGAACTTACCGTGAATCTCGTTGTATTTTTGTAAAACACACCACCCAATGCACCACTGCTATAGATGTTTGCCCATGTCCCTGATGCATTTGTATAAATGTCAACACTCTGCAAGTCACCATCAGCATCTGTAACATTCACCGTTAGGTTTGTTCCAGAGCCACTCCATACATCAACAAACGTCTTTCCATTAGTTATACTGCTATATGCAACTGCTGGTGATGCTGATTTAACCATTGTAGACATGGTGACAAATACCAGTGAAACAACAATAAATATTGGAATTACCTTCTTTATAATACTCTTTTTCTCTTTAATCATAAACTCACCGCAAATGGTTTAATCCATAAAAGAAAATATCTACGAAGATTATATAGTTAATGGCAAAAAGGGATACAGTTAAAGAAATGTTTAATCAGTCTTCGTTCTTCTTGGAGTTGTCCCAGATTTTTGCACCGAATGATTCAAGGAAAGTCTGATTTTCTTTAATAGGACGATATTTCTCAAGTATATCATAGTTATGGTCAGCACAATGCTCAAGTATCTCATATGGCACTTCTTCTTCTACAGAGAGTTCCTTCAAAAACTCTTCATCATGATACCCCCATGACTGAAGAAAAGCATCTCTGCAATGGTTGAAGTATGGTTCATAGAGGTTTTCTTTTTCGGCTCTCAGCCCCTCTGCGACACAATCAAGGAAATCAATTGAATCGCTATGTGTTTTGAAGAAAGGCGATGTTTCAAGACTGTGCTCTTTGTCACATTTCTCCATCACGTTTTCAACAAAATCCTTCCAACTGCCTTTATCATATTTTTCAGATATGTCTTTAATGAAATCAGCCCTCGCCGCAGAGGAACTAAAATCAGATTTACTCCATGCGTTGTCATTTATTTTATCGGAAAGATGTTCTGAAAAATTTTTTTCCATGAAGTTTCTTTGAAAACAGTCTTTGAGTTCATGGTAATCGTTTTGTGCGAAGTCATTCGCCTCTTCTTCACAAGTCTGGTCTGATGGGACAATTGCGTTTAATCCATCATTAGGGTCAAGTTCAAGCGACCTTTTTATCGCAGTGATAAAATCGCTTTTCCGTATCCGAACTGTTTCATCCCCCTGTGAATAATCCACAGCGTTTCTATGCAGGTCTGAACGCAATCTTTCTACATTATCATGGTAATCATATAAATCCAATAAATCATCGAGAAAACTATTTTTATTCCCATATCGTATTTGTCCTTCACCTGACGGATAAAATGTTATCCTACTGCGTTCCAAGGTGAACTCAACATCGGTCAGGTTCCCACTTCCATTTGTTGCCATACACCTTGTCAACGAATTTCTGTAATTCCTGTTGAGCACGTTTTGCTCTTGCCTCTACAAAAGAGATGGAACGCTGACATGCGAAAATAACATTCTGATGCTTGATGTCGTTGTATTTCTCGCCTGCATGTTCAGGTAGCCCTTCGCAGAATGTAAATGGTGGGAGATACCCGAGGTTGACATATCCTGCACAGATGTCCCATGACAGGTCCATTCCACCGCCTGAGAGGGCAAGATAATATTCACCGTCATCATTCCGTTGGATGAGCGTGACCGCCCCTGCATCGTCAAGTGCCTTCTTTAGTTCCCTATCGGTGAAACGACTTTTTTTATGCTCAAATTCCTCAAGCGGATAAAGATAGTTCATCATCGGCTGGAATTCCTCGTTTTCCCTTTCTTCATCAGTGAGTTCAAAAGGAAGGTCCCAGTCATCAAATTCATGTCGCTCCCCGAAGTCGTAATGCTGAATCTGGGCAAGTGCTGTATGTGGATACAGGTCCATCGGGTTAATGCGTTTCTTCGCCATGTTATACCTCGAAGTGTTTTTTGACCATTTCTGCTAATCGGAAGGATTCAACATGATATTCAAGTCGTTCATCATCTGTTGCGTTATCCCCCAATCCCTTAAAACGCATTTTCTCGATTTTATCTGCTAATGCTGTCATCTGTTTGATGTTGTGTTCGTTCTTTGTCTCTCGTATCCGATTGATGCGTGTAACATAATTTTGGATTCCACTTGAAAGAAAATCACCGCCATATCCGGTCCGATGATGCTTCTCGAATATGATTTCTGATGTATCTTCATCATAATTCTCAGTGTCAAGTAAACGGATATGATGCCAATCAGCATCTGTCTCATAGTGGGATTCACCATGAGAATGACTTGAATTTACTGCATAAAAGGTTGTACGGAGTCTCATCTGGTCTTCAACGCCTTTAACCATCTGGACGAATTGTTCTTCGGCTGTTGGATAATAATATTCTCCCCCAAGTTGACATCCTTTGATTAACATCCCTTTGTCAGTTATGGATTCAAGTAGTCGTGGTACACCCTCATGTTTCTTGCAGAGGGCATCCAGAACCTTCCAGGATGCACGTAAATCCTGTTTTATGGGTTCTGATAAGTCCTTCCATGCTTGTCCGTATTGGACTCTTTTCTTTAGGTTTTCTTCATTCATTTTCTTCCTTGAAACTATTTGCAACGAGTTTCCCGCTATCGTCCTCGTCAAAGAGCGCTTTTTGTTTTGTGCTGAACTTCATCTTTCTCTTCATATCTTTCCATCCTCGATTAACTTAAAGAACTTTTTTTTCGCTGACTCTGCGCCCTCATTAAGTGCTTTTTCTTCTTCAGATGTGAATTTACCGTTCTTAATTAATTCTTCTTTAAATTTCTGTTTCGCTTCAGCGAGTTCTTTCTCGATTTGATTTTTTTTGAATTGTATTGACCTTTCTTTTAAAGTATCTTCCATGAATGCATTCCAACGGTCAGCGCCACGTTCCCCGCCACCAAGATTCTCCCGCCGCATCTCCCATATGATTTCTTTGCCTTTCCTTGAAAAAGGAAGTGCTGTCATCATGGAGTGAGTGTCCTCTTTATCGTATTCTGTTATGATGAGCGCTTCAGTCCGGTCTCGGTCATATTTAGGTCGAACCCATGGGTTTTTTCCGACCCATGCTTCCATGATAATCCAATATCGGTTTGATTTTGCTTTCCACACTTCTTCCTTCAGTTTTTTCAATGCGAGTTCTTTCGCTGCATCACTACTGAATCTGAATTGCCCGATATCCATTTTTCCATCTGGTTTTTCAATAAACATTGTTGGCTGATGTTGTTCACCGCTCATCACGATTGCTTTTGCGGCGATTTCAAGTTCTCGTCTGAGTCGCAGTCCATCCATCAATCTCTGTTTCTTCCGGTCATCTGCTTTTCTCCAGCGTTCTCTTTGGTATGCTCGTGCTTCCCCTAAACCAAAATGAATCCATGGTTCCTGTTTTTTTTCATCAATCTTATCCATCGAGGCAAGAGGAAAACGACAGAGGTTCCATTCATAGATTCCTGAGAACCCTATAGCGCCTATCTTATCCATGCTTTCTGTGGCTTTCATCTGTTTCTTGAATAGTTTACCATCAAGTGCTTCGCAGGTCGTTTGACCTTGGAATACGTCCTTATCAACGACACAATGGTCATCATCCAGATACCCAGCGAAGGTTTGTTCGCATTTCTGTGCCTTGGTCAGAACCACATGTTCGTTCATTGTGTTTCCTCTTTCCAATCATCATTATCACAATCCCAGTAGAGATGGGTGGTTTCATAATGTGCAGGTATCCATTCTGTGCGTTTACCATCACCGAATATCGTATCATCGAACTCCCAGTTTCCTTCTTTCAATATCCGTTGTTTCTGTTGCTTAATTTCTTCAAGTGTGTGTTCTTCGGTGAAATCGTAATATGGTGTTCCGTCATCTGTTTTTCTTAACTGATGTCTTTTGATGACTTTTACATCATCAGGATGTAGTTGTTTTTCGTTGTATTCTTTCAGGCAAATCAATATCCCTCTGGTGTCGCCTGGTTTTGGCTTGAAAATTGTGCAATCCTCTTTCTTTCTCATCACAGGGTACAAGACCGGTGGTTGTTTGTTTGGATAATATTCCCCTATGAGAATATTGATTTTCACCGATTGTCCTCCTGTTGCCGTTCCCGTTCAAGTCGTTCAAGTTGCTTGGTTGCCCAGCCAGTGAACGCTTCTTCCTGTGTCGTTTCTCCCTTCGTCCATGCCTCTGTGCTGAGACAATATAATGGGAGTTCTGCGAGACATTTCTGTATCCTCTCAAACCGCTTCGGGCTTATCGGCAGGAACGCCATGTTCGCATCTAAACGCAATTCTGTCCCTTTGGGCACTTTTGATGTGCTTGGATACCAATCTTTACTGCCGTTCGACCATGAGATGACAATGCCATCTGCCTCTGCCTGTTCGTTCCGCATTCCATAGCATGTTAGTTTCTCTATTTCTGTGTTGGCAGCGATGATTGCCTGCCAGTCACGTTTCGTGAATTTCTTGCTTGCTTCCCGGCATTCTTCAGTTATCGGCATTTTTTCACCTATTCAATTCATCTAATGTGTATCCTTCAGGATGGTCCCTTGGCTCATATGGTTCCCATGGTTGGTCTTTCACACATACAGCATCATGGTCCCAGTCACGATGGAAACCTGTTTTACAAGCATGAATGAAAGAAAACGCTTTCCTTTTTTTAAACGACATGATATATGGCGTTGCTTCGACGGTTATCCCATTTTTTTTAAACGGAAGTATTCTCACATTCTCTAAATCAATGGTATCATACGCATATTCCAACCAATTATATGCCTGCATTGCATGATGTCTACCCGGGAAACCATCGGTTTCCCAGCCGCCTACATCTACAAACGCGGCATGGTCTTTTTCATCCATGATATCCATGACATCTCGTAGGAATTTCTCCCATTCTGTGAATGTTGCATCTTTCACTTTGAACTCAAGTAAAGGCTTCATTTGTATTCCTCTTTTACTCGTTCAACACAGATTCCGTCTCGTTTCCAATCACGAATGAAACCGGATGCACATTCAGGGAGAAAAATATGCTCATGTGTCTTAGTTGGCTTTACTTTTTCAGGTGGTATCTTATCATCCCAGATGTCGTCTGTTTCTTGTATTGGACGACTTGGTGTGATGATTGGACGTACATAGCACGTGCCAGGTGCCGATTTATACTCTTTTACAACAGGGGGTGTCCTGTTTTCGTATTCTATTTTTAGTATAAAACCTGTTTTTTTATAAGGTAGAATCTGTATTTTTTTCAATTTACGGGTATATGATGTAAACGGGTAATCCTCGAAAGCAGTCTCCCCGATTTCTATGATGTTTCTGCTGCTCATCCTTGAGGAATACGGACCAGTTGGTTTTCCGGGGTGGCTAGTAATGAAATAGGGTGATTCCCATTGTCTACCATCGTTCTTCTGCTCCATCATCTCTCGTAATTCTTTTTTAAACTGACGGAATTGCTTGTATTTCTTTGCATTGGTGTCTTGTATGAACTCAAGTAGTGGCTTCGTCATCTCTCAATCCCAATTCCTTGTCCATGTCAAGGCTTTTCTGTTCATCAAGCGATAAATCCCATGCGTTCTGCTTAATCCAATTCTGGAAAACATGGTCTTTTATTGAATACGTCATTGATGGAAGGTCCCATTTCTCTGCTTTCAACTTATCAGCAATGTCACGTGCTGACATCAGCATCTCTTTACTGACTTTACAGAGCGGTTCCCCTGGTCCGTCGATGATGTCATCCCATTCTTCCCTGTAAGAACATTCATTGAGCGGTATCTTCTTCCATTTGACGTTCTGATTACATGCGTATACAAGATTTAATGCTGAATCCTGCAATCCCCAGACCATACGATGTTTCACATCTTCCAGAAGGTCTGCTGTCGTTGAATGACCATATGATTTATCTTTCCCTTTCAATAATTCCGTTAAACTGATATGGTCATCGTTATGCTCGAAGTTGCTACCATGGTAACGCGGTACTCGATTATATTTTTCAAGGAAAGACCTGACTTCTTTCAACGCCGGTGTGTCGATTTGTTTCGGTATCAACGCAAGACAACCAGCGACATCATTGAACGACCTGAAATCAGAATCAACCTCATAACAAGGATATTGACCTAGATATTTATTCCAGTTTATCATATTTTTTTCTCCATCATATTCTGAACCATTTTGTTTTTTCTTTTGGTTTTTCCACTGGTTTTTCAACAGATGCTGGTTTAGATTTACTCTCCACAGATTTTGGCTCTGGTGTTGATTCTGGTGGCTGAGGTGGTCGTGGTGGCACCCATGGTGGACTGTCATCAACCGGCTGAAGTATAGCCCCAGTAGGCGGGATGAAATACCACCAGTTCTCTACTTTAACTACCTCCCTCCCATCAAGAAGAGTCCCTTTTGTGTCATCAACCATGGCAAGGACTATTCTTTTTTCTCTTGTTGTGCAGATAGTTTCATTATCAATCCGTGTGCAGACACGGGCTTTTATGAATACCGGTAATTTCGTCATTTTTTAATACAACCTCCGTGATGATTGCAGACGCCTTGTCCGTTCCATTCACATTTTTTCCTACACTTTTTTCCTCTATAGACCCTCATTTAATCTCCTTCTTTCAGTATGTCCTTCCTTGTACAAATGCATACATCATTCCATTTGTGGTAAATATTTGCCTCTCGTTTTGTTGTTTTTAATAGGTCTTGTCTAAACTCTTCATATTCATCATCATTTAATACGTCCACTTTTTTCTCTAATGACATCAAAATCGCTCGTTGTTTTTCCATATAACTTGTTGATATCGCAAGCATTGCACCGTCACAATTCTCTGTTGCCATTTCCATTTCATTCAAATAATGGTCTTGAACTGCTTTCGCTTTTTTAACACCAATCTTATCATAAAATAATGGTAAAGTATCCATGATTTCAAGAATGCGAACTTCTTCATATTTATCCATTGATTCACGCATTTTGCTTTTCTTTTTTTTCATCAATACTCCTCATTTGTTTTCGTATAACGGATTAATCTTCCGTCTATGATACGGTCTTCAAGTGGTTGCTCCTCTCGTTCAAGGATATGAACGCCAGGCTCAGGGCTTCTGATGTGACTGATTGAGCCGCCCATCCAGATGCGTCCGTTCCATCTTCGTATATTTTCTGTCATCTCTCTGTCAAGCGTGATTTTATCACCGTTTCTCAGTCGCTCCCAATCCATGACCGTGATTTGTGCCATGGCGACCTGCTCAAAGGATGAATACGCATCTTTATGGAAATCAAATTTCTCCGGTGGCTGACCTTTGCTGATGAAGAAGATTGGTTTACCAGCATATTTCGGGTTTGTCATGTCGATGCAACCGATATATTGCGATGCATCACCACCCTGCCAGGCTTGTGTCTCAAACTCACCGCAGAACCACTCCATGCGTGTAGCCGCAAACTCACCTTTTACTATTTTAGCGTTAATTAGTTTCATTTTTACTTCCTGACGACATCATAGAATTTATCGTCTCTTTTGACTATTTCATGATGACCCCCAACGTGATGGGTATTCCACCATTTTGCAAGTGCTGATGCATCACGATAGGTAAGTTTTTCCCCTATTCTTTTACCGGTGAGTGCCTTATAGAGTTCATCAACCCCTTCTTCAAAGTAATCAGTGCATTCCATCTCAGTGGCACTGACCAGTTCCTCTCGTTCATCGCCGTAGACCTCTTTACAGAGTTTAAAGACACCTTCTTTGAAGAAACGGTCTGGGTTCTGAAGTTTTCGTAAAGCCAATCGGACATCTGCTCTCGCAATCATTCTTTTTTCTCCCATTTCCATTTCGGGTTCTCAATATTAGGATAGGTGCCACGCCATATCTCCTTATCATTCCATGAACTGTTGCTTCCACCGGTTGCATAGGCGATACATTCATCAAACTCATGTTTCCCCTGGTCTATTGCACGACAGGTTACACGAACACCGATGTTCCAACCACGGATATGACCCGACATGCCACTATCTGTCGTACCCATCCGGGAAGCCCCGCCTCTGTTCCCTTGAATATCTGCGTAGAACCGTGCCATTATTTACCCTCCCATTTCCATTTCTTGTTCATTACACCCATTTTACCATAATGACAGCCTTCTGCGAATGCACGAAGCCACTCTGCCGCTTGACCCATGGTAAGCCCGTAATTCAATGTCTTGACAACTGTTTCCTTTTTTTCCATGAACTGACGGATGGTTTTCAGTTCGATGTTTGTATGACCATACGTGTAGCCGACATCTATGGTGTACCCACTCTGTTCTATGCAGTTGCTCGCAATCTGTGCAAGTTCAGTCAGGTTCTTTTCAGTTGTTCGACTCATGATTAATCCCTAAAGAATGGTGATTGATATATCTCTATTTCATCGCCGGATTTAATATCTTTCCACCCGGTTATGATGCGTTTTCCAAATTCAAGTTGTTCCCATGTTTTAAATGCAGATGGATGGAATTTATACTTCATCTCACGTATGTCGATGTCTTCTTCATAGGTGGAGAAAACAGTATTCGGTTTACCCACCTCTGGTGCATGAACCGTCATATCAACACAGATAATGGCAGGGCGGTCTCCAAACCCAAATCCCTCATTGACGTTACGGACACACAACCAGTCCATCCTGGTTCCTTCTCCATGTCCTTTAATGTGCTTTGCTTCCAATGTCAATTAGTTCACCTTCTTTAGTTTCCAGGTATATTTTTTGCTTTTCACAGTTACAAATTTGTAATCATCATCAATCTCAGCAATGTTATAATCAGACCAAAACAATGGAAAGAATTTCACCTGCAACCTGCGATTATCCTCAGAAACAGATTTAGCGACACCATGTATCTCACGGTTATCGCAGACATTCAAGACATCTACTTTACCGTCTTTACGCAACGTGTAAATCGCTTTAACATCCTTGCATCCTTTTTGAAATGAAGGCACTGGCTCGACAGAAAGTTGCTGCCATGTCCCCATATAACGGTTAAGGTCAATAGACTTCATAACGGTGGTCTCCTTCCCCGCAATGGTCTGAGTCGGTCAATCTCATCATTAAGTTTCTTCGTGAATATTCTACCTGCCTCGCTTGTGAGCATATTGCATGTTTCTTCAGCGTCTTTCAACACAGATGAATACACACCATGGTCCTCAAATATGAAATTAACCTCAGCATCAGCATACCAATGGTCATCGTTATTATCAAAAAACGTATCAACTTTCACACCATCTGCAAGATAAGGCTTCGCAAGATTCGCAATGAGTTCTTTTTGTTCATCTTTAGTCAGTGTTAAATCCGCTTGCCAATCAGAATCTTCCATACGGAAATCAAGTTCTTCGTCAACGAACTCGTTAATGGTCTGTGAATAACCAAGACTGTACCTCTCCTTGAGATGCAAATCTCTGCTCAACTTGTCAGCCATGTTCGTCCATAGGTTAAATTCAGCCGTGAGCCAGGACTCAATGTCGTCGTCATCAACATATTTCGCGGATAGCGTTGTGGTGGGGTGTGCTTTCTTTTGATTAAACATCCAATGCGTGAAAGCCTTGAAATCATCAAACTCCGTTAATTTACATGCAATGATACCACCAACTTCATTTGTTGGCATACCATTGAACTCTTTACAGAGGACGTTGAATTTCTCTATTAAAGCCCAGTTCCATTTCCAATCAGACAAAGAGAGATACCTCCTTAAACGCATGCTTACCTCTACCACGGGAGTGCTTTAGAAAGGTGCGTGCTATACGCAGGTTGGATTCTTTTGTAAACTTCACACAAAGAGATTGGTTGGTTAATTATTAAGCATTACTACAAGTAGGTATACAAATAAGGTAAAGACACAATTGGTAGTTGGGTTTCATACGTATACTGGTTAATCTTTACCTTGTGGAAACTTTGCCCCCTGACTTCACATCGGATGGTTTTCGACTCCACGTCGGGATTACGACCTTGTCCATGATTCATCGTCAGGGGGTGAAGGTGTTTCCGAACCTAACACTTCTGTAAGGGAAGTATCATGAGTTGGGGTTCTATAATTGTAAATCTCCTTATAAACCTAATGCTTTTTTTATTTTATGTTTTGTCGCAATCATATGTGCAGCATCTCCTGTCAATGGTGCATCTTCTTTTTTTGCGACAGTTTTGAAGTTTTTTCTGTGAGCCGGTATTTTTATGTGTATCGCTTCATGTCTCAGTATTGCATCCCTGTCATCATCAGGAAGGCTTAATGAGTATGGTGTTAAAAAAAGGGTATATTCTTTACAGAAACCGTTTTTCCCGCAACTGCGTCCAACCGCAGCAACCATATGTGTACGGTATATCCCTTTTTTGTTTTTGTAATAAACGGCAGGGTTTGACTTTAATTTTTTGCAGGTGATAATCATATTTTTATAGGTTTTTTCTCCCCACATGTCTTTAGTGATTTGTTTAAAACTCTGACAAGATTCATTAACTCTCTTGTCAATCATTTGCATCACTCTATTTTATAAATCTCGGTGTTCACACAATCGTAGAACTTCTTGATTTCAGGGAGTTCCTTATCAACACAGGTAAGGTATGCCTTTGCTATCTTATTACCCAATGGTATCAAGTCATCGCCCCAACGTCCCTGCATTATCATGCCTGTGAGGTCGTAGAGTTTGTATTTTGCCATGTTCAAATCATAGTTCATCATCTGATTCAAGGCAAGCGGGTCTTCAACACCACCAGGCGCACCGATGTAATCAATCCAATCATGAATATTGAGAATCTGCTTCTCTGACATCTTATGGGCTAATCCTTTCTCTGTTTTTCTCCCAGCAACCATCAGATTTGACCAGAGTTCTCCATCATATTCCGCCATACTAATCACAGTATAAAAGACTTGCAATGTTAAATAGTTTAAGGCAAAAAGGAATACATTACTTGGTTAACTTGATGTTTAATCTCCAATACAACATATTGTTTTTCACTATGGGGATGACCAGTCCTTTTAGAAGAAACGCCGAGAGAATCTCATATGTTCTTCCTTTTGTGTCTGCTGTAACGTGCTCATAAATCTGTTCAGTTAGTTCCTCAATCGTTCTCTCACCGTTATTCAAAACACCTAAGCACAGGCATACAGCGTCTTGTCGTTTTGATTTATTTTTCATGTCTCCCATCCTATGTTCATTTGATATTGAATGTTGCCTATTTAAAGATAACGAGGGACGGATTTGAACCGCCGTTCTACAGGTATCTCCAATGGAACATGGGTGGTCACGTCCCACCATTTCAGGTGAAATCTCCCACATTCCTATGTATGAGCCTGTCGAGTTGCCCAGGCTACTCCACCTCGTTAAAAGAAACAGATTAGAGTTTTGTTTTTAAATATTTGCGTGCCTTCGAGAAATGTATCTTATGTTTGACGATAACATGTGCTTTCCCTTCGACAATTGATGAAAAAGGTGGGTTGTCACAGAGCGTACAAGCACAGCGTTTTCGGTCCCACATTGGGCATGGGTATCAACTTCCCAATATATTGGTTTTTCCTCAATATATTGGTTTTTAATCACCATTTCTCGATTTTAAGTATGTTCAATTTCTCTGCACGCTTAAAAACAGCATCAGTGAGTTCCAAATCCCTCTCAAGATACCCCCGTAATTCATCAAGTCTACCGGTTGCGACCAAATCAGCGACCATACTTCCATCAAACTCACTGAGTTCCAATCCAATGAGTTTCGCGTATTCCTTCAACGTGCCTTTCGGGTTGAATTTAAATGCAGCAAGCCTCTGCCGCAGGTCTATTATCTCTCTGTTTAAGGTAAATGGAACTACCTCGACCTCATGGATGAAACTACGTCCAATCAGCATCGGGATGTCAAACTCAAGGATGTTGAAACCAACCATCGAACAATTAAGAGTATGCCATGTATCCCAGAATTGGTCCAAGATGCTCCGCTCATCGTCTGTTGATACGAAAAGAGTGTTTTTAGCGTTCTGTCTGACCCCGATTGCAACTATTTTTGACAGAATCGGGTTGAAATATTTTTTCCGTTCTTCCTCTGTTTCGTTCTTGTATGTTTCATAATCCAATGGCACGCTTTCAACATCAACGATGCAATATTCCTTCATATCAATCATCCGTGATAATGTGTTACATCTACACTGGTGTCTAAGGCTTCACCATGGCTTTTTCGATACGCGATACATGCAGATATCGCTTTCAACATATCTGGCTCAGCAAATTCATTGAGTGATATTCCACGCTCACCAACACATTTCAATTTCCGGTCTTCCAGTATCTCAAAGAATGCAAAACGTAGCGTAGCACCATCTGCGTAGAACCCTATCGCCACTTTTTCTCGTTCATTGAAGTAGATATTGCCATCGCTGGATTGAAACAGGACAATGAGTAGATTTGCATCAACGGGGACGGACCCATATTCATTGAAATATTGCATCATTATTTCATATAATTTTTTATCGGTTATCTCCATGTTTTTCAACCTCTTTTTGTTCCTCTAATTTCGCCTGTTCTCGTAGCACATCCAAATCGACATGCAGAAACGAATCATCAATATAACCACAAGGGCAAACATATCCGACTGGTCGTATTTGCACTTTCGGGTCGTTTCTATCCCGTAAATCAGTCAATATTATGCTTTGTAATGCCATTCTCTTGGTGTTGCATTGTGGACATAAAAAAAAGAGAAATAAGAGTGACTTCATCATGCCCTCATATCAATATTTTGTATCTTTTCTGTCCAGCGTCTTCCATTTTTTTCTTCCGTTTAAGAAGTTTCACATATCCGTCGCAACTTGTTTTACCGATTTGATGTTTGATGAGTATGTCACAAATCATCTGTTGAATATCTTTCTTTAATGCAGTTCCTTTACCTGCAATTTTTTGTAAAATCTCGTTATATGCTGCTCTTTTCCATTTGCATTCATAACTGGTGTTTGCATCAATATAGTCTGTATCTTTGTTTTTCATATCACTGCCATTTGATTTCTTTCTCAGTTCTGTTGTTTGTTGGTTTCCACCGTTCGATAGATGTACCCATTCTTCCAACCTATGGATTTTTTGTTTATATTGGTTCATTTCTTTAGTTTTTTTTGCATCAGCGTCCTCAAGTGCCGCCAATCGTGCCAGTATCAAAGCATCAACTTGTGTGTCGGAGTTAATCTCCAATGTAGCCACTTTTTGCTCTCCAATATTTTCCTCATTTGCCTTTTCTTTTTTCTTGCTAAAAAACATTTCGTTCACCTCCAATTTTTTTGGTATTGTGTTTTTTGCTAATTGATTACATGTTTTGCATAGCGTTTCAAGATTATGCCTCCTGTTATCATATGGATTGTTGTTTTTGTGGTGCATAACAAGCGGTCTTGTGTTATAATCTTCATAACAGTATACGACAAGATGCTCGCATTCATGACAAGCACGTTTTGGTGCTGTTATCATTGTAGTGCCGTTACTTGTTAATTTCGGGAGTTGTATTACTCCTATTTCGTTTTTAATTGGACATATTGAAGGGTGTCTATTGTTAACAGCATTCTTATCATGCCATTCTTCATAATTCAATAACGAACATCCATATGTGAAACACATTTTTGATTCTGGTTGCTTACCACACTGTTGACAAGTATAGTTGTCTTCAGCATTCACTATTTTACGGTATTTTGGATAATTTTGATACGGTCTATTTGTGTATCCGAATAGTATTAAAAAACCGCATAAGTAGCCTAAAAACGATGGATTGATTTTCATTTTTCTCTCTT
>Ga0247841_10000362_pt1 | contig 121102 bp, 120 predicted proteins | sample LaCruzMarch2015__2_FD_192410 | JGI IMG/M metagenome (GOLD analysis project Ga0247841, IMG submission 192410) | Freshwater microbial communities from meromictic Lake La Cruz, Castile-La Mancha, Spain - LaCruzMarch2015_18m | ecosystem: Environmental > Aquatic > Freshwater > Lake | place: Spain... | reverse complement strand
TTTTGTTACGTTTTCCTTTAATAAACCCCCGCCAGGCTAAAAGCAGGTTATCAATACTAATTAAATCTTCAAATTTATGGACCAAAATACTTTTCATAATAGTAACGAACAATTAAGCCCCCCCCCAAGGCTTCTACCAGTTTTACAAAAGCTAAAGGATGCTTATCTTTTCTGGTATCAACACTATTTGATTATACCAAAAACTCACAGATACTCACTTGGAGAAAAAATTGATAAGTTTTTTGTTAAAACGCTAGAAGCAATAATTACTGCTAGTTTTCTTAGCCAAACAGAAAAACTCCCCTATGTTAGATTGGCAATAAGAAAGACAGACACATTAAAAATATTCTTGATGATTCTTTGGGAAACGAAGTCAATTGATAACAAAAAATATATTGCTCTATCAATAAAATTAAATGAAATCGGTAAAAACCTTGGTGGATGGTCGGGGCAAATACAAAAACAAAACTCTCTCATAAAATGAGAGAGAGAAATGAAGAAAGTTGCGAGGGCAACGGACGGGTTGTTGGCATTCCAGTGATTGTCGAGCCAGTTGTAGTTCCAGTTCCACTCGCCGTCGTTGAAGTACAAGTACAGCACGTACCGATTGCCATCCGAGTTCCGCAGAAATATACAGAGCGCCTCCTATTACACTGCCCTTAGAAGCTTTTTCGATCTCTGGGCTGAATCTTATTCCGCATCCAAATGCGATAGCATTCTGTACCAAGTGTCTTTATTTTTTGTAACATTTTATGCGCCCTCCGTTTGGAATCTTAATCACAAACGCTCTCAACGCGTGAATGTTGGATTCGGTCGCCCGCAACCTTAATCACGGGCATAATTCACCTACTACCAATTTGATTCTACGCTCATTTTTTGCAAGATAAAAGCCCTTTGCGAGTCGTCTAAACGAGACGAAACGCAAAGGGCCAAAAGTCCAAGTACAAGAGCAAAGCGCCCGAGCACTCAGGACTTGGATTCGACACTTGCGAGGGCAACGGACGGGCCGCTGGCATGCCAGTGATTGCCGAGCCAGTCGTAGTCCCAGCCCCACCCGCCGACGTTGAAGCACAAGCACAGCACGCACCGAGCGCCATCCGAGTCCCGCAGAGTCAGGCCAAAAAAGTAAACGACGTTGCCAATCTTCTTAGCCTTGCGGAGCTTTTCGAGGATGCTGTCCTCCGGCTTGCCAGCGGCCTTGCAGGCTCGCCAGTTATTCCACAAAGCCAGGAAGGCCTTGCCACCCAATTGCCTATTCTTGCTGGCACGGGCACGCCTCATCTTCTCCTCGCCGTGGACGCTGGTATCATCTCCTTGCAGATGCGTTTCCAGAACGATCTGCTCAAAGTCAACGATATCTGGCTCGGTAACGCATTCCTCATCGCCCTCCACGCCATTGCCGTCAACCGGTCCTTTCCAGACACTCCAGCCCAAACCGATGAATTCGACTGGGCTGAAAATCGCCGTGAGCGCAAGCTTAAAATTCGCGCGCACAACCGTAGCGAGACCTTGCAGAACCAGCAGAAATTGCAACAATATTTCGGGAGACCGAAGCTTGGTTACATCATCAACGCCGTAGCCTGCCGCTTCTAACCCGTCGCCCAACTGATTCATTTGCCCGACCGAATACTTGGTGGACATGGTCCACTCCTTTTCTAGGACATGTCCCGAGGGACTCGTCCATAATAGAGGTTTGCTTAACTGCCACAATAGCAGTCATAGCCAAAAAATATCGACTTATTATCAATACCTTTTGGCTACAACTGCTCTTCACAAGTATTTTAGCTGTAAATGTACTAATTCAAATATGGTTATTAATACTATATTTGTGCTCTATTGTCAATAGTGCGAGAAAGCGGAAATAATGATAATCTAAATTAATGAAAATTTATAGCGAGAACAAAAAGGCCACGTTTGATTATGAGGTTATCGAACGCTTTGAGGCGGGGCTGGTTTTGTTTGGACAAGAGGTAAAATCTATAAAAACTGGGCATATCAATTTATCGGGCGCTTATATAACGCTAGCCAGCGGAGAACCCTTTTTAGTGGGGGTAATTGTACCCCCATACCAGCCAAACAATGCGGGAGCTGACTATAACACCGAACGGCCAAGAAAGCTTCTTTTAAACAAAAAAGAGATCAATTATCTTATAGGAAAGACCAAAGTTAAGGGTTTTTCCCTTATACCCTTGAAAGTTTACGAGAACAGTGGTAGAATAAAGCTCGAATTCGGATTGGCTAAAGGTAAGAAAAAATACGACAAAAAAGAGAAGATCAAGAAGCGCGACGTAGACAGAGAGGTCAGCCGCGAGCTATCTGAATAACCTGGGAGTGACTGTTTCGATGGATTGTTCTTTTAAGTAAGGCAAGTTGAGCTTCTCGAGAGCTCTTTAATATCTCGAGAAAAACATAATTGCTAATTTATTTAACTTTAATAAGCAACCTGCGTTAGCTTTTGCTTAATGCAGCATCCTTACCGTTGACTCCTAATAGGCGGACCAAGGGTGTTATATTATTAGGATAGATAGCTCCCCTCTCCGAGGAACTATTGAAACTAAGGAGATAAGGCGTTAAAAATTTTGTTAGTTCTTTATTTAACGCCCCAAAAACAGAATTAACTAAACTTGTAGAATTACTTTTAAGCGCTTTTCAGACGCGATTTCAATATCGCCACTTCCACAAAAAAATAAATTAAATACATTGGACAGAATACTAATCAACAATTTCATAAAGGCAAAAGATGTAAGGGTTATCTCTGAAACAGGCGAACAGCTTGGAGTTATGAATATTTTTGTGGCAATTGATTTAGCTAAGTCAAAGGGCCTAGACTTAATTCAGGTAACAGAAAAGGTTGAACCACCAGTTTGCAGAATAGCCAATCACGGAAAATATCTTTACCAGCAACAGAAGAAAGAAAAGAAAATTGCCAAGCCCAAAGGAGGAGAATTAAAAGAAATACGATTAACTTTTAACATTTCGCCTCACGACATGGAAACAAGAGCAAACCAGGCAAAGAAATTTTTAGAAGAAGGAAACAAAATTAAAATAAATATGTCGCTTAGGGGCAGAGAAAAAGCAATGGGTCAATTTGCCACAGACAAAGTAAAAGTATTTTTAAACAATTTAAATACATTAATACCAATTAAAACTGAAAGAGAGCTAAAGCGTGAGCCTAGGGGTTTCACCATGATAGTCTCGAAACAGTAACAAAATACCATGAATAAAACAAAAAAAGCGTTAGTAAAAAGGTTTAAAATAACCAAAAACGGCAAAATTTTAAGAAGGGTCACCGGCCAAAACCACTATAGGTCGAAAAAAACAGGTGAACAAAAAAGAAAAGGACGAAAATGGGTTGCCCTAGCCCCAAACGAGGCAAAGAGGTTAAAGAAGTTTTTGACCAAGTAGTAATTAATATAAATAATAACAACACAACATGAGCCGAGTAAAAAGAGCCGTACAGGCCCGAAAGCACAGGAAAAATATTTTAAAACACGCTAAGGGTTTTACACGCGGAAGAAAAACACACTTTAAATTAGCTAAAGATGCATTAAGACATGCGTGGACTTATGCATTTCGCGACAGGCGAGCAAAGAAAAGAACTTTCAGAAACCTCTGGAACCTCCAAATAAATGCTTTGGCACGCCAAAATGGCATTACCTACAGCAGATTAATCGATGGTCTTAAAAAACACAAAATAGAATTAGACAGAAAAGTTTTGTCTGAATTAGCCAATGACTATCCAGAAGCATTTGTGAAGATCGTAGAAGAGGTAAAAAAATAGCAAACAAAAAAAACAGCCCCACGTGGGGCTGTTTTTAGTTATTATTTCATCGCAATAACAAAATCGTTAGCTTCTCGTAACAACTTTTTAGAATTTTTGAACGTTGTTTTGTTTATCGCCTCGTCAATTGGCAGCCAAACAAAACCCGAGTGTTCATTAGAAATTTTAATATCTTTAGTTACCGTTTCGGCTACAAAAAATGTTACCAACTTAAATATCCATGGAATTTTGCCCTTCTTTTTATCTTCGTCGGAAACCCTATCTTTATACTGCCTAAAAAAATACTTCATATATTTTTTAAACCCAGGAATAATTTTTAGTTCGCTAATACCTGTTTCTTCAAAAATTTCTCTTTTTACCGTGTCTTCTTCTGTCTCCCCTGCTTCAATGTGACCCTTTGGAAACTCCCAGTGCCCAGAAAAATAATGCAAAAGCAAATAGTATGTTGTCCCATTTTCTTTTCTAAAAATTATAGCTCCTGCTGATTTTTCTTTTGGCACGGCCTTGTGAGCGAGCGAACAGGGTTGCTTCGGGAATGAGGTCATATGATTATATCCGTCACATTAAATGCCTCATTCACGTTGAATACCTTTCGCTGTTTTATTTACTTTTTTTTATTAAACAATTATATCAATTCCCCAAAAACAAAACCAGCCCTGCGGGGCTGGTTTTGCAAACATCATCTGCTGAATATTCCAGAAAACGCTTCGGCGATGCCGGCTAAAAATAGAAATACATTACCACCATCTATTGTATCCCCAAACGTTGTTACATTTGATGGCGGTGGATTTGTACCAACTGGTACAAACTTTACAGCATCAGCAACAACGTAATTATTGGTTCCGGTAGTTCTAATTAAAACGCTACCACCAGCAGTGTTGAATGTGTAAGTACCAAGTAAATTCCATTTGCCACCATTAATATTTCCGTTGACTATTACTGTGTCAGTGCCGCTTGCATGTATTATATCAACGGGGATATTGGTTGCCCTATTAGATGCGGTTGACCAAATCATATATACCTCATAACTTCCCGCCCTCGAAAGAACGGGGTTAAAAGCAGCGGTCTTAGCACCTTTATTAATATTTCCGTCATGAATATATCCAGCTCCGTAGTAGCCAGAATTAAATTTGCTTGATGTCCATGCGCCTACTAGAGTGGCAGATGTGTCGTCTACGATGACGGTAGTCGCTTCAGGCAGGCAATCTGCATTGGTTTTGCAAAGTGGCCCTGTTCCACCTGTCGTACATGTTTGGGTTGTAATATTGCAGTGGAGGGCTGGCGGAGGAGCACAATCTAAGTTAGAAATACAAAGTGGCCCTGTTCCACCCAGGACACACTTAGCATTTCCATATGGATCGGCACCACACCTTGGAGATAGTAAACAGTCTGCATTAACACTACAAAGTGGCCCTGTTCCACCCGAAACACATTTAGCCTCCCCAGTGCATGGATCAGTTCCGCACCGTGTAGGCAGGCTGGTACAATCAATATTTGAAGTGCAATAGGCTCCGCCTCCACAGACGTCGCAGGTTCCGTTTCCGCAGGTTGACCGATTTTGTTGACAATCTGCGTTAGTACTACAAGCCGGCCCGCTTCCACCTGAAACACATTTATCATCTCCAGTGCATGGGTCTACGGCACACTTTGTAGGCAAGTTACATTCACTATTTGTTGTACAAATTGCTCCGCCTCCGCACTCGTCGCAGGTTCCGTTTCCGCAGGTCCCGTGATATGAACAATCTGCGTCTGACAAGCAATCGGGGCCAGTCCCACCTATGACACATCGCTGAGTTATAATATCACAACGAGGTGGAGGGAGTGGGTCAATCGCTGCAAATCCTATAGCGTCGGCGATCACATGGCCATTGGTTCCAGTAGTCTTAATAACCACACTGGCTCCAGTGCTATTTAAATTGTATGTGCCCAAAGAAAACCAAACGTTGTTATTGAGACGCTGGTTAACTACTACCGTAGTGGGGCCAGAAGTAGAGTTGATAACAATGGGAACATTGGTGGCTCGGTTAGAAGCAGCTGTCCAGCGGGCAAAAACTTTATAATTGCCTGCGACTGGCAGGGTAGGCTTGAAAGTTGCAGTCTTGGTGCCCTTACCGGTGTTACCGTCTCCTATATAATTAGTTCCGTAATATCCAGGATGAAATGTACTGGTTGTCCAAGCGCCTACTAAGGTGGCGAATGTGTTGTCTACAACGATAGAGGGCTCTATTACCATTGAAGAAACCCTGTCGTTCCACCCATCATCAACAAAATTGGGGTCGTCTGCGATATCAATGATGGCGGCCCCCCGAAAATTATCATCCTCATAAAATATTACTTTGTATCCAGGAGCGATTTTAACAGAAGAGATGTCATCATTTAATGTGCCCTTTGCCATCATCTGCGAAAGAGTATAAGACCCAAGGTCATAGGCCTGTGACCCCCCACTATAATAAATATCTCTGTAAACAGTTACCGGTGGCTGGGGCACAATACTAAAAGTGGCGTTAGAAACATCGCTTTTTACTACTCGTTGCCCGCCGTCGACTATATCAACCTTTATTTTATAGAAATTTCCTTCTCCGTAATTAAAATTTTGATCGGAAATTGTTTTAGGGACCATCCAATCGAGATTACCTATTGCAGCCTCTGAGTTGCCTATTTCTATTTTTTTCCCAGTATTGTTGTTAACTAGATAGACCACGGCGTGATAGCCATTAGCATAGCCCACACTTCTCCAAAAAATTTTATATGCTTTTTCCATCGACAACTTTTCTCCTCCGTTTGGATAAACAACAGAAACAGACGGCGAGCCGATGCTAAAATAGTTACTAGAAATGGCCGAAATATTTAATCCATTTATGGTCCCCTCAATAGCAACTTTATATTTCGATCCGACTGTTAGCTTTGCTGGAACTACATAGTTATATGACGAGTTTGATGCGGCCAATATCGCGGGAATATTTGCATCAACCGTTCCACCACTAAGATTTTTAATTTTAATACGCAACTCATCTGATGCTAACGGTATCCCTATAAGTTGCCACTGAATATTAATTGTATCTCCTATCCCGTATACGCCTCCATCTGGAGAGATAACTGCGATTGAAGGATTTTCAGAAATATCCAAGTCATTAGGTAAATCCCAAAGGATTTGATCAACAAACCTTGCTGGTTGTAGTGGATTAGCAGGATTATTAACTCCATAACCCATTTCTTCAACGATTACCCCTGGTTTAGGCGAATATCTTTTAGAGGTAATACAAAATGAATTTTGAAATGTTGCTCTTTTGGCAAGCCATTTACCATCCAAATATGGACCTTTCCTAATTATTTTGTTATATTCTGCATCAAGACACCTGTTATTATTACCTAAATAATATTCTGCAAAACCGCCATTGTGACCCGCTAATAAACCCTGCCCTTTATACGGGGGCTGATCATCAAGTTTAATTTTTCCGATAAGAGTCACTTGACCAGTAGACATATCTTTGATGGTTCCCTTCCAAACAACACCGTCACTCAAAATCTCATCTCTTTCAATCAAAATTTTATAATCTACGCCGTCTCGCCAAGTAAAATTCTGATTAGGATTTGTTTTGTTGCTCGCAAGCATACACTGTACAGCAAATTCTCCCTGAGACGGATCAGCGGGACCGGCAGAACACCAATCAGAATAAGGATGGGCCGTAGCATGATCACTAAATGAATTCCATATAGAAAAAATGACTTTTTTAACAACTTGCCCGTTTTGAATTTCTATTTGTGGTCCGGTATACCCGCCCTGTCCAATTTCAAAACCTATCCCATGGGTCATCTCATATAAACCAACATAGTTATCTTTAGGAGTAATTTGCCAATTAAATATGCTTTCTATTTTTGTACCTTTGCTGTGTTCAAAGTCATAACCAAAATATCCACCCGGGTTGTCGTTTTGGCATTCTATATTACATGCGACAGTTCCAGTAGTTGTATTATTTGTTAGCGCTGCTGGACTTAAGCCTACATATCTTAACAGTCGCGTTTGCAGGGCACTTAAATGTGTTAAAAAAGTGTTGATTCCGTGGCCAACACTAGAACCGATGCCTGCATTAACATATGAGGCAGGGACGATAATTAAGGCAATTAATAATATTGATACTAAAATATATTTTTTCATATATTGCTTTACTTTAATTAAATTCACTCATTATATAACTTAAATATGTCATACACAATCTTAAAACACTTTATTTAAAACAACTAAGTAATTTTTCGACTGAATTTGTATTTATTATATCGCTTTTTTCAGCCCAGCCACGCCTTGCTTGCCCAACGCCATATTCCATTAAATTCATCTGTTCTTTTTGGTGGCTATCTGTGTTTATTATCATTTTTATGCCCTTGGTTTTGACGCGCCTTATGTTAAAACCATTTAAGTCTAATCTCATTGGCGAAGAATTTATTTCTAGCACCGTCCCTGTTTCTTTCGCAGTCTCCAATATTTTTTCAAAATCCATTTGATATTCTTCGCGCTGGCCTATCAACCTGCCTGTAGGGTGGCCAAATATATCAACATTAAGATTTTGCATGGCTTTTATTATTCGGGCTGTCATTTCTTTTTCTGGCATCTTCATGCTCGAATGAATGCTAACAATAACATAATCCATTTTTTCTAAAACGTCATCTTTTATGGCCAACGATCCGTCGGGTAATATATCAACCTCGCATCCGCTTAAAACTTTAAACTTTGTCCCACTTTTAGCAAGCTTCTCATTAATTTTTTGAATTTTATCGTGTTGCTCTAAAAGTCGTTTCTCGTCTTGGCCGTTTGTAATTCCTAAAAATTTTGTGTGGTCTGAAATGCCAATATATTCATATCCTTTTTTTATGGCCGCTTCAACCAACTCTTCAATTGAGTTTTGCCCGTCAGATGCAAAAGTGTGGCAGTGCAAATCACCCTTTATATCTTTTAGTTCTATTAACTTTGGCAACGCGCCAGTCAAAGCCGCCTTAATTTCTCCATCGTCCTCGCGCAGCTCGGGCGCTATATATGGCAGACCAATTGCTTTATAAACATCTTCTTCGGTTTTACCAGCAATTTGCCTCTCTCCTTTAAACACTCCATACTCTGACAACTTTAAACCTTTTTCGATGGCAATTTTTCTTGTTGCAATGTTGTGTTCTTTAGAACCAGTAAAATATTGCAACGCCGAACCAAAACTTTTTTTATCTACCATTCTTAAATCGGCGTCAAATCCATCTTTTAACCTAACAGAGCATTTGGTTTTTCCTTCTGCCCAAATTTTCTCTACCTCGGGCATAGAAACAAAAAATTTAGATGTTTTTTGTATATTTTCTGACACCACCAATATATCTATATCCCCTATTGTTTCTTTTTGTCTTCTAACTGAGCCCGCAACGCTAATTTCTTTTACCTCTTTTCGATTTCTTAACCTTTCTTCAATAATTTTTACGGTTGGCATAATTTCTCCTAATAAAAACCTGCCCTTGCTTTGCTTTAAAAATTCTAAACCCTGCAATATGTTTTTTTCTGTTTTCTCTCCAAATCCGAACAATGGGGCTATTTTGTGAGCCTTAGTTGCCATCTCTAAGTCTTTTAAATTTTTAACGCCCAATTTTTGGTATAAGCTTTTTACTTTTTTAGGCCCCAAGCCTTCAACCCTCAACAACTCATCAACTTTTAGGGGCAACTTCTTCTTAAGCTCCTCAAGACTTTTTATTTTCCCAGTCTTTAAATATTCTTCTATGCCCTTGGCGATTCCTTCACCAACCCCAGGTATTTTTTTAAGAGCCTCAAGCCCACCACTTCTATAAATTTCACCAACGTCATCTTTTAAACCGTCTAAAGACAATGCTACCCTCCTGTAGGCATATGGCTTAAAGCTTACGCCGTCTATTTCAAGATAATCTGCAAATTCAAAAAATAATTTTGATAGTTCTTGGTTCTTCATATATATCTATGCTCTACGGTTCAACAACCATTTTTGTTCCAGAAAAAGATCCCGAGCGCCTAGATTTATAAAAAATACTTTTTCTTACAGATAGTAGTGTTATTACGGCCAACATGGTAAATGTGCTAACGCATATAAATAAAGTCGTAAAACCAAAAAATGCAACCAAAATTCCACTGAGCCCACCAGCCACGCCGGCTCCAATTCCTATGGAAGTGCTTTCCATTCCCCACTCAAAAGCCTCTTTGCCATCGTCAACGTGTCGCGTAAATATTGCAAGCCAAGATGGAATTGCCATAGCCATGCCCGCGGCATAAAGGGTCTGCAGAAGATAAATCTGCCATGGAGCATTTGATACCAAATACCCAATAGGTATGAGGCCTGCTATAAAAGTTCCAAAAACCATAAACCAAAAGTCGTCCTTCTCGCCATGATTTTTATCTAAATAAATGCCTATTGGTATTTGAAACAATGACTTCGGTATCCAATAAAATAAAGCAGCTAATCCTGCTATTTTAACAGCCTCTGTGGGGTTGTTGCTGGATATCCTTTCTAAAATAAAAATCGCGAACAGGGGCGATAAAAATCCCCAGCCTAAATTTAAGTAAAAATCACTGGTTATTAATGTTTTTACAATTTTATTTATAGTTTTTGCCATAATGTAAAATAAGTTAATTATTATATTATATACTAGTAGCCCTACTTATTAAAACATAAAACCTCCTTTCGGGAGGTTTTATTCTAAAATCTATAAAAATTTTACCTAACTAACTTCGTATTTTATGTTTTTAACTTTATAGGTAACTTCTGTTGGAGAAGAAACAACCACCGCATCTCCAATTTTGTGCCCCAACAATGCTCTTCCTACGGGAGACTCGTTACTAATTTTTCCCAATGCAGGGTTTGCTTCTAGCGTGCCCACAATAACAAACTCGTCTTTTTGCCCACCCACGTCTACCAAAACTTTTGCCCCGACCCCAACAATTCCCTGTTTGTCCTTGGCTGGGTTTTTTATCAACTCGTGGCGCTCTATAATATTCTTTAACTCATCAATTCTAGATCTTAAAAAACCAACATCTTCTTGAAAACTTACAAATTCTGGATTTAAATCTTCTGACTCTAATATTTTTGGCACCTCTTGAACCAAAGATTGCTTATGCTCCAAATCTAACAACTTATCGTGCTCTTTTTTAAGCTCTTGTAATTTTCCCTTAGTTACGTAAAAGGTTTTTTCCTCCATGTCCTTGGTTAATATAATTTAATATATTATATATCTTTTTTTTGCTAAGAGGAACTTAATAATATTCTTAGTTATTCAAAATGTCAAATCTTTTTAGAAAAGATTTTTAATCTTGCCATAAACACCGTCATACCCGGGCTCAATAAAAACCTTGCCTTCGCGCATTCTTATAACCCCACTAGCTATTTCTGGCAAAGAACTTTTTTTTATCTCCTTTTCCGTCGACTCCAGCAATATTTTAAACTCACTTCCTAAATTTTTAATTAAATCATTATAGTACTTTTGTGTTTTCTTTGACAACACAGAAGCGCCAATAGATTCGGCAATTATTTCATTTAGCGGAATTATGCTCTTAAACCGAATTGAGTTCTTCGGCACAAACCCCTCGGGCCTGTCGGCCAAAGCCTCTGCCCTGCTTAAAACTCCTATAACTAAGGGCTTGCCACATTTAGGGCAAATATTATTATATTTTTTTGATTGCTGGGGCTTTAAACTTAAATCACATAATCTGTGGCCATCATAATGATATTTTCCCTCTTCTGGAAAAAACTCTATTGTAGACAAAAACTTAGAGCTATCCTTTTTTTTGATTGCCTCGGCAATGCCCCCGTAGCTTAACTCTGTATTGAAAACATTGGCCTCTCTACCAATTTTAGGCAAAGAATGAGCATCACTATTAGAAATTAAACTAATTTTATCTAGCTGAGATAACCTCCAATTCATAGCTGGGTCAGATGAAAGTCCGGTCTCAATTGCATAAATATATTTTGTATATTCTTCAAAGCATTCTTCTAAAGAATCGAATCCAGATTTAGAACCAAACACCGAGAACCAAGGAGTCCAGGCATGAGCTGGCACCACTAAACAATTTTTATCTGTGTCCAAAACAATTTTTGCCAATTCTTTTGCGTCTAACCCAAGTATTGGCCGGCCATCTGCCTTTAGATTACCTATTTTATTTAGTTTTGAATTTATTTTTTCTACCGCCTCAACCGATGGAGCAAAAACTATAATATGCACTTTTCTGACTTTTCCACCTTTAGAATATATACAGCTTATTTCTGAAGTTAAAATAAATCTGGTTGGAGAGTCAGCGTCGCGCAGCTTAAAAAGGCCCCGCTCAGCGGGGCTCAATTCATTTTTTATATTGTTAAACCATTTAGGGTGAGTAAAGTCTCCTGTGCCCAAAACTTTTATGCCTTTAATAATTGCCCAATCGTTCAAATTTTTTAAATCCATCAATGGAGACGTCGCCCTAGAATATTTTGAATGTATATGAAAGTCTGCTATAAACTTCATGGCTGTTTCTATAATTTGTCTGATATTATCCCTCCGTTATAACTTAATTGATAAATGTTTTTACCCTCTAAAAAAATTTCTTCTGTTCCAGAAAAGCTATCTAAATTTCCTTGGCCACGATCTTGGTATTTAAGCTCTCTCTTAACATATTCAGAAGGCGCCCCAAAACGACACTTGTCTGCCAACTCAAGCAAAGACTCTTTTAAAAAATTTATCTCTGCTTTCCCAATTGTGCTTCCTATATAGCTCATGCCCCACACTGGCTTTGAATCTTGATACACAATCTCTTGACCCACAACTCTTTTTTCTCCGCTAAAAAATACATCTCTATAAAAATAAACTCCTCTTTGAAACTCTAGCTGTGTAGATGCCAGAAGTCTTAAATTGCTAACCGATGAAGCTCCACCCGCAAACGTGTTTTTACGAGCCTCAACTATAAATTCTTTTAAATCTTCTAGGTTTATTGGTTTTTTATCTTCAAACCCGCCAAGATCTGCAGGAAGGTCAAACTTCCCACCTTTTTTGAAGGCGCCAAAAATTGTCATCCCAAATTTGCTAGAAGCTAACAAAAATCGCGAGTACTTATTTTTTTTCTTTGCATCTAATGAGGCCTCAAACCTTAATACTTTTTGACCATCTGGCAATTTAATAACTTCTGAAGCATCTTCAAACTGTGAAGACGGTATAAGCCAAACATAATCGCCTATCTTTTGAGTTACCTCGTCAAAATAGACAAAAATCATGTAAAAATTTTTATCTCTCTTAATAATTTCCTGCGGGAAGTCTCTAACAAAAACTTCTGGGTACCCGCCAGTCTCTGATGGACCAACAAGACTATTTATTTTAAAATATATCTCTTTTCCTTTATAGTCGCCTCTCTTTTCAATAGCTAAATCCGCGCCAAAATTATTATTTTCTGGCTTAAAAACTATCAACCTCCCATCAACGCCCGAGTTGATGCAATCAATAATCTTGTCCTCAACTTCCTCCTGTATGGTTTCTGCCATATAAGATTAACTAAATTTTGTAGACCTTATAACCTTCGTGAACTTTTTTATCTACTTTCATCCCGACAGAGTCACCTTTTTTTGCTAACTTCACTTCTTTGTGATCTATTTGCATAGATTTAGCCTCTTGCTCAAAATCAGTGTCTTGCCCGCCAATTACCCTAATGGTGTCTCCATCTTTTAATGGCGCTGTCAGGTCGATAACAGCCACCTCAATATTAGAAAAATAGTGGGTTATTCTACCTATTAATTTGCCCTCGCAACACCCTTTCTCACACTCCCCACAACAAGGCCCCTGAAACGAGGTTTCTCTTACAACTTTTTTAGCTGCTTTTTTTGTGGTCTTTTTTGCAACCTTTTTGACAACTTTTTTAGCTACTTTTTTTATACTTTTTTTAGCTTTTGCCACGGCCTTGTGAGCGAGCGAACAAGGTTGCTTCGGGAATGAGGCCATATGACTATATTCGTCACATTAAACGCCTCATTCACGTTGAATACATTATTCGGCGCTGTTTATTTTATTATACTTAACCCTTACCATACTTTACCAAAAAAGCTACCTTTGAGCAACAAAAAAATCCCCAACAGGGAATTTCTTTGAAGAGGGGGTTAATAATTTGCAACGACGTAAGCATTTTCTCGAGCCTAACTTCGGACAATGAGGTTAGATATATACTTTAACCTACTCCGCTACAAACCACTATGTCCTTGAGAATAAATCTCGCACCCCCTCATAACTGGTATTTTATACTTAAATTTACTAATGTCAATGCTCTTATGCACTCGTTAGACCACTATTTATCCCCAGTTTTTATACATGCGCCACACACAGTTTAAAACAAAAATAGGGTCACAAAATATCCAATTATTGAAAGCAAGGCAATGGGCGGAAGGGCTGGAATTGGTTCTTTGTCAGCTTGTTTTACAAACAACCAATAACTCAATAAAGAACCGCCTAAAGAAAAAATCATAATTATTAAGGCCATATAAAACCCGAACGGCACCATGGAAACCGCCAACAAGCTTGGCAAAACAACATCTCCCCCACCAATAATCATAAAATTGCCACCAAGTTTAACCTCTTTCAATTTGTCTAAAAAATATTTAAAATCTTTTGGAATTACAAACCCTAAAATAACTTTCTTTTCTATCATTTCCTTAGCCATTAAAACCATGTGCTTTGTTTTATACACTGCAATAAAGTCATAAACAGAAAACCCAAGCAAAAGAGCAACCACAACCGATGGAGCAAACCCAAGTCCAAAAAAACTAGCTGCACCAGCTAAGCCCAACACCATTAAAGTGTCATGCACCCAAATTGATGGTTTTTTGAGCCACATAAATATCAAAGCTCCCATAACCAATATAGCAATAAATACGGGCAAAAATAAGTTTAGAATGGTCATCCCTCCCCAGAATACGGTGACAATAAAAAGCCCCTTGTAGATTATGTCTTTAAATTTATCGGCTTTTTTATTTCTGTACAAAACAAAAATCAAAACGAAAAACATTACAAACAAAAAAGAAAATAAAAAGTCTTGCCACGTTGTAGTTGGCAAATAAATTTCTCCCAATTTAGCCAACTTGTTCAACTTAAAGGCGCCAACAACCGCCAACAAAGAGGCTGATAAAAACAACGCTCCCTCAATTAAAAAAACCTTCCAGAATTGTTTTCGGTTTTCCCTTTTAACATTCTTTTCTTTAACAATTTTTGGCACCGTATATTTCATAGAATAATTCTACCACTTCGGCGGGCTCAGTGTAAACAGAAAACCACCTCGATTAAAAGGTGGTTTTTGTAATTTGTTATTTAACTCGGGAAAATCTTGTAAAGCCTGAGCAGGCAATGACCTCAATCCCGTTTTTTTCTAGTTCGTCCATAAATAGGTTTACTCCTAGAGAGTCAGAAGAAATGTGACCAGCTATCACAATGTTAACATGAGCTGACTCTGCTTCTTTTTTGTGCTCTTCAGAAATATGCATACCAACAATAGTGCCCACTCCTGCCTGCGCCATCTTTTCATAAAGCTTAGGCGAACCTTCTGTTCCACCGGTTATTTCCGACAATGCAATTTTTCCACAGCGATTTTCGGGCGAGCCAACAAATATTTTTGGGCCAACTCCAATTTTCATCGCCTCTTTATATTCTGGAATTTCTTTTAAAATGCTAATTAGTTCTCCAACGGTTTCAGGGTTTTTTGCCTCAACTAAGTTCTTTAAAAACTTAGCGGCCAAATTATCACATGGGGTGTGCGAGTTCATCAAATTTACCTTCATCAATTTAGCAGCATCAACTGTTCTTTGGTGGTTTGAAGAATTTACTCCTCTGGCAACCTCTGAAATTCTTTCTTTCATTAAACCCTCGGCAACATTAATTGGCACTCCATAATAGTTGCAAACATCTGCCTGCAATTCCATAACATCTGCAAGTTGGGCTAAGCCCTTCCCCATTGGGTGGTGGCCAACAACCAAATCAATATCTCCCAACTCTTTGGCTATTAAAACTTCTTCTGGTCCAACGTCTATTCCAACTAAAACTTTTTCAACTTCTTTGTCGTCAGAAATGTTATAAACACCCGAATCTAAATATGGGTTTTCTAAAGCATCTTTGTCAAAATCTTTTTGATCGTCTGCAGACAATTTATCAAACTTCTTTTTTTTAGAATCTAAAAGCTTTTGGACTCCTTCTTTCCCTCTGAAATCGGCCTCTATACCCATTTTTATTGCTAATTTTTGAATGTCTTGTGTTTTCATAGCAAAATTTTAAAATTATTAAACTGCTACCTTAGAGTCTAATTTATTGTACATTTCTTTTATTAATTCTTCCTGTTTTTTGACGTCCAAAAACTGACGCCTTATTTGCGCCTTCTGTGTGCGAATAAACCTCTTAACCGAATGCGAGAACTTTTTTATTGTTTCCATATAATTAAAAAAGACATCTTTTATTATGTCTTCTATATATTACCATAAATCGCATAATAAGGCAAACTACTTGCCCCTAAGCGCTTCGCGTGCTATTTGGCGGTCATCCCAGGGTATCTTTTTGCCGCCTTCAACACACATCCACGGTTCAGAGCCCTTTCCTGTAATTATAACTACGTCTCCAACATTTGCAGACTTGATTGAGGTTTCTATGGCCTCTTTTCTGTCTAATATTTTTTTAGCTTTTGGTCCTGCTGTTTTGGCAACCTGGTCAATAATATCCATGGGGTTTTCGTCATACGGATCTTCGTTGGTAACAATTATTTCACCGCAATACTTTGCAGCAAGCTCTCCTAAAACGGGCCTTTTCCATTTATCTCTGCCACCCCCGCAAGAGCCCAAAACACAAACCACTTTTTTGTCTTTATAAGTTTTATAAACTGCCTCCAGCTGGGCTGGCGTGTGCGCGTAATCAACAACAACCTTAATTGGATTTTCAGCAATAATTTCCATCCTACCAGAAATTCCCCTTGCTCCTTCTAAAGCTTTTTTACAAATTTCTAAATTTATTCCATAAGCCCTGGCAACGCTTATTGCCGCTAAAGCATTATAAATGTTAAACTCTCCAGATAAATTGAGGCTAAACTTTTGTCCGCTAAGCTCAAAACTTATGCCATTTTCAAGACTAATATTTTCTATGGCCTTAAAACCAAAACCGAGTTTTCTTTCAGCCGGTGTTTCCAAAAAATATTTGATGTTTTCGTCATCTACATTCATTACATGAATATTTTTTGTTGCTTTAAACAGCTTTACCTTTTCATTTCTATAGTTTTTAAAACCTCCGTGGCTTTCAATGTGTTCTGGGGTTAAGTTTGTAAAAACTGCTGTATCAAAATTTATAAACCTATGACGAAATTGCCTAATGCCCTCAGAGGTAACCTCTAAAACAACAAAGTTACAACCTGCATCTTTTGCCTGCTTTAAAAACTTCTGAATCACAAATCTACCAGGCATTGTCATTTTATACTTATTCTCCCACTCTTTTTCTCCCACTTTAAATCTAATAGAAGATTGAGCTGCAACCTTGTTGCCCGCCTCCTCTAATATTGCTGTTATGAGCCCAGCTGTTGTCGATTTTCCACTGGTTCCTGTAACACCAATAATTTTCATTCCCCCACTCTTTCCAGGAAAACCAAAAACAACAGCTCCCAAAAGCGCCACACAAAAGTGATACATCCCCAACATTTGACTTGGTATTATTTTTTTTATTTTTGCCTTAATATTCATTGCTTTTAATTTAACATATTGTCTGTTTGTGGGCAAATAAAATTTTATACAAATTTTTAATTGACAGTTCTATTGAGTTGTTTTAAGATGTAGTTGTTTCACGCTGAGCGTGATCCATCGACCTTTGAAATCTAAACCCCCTAACAGAAAGGGTTCGACCGTGACAACGGAGACCGCCGTTACTGCCGCAGTCGCACCCGCAACAGCTACAGACGACGGGCTGTCTAGCCTTTGGGAATCTGCCTTTTCTGGCAACAAGTTGCAAAGAGCAACGTGGATGCCCCGCGGTTCGTTACGACTCAGCAACAACCATGTTGAATGGGTTGTTCCAAACCTGTTTGCCAAAGAATGGGTTACCGAGCACCATCTGGCCCATGTCCGAGAGGCCGCTCAAAGGATTTTGAGAAAAGAGGTGCTCTTGGTACAGGCCGCGTCGCATGCAGAATATGACCATTTAGTACCGCGACCAACAGAAGAACCCACACAAGCAAAAGACCTCAACCCGCAACAACCGACTCAGCCGAGAAAACTCTCAAAATACGACTTCGTCTCGGCCTGCAAGACGGTTATCAACCCGGATAACGCGATAAGGTTTGCAAACCTTTGTGTGCATCCCGGGAATGAGGCCGCAATTGAGTGGGCCGTCCGAGTATCAGATGAAGTCATCAAAACCGGAAGGTCAAAAGAAGGCGCCAGCTTCATCGGCCCCAACGGAGTCGGGAAAACAGCAATCGTCGCATCGTTGATGAATGCCCTGCTTGAGGCGGGCCTCATACCAGCGTATGTATCCCCCGATCGTCTGTCGAGCGACTTCCAGCTGAAAAAGGGAGCACCACCCAACTGGCTAGTGGCCGCAAAAGGACGGCTTAGTTCGTGCCCACCAACGTGCGTGCTCCTGGCAATAGACGGGTTGGCGGACTTGGAACCAAACATAGTCGCCAACACTTCGGAACCAAGGCGGCCTGGAACCAAGGCAGCTATCCTTGATCTGTGGGAATACGCAACATGTGCCGAAATTCCCATCATCTGCACCTTCACCGGAGACGCAACCGGTTTCCTCGCGCTAAAGGCGAAGGTCGCCGAAACTAACAAAGACCTAGCTGATAGGCTTGGAAGAAACTCGTTTTTGATCACCCCTCCGCAGAAGAAGGAACGACGAGGGCTGATTGCAGAACTAATCAAGCGAACCGGGAAGGCTCCGAGCGACGATGAACTCGCGAGGGTCGCAAAATATCTGGATGATGTTATGCCCGACGGAACGTCTCTGCGAGACATCGTTGGATTCTATGTCGGCATCCTTTCTAACACCGCACGGAAAGGAGCCATCACAATCCAGCTCGCAGCGGCTGCCTTCGGCCAGATGTGTCTTTTCGACCCCACGGCGTACCTCAAACAAGATCCGCGTCGTATACTGGAGTTGCCAGAGAAGATGTTCCCCGACATCCCCATTGCGCTCCTTATCGGCGAGGAACAAAAGGGTTCGCGGGGAAAAGACGTGAAAGATGCTCGAGCCCTGCTGATGTTTGTAACAAGGGAGCTCACCGGAGAATCTCTCGACCGCATCGGTGGGATCTTTGGTGGGAGGCATCATACGACAGTCCTGAATGCAATAACGAAATTTGCTAAGTCCTTGAACACGGAGACGAGAAAGAGCGAGCTACTCGAAAGAGCTTGCGACCTTCTTACTCCACGCAAATAGGGCTCGTACCGCTGAACAGCTCATCGTTCAGCGGATTTTTTTTGTAATTTTTAAAAAATAAAAAAGCCGGCCCTTGCGAAACCGGCAAGCGCTTGAAGCTAAACTTGTTCAAGCTCTTTCTCGAGCCCCTCTACAACCGCGACGATGCTCGCGCGAATAATGTTTGCAGAAATGGCAGTTGTGGTCCATCTTTTGTGACCATCGGAGGAAACTACCTCAACCTCTACCGGCACATCTGTTCCAGCAAATCCATTCACCTTACGAACAGTGAAATCAACCAGCCTAATGTTAGAGATGGAAGGATAAAAGCCCCTGATAGCTTTTCTTATGGCCATATCAACTGCGTTGACCGGCCCATTCCCTTCCCCGGCCTCGTGGCAACGGTGCACTTGGCCACTGCTGTCACGAATCTCCAATTTAACTGTCGCTTGCACAGAGCTTTTTTCTTCTTGCATATCTTCGTCAATCACAACCCGATACTTAAGCACACTCAAACGCCGGATCTTCCTGTCCATGATACTTTCCTCCACACATTGTCAACGAACCGTTTTAGAAACACAAGTTTCTAAAAAAACAAAACCTCTTTTTGAGAAGAGGCAATTTCGATTATGATATTAAATAAAATTGCGCCTTCTCTAAGAGAGGTTAATAATAATGGTAATTATGTTTTTGTAAGATTGCACCATTGTTATCTTTAATTTACTCCCACCCAAGGCATTTGTCAATAATAAAAAAGCCCCTGATTTTTAAATCATGGGGCTATGTGGGCAATCCGTGTTTTTGTAAGACCTTTTTTACTCTCCGCCCAAGAAGAGTATTTTTTGTCCTTACAAACTCATGGATTACAAGTTTACCCTTGCGCCAAGAAACTGAGACCAGCTGGTCGCCAATAGCAATTGTTATGTTTGTTGCAGCATAACGGTTACTCGGATTCCGCGGGCCCCAGCAACGGCCTTTTAGATGGGCCTCTTGCCACAAGGTCTCCATCGCCTTTCTTGCCGCTACTGTGTGCTCAGCCGACAACTTGCTGTCTGACATCCCTCCTCCTTTTTAAAAGAACTAGAATTCGCCTGCCCAATCCAAACAAACAAAAAGCCCGAGATTTTTCTCGGGCTCAAGATTGTTGTAAGGGTTGATCATCTTCCCAGATTTTTTAATGCTAGTTTTATTCTTTCTTCCGTATCTTTTACAGAACCAGGCACGCGGCTCAATGCATCTTTAGATTGTTGTTTTGAAAACCCGAGCTCCATTAGCGCACCCTCAGCTTCATCGGCAGAACCTTTCTTTTGCCCAAGCATTTTTATTTTCCCAGTTAACTCCAAAATTATAGTCATTGCTTTTTTAGACCCAATGCCAGGAATTCCTTCAAAAACTTTTTCATCTTGTTTTAATATTCTGTCTTTTATTTTATCCAAAGAACCCAAGGCCGAAATATCTAAAGCCGACTTTGGGCCAACTCCACGTATGTCCATTAAGGTCTCAAAAAATTCCAGTTCTTCGTGAGCTAAAAAGCCGTATAAATCTAGCGCCTCTTCTTTTACGTTTTGGAATGTGAAAACCTTGATTGGCTCACCAATTTCTGGTAATCTTAACAAGGTTTGGCGAGACAAAAAAACCTTATAGCCAATATTGTTGACTTCTAGTATTATAAACTTATCACGCTTTAATATAATCTTCCCGCTTAAATAACTAATCATCTTACTTATATATTAGCATGTTTAAATTAGTTTCCAAATTCAAACCTACGGGCGACCAGCCACAAGCCATAAAACAGCTCGTTGCCAATTTAAAATCTGCAGTTAAAGACCAGGTGCTTTTGGGTGTAACCGGATCTGGAAAAACTTTTACATTGGCCAACGTCATACAAAAAATCCAAAAACCAACTTTAATTATTTCTCCAAACAAAACCCTAGCTGCCCAGCTTTACCAAGAGTTTAAAGAATTTTTTCCAAACAACGCAGTGCACTATTTTGTTTCATACTACGACTACTACCAACCAGAAGCCTATATCCCCCAATCTAATACATATATAGAGAAAGACGCAAAAATAAACGAAGAAATTGACAGGTTAAGGCACGCGGCCGTTCAAGATGTGACAATGCGGAAAGACGTGATTGTGGTCGCGTCGGTCTCGTGCATTTACAACATCGGCTCGCCAGAAAATTACGAAAATATTTCTCTAGAGATAAAACTCAAACAAAAAATAAAGAGAAAAGACTTTTTGATTCTTTTAAATAATTTACAATATCAAAGAAATGACATCGATTTTAAACCTGGCACATTTAGAGTGCACGGAGACGCAGTTGAAGTGTATATTGTAACTGGAGAAAAAATTATACGAGTAGAATTTGATGGTGACCTTGTAGACAAAATATCTGAAACCGAGCCTGGCCTTGGCAAAAAATACAAAGATGCCGGGAACACAATAAGGTTCTTCCCTGCTCACTTTTGGGTTACCCCACAAGATAAGGTTAACATTGCAATAAATAATATCCGTTTAGAATTAGAACAAAGGCTAAAAGAATTTAAAAAACAAAACAAACCCTTGGAGGCCGAAAGGTTAGAGCAGAAAACCAACTACGACTTAGAAATGTTAAAAGAAACTGGCTGGTGCCACGGAATTGAAAACTATTCTAGCCATATGGAATTTCGGAAGCCAGGGCAGTCGCCTTTTTCTTTAGTTGATTATTTTAACTATTTTAACCCTTCGGCGGGCTCAGGGCAGGCCCAAGGAGGGTCTTTAATGTTTATTGACGAATCACACATTTCTGTTTCACAAATTAGAGCCATGTCTATACAAGATAAAATAAGAAAACAGACATTGATTGATTTTGGGTTTCGCTTGCCTTCGGCCATAGACAACAGACCCCTAACCTTTGCAGAATTTGAAAAACGACAAAGACAGATAATTTATGTGTCCGCTACCCCAGCCACCTTTGAAAAACAAAGGGCACAAAAAAATATCATAGAACAAATAATAAGACCCACTGGGCTTTTAGAGCCAGCAATCGAAATTAAAAAAACAGAAAACCAGATTAAAGACTTAATGGAAGAAATCAAAAAAGAAACCGCCAAGGGCCACAGAATTTTAGTTGTCACTTTAACAAAAAGATTAGCTGAGGAAATTTCTGATTATTTAATTGAGAGAAAAATTAAAACCCAATATTTACATTCAGAGGTTAAAACCATGGAAAGACCAAAAATATTAAAAGATTTTAGGCAAGGAAAATATGATGTTTTAGTTGGTATAAACCTTTTAAGAGAAGGGCTAGATTTGCCCGAGGTTTCGTTAGTTGCCATTTTAGACGCCGACAAAGAGGGATTTTTAAGAAACGAAACCACCCTAATTCAAACAATGGGCCGAGCAGCCCGCCACATAAACGGCCGAGTAATTTTGTATGCTGACAAAACAACCTTTTCTATGCACAACGCTATTACAGAAATTAATAGGAGAAGAAAAATCCAAGAAGCCTATAACAAAAAAAATAAAATTACACCCAAAACAATAATAACAGATATAAGAGATTGGGGATTTTCTAAAAAAGAGGACCTGTCGGAAGAATTTGGCTTGGTGCACGACAAAAAACTTCTAGAAAAAGAAATGAAAACAGCCGCCAAAAATTTAGACTTTGAGAGGGCGGCTGAAATCCGAGACTTAATTAGTAAAATTAAATAGCCTTTATTCTTGCTACAAACTCTGCTATCTCTTTTCTAGAGAGGCTATTTTTTTTAACTTTTTTCGGAGCTTTTAATGCTTTTGTCTTTTTGCTAACGGTTTTAGCTTTTTTTATTATCTTTTTTTTAGCCATAAAATTTTATACTCCTTTTAATGCGTCTATAGTTTTGGCGAGAGTATCTCTATCTCTGGCCATCTTTTTATCGTCTATTGCCCTAAAACCGTCTTCCTTGCGCTTATCAATTTCTCTCTTTTTGTCAACGACGGGCTGTAATTCCTTTAACAATGCCTTATCAATAAATGGTAAAGATTTTTCATCTATATTCCCCTTATCTATGCATTCATCTAACGTGACTTTTTGTTCTGGAGTTAGTCGCAACTTAGCTGCGAGCTGCCCAATTTCTTGATCAAACTTTTCTTTACGCTTTTGATATTCGCCTTCAACTCTTTCTCTGCCAACCTGCTCTTGTTGCTCGAAAGTTACGGTTTCTATTTTAACCATTTCTGAAACCGGCTTGATTGGCCCAACATCTGGAGACATGGTTGCCTGATAATCTTTTGTAACCTCCATGACAACCTCCCCAGCCTTTATCAATTTTCTCTTTTGCCACTTTCCGCTACCCCTGGCAAACCCTTCGGCCATTTTTTTGTCAGCCTCTTTTTCTGCTGCCTCATTTATTTCTTTTTGTTTGGCCGCAATAATTGCATCAAAATCTTTTTCTTTACAATAATTAACCTTCTTTCCATCCTTGTCTCTTATTTCTACGCTCTTACCAAACCAACCCTTCTCTTTGATTGTGCGCGGATCGAGCCCATCTTTAAACATCTTGTAGTAAACGTCTGGAGAGAGGTTATAGCCATCGGCAACCAATTCTTTTCGGTCGTTTGATAACTCCCTAGCAAACATTCTGAGACCAGGCTCTGGCCTTACTTTTAGCTTTTCGTCCTTTTGAGAGTCTGCGTTATATTTAGCCTGTTCTTTTGGAGATAAATTTGCCCAAGCTGCGCGCAAGCCCTCATCCCATCCGGCTTGTTTTTCTCTTTTTATGGCCTCGGCCTTGCGTTCTGGGCTAAAGTATTCTGCTTTTGTTCTAACCTTATGCCCCTCGCCTTCTGCTTGTTTTTTAGCTTCTTCGTAAACCCGCTTATCAAAATCACCTCCGGTTAATGCCTTCACAAGTCCACCAGCCTTACCATACAAGGTTTCTGCCTTTTCTCTGTTTTTTACAAAAACTTTGTCACTGCCTTCCTGAAATTTTACTTCGTCAGTAAACTCAGAGAATGTTTTTACTAGCTCCCTTTGCATCACGCGCCCAGCCTCCTGTTCTTGTGTCTCTACCCTTTCATTTTTTGCACCCTCTTTGGTTGGCTCTTTTTCTCCCCCCTCCTCTGGTTTATTTTCTAGCCCTCCTTCCCTAGGCCCTTCTTCTTCAACTGGCGGCTTATTCTCTGTAGTCTCTTTTTTCCCTTCATTATATTTTTTTATCTTCTCTACCTTGGCCGCATCTAGTTCCTCTGCCATTTTATTTTTTTGTTTTTCCAACTCTTCGATATCTTTCTTTCTGCCCTCTACAATCTGAGACATTGCCCCTCCAGGAGGATCCTGTTTTTCTGCCTCTTTTATATTATTAATTCTTGTCTCTATTTTTTGAATCTCCCCACTGATCATTTGTTCATTCTCACTTGGACCTCTGGATTTTAAATCCGCCTGCATTTCTGTCCTTTTAGTCTGCATTTCGCTTATATCCCTCTCTACTCCTTGGCTTATGCTGCTAGGAACATTCAACTTAGCGTTGTTTTCCTTGACTCCCTCTAACTGAATAATCTTGTCCTCCACCATTTTTTCCTGCTTTTCTATCTCTTGGGTTTCCGACTCAAAATCCTGAACTATTTTTTGGTTCTTTTCTTGGATGCTTTCCACCTTCGGAACCTCCGGGAGAGAGTCACCATATCCAGAATCGCCAATCTCTCTTCCCATTTTTTCAGCCTCATAGTTTTTTAGTGCCTCATCATCGCCAATATTTGGAGGATTTTCTATTTTGCTCATATAAAAATAAATTTAATATGTTTATACTTCAATTTTACCACCCATAGAAAATTAGTCAAACCCCACCTAAGAAACGCCTCACTGTTGCAAAAAATCCACTTATATGATATTATTTTCTTATTACAAAATACACTTATGGCAATTATAAAATCAGCTAAAAAAGCTATTAGACAATCTGCAAGAAGAAAAGAGCAGAACGATGTCTACAAAAATAATATAAAAACTGTTGTAAAAGAGGCTAAAATTTTAATGTTAGCCAAAAAGGCAGCAGAAGCTAAAAAACTTCTACCAAAGATCTACGAAGTGCTAGACAAGGCCGCTAAAGTGGGAGTTATAAAAAAGAACAATGCCTCAAGAAGAAAATCGAGGTTAACTAAGTGGATCGATAAAAAAGCATAAACCAATAAAAAACCCGGCCGAAGCCGGGTTTTTAGTTATATCTCTGCGAGCAATAAATCTAGCGCCAGCTCGGACTCAATCTTCCCCGTTTTGATGTCTGAGTCTACCTGAAAAATCTTCTGGTAGATTTTTTTTAACCTTTCCATTGGAAATTGATTACACAGATAGCTACTCTTTTGCACCACAAATGGATGAAGACCACTTTTTTTTGCAATTAACCCATATGGAGTTTTTGCATCTTGAAGATCTTTTATTATTAAAAAATTTCTGAACTGATAGGCTATCATTGTTAACAAATAAAGAGCGTTGTCCCCACCATCTAGGTGTTTATGCAATAAAGATAATGCCATTTTTTTGTCCTTTGAAGCTATGGCATCTATTGTTTTAAAAATATCGTTTTCTATGTTTGGCCTCACCAATAGCTCAACGTCTTCTCTTTTTATTGTTGACCCCATTTTATAATTTGAAAGCTTCGCTATTTCATTTGCCATTTTCCAAGAATCGCCCCCAACAAAATTAACCATCAAATCTAGGGCACTAGAATCAATTTTAACTTTATTGTTTTCAAGCTCCTCTGCGGCCCATTTTTTTAACTCGGCCGGTTGCAAACAACCAAACTCTTGGCACTTAGATAATTTTTGCAAGTCTTTAAAAAGCTTGGTTCTTTTGTCGGGCATTACCCCTTCATAAACTACAACAATATCTTTTAGACTTTCTAAATCTTTTATGTTTTCTAATAAATCTTCTTGAAATTTTTTATCCTCAAAAACATTTCTTAAAACTATGAGCTTTTTTTCAGCAAACATAGAATTAATTTTAAGGTTGCTGTAAAAATCGCTAAAACTCTTTTCATTCGCATCTACATATATTAAATTAAGCCCAGACTTGTGAACCTTTTTGTAACCCAAAATTATCTCTTCTAATTTTTTCTTTGACCTGTATGAATCTTGTCCGTAAATAAAATAAATCATTTTAACTTCTGGCAATTTGGGCAGAAGAAAGCACTACGCTGGGCAACTTTTGCTCGCTTAATTTTTGTACCACATCGCATGCATTTTAATCCTTCTCTTTTGTAAGCCTTTCTTTCTGTATCAAAATCTCCTTTGGTGCCATCGGGCTTTCTATAGTCAGAAAAACTTTCTCCGCCCAGTTTAACCCCAAGCTTTAAAACCTTTTTAATTGCTTGATAAAGAAATTTTAACTCTTTTTCGCTTAACTTTACAACATTTTTTTCTGGGTGTATTTTTGCCTGCCACAATACTTCCGATGCATAAATGTTCCCAATGCCTGCAATAACCTCTGGGTTCATTATGATTTGTTTGATCTTACCGCTCTTCTTTCTTGCCAACGCTTCTTTAAATTTTTCAAAAGTAAAACTTTTGTCTAACGGCTCTGGGCCAAGCCCTTTAAACTCTACAGAATTTATCAACTCATCTGTTTTCCACAATTCTACCTTAGCAAATTTTCTTGCATCAGAAAGCGCCATCATAGTTCCGTTATCAAAAAAGAAAATCAAATGCAAAAATCTGTTATACGGGTCGTCTAATGGCCCTCGTTTAACTGAAATCCATTTTTCATCTTTTAATTCCCACTTCCCCATAAGCAAGTGCCCAGTCATCTTTTGGTGCACCAAAAGAGAATAATTATCTGACAAATCAAAAATTATATTTTTAGCCCTGCGCCAAATTTTATTAATTTTTTTATCTTTTAATTCTTTTTTGAATTGAATAAATTCTTTTGGCTTTTTTACTAACTTATTCCAGTCAGACCAAACATCAACAAAGGTCCTTTTTAGGACCTTTGACTTTAAACCATCAACAGTTGTTTGCACCTCTGGGAGTTCTGGCATGCTTTATGCTTTTTTAAATTTGTTTAGCTCTGCCGTTAACCTTTCTATTTCTATTGTCCTGTTTTTTACTTTTTGTTCTAATGCATTTATGGTTTCTTGCAGGTCTTGAGTTTTAGCCTGCACCTTTATGTTAACAGACTGTTCGGTGCAAGCCTCCCTCTCGCGGCTTGCCTCCAACTCCTCTGCTATTTTGTTTATAGTTTTGGCCAGCTCCGCAAGCTCGTCTTTGCTTTCTAAATAAACCCTGCTAGACAAATTTCCCCTGCTTAATTCGCTCGCCCCGCCTAATACCTTTTTCATTATTGCAGAATACCTCTGGCCCACAGCTAAACCGAAGAAAAATACAAATATAAAAAGAAGCACAAAAACTACATAAAAACTTGTAGGAATATTTTCGTAACCGATAGACATAAAAACAAGTATCGCTATAGCTCCCACCAAAATAATTGGAATTGCTATTTTTGTTGTTAACTTTGCCATTGTGCTAAATATTTTTTAATAAACTTAATTTGTTTAAAAGCGAATTAAATTCTAATTTTTTGAAAATCTCCTCAACTTTACCCTGGTTGAAATTACCAAATTTGCAGTCCTCAATTTTAAAATCTATTTCAACGTCTTTTTTCATTTGAGCTAACTCGCGAGACATTAAGGCAGATTCTTTGCTTTGCTTTAACATTTCTTTTACCTTGGGCTTTAAAACGGCGGTGTCTGTTGCAAGTTCTTCGTAAAGCGTTTTTATGTTTCCGTATTTTTGTATTATTTCTGCTGCGGTTTTTTTACCAATGCCCTCAACTCCGGGAATATTGTCAGACTGGTCTCCAGTTAAAGCCTTATAGTCTACCATTTGTTCTGGGGTCACGCCAAACCTTTCTATTACCTTATTTATATCATAAATAACCGTATCTTTGATGCCTTTGCCCAGAGTGTAAACTTTTATACTTTTGCTAATAAGCTGTGTGTTGTCTAAATCTCCTGAGACAATAAATATTTCCGTGCCCGGGGTCTTCTCACAAATTGTAGCTATTAAATCATCAGCCTCGACTCCCTCTTTTGCAAAAACTGGAATTCCCAGGGCTTGCAACACTTCTTTAGCAACTGGAATTTGTAATACTATTCCTGTAGGAGTCGGCGGCCTTTGCCCCTTATAATCTTTAAACATCTCGTGCCGAAATGTTGGCATTTTGGTATCAAAGCATGCGACAACATAGTCAGCTTTTAAGTCGGTGATGGCCTTAAACAATGTTAGCAAAAATCCATAAACGGCTCCTGTTTCTTGCCCAGCCCCAGTCATCAGGGGTGGCAATGCATGAAAAGATCTGTGCAAGAGCGCATTAGAATCTATAATAATTAATCTTTTGTCCATTCTCCATTATATCACATTTTAAAACTTACCTCTCGGATGTTCTTATCGGCAAATTTAAACTCGACATAAATTGTGCTTTTAGGCAGAATCTTTTTTATTTTCTCTGGCCATTCAATTGCCACAATATTTTTTGGATCAGAGATTATTTCTTTAAAACCTAGCTCCGCCATATCTTTTTCGCCTTTTAGCCTATAGCAATCTATATGATAAAAATTTTCAAATCTTTTCATTACTACAAAGGTCGGACTTAATATTTTTCCCCTAACCCCAAAACCTTTTGCAAAACCCTGTAAAAATGTGGTCTTGCCCCCGCCAAGATTGCCCTTCAACCCCAAGACCACTGCATTCTTCCCTAGTGGCAATTTTAAAATTTCTTTAGCAAAATTTTCTCCTAATTTTTGGGTTTGCTTGTAATTGTTGGTTCTATACTTTTTAAGCATGTGAATTAAAATTATTGACTTAAAAAACGAATTCGTTTAGTGTATAGTAATTCTAAAAACAATGGAAAATCTTACCGAGGCAAAACAAATAATCGCTGATTCTAAAAATGTCTATTTAATAACTTCTGAGGAGCCAGAGGCAATAACCTCTACGTTGGCTCTTTTTTATACTTTAAAGAATTTAGGCAAAAATGTAAACCTTATTATAGATGCCCTGCCTGAAAACCTTAAGTTTTTGGCTCCATCTATAGATTTTATTTCTTACCCTAAAAACTTTGTAGTATCAATACCGAGCAATGTTGCTCAGATATCACAAATATATTACGAAAAAAATTCCGACGCCCTCAAGATACATTTAACACTAGAAAATGGTAATATAAAGAAGGATAATATTGCTTTTTACTTCTCTGAGGCCAAACCAGATCTTATTATAACCGTTGGGGTTAAAGATTATCAAAAAGAACTATCAAGCAGATTAAACTCATTTGGGTTTTTGCTAGAATCTCCTATTATAAACGTTGATAATAACCAAGAAAATCAAAAATTTGGTAAAATTAATTTAATAGGGGCAAATTCTTTAACAGAAATTGTTTTGACGTTAATAAAAGACGCGGGTGAAACATTAATAAAAAGAGAGCCCGCCTTGTGCCTTTTGTCTGGACTTGTATTTTACACCCAAAACTTTAAAAACAAACTATCGGCTGACGTCTTTCAGGCAGCATCAGAATTAATGAAAGCCGGAGCCAGCCTCGAGAATATAACAAATAATATTAAAACCATCTGACAACAAAGATATGGATGATATAAAAAAACTATTAGGGTCTGTAACCATTTCTCCAAAAATTATGGAAGAAGTGGAAACCCAAATAAAAGATATTGAGGGGTTTAAAAAGAAAATTCAAGAATATCTTGTTCAAAACGTAACAGATCTTTTGGATGTTATTTTATACGGAGCCATAACCTTAAACACATCCGACGTTCACATTGAACCTCAAGAAGACGAGGCAAGATTAAGAATAAGACTCGACGGCATCTTACAGGATGTTGTTTTTTTTGATCAAAGCGTATACCACCACATAATTTCTAGACTAAAGCTTCTTTCAAAGTTAAAGCTAAATATCTCAGACAAGCCCCAAGACGGCAGATTTACAATTGAAGTTAAGGATGCCCTTATTGAAGTTAGAACATCTAGCTTGCCAGCAGAATATGGAGAGTCTATCGTAATGAGAATTTTAAACCCAAAAAGCTTAATTTCTCTAGACGAGCTTGGGTTAAGAGACGACCTTTATAAAATTTTTAAAGCTGAAATTGAAAAGCCAAACGGAATGATAATTGTTACTGGTCCGACTGGTTCTGGTAAAACAACGACACTTTACGCCTTTTTAAAAAAGATCCAAAATCCAGAAATTAAGATTATAACAATTGAAGACCCAATCGAATATCACTTAAAGGGAGTTTCACAAACACAGGTGGCTCCAGAAAAAGGATATGACTTTTCTGACGGACTAAGGTCCATTGTAAGGCAAGACCCAGACGTTATTCTAGTTGGTGAAATTAGAGATTTAGGAACTTCAAAAATAGCCCTTCAGGCAGCCCTAACCGGCCACTTGGTGCTTTCTACATTACACACAAACGACGCAGCGGGAACCATTCCAAGACTTGTAGACCTTGGCGTAGACCCATCATCAATTGCATCAGGATTAAAAATGGCAGTAGCACAACGATTATTAAGAAAGGTGTGCAAAAAATGTTCAACCCTTGTCGCGCCTCCCGCAAGCGAGTTAGCAGAAATTAAAAAGGGTTTAAAAAATTTGCCTAAGGCCATAAAAATACCAAACTTAGATGAAGTTAAAATTGCCAAAGCAAAAGAAGGCGGATGCGAGGCATGCAACCTAACCGGGTATAGGGGCAGAAAAGGATTATATGAGGCATTTTTAGTAGACTCTGAAATGGAAAAGTTTATCTTAACCAATCCCCCAGTTTCTGAAATTAGGGACCTAGCTATTAAAAAGGGCATGGTCACAATGTATCAGTCTGGATTAATTGATATAGTTTTAGGCATAACAACCATGGAAGAAGTTTTGAGGGTTGTTGAAGTAGACGAAGAAAAACCAGAAACGGTTACCGCTTAATCCAAAAATCATTTATGGAAAACCACGCTGAAGCCGAACAACCTAAAAAAACACCCGAAGAATTGGAGCGAGAAGAAGGGGCAGTCATGATGCTCACTCCTCTGCGCGTGCTCTTAGAGGAGATTGAGAGCACGAGCCCCATGGACCTAAATATTTTATTGAGTGGACAACTTAGTGAACAAATTTATGAAAATCTACCGAATGGCAAACCTGCTCAAATAAGCCAGGAAAAAGCACTCGAAGAAGAGGTCAAACAACTAGAACAAAACGTCGCGCAAAACCCATCTATATTTAAGGATAATGCACTAAGGTTCGCCGATAGTCTGATTATGAGAGCCAACCTATATCTCGCTAACCACAGGTCAGTTCGTAAAAAGTAAGTAAAAAATTGAACAAAAAAGCGGCCCTAGAGTTGGAGGTAATTTTATGTCTGGGACATAAAGAAAAACTTATCTGAGGAATAATCGAGCCGGAGCAAGATTATCCGAAGCTGAGATAAATTCAAGTAAATACCTCCAACTCTAGGGCCGCTTACCGTTTATATCTTAAATTATGAAAAATGCTATAATTCAGTTGTAGACTTCGATACTGTCAATTGTAGCATCTTTTAGTATATATGTCAAGCATCCAACAGGAAAAACCCAAAAAGGAAGACGAGACCCTAGACTCTGCCCTAAGGCCGAGTTCTTGGCATGAATATGTTGGACAAGACAAAATTAAAGAAAATTTACAAATAATTATAACCGCGGCCAAACAACGGTCTCAAAGTCCAGACCATTTGTTGTTTTATGGCAACTCTGGGTTAGGAAAAACAACTCTTGCCTACCTTGTAGCAAACGAAATGGGTAAAACCATACGTTCTACATCTGGCCCAGCACTAGAAAGAGCTGGAGACTTAGCTGCCATTTTAACAAACCTAGCCGAAGGAGACGTTTTGTTTTTAGACGAAATACATAGGATTAATAAAACCATAGAAGAGTATCTTTATCCTGCTATGGAAGACTACAAATTAAACTTGGTTTTAGGAAAGGGCCCAATGGCTCGCACAATGGAACTAAAATTGCCAAAATTTACCTTAATTGGAGCCACCACAAAACCCGGCTTATTGTCCGCTCCCCTACGAAACCGTTTTGGAGCCACTTTTCAACTTAACTTTTATAGCAAAGAAGATATTAAAAAAATAATCGAAAGAAACGGAAAACTTTTAAAGATACAAATTGAACCCGAAGCCATAGAAATTATTGCTAGCCGTTCGCGGTTCACCCCAAGGGTTGCAAATAGACTTTTAAAAAGAGTTAGAGACTTCGCCCAAGTTAAAAGCACGGGCCTTGTCACAAAAGAAATCGCAAAACATGCGCTAGATTCTTTAGAGGTTGACTTAATGGGCCTCGACCCAAGCGATAGAAATATTTTAAAGGCCCTAATTGAAAAGTTTAATGGTGGCCCCGTTGGATTGCAGTCGCTTGCTGCGGCTGCCATGGAAGAAGAAGACACAATTTTAGATATTTATGAGCCATATTTAATGCAATGCGGCCTTTTAGAAAGAACTCCCAAGGGCCGAGTTGCCACAAACTTAGCTTACGAGCACCTAGGAATTAAAAACAAAAACCAAAACAAACTAATATAAAAAATCGCCGATGACCATGGCGATTTTTTGTTATATATGGATGATAACATCCATATAATTTCTGCGTTCAGTCGGAATACAAAAGAGCTCTCTTGTATTCCTCCTTCACTTGCAATTATAATATATAAATGAAAAAAATTTGGATAACAATCTTTTTTTCTATGTGCTTTTTTTCAAGCACGGTTTTTGCGTTAGACAAAGTAGACATTAACACTGCAACCTTGCAACAATTAGACACCTTAACGGGAATTGGGCCGACGTATGCCCAAAGAATTATAGATGGCAGACCATATTCTTCGGTAGATGATTTAGACAGGGTAAAAGGCATTGGGCCTGCAACTTTACAAAAAATAAAAGACCAAGGATTAGCCTATGTTTCAGGGCAAACAATGCAAGCGCCACAAGCCCCTGCAGTGACCGAAAATATTGCAGTGGCCAACAACACCACCCCGACCCAAACACCCACCACAGAGCCAATTGGCGCGACAACCAAGCAACCAGGAGTGATCACCCCGACTGTTTACCCAAGCGGAGTTTTTATTAACGAAATTATGCCCAACCCCTCTGGAGCAGACGAAACCGACGAATGGGTTGAACTGTATAATTCCAATAATTTTGACGTTAATATCTCTGGATGGAAAATTCAGGATATGACCGGCACAGTGACAACTTATATAATCAACCCTTCGGCAGGCTCAGGGCAGGCAAAAATTTTAGCTAACGACTTTTTAACTTTTAAAAGGCCAGATACTAAAATAATGTTGAATAATGACGAAGATGGATTAAATTTGTTGGCCCCAAACAATAAGGTAGTTGATTCTGTTGCATTTTCTAAGGCTCCGCTAAATCAATCATATAATAAAACTTCCGGTGTTTGGACGTGGAGCAACATGCCAACACCCGGAGCCAAAAATATTATTCCTGCCAAAACACCTTCTTCTGTTTCAAAAACCTTGCCAAACGTAAAAAATTCTGTTAAAAATGATGGTGTAGCAGCCCTAAGCCAAACAATAGACCTAAACCAAGAAGACACTAGCACAAACAATCCTTGGTTTTTATTTTTCACGGTTTTGGTGGCAACTATTATATTAGCTATAATCGTATTATTAATAAAATTAAACATTTTTAAATCTCATGTCAGGACATAGTCACGCAAAAACAGTTATGGCCACAAAAATGGCCAATGATGCTAAAAAAGGAAAAGTGTATTCCAAATATGGAAGACTTATCACAATAGCCGTAAAAGAAGGTGGAGGATCGGGCGACCCAGAAAAAAACTCCAAGCTTAAGACCATAATAGAGCAGGCCAAAAGCATGAACATGCCGAAAGAAAATATTGAAAGGTCAATTAAAAAAGGAACTGGCGAAGAGGCTAGCGAAAGCTTAGAGTCTGTTTCTTACGAGGGTTTTGGCCCAGGAGGAATTGCAATAGTTATTAGCGGGATTACAGACAACACAAACAGAACCTTGGGAGAGATAAAATCTATATTAAACCAAAATGGAGGCAAAATGGCAGGAGAGGGCGCGGTAAAATGGATGTTTGAAAACAAAGGGACAATAATCGTTCCAATTGCCGGAACAACAAAAGAAGAGTTAGAACTACTAGCAATTGAATTGGGGGCCGAAGACGTCTCGGCCAACGAAACTTCCGTTGATATATATACAAAACCAGAAAACCTAGAAACGGTTAAAAAGGCGCTCGAGGCAAAGGGCATAAAAATTGAGTCCTCATTTATAGACTTTGCGGCAAAAGAAAAAGTTAGCATTTCAGATAAAGAAAAGGAACAGGCGCAGAGACTCTTCGACGCGCTAGACGAAAACGACGCCGTAAACGACATCTACTCAAATCTTAAATAATAAAAATTAAACCCAATGATAATTTTGGGCGTTGACCCGGGGTCAGTTATCACGGGATATGCCATTATCAAAAAACAAGCGGGGCAAAACATCAAATCTTGCCTCAAAGTTATTGATTTTGGTTGCATAATTACTGACAAATTTGCTACAACCGGTGAAAGGTTAAAAAAAATACACGGCGAAATGACAAAACTGATAGCCAAACACAAGCCCAACACAATGTCGGTTGAAACCTTGTTCTTTTTTAAAAACCTGAAAACCGTAATGCCAGTTAGCCAAACCAAAGGAGTAATATTGTTGGCTGCGGCAGAAAAAAAACTACCTGTTTGTGAGTTCACTCCCCTACAGGTAAAAATGACTATTGCAGGTTATGGCAGGGCAGAAAAAAAACAGGTTCAAAAAATGATAGAAAAAACTGTTGACGTGTCTAACTTTGATTTTAAAGAAAAAAATAGAAAAAAGGACGACGCCTTTGACGCCCTGGGTCTAGCAATTTGCGCCGCAATAAAAGCTTATTAGAGATTGCTTGTTGTTGTGGAGAAGTAAAGGCTTGACAATAAGCCTTGAAAAAATATAATAGACTAAAATATAAAAAATTATTAAAATAAAAAATAAAAAATGGAAGACGAATTTTTAACAAGGCTTATTAGTTCAGATGATGATTTTGAAGATACAAATTGGGACGACAACGCAGACGACGACGACGATGATGACGACACAGATGACGACACAGACGACAAGGTTGCCGACGACGAAGACGACGAAGCAGTGGTCGCCCCAGAAGAGGAAGAAGAATAAACTTATACATAAAAAACTCCGTAAAGCCACAAGCTCGCGGAGTTTTTGTTTATTTTTTTCTATTAATCGCCACGGCTTCTATAAACAGGCTTTTGGGAGTATATGAGCAGATTCGTCTGCTCATATAACTGCGGCGCTCGTCAAAAGCAAATGCGCTTCTGCTCATTTACTTTCTCCTCGCTTGCAATTATAATATAGAAACGTTTAAAAAACATATGAAAACAAACAAAACAAGCGACTCTAATAATAAAAAACGAGGAGCCATTATCACGGTCATAAAATATTTACTGTTTCTTTTTTTAGGAGGGTGCTTGGCCCTTCTTGCGTTGTTTATTTACTACACTTGGGACCTGCCACAGCCAGAAAAATTTACAGAAACTCCCTTTATACAGTCTACAAAAATTTACGATAACACGGGAAAGGTTTTATTGTATGACATATATGGAGAAGAAAAAAGAGAAATGGTTTCTTTTGATAAAATTTCAGACAACCTAAAACACTCTGTTTTAGCCTCAGAAGACTCTAGGTTTTATCAACACGGAGGGATAGACTTCGGCGGAATTTTGAGAGCGCTGTGGTTTGACATAACATCTAAATCAAAAAGCCAGGGCGGATCTACCATAACCCAGCAACTTATAAGGTCGGTTTATCTTACGACCCAAAAAAGCATTACCAGAAAAGTTAGAGAGATAGTTTTAAGCATTGAGTTAGAGACAAAATATTCTAAAGACCAAATTTTTAGCTGGTATTTAAATAAAATTCCTTTTGGACAAAACACTTACGGAGCAGAGGCCGCCAGCCAAACATATTTTAGCAAACCGGCATCCGACCTTTCTCCAGCCCAGGCGGCCGTTTTAACTGCAATGATACCTGCCCCAAGCTATTACTCCCCTTACGGACCCAACAAGGCGAGACTGCTACAAAAAAAGGATGTTATTTTAGAAAAAATGCAAAAGCTAGGATATATTACTGCCGAGCAATTTAAAACGGCCAAAGAAGAAAAATTAGTCTTTTCAAAAAACACTGAGTCTATAAAAGCCCCCGACCTTGTTATGTATGTTAAAAAATATTTGGATGATAAATATGGAGAAGATTACTTAAAAGAAAAAGGGCTTAGGGTTTACACAACATTAAACTGGGATCTTCAACAATATGCCGAACAGGTTATAAAAGACGCAGACAAGTTTAACATAAGCAAGGGAGCAAACAACACAGCACTGGTTGTTTCAAATCCTAAAACTGGTGAGATTTTAGCCCTAGTTGGCTCAAAAGATTATTTTGCCGAACCATATCCTGCGACCGGGAGCGTTTTGTTTGATCCAAAGTATGATGTAGCAACAATGGGAGAGAGGCAACCAGGATCTGCTTTTAAGCCACTCGTTTATGCGACTGCTCTTAAAAAAGGATACACACCAAACACCGTGTTGTGGGATGTAAAAACAGAATTTAACCCAAACTGCGATCCAAGCGGAGATGCGATAACTGATGCATATGGAAATGCCTGCTACAACCCTCAAAACTACGACGGAAGAACCAAGGGCCCGGTAACGCTAAAAACCGCCCTAGCCTGTTCTTTAAACATACCGGCGGTAAAAGTTCTTTATTTGGCTGGCATGGCTGATACCCTAAAAACAGCAACTGATTTTGGAATCTCAACATTAAGAGACACTGCCAACTATGGCCTATCTTTGGTGCTGGGCGGAGGAGATGTTAATTTGCTTGAATTGACAGCCGCCTATGGAGTTTTTGCGACAGAAGGCAATTATGTCCACCCGGTAAGCATTTTAAAGATTACCGATGCCGATGGCAACCTAATAGAACAAAACCAAAAGCAACCAACTAAGGTTTTAGACACACAAATCGCAAGACAGATAACCGACATTCTTTCTGACAACAATGCTAGGGCTCCAGTTTTTGGTTATAATTCTCCTCTATATGTTCCTGGATACCAAGTTGCCGCCAAAACAGGCACCACCTCAAGCCTTAGAGACGGCTGGACAATGGGATACACTCCCTTTGCCGTTGTTGGAGTTTGGACTGGAAACAACGACAACTCCCCAACAAAAGATATCGGTGTAGGAATTGCTGCCCCCATGTGGAACAAGGTCATGCAAAAAATAGTGGAAACTAACCCTATAGAAAATTTTACACCGCCCGCGCCAGCTACAAACAGAAGCCCCGTTTTATTGGGCCAGCTGCCACCTGACGACACCCATACTATTTTATTCTATGTAAACAAAAATAACCCCCTAGGGCCTCAGCCGCAAGACCCAACTACAGATCCACAATATTTTCCGTGGCAAGCTGGCATCAATAATTGGATATTAAAGAAAATTATCACCACTCCATAAATAAAAAAGGCGCTCAGCACATGAACGTCCTTTTTGTTTTTTTTAGTTTGTTCTGTCTAAATTAGAAGTAGAACTCCAAACGTCATTTTTCCATTGCCAGTTTTTATCCATGCCGCCCAAAACCCAAATTCTATTTTTAAAAACTACTGCTCCAGCGTCTTCCCTGCCTGTCCACGCAGGGTTTTCTTTTGTTTTTTTCCAGGTTATTCCGTCCTCAGAATACCAAACATCATTTAAGCCATGCCCATATAACGGAATATTTAACCTGCCAAGAGTCCAAAGCTTTCCAGCGTAGTCAATTAAAGAAGACCCTTGCCTTAACCCAAACGGAGGATTTTTATCTACCAACCTCCAAACAATCCCATCTTCTGAAGACCAAACATCATTAAAAAGTTTATCTCCAAAAGCCATCCCGCCAACCACCCAAAGCTTATCGTTAAAAACCGTTGATGAAAAATCCCATCTCGGGTCCCATCCAGCATTTTTAGTGGCCTGTTGCCAATTTATTCCATCTTCTGAAAACCAAACATCGTTAAAAAGCTTTTGCCCCGTATATTTAACGCCCCCAATAAGCCACATTTTATCTTTAAAAACCACTAATTGATGACCCTCTCTAGCCGGCCATTCGGCCGAAGAAGATTTAAGGGCCCAGTTGACGCCATCTTTCGAAGACCAAATATTGTTTTTATATCCAAGCTCAGGGCCCCACCCACCCATCAACCACATTTCACCTTTAAACTCAACCACCTGCATAGACCTTCTCTGGCCCCATGGGGCATTGCTAGAAGCAAGCTGCCAGCTTTTTCCGTCTTCAGAAAACCAAACATCGCTAAAATGTTCGGCGTTGCCATAATCAACATTTCCAGGAGAGATAAGGCGCTTGGTCCCATCTAGTCCTCCCATTAACCAAATTTTGTTTTTATAAACAACTACTGCATGCGAGTCTCTCCCCTGCCATGGTGCAGTTAGCGCCTCTTGGACCCAACCCAAAGAAGATGGATCTAGCGATAAAAATAATTTGTCCTGATCTGATGTGCCGTTGGTTGTGTCTGCCTGTTTATTATTTATTTTTTTATAATAAACAAAAAATAATCCACTTGTCGTGATCGCAACAATTAAAAGAATTAGAATTAGACTAAATTTTTTAGACATTTAGGTCGGCTTTATCGGCATAACCACATAGATATAACTTGCATCTCCTACTGGCTTTAATATGCATGGCCCCTCCTCCTTGCTTAAATCAAACACGATTTCCGAGCTCTTTATGTTTAGCAAGCCATCGGTTAAAAACTTATAGTTGAATGAGGCCTCCATGGCGTCTCCTTCAATTTTAGCTGCAATATTAGACCTGCTCTCTCCAATGTCTGGATCGTTTGCATATATTTCCAATTCCTTAGATTCTGGATTAACCTTTATTTTTACCTCATTAATTTTTCCAGAGAACAATGACGCAGCCTTAATTTGGTTTAAGAGTTCGTCTCTCTTAACAATAACGTGTGTTTTAAATTTTTTAGGAATAATCTCTTCATAATTTGGATATTCGCCTTCAATTAATCTAGAAATAATTTGCACTTGTGGACGCGCGACCTCTTTCATTGGAAACTCAAACATCGTCTGGCTTGGAGAAAAATATATTTTTAACTTGCCGTCTTTTTCTCCTAACGTGTTGATTATTTCCCTTGCTGGCTTTTGCGGCAAAATAAAACAAACGTCTTTTTTAACGGGATCTTCTAGTGTAATGTTTTTTTCCGCCAACCTAAAACTGTCCGTGGCGACTATTTTAATTATATTTTTTGAAAACACAAAGTATACACCAGAAATTTCTGGCCTTGATTGCGAAGGAGAGGCAACGTCCACTATCTGGGCCAACCCCTGGCAAAATTTTCTGTTATCAACCTCAATATATTCAAGATCTTTAAACTCTGGAATCAACGGAAAATCTTCTGGGTTAAAACCCTGTACTTGGTTTTTGAAGCTTTTACACTCTAAATAAAGCCCTTGCTTTTTTTCTTCCAGAGAAATTTTGTCATTGGGCAACAACGAAACAAAACTTGAAAGAAATTTAGCTGGCACAACTACCTTGCCCGGCTTTACGATTTTAGCTAAAACCCAAAGCTTTATGGCCGTTTCTAGATCTGTTGCGCTAAGACTTAAAAAGCTGTCCTCGGTTGCTATTAAAACGTTGTCTAAAATTGGCAAAGACAGGTTTTTGCCGACAATCTTTTCAACAACACTAAGGCCGGTTTTTAAATTTTCTTTTAATATTTCAACTTTCATGCTTTTTAATTATATAAATTATTAATATATTATTAAATTATTGTTATTATCTTTTGCTGTTTATAAATTATTTTTATAAAATTTAGCTTAAAATGATTTGTTTTGTTCGCAAATTCCTTTGTGAAAATGGTGTGGATAAAATAAGATAATAGGTGGTAGTTTTTTTGTGTTGTCTTTCCATACTTTTATTTCTTATACTTTTTAACACCACTTATCCACTATATATTCTCTGTTTTATTATATTTAATTCTTCGGTTAGCTTGCTGTTTTCTTCGTTTTCCTTTTCAATCTTTTTTGTTGCGTAGATGGCGGTTGTGTGGTCTTTTCCTCCGAACTTTCTTGCTATGGCTGGAAAAGAATACTTTAACTCTTTTCTTAACAAAAACATGGCAATCTGTCTTGGCCTTACAATTTCTTTGCGCCTCGTTGGGTCAAATAGGTTCTTTTCTTCTAGGTTATAAAACTTAGAGACCGTTTCTATAATTTTTTTATAGTTTGCAACGTCAAATGGAGAAAAGACAAACCCCTTTAATAACTTTTTTGCAACTTCTATATTTAGGCCCTGGTTTATTTTGTTATATATTAATATTTTATTAAGCGCGCCCTCTAGCTCTCTGATGTTTTTTCTGACATTGGTGGCTATATATTCTAAAACATCCTCTGGAAGGTCCATGTTCTTCTCTTGAAGCTTGGTTTTTAATATAACCAACCTCGTTTCATAATCTGGCAAACTAATGTCGGCGATCATTCCCCCTTCAAACCTAGACCTTAACCTGTCTTCTAGTTCGGCTATGGCGTTTGGTGGTCTGTCTGATGAAAGAATTATTTGTTTATTTTTCTCATATAAAGAATTAAATACATGAAAAAATTCTTCTTGGCTTTTGTTTTTTCCCGCTATAAACTGTATGTCGTCTAAAATTAAGACATCTATGGGTGCCAAACTAGCCTTAAAGGTCTCCATGCTGTTTGTTCTGATGGCAGAGACAATACTAGACACAAATTTTTCTGAAGAGATATATTTTACCTTCCTCTTTTTGGGGTCCTCCCCTATTTTGTTTCCGATAGACTGTATTAGGTGGGTTTTTCCAAGCCCCGTCCCCCCATAAACAAATAACGGATTATATGTAAACCCAGGATTATCTGCCACAGCTAACGCCGCGGCGTGAGCTATTTCATTAAACGACCCAACCACAAAACTATTAAAGGTGTATCTTGGGTTAAGGTTGGTTTCTTTATTTATTTTAAATTCTTCAAACTTTAGCTGAGAGTCTTCTGGCTTTTCGTTTTCTATGGTCACTGGTGCGGGCGCGCTTCTCGTGGCCTGGGGCTTTATAATAAACTCCAACTCTTTTATAGAGTCGTCTATGTCGTGCAGCGTCTTCAAAATTAGTTTATTATATTTGTTGCTCAGCCATTCTTTAGAAAAGGCGTTAGGAACAGAAATTATTATTTTTTCGTTGTCTCTAGAAAGAATTTCTGTATTTTGAAACCAGGTGCCAAGGCATGCCTTAGAAATATGAAACTGCATTTGTGCTAAAACTGACTGCCAAAGCTCTAAATTGTTCATTATTTTGAAACGAAAGAGTTTATTTTTGTATCGTTTGTGTAATTATTTACACGATATCCACATTCCCTGTAAGTCATTGCAAAAATTGTTTTCAATACTATATTCTTCCTTTTTATTGGTTCTTTGTCAAATAGAAGTAAACTCAAAGGAGGTGTTATTAAGTTGTGGATAACTTGTGTTGTTGCTTTCCACTAAGACGCACAATAAATATCGTATAAATTTTGTCGACATGGTGTTGTAAAATATTAATCTAAGTGCCTTGTAATTAGCCACTTTTTAAGATATACTGGCTATATTATACTAAAATTAAATATAAAAAAACAATGAGCAAAACATATCAACCAAAAAAGAAAAAAAGAGCAAACACGCACGGATTTTTGAGAAGAAAGAGCACAAAAACAGGTAGACAGGTTCTCGCCCGAAGAAGGCAAAGGGGCAGAAAAAAAATAAGTATATAGCCGGGTTTTAATATTTGTCTGGGCCTATTTCTACATGTTGCCAAGCATAAACAGGATTAAAAAAAAGAAAGATTTTGAGGTAATTTTTAAAGGGGCCCAAGGGGCGTCCTATAGTTTTAAAAATAATCTTTTTGTCTTAAGGGCAGTAAAAAATAATTTAGAGTTGGTGAGGTTTGGTTTTGTGGTGAGCCAAAAGGTGTCAAAAAAAGCGGTCCTAAGAAATAAAGCTCGCAGAAGGCTGTCTGAAGCAGCAACAGCTGAACTAAAAAATATAAAAAACGGAACAGATATAGTTTTAATTGCCCTCTCTGGCATAGAAAAAAAAGAGTTTTCTGAAATTAAAGACAGCCTATCTGGTGCTCTGGCTAAAACAAGGTTATTAACACAAAAATAAAATGTTTGCATCTATAGTTGGTTTTTTCCACGTTATATTATATCAGCCACTTTTTAATCTCCTTGTGATTCTGTATAACTACATTCCCGGGCACGATTTTGGCATAGCTATAATTTTTTTAACCATAATAATTAGGCTTATACTCTTTCCAATCTCAGTTAAGGCTATTAACTCCCAGAAGGGCCTTCAAAAACTACAGCCACAGGTGAAGGAGATCCAAAGCAAATATAAAACCGACAAAGAAAAACAAGGAAGAGAAATTTTAGAACTTTATAAGAGAGAAAAGATAAATCCATTTTCCGGATTGCTCTTGGCCCTAATACAACTGCCAATACTCATAGCTCTCTACAATGTTTTTTGGAATGGGTTAAACCCAAAAGAGCTCAGCATCCTGTATAGCTTTGTGATTAACCCCGAAAGTATAAACCCAGTTTTTTTGCACATAATAAATTTGGCAAAGCCAAATATGATCTTGGCAATTTTTGCAGGGTTAACACAATATTTCCAGACAAAAATGTTAATTCCTAAAAACACGGCAAACCCAAGTGACCCAAAAAAGGGGCCAGACATGTCTCAGGTTATGCAAAAGCAAATGATGTATTTTTTGCCAGTGTTTACGGTTATAATACTTATTGGATTGCCTTCTGCCCTCGGTCTTTATTGGACAATAAGCGGGCTGTTTTCTATAGTTCAACAGTATTTAATCTTTAAAAAAGATAAAAAGCCAGAATTAATTAAACCCTAACAACATGTTAGAGCAAAAAGAAATAGAAAAAGCAAAAGAGCTAGTAGAGGAATTTTTTGAGAAAATGACAATTACGGTCTCTGATATAAAAATAGAGGCTGGTCTGTCCCCTATCAAAAAAGGCCAAGGCGACCAGCAGGGCGAGGCCAAAGAAGAGCAAGACGTTATTAATATAAATATAAAATTAGAAGAGCCCCAAATATTAATTGGGCAAGGAGGCCAAACACTTTTTGAAATTCAGCGCCTATTGAAAACAATTTTAAACAGAAAATTGCAGAAGGCATTTTATCTGAATTTAGACATCAACGACTATAAAGAGCAAAAGGTAGAATATTTAAAAGACATAGTTAAAGATTTAGCTGACCAGGTGGCTAGAACCAAAGAAGAAAGAGCGCTTTCGCCTATGTCAGCCTATGAAAGAAGGGTTGTGCACGCCGAATTGTCGCAGAGGGCAGATATAACCACAGAAAGCCAGGGAGAGGGGTTGGCTAGACATATTGTGATTAAGCCTTCTTAACAAAAAATAAAAAGAATACAAAAAGCCCTAAGGGGCTTTTTGTATTCTACGGTTTCTGTACAGGTATGATTAAAACATAATTTGGGACTACGCCGGCGCCACTATTTAAGAGTACCCCGCTGTTGTTCCTAATTTTTTCCCACTTTATTTGTTGTGGTCCAAAACGATTTACGTCGTCAGTTGTTGGAAACTCTTGGCAAAATGGCCAAGGGGCGGCCTGGTTATTTGTGGGTGCGTAGTAAAAAAATAAAACAAGATAGTTGCCGTTTACGATTATAGATGAAACATTCTCTCCTGCCAGGCTCGGGCAATCTTTTTGGGTGCAAAGCCCGTTTTTATCATAATTGATACAGGTTTGTTTTGCCTCTGGAACGGTACAATTTCCTGAGCTGTCAGTAAACTTTAAATCTGCGAGGGCGCTTAAATAAATGCCCTTAATTTTATTGTTGGGCACCTTATAATATCCATCGGCCTGTGTGTTACAGTATGAAACAAGCGAATTTATATTGTTGAGCTGACCGCTGTTGCCGACTTTGTTAAAACAAGATTCTCTATAGAAATAAACCCCGTCCCCTCCAGGATAAAAGTCATACGGATAAATGGATGCCGAGTCTGGAAATGGCGAGTCGGCATAGTCGCTTATTGGAAAACATTGGCTCGCAACGCCGCTTTGGGTGATGGTAATATATTTGCACTTTCCCCTAAGGCCCACGGTGTCATATAAAATCGATATATAATAAACTTTGCCTTGCCAATCCTGCGTGATTCCCACGGCCCCCACGTTATTTTTTAGTTTATCTAAATCCGGGACAGTGGCTACGGTGTGGAGCTGGGCCCTATTGGCTGGGCAGTCTGCGGGATTGCTATAAAAATAAACTCCGGGCGTTTTTTGGGTTGCTGGTGGTGGCGGAGTGGGTGGCAAATTACTATTAAAACCCAAAATGCTAAGTTGGGGGTTTATGGTAGTCACAATTAAGTATGTTAACACCAAGATAAGCATCCCAGATATTGAGCCAGATATTCGGTCTCGGGCGCTTGATAAAAGGTCGGCTTTTATGGGAGATAGAAAGTACATTGCCCCTGCTATGGCCAGAGAAATAAAAACTGCGAAAAAGCCGAGGAACATCCCAAGATTAAAAAGATATTTTATATAATCTGGGAAGATGGTAGAAGAACTTATGTTTTGGCCCGCCACCGCAGGATATGCCACCTCCAGGGCGAGGGCTCTATTTGTTGGTATGCCAATAAATAAAACAGGTAAAAGCACCGTAGATAAAATTATAAAGTAAACTAATTTTTGGCAATTTTTATCCATCAAATTTTATTTTTGAGGTTTTTAATTTGCGTTGGGAACTAAGGGGATTATATAGAGAGGGCCGTCCAACTTTGGTTTGTTCGGTTGCACAATTGACTGTACGGTTAAATTAGCAATAGTTTGTCTTCCTGAAAATGTTCTACAATACATTTGGTTTGGGATGCCATATTCGCTGTAGACAGCAACCAAATAGTTTCCCTTTATATCTATAGATCCACCAGTGTTATTAAATGACTTATAAAAATAGTCATTAGCTGTTTTATATTCATCTAACTGTCTAACTCCGGTGTAGTCTATCTTCATACTATATGCATCTCCATTCATGTTTTTGGGCATTGTCCACCAGTAACTTATAGACGGTCTGGGTATGCTATCCTTTGTCACCTTATAAGAACCCGCCCTAGTTCCGATACCGTCAACGAATGGTTCAGTATAAAAATCTACCCCCTCTCCAGATGTTTTGGGAGTGGCCACGTTCACATTAAAAACATCTGCGGCTACAGTATAGGCAGAAGGATTTGTGCCAAGAGGAATGCACGCTCCACCCACAGATGAGCCAAAAATCGGACTGGTGCAGTAGCCGGGTTTTTTAAGATCAGATGTTTGGTGAAAAATAACCCCGTAATTTATGTTATCTGCCGGGCTATTAACAATGTAAACAGCTTTTATTTTTCCAGTGAATGGACCGGCTATATTATCTTGGCTTTCTGTAAACACGCTTGACATAAATCCAGAGCAGAGGTTAGTGCTACCATTACATCCTGAGTCGCCATTTTTGCCATAGCAGAAATAAATGCCAGTTTTTTCTTTTTCCCACCTAAAAGAACCAACGGCAAATGGTTGTGTAAAAGAAGATGACCCTCCACAGGCTATTTTTTCTACAACAACATCGTTGAGGTTGCTGGCCCCTTTTTCTTGGCCCGTGCGTGGAAATTTCCATAGCAAAAGCGATGGACCGCTAGTGCAGTCGTACGTAATTTTATTGAATCCTGTGGGTATATCTTTATCATCCCCTGAGACGTTGGCAGGTTTTCTATTGGTGCGCGTATCGGGGTCAGAGCTGTTAAAATAGAAAACACCATCAGTGTTTTGTTGTGGGGATATGCCTGGGTTTACAAGTTTTGGATTAATCGTTTGCATAATTATAAAAGAAGCAAGAGTTAGCGTTAATCCTAAAATAGCACTCTTCATTCGATCTTTTGCGTTACTATGAGACTCGACACTCGGGTTTATGAGGCCGACAGCACCAATAACAAATGAAATAAGTCCTAAGGCTCCGGCCAAATAAACTAAAAGACCAAAAAAATATTTAATATAATCGCCAATTTCTGGGTAGGCGCCGTTTAGGGGCGGGAGCCCTGGTATGTTGGGGTATTTTACCTCTAAGGCCAAAACCGTACTAACCCCAGAAGAAAAAATGGCAACAAGAAAAATAAAAAGCAAAACTTTTTGGATTTTTTTCATAATGTATTTATGTTTAAAATAATATTTACAGTAAACTGAATTTTATTGTTTTGTTAAAATTATTTATTTACGTTTTCGCAACAAAACCAGTTATCGGTAAAAGTTGGATTGGCCTTGGGTTGTGAATAATTGCCCAAATCTCTTCCGTAACAATATCCTGGAAAAGTTTTTCCATTGTACGTTATTTTATTTGTGTTAATGGTTGGCATTAATTCATCTTCCACCCTTGTGCAACTTAGTAATCTAAAGTTGTTCTTGTCGCTATTGCCTGCCAAACTACAAGCGTCGGCGGTCTTTCTTGAATATGCTAGTTCTTTTATAATATCGCTTCTAGGTTCAGTCAACATAGAGACGTAAAAAGTTATAAATTTGTCTTTTAGCAGTCCATAAGAAGCCCAAACTTGTTGTAGGTAGGCCATTATTTGGAGGCATGGGTTTTGTCTGCACTGGAAACTTGTGCAAGAACAATATGGTTGTTGGCGAGTTCCCACCTTTTTGCCATCGCTGTCGTAAATTGGTATAGTCCGTGTGCCAAAACTATAAAAACAGTCTGGGTGGCAAATTGGGACCTCGGAGCTATTTAGCGCACTACAAGTGCAATATCCCAGTATGGGCGGAGTTTTATACGCGTTACCGATTACGGTAATTTTAGAGATTATGGAAGCAATATTTGAAGAAATTGTTGTTATTATGCCCTCAGTAGAATCGGTCGGAGTTTTTGTCTTTATTAAGGTGTCAACCCATTTTTTAGCATCGTCGACTGTTTGTCCTAATGGTACCTCTTTCGATTTAGAGCAGGTCATATTTTCTCCTAGTGGCGTAGAATCAAGCCCCTCTCTGTTTGGATCTGTTAGCCAGTCAATTTTGCAGTAGAAGGTTAATGGATCATCATCGTAAGAGTATTCATTACATTGTGCCCCGACTATCTCGCTGGCAGAGACTTTTTTAGTTGTAACATTATATGTTCCAATGGGGTTAACGGGAACCGAGAAGCTAGAAGTCTGGTCTGTTATTTTATTGCATGGGCAATTAGGACAGTCAGAAGAAGACGGACATTTTGTAACCTCTGGGCATAGGTCTTGGCATGAGGCACTACCGAATATGGCATTAATTGTGCCATAACAAACGCTGTCGGGTTTAGGTTTTTCGTATGGTTTATCACATTTTTGGCACTCTGGATGGTCGTATAAAAAAGAGGATGAGTAGTTTTGCGAACAGCTAACAACTGGTATTTTTAGTGATGTTGGTTTTGGGTTGGCACAATCAAAATATCCAGCATGTTCTTCAGACCCATTTTTACACAAATAGGCATTATCAATGCAAAAATCTGCGTTTCCTTGGTCAACAACACTGCCATTTACAATTTGTATTTGCTGCGCGCAGTCTTTAAAAAGACTAGAGTTAATCAGGCAGCTGTTTTCATTGTTTATAACACACTGTGAGTTGCTGTTGCATTGATTTTTACATGTATTATAATCGCTGGAGCAAGCTTGGTATTTTGTCGCGCAGTTGGTTGTGCACTCCACCTGACAAGCACTTATGCAGTCTTTAAATGTTGGGTAACTTCCGTTAGAGCACGGTCTTTTGTTATATGCATCTATAGTATTAGGACTGCTCTTATAAAGGTTTATGGCCCCGGGGCTATCATCTGGGCAGATGTCGTTACATTTTTTTAGGCAACTAGAATTATTGTAGTTAAATCCCGCACAATATTTTGATGGGTCTACCGCCTTACTCGTTTCTGGATCAAAAAAAGTTTTTTGGGTTAGAACAATTTGCTCTTTTTGGTACGCCCCCTCGTAAGCTTTAAAAAGATCAATATATGGTGTTGCTAAATAACAATTACCCAAATCTGTCCTCGCCTGCTCTAGTAAAACTTTGTCCTGCTGTATCTTTAGTTTTAAAATATTTATCTTTTCTTTGAAATAGGTTAATTGCTGTAATAAATTTAATTTTTTCCACTTAGTTTGATCTATTATGCCAATTGTTTTCCCGCCTACGGTTATTGGTGTTTCCACTAGGTTTGAGATATTGTCACATCCCTCAGTTTTAAGCCTGGTTCCGTGTCCGGGGTCGCTCTGGCATCTGAATTCGTCTAGCCCAGTAGTCGTTAATTCGGCGAAACACGACTTGTGGTCTGTGATATTTGGCCCCATACATTTTTGGGAGAGAGGGACACAAAACTCATTGGAATTAGGGCAAACTTTTCCATTAGAACAATCGGCTCCACTGCCCCCAAAGAGGCCAACGCACATTTTTGCAAAACACATTTCCCCAGCTGGGCAGTTAGAGGTAGAGGTGCAGGCTTGCTTGCTTCCGCTTGAAATTCCAAAGCAGGCGCCGTCTAATGGATTACAAAATTCTCCAGCTGGGCAATCGGCAGATGATGAGCACTTACCGTCAGCTCCGCTTACATTAGTCTTAACAATTATTGGGCCGTGTTCAATCTTTTCTTTAACCCCGACGTCACAGCAATCTGTGGTGCTGGGTTTTTGTTGGCAGGGCATGCCATATGGCGGATTTTTAGGAAATACACAGGCCCCCGTACACCCAGCGCTACGATCGCTCGGGTCGGAAGCTGGACATTCGCCGTCAACCCCGCTTCGCTTGCCAAGACCGGCGATATCACACCCTCCTTTAGAGGGGTCGCAATTTGAAGTGCATTTGTCACGGCATGAACACTTGTCCATCAGCTTGTATATTTCGTTTGATAAGTTAGCAATTACCTGGGTCTTTTTTTGAGCGCCGTCAGCTAGTTGTAGCAAGCAGTCAATCCTGTCGTGGTTTAAATATGTTGGGATAAAATATTGTGGGCTTAAGTAAGATTTTTTTGAGTCATCTTTGACAGGATTGGCGCTGGGATTTGCCTTACTAAAATCGACAGGATTTCCCTCTTGATCAAATTCATAACAGCCCATTGTTCTCGCCAAAAGGTTTTCGGTCAAAGTTCCTATTGGGATTTCTCTATAAATATCGATTTTTCTATTAGAGGGTGTGGGGGGGGTAGGGTTAATAATTGAAGGAATCACTGATAAAACCCCAGCTTTACAATTATTTAGCTCGGGATTTATTGTATAGGTCATTATAGAGGCAGTGGTGACTATTAACAAACCCAAAACTCCAGCTTTTATCCAATCTTTGCTGTCATCTACAAATTTCCCCCTTCCATAAGAGATTAAATAAGAAACCCCGCCTAAAATCACGGAGACAACCGCTACAAAAAAAGCTAAATTAATTCCTAGTCCAAAAAAATAACAGACATAGTCTGGAAAAGTAGATGAACTATCTATGCGCAGACCAAGAATGCTTGGGTAGTCAACTTCAAGAGCCAAAACAAAGTTAGCCTTTAACAAAAGGGCGGAAATCATTCCTAAAAAAATAGCTATTTTTTTATTTATCATCTGTTGTCTGCTAATATTTATCCACTTTTAAGTGTCGAATAAACAAGCCAAGTCCATGATGGGGAGACGCCACCCACATAAGGAATTATTTCTACCGCAGAGGCAGTAATGAATTTTTTTAACCCCTTTTTCGCTGCCGTCATGCCACCACTCGCGCCAGCCCTTAAGTACATCCATCCGCCGACCATAAGCATTCCGGTAATATCTAATATTCCACAGTCGTCTATGGCAAAACAAGTGAGCACAATGCCCGTTATATCAATGGCGCCAGCTATTATTAGCATTAAGATTCCTTCGGGGGAAGTTAAGCCGCCTCCTTCACCACCACCGTCACCACCGGCTTCCCCGCCGCCATCAGTTTCATCGTCGCCATCAGTTTTGCGTCCAGCGGGACCGCCCGCGGCGCCTCCAGCAATGGCGTTGCCCGCGGTTGAAGGGGGGCTGCTAGCGGCGCCTCCAGCAATGGCGTTGCCCGCAACCATCATCAACAAGGATGGAAATTGAAAAGATAAATTATTTGCATCCATCGCCATTATTTATTAATTTTGAGCGTTTTCTAATCTTCTCTTTGCCTCTCTATTTTGTAAAATTTCTTGGGGATTTGTTGTAATTATTTGATTTTCCGTTTGGCTGGCAACTACAGACAAATATACGTGTTTTCTGCCGGCGAAGAACAACCCTTCTCCAACCGCCGCCTCAATCAACAAATATTTCTCTTGTTCTGTTAAATTAAAAGATTTTTGTACAATATCGATTGTCGCAGTTGATTGCTTCATTAAAAATTGTAAAGACGAGTTTGTAATAATTGCTCTTCCATAGTCAGATTTCATAAAGTCTGCCACATCCTGTGTAATAGTTGTAACACCAAGCCAATATTTTCTTGCCCTTTTTACTAACCCAAAAAGGAACGAGGCTCCGTCTTCTGATTGCATTAACCACCATGCTTCATCTACAACTAGTAGCCTTTTCTTTAGTTTGGTTCTTACTACGTTCCAGATGTATCTCATAATAATATATAAAGCAATTGGCCTAAGTGAGTCTTCCATATCTCTAATTCCAAAAACAACAAGGTTTTTATCTATTGAAATGTTGGATTGCTGGTTAAAAAAGTCAGCAAATGTCCCTTTGGTAAATTTTTGAATACGCTTTACCAAAGATTCTGTTCCGGTCATGCTCTCTAAAACTTCTTGAAAATCAGACATCACTGGAATATTGTTAACCCAAGTTTTTGGGTCAGACTCAGGGGTGATGTCTCTTACAGCATATGTTTCTGTGAGCGCCTCGTCTAAAACGCTGTCTTCTTCTGCCGACAATCCGCCCAACATAATCCTTAACAGTCCAACTAGGTTTATAACGTTAGATCTTAAAATATCCTCTGGGTCGTCGTCCGGTCCGGGTATTGGCAGATCGAAGGGGTTAACGTGATTTGGGGAGGTTAAAGAAATTTTAAAGAATGACCCACCCACCGCATCTGCCAAAAACTCATATTCATTTTCTGGGTCAACAATTAGGCAGTCTACTCCTTGCATCAAATATCTTAAAACTTCTAGTTTTATTGCATAAGATTTTCCAGAACCAGATTTGGCAAAAACTACCATGTTCGCATTTTCTAGGCTGAATCTGTCAAACAAAACTAAAGAATTATTGTGCCTGTTAATGCCATATAAAATTCCTTCGTTAGAACTTAGGTCAAAACAGATAAATGGAAAGCAGGTTGATAGCGGGGCGGTATCCATTGGGGTGTGAACTTGTATTAAGTCCATGCCATATGGGCTACAAGAAATAAAACCTTCTTTTTGTTTAAACAAAGCAGGTTTTATATAAATTAATCTAGATTCAAAAATAGATCTTAGTGTTAACTCTGTGTCTCGCAGTTCTTTCTCAGAGGTTTCATAAACCGTTATATAAACGCCAAACCTAAACATTTTTTCTTGCGCGGTCATTAAGTTGTCGCGAAGGGTTTCGATGTCGCTAAATGCAGTTGTTAACGACGGGTCTCTGATTAAGCCCTTTTCTTCTCTTTCCAAAATTTCTGAAGAAACTTCAGTCAATTTTTTTCTTAATTTTTTTAAAATTACTTCACTGCTTACAGGATGTATAAAAAACGAAATGTCCATTGGGGTGTTTAAATCAATTACAGGAGAAAACCAGCCAGTGTTTAAATATCTAGGATAAGAAAAAACAAAAAAAGATTTAGCAAATCTTTCACCTAGCTTTATGTGGTCTTGCATCACGCCGATGTATGGGGGTGCTATAATGTCTCTTACGTCAAAAGCTTCTTCTTGAAAAATTTGTCCCGTGAGGTCTCCATCGGCCCCTCCTTGTTTTTTTCCTAAAAGATTGTCTAAAAAAGATGGCATAATTATATTAAAAATTACTTTAATAGTTCTGGTAATATTTCTGGGTAATATCCAACCTCGGCCTGGTCTGGGTGGTGAACAGACCAAAAAAGCTCGATAAGCTCTGGAGTGGTTAGGGGCACAGCCTCCAAGCCACACCTGCGCAACCCCATTGAAACATATTCCATTCTCTGCCAAAGTTGTGTTTTGCATCTTTGGAATTCATCATCTTTTATCTGTCCTTGGGTGCTAGACTTTTTTTTGAAAATATCAAATTTTTTAGCAATGCCCTTTGCTCCAAATATTTCCATCAGGTTATATGGCACGACAACATAAAAACTTTTTGTCATAACGGTGTCCCCTACTACCATATTTTTTATAAACTCTCTATATGAAGATGTTTGTTCTCTCATTAACGTGCTAGTCTGTCTTTCTTCCAAGTCTTTCAGGCTATCCAAATATGGAGTGATGTTTATGTTTCTTGATTGAACAACAATCTGGCAAAAAAAATCTAAGGAATTAAGAAAGTTTTGAAAAGCATAAATTATGGCCGTTTGTTCTTCCTCTGACTTTAAGGCAAAATTTATAGAGGAAACCATCAAAATTCCCCTGATAGAGCTATCTTTCAAAAGTAAAACCCCCTCTTTTATATCTTGTACCTCTAAAAATGCTTGCGTTGCTGATTCTGCCATAATATTATTTTATAAATTAAGGTTATATGCTACTTAGTCCGCATATCTATTTGATTTTTTGTTCTTCTCAGCTGGCTAGCTTGGGCTTGCAAAACTGGGCCCTGTTCTATTTTTTTAATTTGAGTTCGCTGAATTGGTTTAAACGGGTAGGGGGACTCTTTTTTCTTCCAGGTATAGTCTTTGCCCCCCAACGAAAAACCTATTGCGCCTAAAATATAGTTTAGTATCGGAGTCCCACTGACTTTTCCGAAAGCAAGAATTATGGACCCTCCTCCAACCACAAACGCTGCGATAAAAAAAAGGAAACGCGGCAAAATAAAATATAATATAAAGCAAACAACGCCCGCACCAACGACGTAAAAGAATTGTCTGAAAGATATAAAGGAGGCAATTCTGCTCTCCTGCTCAATAAATTGTGGTATAGGATACTGTTCCATAAATTATAAGTTTATAATTTCAAATTCTTTTATTATACCATATAATCTTTAAGCAAGATAAAAGAATATTCACACATAAAACGGCATTGTGGGCCGAGGCGTGCGCCAATGGGCAAAACATTGACAATACATTTTTAATATGATATAATTAATTATTAGTGAACTTTGTCAAATATGGTCAAAAAGCATGGGGTGTACCCACGCGACCATTATTTGATTGTTAGATTCTAGAGCGAAGGAGAAAGCCATGGACTTCATGTATGACGTGATGGTACTACTCTTGCAGATCGTTGGCGTAATCGTTGGCTTGGCCGCGGTTTTGGCCTTGCCGGGCTACTATCTCTTTTTGAGGCTTGTTAAAGCCAATATCCTGTGGACTAGGGTCGAAAGCGGCTGGTGCAGGATCATTCTGAAATGGGGAAAATATCACAGGACAATTGGCCCCGGCCTGCGCTGGATTGGAATACCCGGCGTCTACACCCTCTACGCGCGAAAGATGAAGTTTTTTAAGAGCGTCACCGACAAGGAGGGAAAGGCTCAGGCCGAGTCTCACGAGGACGAGGATGTCAGTAGCTTCAAAACTACTCGGTATCCCTATGCTCTCCCCTTCAAAGACGAAGAAGATAGCAACGGGCTGCACTTGTCTGGCGTTATAGCGCTTACCGGCGTCATGGAGGACTACGAAAAAGCCTTTTTTGGCGCAAGCGACTGGTACGCCGAGATGAGTACCAAAATTCTGTCGGTTTTTCGCGACCTTCTTCCTATAATTTCGTACGACGATGATATCGTCGGACGAGATAGAAGAGAAGAGCAGGGCTCTCCAACCATAAGTGCACGCCTGTCAGAGAGGTTAAATTCTCCGAGAAACGGTGGGCCTTCGGTGTTGGATGAGTTGCGCACCATCACTGGGATGAAGATCGAGGGCGTGGAGCTTCGGAGCATTGATCCGCCACCAGATTGGCGGGCAATCACCCTTGCGCCATATAAAGCGCAGCGGGAAAAAGACGCCGCCATACAGCAGGCGGCAGCTAGCGCTGCTCTGTTTGACGACACAAATCAGGCCCTGAGGGCTTGGTCGGAAACCCATCGCAATGCTACGCTGGCTCAGATTGAGGCCAAGCAGCGAGAACTTCGCGATCGGTCTCTTGCCAAGACCCCCGGATATCAACAAGTTGATATTAGGGGCCTTGAAAATGCTGATACCGCAGTCATTGGCGGTGGTGGCGCAGGCGTCATGGTAGGTGGTGGCGGACGAGGCAAGTCTAACAGCGGTGGCACCAAGAAAGGAAAGCCTACGGAAGAAGAGGCCCGAACTTTTTTGGAGGAGTTGAGAAAAAGGACTAAGCCGGGAGGGACATAATTTCCCGCTTATCCAAAGGGCCGAACGCACGCGTTCGGCCCTTTTTACTTATAATTTTATTAAACTGTTTCTCTGTAGGAGTCTTGTTTTTTGGGTAGTTTTGGTTCACTCTTCATTGGTTCTTCGCTAGCAAGGGGTTTTTTTATCATTATTGGTGTTTTAGGCAAAAGATCTTTTTCATCTGGCGTCGTCCCCTTTTCTTCATTTATTTTTTCCACGGGCCGTATTTTTAGAGCAGGTATAAGTTTTGATAGGATGTCTTTGTAAACTTTTTTAGCAGTTGGCTGAGGAATATTTAATTCCGTTTCTAAAAAAGAACATGCGTCTTTTTCTGTGGTTTTATCTATCAAAATTTTTTCAACAGCCTTAAAGATAATAGTTCCCTGCATGGGCTTCCCTTGGGATAATTTTTTTATAACATCATCTACTGACTCTTCAATCTTGCTAGATTTTAATATGTCGGTGATTATAGGCGCTGTATCGGTATCAGAATATATTTTTGCCATAATAATTTTTAGTTAATTTGTTTTTATTTGGAAGCCCTTCTGTCCGCCTCGATCATTTTTGTCACATATTCCATCGCTCTATCTATGTCGGCAGCGCTTCCAGCCATCAATTTGTCTATATGCTCCCTTGAAGCTTGTTCGAAAGAAGTAACATCGCTCGGACTGGCATTTCTATATATACTTGCCATTTGCGCTGTGCTAAAGTGTTGTGCAACTTTTGGTGTCATGGCTTCTTTGGGCAATTCTGATACCTTTGCTTGCGGTAGATTTTCTACCGCTTTTTGGACTCTTTCGTCAGATAATGTTTCTTTTCGCTGTGCCACATGCAAGACGGATGGTTTATATCCTACCATATTTTTATCTACATCGACTTGAGACATGCCGGTGTCAATCCAGGCCTGTCTCTTCTTGGCTGTAAGGTCTCGGACCACGTCTTCATCTTTAAGTTCAGAAAGCCCCAGGGAATTTTCCATTGTTTTTTGGGTCCTTATATCTTTATGCGCCTGGGCGATGTCGCCGGAATTTGTTGGGGTTAGCCTAGCGGCTGCCATAGCCTCTTTTTTAGAGCTCTTAGTCCCCGCTCTCAACATGGCCTCAGCCCTTTGATCATAAATGTGTTCTCTTGCATCCTCATCGGTTGTGGCAGACGTGCCCATTGTCGGGCTGGATTTTGTGAGCTTACCCTTTGATATCCCCATAGAGGTGGCATGGGCAAAAGCTGAATCGCGCTGGTTTGGGTCAATTTTATTAAGAGCGTTTTTTTCAGCCAGCAATTCTGTTGCAACGGCCTTGTCTTTTCTCTGTTGTTGACTAAGTCTAGAAGCAGGCTGTGAAGCAATTTCAGCCAACCGATCTTCGCCCATATTTTTTAATCTTTCTCTGCTTTCTTTTAGGCCAGCCTCTTGGATATTTTTACCAGTGTTGGGAGGCAAGAGATTCATTTTTTCTCCAGCCGCTACTGCCTTGTCTCTTGCCGCGGCCCCAAGTCTAGACGCACCCGTTCTATCCAAAACTCCTTTGCCTAGCATTTTTCCCGCTGCGGCCCCCTTGCCTTTGACGGCACCCATTATGGCGCTGGCTCCTGCGGGTGCAAATTGTAATGAAACCATAAAGCCAATAATCAATAAAACGCCAGGGACTAAAGCTACGCTAATAAAATTTGTAAAATATGCTTTCCAGTCAATTTGAGATAATGGTACGGCTGGAGGAATTTTGGATATCATTGAAAACCCAATGTAATAAAATAGCCCCGCCGGAATTGTTATAATGGTCCATTGAAGAAAGTTTTTTTTCCACATTTCCCAAATATTTTTTGAAGCCGGAAACACCGAGCAAACAATAGCTAGGGGCGAGAGTATAACTAATATCCAAAGGGCAAGCACTCTACATAAAACTAAAAGCGAGTATAAAATGTAAACAAGAATAGCAATAAGATTAAACACTATTACCCCTATTATCTTTGGTAAGCCAGAGTTTACATCTGTTAATATTGTTTTTAGCGTACCCAGATCAACACCAGCCGGCAGCCAGTTAGAGCTATCGCCAATTTTCTCAAAGAAAAAAGTTGTTAATATATTTGCCCCATCTATAACTATTCCGCATATTAATAAAGAAAAATTGACAAGAATAGCGGCTATTATTAGTTTGCTTAAAAGTTGTTTAGCCTCATATTCTTTGAATCTTATAGCAGTGGCTATTCCTATAACCACAAAACCCAAGACAATCATCATGTTTGCAAGGTCTCTAACAATTGGCCAACCAATATTTACCGCATAACTATGCGTATAGCTAGTTGTTCCAAAAAATGCAAACGCTAAAACCCCCTTAAATATGGCGTTTGTAATTAGTGCGCCAAGCATTGAGACCGTTATTATAGGCCAACAATAAATTAGCAAAATGCCACCCACAAGGAGATTGATGATGGGGTCTAAAAGACCCGCCATGGCCATCTGCGGGACGGTTATCATAACAGCTACAATCGAAAATAGAATAACAAGGGATAAGCCCTTTTTCTTTTTGAAGAACGAATAGAAGTTTAACATATGTTTTTTAAGCATTGAAATTCTCTAAACTCTTTGTTAAATTTATCCAGTCAGAAACACTAAGGGTTTCTGCTCGTTGGTTTGGTTTAATACTATTTTTTAACAACCAACTAGAAATTTGTTGTCTTACGATTAAATTATCTAATTTTACACCATCTACAAATTTTAAGGTAGTCAAGTTATTAACAAGCTGTTTTCTTGGTTGTATAAAACCGGCCTTAACAACTTTAAAAAACTCGTTGGCCGATATTTTGGCCCTTCCCTGCCCTGCGCCGAAGGGTACAATTTTTATAATAGCTGAATCTATTTTTGGTGCTGGCCAAAAGCAATTTTTAGAAACATAAGAAACAATTTTTGGTTCAGCATAAAACTGCACAGACACGGCCAACAAGCTCATGCTGGGTGGTTTTGAGCAAATTCTTTGAGCAACTTCTTTTTGAAGCATTAAAACTATCTCGCTTGGCTGGTTTTCATTTTCTAGTAAAGCTCTTATTAGCGGAGCAGTTATATAGTAAGGTATATTTGCCACAACCTTATAATTTTTGGGAAGCTTAAAGTCTTGTTCTAAAATATCACCCCGTAAAACTTCAACATTGTTATAATCTTTGAGAGTTTCTTCCAAAATTTTAATCATTGTTTCGTCTTTTTCAACTGCAACCACTTGCTTTGCTTTTTGTGCTAACCTTTGTGTTAGTGTGCCAAGCCCTGGGCCAACTTCTAAAACAACATCGTCGGGTTTTATGTCGGCCGCCTCAATAATTTTATCTAGTATATGCTGATCTATTAAAAAGTTTTGGCCCAAACCCTTCGACGCCTTGGCTTCATGTTTATATAGAAGGTCTTTTATTGCTGTAGGAGAAGTTAGTTCCATTCAAATATTATATCACTTGTGTTTAGACTATAAAAGCCATAAATTAGGTGCGCAGTTAGCGGTGCATAACTATTTGACCAGGGGGTCAAAAAATGGTATGTTTATACTAAGTTGTTAAAAATATTTAGTATAATTTTAACAGGAATAAAGTCGCTGTGGCTCCGCGTAAGCACCATAGGAAAGAGGGCCAATTTAAAAGGATTATCAAAAAATCCCTTGTTTTACTTCGGGGTTATTTCTCTTGTCATATTCTCGGCAATATATGTTTCTTGCACTAGCGCAGCAGGAGCAAACAAATCAAGCAACAACCGCGTTGTGTTTAATTCATTTTTTAACAAAGCCGGCATTAATGCATCTATCAGCGGAGGCAACTTATTTTCTAGTAAGGCAAGTGCAATTCCTTTAGAAACTCCAGATTTAAAGATAATGCAAGACAATACATTGTGTGGTGTGGCCACCCCCTGTGTTGTTTCTGGAAAGGTTTTAGGAGATGTTTTTGGTGGAAGCAATCAAAACCAAAAAGAAGTTGTTGATTATGCCGTACAGCCAGGAGACATCTTGCAGTCTATAGCAGATTCTTATAAAATATCTATTAACACTTTACTTTGGGCAAACGAGCTAGTTTCGTCTTCAACAATTAAAGTTGGTCAAAATCTAACCATTTTGCCAGTAGATGGAGTTTTGCACGCTGTAAAATCTGGAGACACGGTTTTTGGAATTGCAGAAAGATATAAATCAAAAACAGAAGACATAATTTTTTATAACGATTTAGCCAATCAAGACGATATTTATATAGGAGACATTCTAGTTGTGCCAGGAGGAATAATGCCCAAAAAAGCTAGCCCAGCAATAATTAATCAAATTCCTTTGGGAGACAACTTCTTTATTTACCCAACTCAGGGGTATATTGCTCAAGGGCTTCACTATTATAATGCGGTTGATATAGCCAACAAGTGCGGAACTCCAATTTATGCAGCGGCCGCCGGCATTGTGCAAAGAGCCGTAGGAAATGGCTTATACAACCAAGGCATGGGAAACCACATTACTATTTTACACAGTAATGGCACAACCACTTATTACGGTCACTTAATGACTTTAATGGTAAAACAAGGAGACAAGGTTTATACTGGTCAAAATCTTGGTTTAATGGGTGGCCAACCAGGCATGGCTGGAGCTGGCAAATCAACGGGGTGTCACGTGCACTTCCAGGTTATGGGTGCTAGAAACTGGCTAACGTCATATTTAAAAGGAACAACAATAAGTTATAAATAAGCAAAATAAAAACAGCCCTTCGACTATGTTCTGGGCTGTTTTTATTTGATTGATTCTAGTTTTTCGTTCCACATTTAAGGCAGGTTTTTGCTTCCGGGCACGCAAGCAATCTTTTTTCATCAATCACTTTTCCGCAATTTTCGCAAACTCCATACTCTCCTTTCTCTATTTTTTCTAGTGCCATAACCACATCCCGTAATTTAAATTCTAGGCTGTGTTCTAAAGAAAGCGCGTTGTCATATTCTTGTGCGTCGTCGGCCTTTTCTTCTTTATCGCTATCTTCCCTATTGGGATATTTTGTTTCCCAGTTGTGTTTTAAGTTCGGGTCTTCAGAAGCAAAGCTCTCTAGCTCTTTTTGTATAGACTCTTTTTGTGCTTCTAACTTATTTTTCAAATCAGCCTCTAGCTTTTTATCCATTTTCTATTTTTGTTATTGAATATTACTTTTTTGTTGAATGTCGGAATGGGTTTTGTTTGTTCCCATCTCTACGTCCTCTAAAAACTTTTTCCTTTGTTCATTTTCTTCGGCAAAAGATTTTGCCATTCTCTCTTGTAATGACCCAGAAGCTTGTTGAATTCCTCCCTTTTTTGGCACAGATAAGCCGCTATATTGTTCTCGTTGAATTTTTTCTTTTTGTTCGGCCCTATCTTTAGATACAGCCGTCCTATTGGTTATTTGATCTTGAGCCTGGCCTTTTCTTCTTTCCTCCTCTCTAGACATCACAGCAGAATAAATATCTCTAAGTAGCTTGTCTACACCCAAAACTTTGTCTCCAAGCACATTCTTTTCATCTACCAGTTGTGAAGACTGTTTATCAATTTGACTGATGCTACCATCTATGGACTCTATTTGTTTTTCTACCTCCCACCTTTTCTTCTCCACCTCCTGTATTTTCTTGTCTAGGTCCCACCTTGATTGTTCTAGGCTTTTTCTTTCATCTGGCAAGGTTGTTGATCGCGATTTTTCTGTAATAAATTTTTGCTCATCTTCTAACTTTTTTTCTTGCTCTAAAATTAGATTTAGTTTCGCTTGTTGGTCGCGCTTTTGTAGCAGCAATTTATTTTTTTCTAATTTTAACGCAGGGTCCTTGACGTTGTCAATTTCATCAATTTGTTTTTCAAAACCAAGACGCTGAGACTCCATCAAGAATATTTGTTGGCGTTCTTGTTCTGTTGCGTAATTCTTTAAATCTTTTTCTGCAATTCTTTCTTGGGTTGCATTTCTTTGTAAAACCTCTTGTCTTCCGGCCTTGTCGCTCGGGGCCACCCTAACCGGAACAACCAATTCTGTTTTTTGTTTTTCTTCTAGCTGTTCTTCCAGCGTTCTTATTTTGGCGATTTTGTCTCTTTCTTTTAGGGCGTCAGACTCTCGCAAGACCATTAAGTCCTTTCTCATTGTCTTTATTTCCGCACGCTTTAAAAATTCTTTAGCTTGTATTTCTTCGTCTGCGGTTGCCATAATAATTGATTAATCGCCAATCGATTATTTGTTTTTTGGTTTTGGTTTAAAACCTGCGTCCATGGCAGAAAGGTTTATTCTGCCAAGGTCGTCAACTGACATAACTTTCACTGGAATTACGTCGCCTTCTTTTGTAACTTCAGAAACGCTCTTTATGTGGGTTGGCACAAATTTTGAAATGTGAACCAAGCCATCTGTGCCAGGTAAAATTTCAACAAATGCTCCAAAATCCATAATTTTTACAACTTTGCCTTGGAATATTTCTCCGGTTTGAACTTCTCTAACAATTCCTTTAATCCAGGTCACGGCCTTGTCTACGTCTTCTTGGTTTTGTCCTGTTACAGAAACCAATCCATCATCTTCAATGTCAATTGCCACTCCCCCGCAGGCTTCAATAATTTTATTTATCATTGAACCCTTTGGGCCAACAACCTCGCCAATTTTAGCAGGGTTTATTTTAAATGAAGATATTTTTGGCGCATATGGCGACAAAGATTTTCTTGGCTCGGATATCTGTTCCTTTATTATATCAAGTATTTTTAATCTTGCATCTTTTGCTCTTTCCAAAGCCTCTTTTACAATCTCGGAATTAATGCCATCTATCTTAACATCCATCTGAATTGCAGTGATTCCGTTTCTAGTTCCGGCAACTTTAAAGTCCATGTCTCCAAAGTGATCTTCTGGGCCTTGAATATCTGTTAGCACTTTATATTTTCCAGATTTTTCATCTTTTGCTAACCCAACAGAAATCCCAGCAACGGGTTCTTTGATTGGTACTCCAGCATCCATTAATGCAATTGTAGCTGCACAAACAGAAGCCTGAGAAGTTGATCCATTTGAAGACACAACCTCAGAAACAATCCTGATAGTATATGGGAATTTTTCAACCTCTGGAATTACTGGCAACAATGCTTTTTCAACTAAAGCGCCATGTCCGATTTCTCTTCTTTTTGGCCCCCTCATTGGAGCAGTCTCTCCAGAAGAAAATGGAGGAAAGTTATAATGGTGCAAAAATCTTTTTTTGCCAACAATTTCCATGCCCTCTAGCATCTGCTGGTCGGCTGGCCCACCTAAAGTTAAAATTGAAAGTACTCGTGTTAAGCCTCTGGCGAAGACTCCAGAGCCATGAGTTCTTGGCAAAACTCCAACTTCGCAAGACAAAGGTCTTATGTCTACAGATTTTCTGCCATCGGGTCGGTAGTCTTTCTCAATTATATTTTTGATAATTATTTCTTCAATATCTTTTTCAAAAAAGGCCAAAACCTGTTTTTCTTTCCCCTCCCCCGGATGCTTCTCTGACAAATGTTTTACTAGTTCTTCTTTCAAGGCTTCGGTCGCGCCCAAATTCTTTTCGCCCTTTGGCGCGTTGCTTATTGCTTTTTCTAATTTGTTTCCTAAAAACTCTTTTATTTCTTTTTCTATGTCTGATTCAACTGCTGGTTCAAATGCGTCTTTTTCTTTTCCAATTTTTTTGGTTGCCTCTGCCTGAACATCAATCATTTTTTTCAATTCTTTTTTGGCAACTTCATAGGCGTCTAAAAAGTCTTTTTCTGAAACTTCTTTAGAACCCATTTCAATCATGTTGACTAAAATGTCGCCGTCTCTTTCAATGGCTCCCAGTGTTAAATCCATGTCGCACTCTTTCCTTTGCGCGTAATTAGGATTAAAAACCCATTGTCCGTTGTTGCGGGCAACTCTTATGGCTCCCAATGGTCCATTCCATGGAATGTTGGAAACAGACAAAGCAAACGAAGCTCCAATCATGCCCAAAATATCTGGGTCGTTTTCTCCATCCCACGAAAGGCAGGTCACAACAACCTGAACTTCTTTTTTGAAGTCTTTAGGAAACAATGGTCTTATCGCCCTATCAATCATTCTGGCAGTTAAAACTGCTTCGTCGGTTGGCCTGCTTTCTCTTTTCATAAATCGCGAGCCCAATATTTTTCCTGCAGCATAAAACCTCTCCTCGTATTCAACTGTTAAAGGAAAGTAGTCTATTTCTGGCCTAGAAAACGGAGAAAGCACAGCGGTTACTAAAACTTCTGTTTCTCCACACTGAACTAAACAAGAGCCAGAGGCTTGCTCGGTCCAGTTTGTAGTTTTAATTATAATTGGCTTCTCGCCAACCTTAATCTCGAACGTATCTTTTACTGCCATTTATTTTTGCAGTGAGAGATGACTGTACGAATATGTGAAAAAGTTGGATTCTCCAGCGCTTTCATATAGCCGTACACCTCTTCCCTCTTCTGCGATTATTTTTTTAACAAAAATTTTGAAACATCTTCGTCTAAATCTATAAATTCGTCGGCGACCTCTTTTAATTTTCCAGATGTTGATCTGCCAAAAGCCATTACCTCAACCCGCTTACCCATGTTTTTTAAATATTCTACCAAAGCAATAAAGTCGCCATCTCCAGAAGCCAAAACAATTACGTCTATCCCAGGGGCAGTTCTAATAGCATCAATTACAATTCCAACGTCCCAGTCTGCTTTTTTTGCTCCGCCATAAAATTCTTGTAGGTCTTTTACTCTGGTTTCAATTCCAATTTTGCTTAGGGCATCAAAAAATGGCGTTTCCTCGCCAGTTTTTGTGCGTACAACATAACCAAAAGCTCTTATAAACTTTCTACCGGCCACTGCCTGCTTTAAAACTTCGCTGAAATTTACTTTTGAGTGGTAGAGGTTTTTTGCCGAATAGTATAGGTTCTGTACATCTATTAACACCTCTACTCTTTGCTCTTTTGGTTTTGGCTGCATTATTTTTTAAGTCCGATTTTTTTGATAATAACAGAATATCTTTTTTCAGATACTTTTTTTAAATAAGCCAGCAATTTTTTTCTTCTTATGACCATTGTTATTAACCCCCTCTTTGAGTGAACGTCCTGTGGGTGTTTTTTTAAATGTAAAACCAGCTTATCTATTGATTTAGATAATAACGCAATTTGTACATCGGTTGAACCGGTGTCTTTCTCGTTTTCACTTACGTCTTTTACTATTTTTATTTTTTCTTTTGTGGTCAGTGCCATGTTTGTTTAATTTAAAAGCGCTTCCGGCGCTTTTGTTAATTTATACATACAATATACTCTATTTTTGTGCTTTTGGCAAGCTTTCCATGAGTTTATTAAGAGTGCCCTCAACAGGATTCGAACCTGTGACCAATTGCTTAAGAGGCAACTGCTCTACCAGCTGAGCTATGAGGGCGTGATTAAAATTGGTGTAATAATAAAATTGGGCTATAAAATATATTGTTAAAACAACACGAGATTTGCTTGTGTAAACATTACTATAATATTGACCAATTTCCAGTGTATCCGATTATTTTTAAAATGGAATCAATTATTACCCATGAGGCGAAAACCAAGACTAACCCTATTATCGCCGCAAATAGAATTGTTTTTCCTTTGCCCATTAAGCTTGGATTTCCGCCTGAAAGCATCATAAGAGCCCCTCCAATTATTAATGCTATAATCGCCAACGGTGTTGCTATGTCTTTTACAATAAAGTCATATATGTTGATGAGCATGTCAAAAAAGCTATTTATTCCGCAAGGACAACTGGGGTCGTCGAGGCAGGGGCTGCCATGTGTGGGGTTGCAACATTCCTTTGGCTCGCCAATACTACAGGTTTGCGGCACTATTGTTTGGGCATTCGCCAAGAAAGGAATAGCTATTATCACTAACAAGTAGGACAACGCTACCAATAAAAAAAGTTTTTTCATAGGATGTTGTTAAAAATTAAAATTATGTTTCGTGTGCCCTCGGCAGGACTCGGACCTGCAGACTTTTGGTTCGAAGCCAAATATGATATCCAGTTTCACCACGAGGGCAAAATTTCGGTGGATGGTGTCACCACGGGGGCGATATAATTAACCGAATTTAGATTATTTTACCTCAAAAATTGAAAAAACACAAGTTTTAGGATAAGATGTTTAAATACGATGACAATCCCAAAAGAAGCAAAATCTATTGTCAAAAGCCTACAAAAAGCAGGCTTTGAGGCCTATATTGTGGGCGGATGCGTGCGCGATTTTTTGTTGGGCAAAGAACCAAAAGACTGGGATGTTACAACTAACGCCAAGCCAGAAGAAATTCAAAAAGTTTTCCCAAACAGTTTTTATGAAAACAATTTTTTAACAGTTACTGCTAGAACTGGCAGCAAAAATGAAAAGTTGGCCGAAATTGAAATAACTACTTATAGGTCTGAGGCCAAATATTCTGATAAAAGGCATCCAGACCAGGTAAGCTATGCAAAAAAACTAGAAGACGATTTAAGTCGTAGAGATTTTACCGTGAATGCCATGGCAATGGATTTAGAAAGCGCCACAAAGAAAAAGGTGGTCGATTTATATGACGGGCAAAGCGATTTAAAAAATAAAACTATAAAAACTGTTGGCGACCCAGAAGAAAGGTTTAACGAAGATGCTTTAAGAATGTTAAGGGCTGTGAGGTTTGCGACAACCTTAGGTTTTAACATAGAAGAAAAAACCGCCACCGCCATTAAAAAAAATAGTATTTGGTTAGAGGCCGTTTCAAAAGAAAGAATAAGAGATGAATTTGTAAAAATAATAATGTCAGAAAGAGCCGCCGATGGCATTGAGCTTTTAAGAAAATTAGATTTATTAAAATACATTTTGCCAGAGCTTTTAGAAAATTATGGAGTTTTGCAAAATAAGCATCATATATATGACTGCTATCAGCATGCCATTAAGTCTTTAGAGTTTGCCGCCAAAAAAGACCTTAATATATATGTAAGACTATCTGCCCTACTTCACGACATTGCAAAGCCTCGCGTAAAAGCTGGCGAGGGTGATGCTGCAACTTTTTATAATCATGAAATTGTTGGCGCCAAAATTACTTTTCAAATTTTAAATCGTTTAAAGTTTTCTAAAAAAGAAGTTGAAAAAATTACAAAGCTAGTTAGATATCATTTGTTTTACTACAACGTTGATGAAGTAAAAGAGGCCTCTGTTAGAAGGTTGGTAAAAAACATGGGCCCAGAAAACATGGAAGAGCTTTTGCAGGTGAGGCAGGCCGATAGAATTGGGTCGGGAGTGCCAAAAGCCGAGCCATATAAGTTGCGCCACTTAAAGTATTTAATTGAAAAGGTTTCAAAAGACCCTATTTCTGCTAAGATGTTAAAAATAAATGGAAACGATTTGATGGAGGTTTTAAAAATAAAACCAGGCCCGAAGATTGGCCAAATTTTAAATATACTTTTAGGCTATGTTTTAGATGACCCTAAAAGAAACACCAAAGACTACTTGCAAACTGAGGCCTTAAAACTAGATAAGTTGTCAGACGCCGAATTACAAAAATTATCAGATAAATCAAAAGAAGAAAAGTCAGATATTGAAACAAAAGAGGACAAAATGACCAAGCAAAAATATTGGGTGAGCTAGCTCGGCAATAATCTTTTTAACGCTCGCCAATCAAATTTTTTTTCGGCTCAACCCGTCTGTGGATGGTGCCCATTCGCCTCAAAAGAAATTTATTGGCTCGCTAAAGTTTAATTGCCTCGCTTAAATATATCGGGGAATAGTATAGTGGTAGTACGCGGGCTTCGGGAGCTCGTAGCCCGAGTTCGAATCTCGGTTCCCCGACACTTCGGATTGCTCAGTGCAAGCAAAGTTAATTTGGGCCTGTAGTAAAGTGGCATTACGCGGCATTCGCATTGCTGAAGCGCGAGTTCGATTCTCGCCAGGTCCACCAAATTTGATTTGCCGAAGAAGTTGCCTCGGGGCTTCGCCCCTCGGCATTGGTTTCCGCCAAGAAATTCCAGGGGGTTTTAAATTCCGCCAAAAGAATTCCCGCCGAAAGTCGGCGGTTCGAGCCGATGGAAACAAGAAAATCTCTCATCCGTGAGGGATTTTCTTGTTTAGAGAGATTTTCAGCTTGGTTGGCTTCAATAATCCAGTTTCGCATGAGTTCGAGCCAATGATTACCTTTTCGCTCAAAATCCGATAACTTCTCCTCAATTGTTTTCTTTTCCGCCATTAAAACATTCTTTTTCTCTTGATACTCGCTAAGTTCCAACGCCTCGCCAAGATATGCGTCTGTCAGTCGTTCGAGGCGTGTTTTAATGGCGGAAATACTATCGCGGAGATTTTGAGCGAAAAGGTCTGATGAGTGGCGGGATTCTTTATTCTCATTTTCCAGTTTTGTTAAAAACTTTTCCCGCCACTCATCGGGCAAAGAAACTTTTTGACAAAGGTTTTTCACTTGTTCAGTTAAAACTTCTTCCCGCAAAAAGCGATTTTCAGTACAAGTAATAGTTTTGCTCTTGTGGGTACAACGATAGTAAATAAATTTTAAACCACTTTTCTTGATATGTCGCTCGGCGGTTATGGCATATCCACATACCCCACAAGTAGCAAAACCTAAAAACTGAAAATTCTTTAGTCCTCGCTTTTTGCGGGGTTTACCATTCTGAACAAGTGCATTTTGAATTTGATCAAAAAGTTTCTTTGCAATCATTGGCTTATGCGAACCAACATGCACCTCGCCACGATATTGAAAGTGTCCATAGTAAAAGGGATTTTTCAAAATATGTTCAATACTGGCGAGGTGCAAAGGTTTACCTGTTTTGCCGACCAAGCCAAGAGAAAACATTTTGCGTTGAATAGCCGTGAGCGTGTATTCGCCGGTAGCAAAAGCCCCTAGAGCTTCTTTTACTTTGCCAAAAGTTTTCCTGTCCGGCTCAATCGTCCGCAAACGAGGTTCGTTAAAATATCCCAAAGGGGCTTTTGCCGATAGTTCACCACGGCGTATCTTTTGCCGAATACCGCGCAAAATGTTTTCTCTTAAATTGTCGGTGTAATACTTTGCTTGTCCGAAGGCGACAGACAACATAAATTTTCCTTGGGGTGTCGCCTCGAACCAGAAAGTAGGGAATTTTAGCGCAATAATTTTTTGTGTATCCACTAAGTAAATTACTCTGCCACCGTCTATGCTATTTCTCGCTAAACGGTCTGGATTCCACGCTAAAATTCCCTGTGCGGTGCCTTTTTCAATTTCGCCAAGCATTTCGTTGAAAATTTCTCTGCCTGGCTCTTTGGCGGTTTTACTCTCGTAAAATTCCTTTTCAACGAAAAGATTATTTTGCTTGGCGAATTCCCGAAGCTCCGTAAGTTGCGCCTCAATACTCAAAACTTGACGCTCCTCGTCCTCTGATGATTTACGGCAATAGATAAAGTATTTGATCATAGCTTCGGGAATTAAATTGATAAAGGCATTGCACTTACACCGACAATTTCTAAAAATCTCTCCACATCGGCTCTTGCGCCTTTGGCGCAATCCAAACTTCGTTTGTGAACCGCCGACTTTCGGCGGGAATTCTTTTGGCGGAATTCAAAACCCCCTGGAATTTCTTGGCGGAAACCAATGCCGAGGGGCGAAGCCCCGAGGCAACTTCTTCGGCAAATCAAATTTGGTGGTGTTTGTTTGAAAAAGTCAGAACCCATTTTGCGGAGAACCCCCACTAAGGAAGCCAGCCCGCCGCCGCTTGCTACCACTCGCAACCCAGCAAAAAAGTTTTTTTCGCTTTTTCTAATTTGCGCGCGCCGGATTTTTTCTTCTAAAAGGAAAAGAAAACTTTTTTGCTGGGTTCTGCTCTCAACGAGCAGGGCGACGGGACTGGCCTCTATTTTTTGCAAGAACACGGCGGAATTCCCCCCACACCCCCCTTCCGCCGTGTTCTTGCGGGGACGGACGGGATTTTTGGCGACGGCAAATTGAGAAAAAATAAAATTCATGTTAGTATAGTTGTGAGGGTTAGTTTCAACGCTCATACTTATACTATCATACTATGGAAAGCAAACAAAATAAAGAAATTGGGGATAAGATAAAAGTCTTTCGAGCAAAGCAGGGGCTGACACAGGACGCTCTTGCGAGAAAGTGTGATATTCCCTACACAACGCTGACCAAGATTGAATCAAATGTGATAACGAAGCCGTCAATCCAAACCGTTGTCAAAATTGCGGCAGGGTTGGATATTTCGATAGACCAACTTTTAAAATGATATGAAAACAAAATTTCCAGAAAACTTTTTGAATAAGATCGTCTGCGGTAGTGCCGTTGATGTGATGAAGCAAATACCCGACGGTTCGGTTCATCTGGTGATTACTTCGCCTCCATATAATCTCAAAAATTCTACTGGCAATGGAATGAAAGACGGTCGTGGCGGAAAATGGGCAAACGCCGCCCTGCAAAATGGCTACTCTCACCACAACGACTGTATGCCACACGACGAGTATGTGAAATGGCAACGAGATTGTTTAACAGAGATGATGAGGATTATCCCGGAGGACGGAGCAATTTTTTATAATCATAAATGGAGAGTGCAGGGCGGCTTATTGCAAGATCGTCAGGACATCGTGAGTGGCTTTCCGGTGCGACAGATTATCATTTGGAGACGAAAAGGCGGCCTAAATTTTAATGCTGGATATTTCTTACCAACCTACGAAGTAATTTATCTTATCGCCAAGCCAGAATTCAAACTTGCGACAAAAGCGAACGCTCACGGCGATGTTTGGGAATTTACGCAAGAAATGAACAACGAACATCCGGCCGCCTTTCCGATAACTTTGATTGACCGGATTGTTTCCGCCACGGACGCAAAGATTATTTTGGACCCATTTATGGGTTCCGGCACGACAGCTCTTTCTGCGATAAACTTCAAGCGAGATTATATCGGGATTGATATTTCGCCGGAGTATTGCGAAATGGCCCGAAAAAGAATAAAACGACATCAATCCCAAGTTAAACTTTGGTAATACTATGAAAAATAATAAACCTAAAACATATACTAAACCGGAACTAATAGCCAAACTGAAAGAAATTTCAGCAATGGGCTTTATTCCAAACGCACGGAAAGGAAATGCCGGAGGCATTGGCAACACGCTCGAAGATTTACTCGGTATCAAAGAAAACAATTTGCCAATACCAAACGCTGCGGAATGGGAATTAAAAGCGCAACGCCTCAACTCAACCTCGCTGACAACACTTTTCCATATTGAACCCTCGCCTCGTGCTATCCGCTTTGTCCCGCAAGTGCTTTTACCTAAATACGGCTGGGCACACCAAGAGGACGGCAAGAAATATCCCAAAGGAGAAATGAGCTACCGGCAAACAATCCACGGGAATTCACGAAGTGATCGCGGTTTCAAAGTAGTGATTGACCGCAAGGAGCGCAAGATTTTGATTTCCTTTGATGCGAAAAGTGTTGATACCCGACATGAGAAATGGCTTGAATCAGTTAAAAAGCGTGTCGGCTTAGGTGAACTCAATCCGCAACCATATTGGGGTTTTGACGATTTGGAACATAAGGCCGGAACAAAACTACTCAACGCTTTTTATGTTCAAGCTGAAGTAAAAATAGTACGTAAAAAAGAACATTATCATTATACGAAAGTAATGATGTTGCAGAAATTTAGTTTTGAAGGATTTTTGAAAGCACTGGAAGAAGGAAAAATCCTTGTGGACTTTGACGCTCGCACCGGGCATAATCACGGCACAAAGTTCCGCATGAGGCAGGATTGTTTGCCGATGTTGTATGAAAAGACAACCGTAATTATTTGAGCATGAGTAATGAGAGGCTAAAAATTGAAGAAGTGGCAGTACAAATTCGGAACTTTTTTAACGACTCTACTATCAAAAAGACGAATGTCTTTTTGAAGAAGAAAGATGGTGATTGGAATCAATTTTGCGCGGCCTTAGATACTATTGAGGACACTTGTTTAGCTATTCAAAATTTTCAAAAAGACCCAAATGATTTGTTCATAAAAAATCCATATCTCGCGACTTACGGAATTTTGCAAGCCCTTTTTATCCAACAGGATGCAGTTAATTATTTAAAAATATCTTTGTTTGGCAGTAGTAAGAAAATTGATTGGAGTAATACAAAATATGCTGAATTGACAAAAATCAGACAAGTAAGAAATGAAACTATCGGGCATCCGGTTAAGACAGAGCGAAAGGGTAGAAAATCTACCTATGCCAATGACGAGATTACTTCTTGTACGATTGATCGTTCGTCTTTAACTAAAGACGGTTTCCGCTATATGTTATGGATGCACTCAAAAACGGAAAGTAAGACAATAAAGTTTTCAGAGATTATTGAGTTGCAGGATAAATATCTCGGTGCTGAACTTGAAACTGTCATGAAAGAATTGCAAAAAGAAGAAAAACAACACAAAGCAAAATTTAAGGGTGAGAAGCTCGGCGAGCTTTTAAGTAAGCCGTCCCTATATCAAGTAAATCTCATTTACGGTTTTCAATGGGACGACCATTTGGCATGGCCGAGCTTCGATCATTATCACGAAATATACAAAAAGATAAGAAAGGGACTAGAAGACCGTTTTGGTAAATTTGGCGAAACTATAAGAATACCAGGGACTCACGAGGTGATTAAAAAATTGGACTTTGTATTTTCCAAAATCGAGACATTCAAAAATACTCAAAAATTTGAAAATTACGAGTTAGAGGTATATATTGATGCTCTGGATGTAGGACTTAACGAATTAAAAACGCATCTTGCAGAAACCGATAAGGAATTTGAAATCTAAGCCGTCGCCAAAAATCCCGTCCGTCCCCGCAAGAACACGGCGGAAGGGGGGTGTGGGGGGAATTCCGCCGTGTTCTTGCAAAAAATAGAGGCCAGTCCCGTCGCCCTGCTCGTTGAGAGCAGAACCCAGCAAAAAAGTTTTCTTTTCCTTTTAGAAGAAAAAATCCGGCGCGCGCAAATTAGAAAAAGCGAAAAAAACTTTTTTGCTGGGTTGCGAGTGGTAGCAAGCGGCGGCGGGCTGGCTTCCTTAGTGGGGGTTCTCCGCAAAATGGGTTCTGACTTTTTCAAACAAACACCACCACTTCGCTCCTTACTTTGTAGGAGCTACGCGGTGCAAGCACAGAGCAGATATATTTTATAAATAATAAATATTTTGTAAGAAGTGGTGCCCCGCGGAGCTTTAGCAGAGTGGGGCCTTAAAATGTTTTACGTTTATATTTTGCAAAGCGAGAAAGATAAGAGTAAATATTTTGGTGTTACGGAAGACTTAAAAAGACGGATCGGAGAGCATAACTCTGGAGGTGCAAAATATTCGAGTTTAAAGCTGCCCTACAAGTTAGTTTGGTATTGTGCGTTTTTAGACAAAACAAAAGCATACAATTTCGAAAAGTATTTGAAGTCTAGCTCCGGGCACGCATTTGCGAACAAAAGGTTTTTATAAAACTTATGTCATCAGAAAAAATACAAAAAGCCATTATATATCCTGAAGTAAAACTTAAAGATGTTTTTAAAGCTTTTTGGCAAGGAATAAAACCAAAAAAGTGGCTTTTGTTTATATTAATAGCTGGCAACGTAATAACTAGCATTATCACAATAATTATCCCGCTTTATTATAAGCAGTTTTTTGATATAGTTGCTTCTTCTGAAGACAAAACAATTGTTGTTCAAAGGCTTTTGGCAATAATTATTTACGTGCTTATATTTAATATAATAATTTGGATCCTTTATCGCGTAGCAACTTTGGCAAACAATGGGTTTGAGCCCGCAGTAATGGCAAACCTAAAACAGCAATCATATGACCATATGATGGGTCATTCATATTCTTTTTTCGTTAATAATTTTGCAGGATCACTGGTGCAAAAGGTTAACAGGTTTGCCAGAGCATTCGAAAGGCTCACAGATAACCTAGTGTGGAACTTGTTGCCACTGGCGGTAAGAATCATTTCTATTCTCGTTGTCGTTTATTTTATAAATAAATGGATAGATCTTATTTTATTTGTTTGGATGTTTGTGTTTATTACATTTAACATTGTGTTCTCAAGATGGAAATTAAAATACGACATTAAGGCAGCAGCAATGGATTCTATTGCTACAGGATATTTGGCTGACACAATTTCAAACCAAAACAATGTGCAACTATTTAACGGTTTTAATTTTGAATCTAAAGGTTACAAAAAAGTAACAAATGACCAAGCTGCAACAACAAAGTTAGCTTGGAATTTAGACGCAATTGTTGAGGCTGGGCAAGCATTTTTAGGTTTTGCCATAGAATTTGTTTTGTTCTATTACGCGATTAAATATTGGCAACAGGGGCTTATAACAATTGGTATTTTCGTTTTGTTGCAGGCTTATGTTTTAAACATAATTAACCAGCTGTGGGGTTTTACTAGAATTGTAAGAGACGTGTATCAGGCTTATGCTGACGCAAAAGAAATGGTTGAGATAAGGCTTTTGTCCCACGATATAAAAGATTTACCATTAGCAAAAGAGCTTTTGGTTAATAAAGGAGAAATTGAACTTAAAGATTTGTGTTTTAGTTTCAACCAAACCAGGGATGCTTTAAAAGACATTAATTTAGTAATTAAGCCAGGTGAGAAGGTTGCGTTAATCGGGCCGTCTGGCGCCGGTAAAACAACTTTTGTCAGATTGTTACTTCGGCTATACTCCCCCACCAAAGGTAAAATTTTAATTGATGGACAAGACATTGCAGAAGCAACACAAGAGAGTTTAAGAAAAAATATTTCGATGGTTCCGCAAGATCCAATTTTATTTCATAGAACTTTAGCGGAAAATATTGCCTACGGGAAAAGGGATGCTACAAAAGAAGAAATTGAAAAGGCGGCTACGCTAGCGCACTGTGATGATTTTATAAAAGAGTTGCCGATGGGTTTTGAAACTTATGTTGGCGAGCGTGGAATAAAATTGTCTGGCGGAGAAAGACAAAGGGTTGCAATAGCAAGGGCAATTTTAAAAAATGCGCCAATATTAGTTTTAGATGAAGCAACCTCGTCTTTAGATTCTAGATCAGAGATGTTAATTCAAGATGCCTTGAGCAACTTAATGCATGGCAAAACAACAATTGTAATTGCCCATAGGCTATCTACAATTCAGAAAATGGATAGAATTATTGTTGTTGATGGTGGCAAAATTATTGAACAAGGAAGCCACCAAGAATTATTAGAAAACAAAAATAGTCTGTACAAAAAGCTTTGGGAGTTGCAGGCAGGCGGATTTTTAAAGTCTGAAACTTCTGAAGAGTCAGAAGATGATGATATAATAGAAGATGATGAGGACAACGGGCATATTGAGGCTAAGATGGTTAGTCTTTAACTTGGCTCGGCGTTGCCCCCAAAAGTACCAGCCGTTAAAATTTCCAGCGAAATTTTACGGCTTACGCTCTCGGCAAATTATTTCGCTTCGCGAAAACCACGCTAATTTGCCTGCGAGAGTTACTTTTGAAAGCAACACCTCGCTAGAAAAGTAATGACTAAAATTGCCTCCGAGGTGCAATTCAGTAAGCAACGCCTCGCTTATTATAATTGTTTAGTATCTAAAATATGGAGGAAAAACAAAAACCAAAAGTTGGAGTCGGGGCAATGATTTTAAAAGGCAGTATGACCCTGCTTGGTAAACGAAAAGGCTCGCATGGAGAGGGAGAATATGCTTTTCCGGGTGGGCATTTAGAATATATGGAATCTTTTGAAGATTGTGCGAGAAGAGAGATAAAAGAAGAGTGTGGTGTTGAAGTTAAAAATGTTAGATTCCAGTTTTTAGCTAACATCGTAAAATATGCACCCAAGCATTATGTCCACATCGGCTTAGTGGCCGACTGGAATAATGGTGAGCCGAAAGTTTTAGAGCCAGGCAAATGTGAAAGCTGGGGTTGGTATGACCTAAACAATCTGCCCTCGCCGATGTTCGAGCCGTGCGCTTTGGCGATAGAAGCCTTTAAGACAAATAAAAATTATCTTGATATTATTAAATAATAAAAACATGCAGGAACAGAAAAACGTAATTTCATTAGATACAAGGTTAATAGCAACAAAAGTTTTTCAACTTAGCATATTCGTTGCACTGGCGGTTGCTGCTCCATATTTTGGGCATCAATTAATAACAGGCTCTATTGTTAACGCGCTACTTTTTGCTTCTGTGGCGGTTATGGGTTTAGAATCGGCCTTCTTGCTATGCCTTGTTCCAAGTTTGATCTCTATATATATGGGCCTTCTCCCCATCACCCTGGCTCCCATGGTTCCATTTATAATGACGGGTAACGCGTTGTTGGTTTTAACATTTTCGAAACTCGGAAAGAAAAATTTTTGGTTGGGAGCAGGCTCTGCAGCGGTTGTTAAATTTATATTTATTTGGTCTGTTGGCATGCTTTTAGCCAACTCTGTTTTGCACGGAATTTCTAACGCAGTATTTATGATGATTAGCTGGCCACAATTAGCCACTGCTATTATTGGGGCCGTTATAGCCTTCACTTTTTTGAAGGCGACAAAGCGTCTAGGCGCAACCGCTTAAGCGGTTTATATTGGTTTATTCTTAGTCTAAAAAAATGTAAAAAAAGAGCGTCTACCGATGAGTTGGTAGACGCTTTGCGTCTGTGCTCGTTACGAGCACCGTTGCTCTTTGCGAGCACTTGAGGGGGCCGGCGCCGCGCGGATCACTTCCGCTGTTGGTCGGGCACCGGTGCCGGGGCGGAGGTCGCAATGACGATCTGCTTGTCGCCGGTGGGCGGCGGCGCGCTGCTGGCATTGGGCTTCGTCGCGGTGGGGACTTCCTTGATGGCGATCTTGCCGTCCTTGTCGGTGGCCGTCATGCTCTTGCTGCCGTCGGTTTTCGTTGTCAAAGTGAATGAATAGACGTCCTTGTCGAGCTTCACGCTCGAAACGACCGCGCCGGGGTACTTGTCCGTGACTGCCTTGGCGATCTTGTCCGGAAGGACGATGCCGGCCTGACCGGTGTTCGCGCCGGGCGCCGTCGTGATTGCCGCCGGGGACTTCGCCGCATCGGGCTTGTCCGCCGCCGCTGTCGCCGCTGTCGCCATAATGCCGATTGCCAACACGCACATCACCACGATCAACAATTTCCGCATGCGCGTACTCCTTTGCGAAAGAACTGTTTGCTTGAACATCGGGGCCGTTCAAGCGATAGCCCACCTCAACATAGAGGCATCTTTACGTAACCATATGATAGCAGATATGGTTTTTTATGTCAATAGTCGGGCAGACAAGGCAGGTTTTTGGTTGTGGTCACAATTTTAGGGTGCTATAATAAAAAATACTTTAAAAAATTAAAATTTAAATTATGGAAAACAATACAACAAATGTTATGCCAAAAAGAAACCTACCAAGAGATGTATTCTTGCATCTTTTAGTGGTGGTAACTCTTTATTGGTCAGCAGTCAGCTTTGTCACATTAATGTGGCAATATGTAAATTATTTTTTTCAAGACGTTTTGAACAATTCATATTACATTGGCTTCTCTGGCCCAATAAGATTTGCAGTTGCGTCGTTAATTATAGTATTTCCAGTTTTTATAATTATCTCTTGGTATTTAAACAAGATATATAGAAGGGAGTCAGTGGTGAGAGAGTCCAAAATAAGAAAGTGGTTAATATACTTCACTCTTTTTGTGGCGTCTATCGTTATCATTGGAGATTTGGTTAGCGTCATTAACACTTTTTTGGGAGGCGAAATTACAACAAGGTTTATTTTAAAAGCTTTATCCATTTTGGTGGTGGCTGCAGTTATCTTTGGGTATTATTTAGACGACGTTAGAAAAGAGGCACCAACAAAATCTGCAAAATATTTTGCATGGGGCACAGTGGCTATAGTTTTAGTCTCTGTAATCGGCTCGTTCTTTATCATTGGTTCACCCGCCACAGCTAGGTTAATACAGTTTGACGAACAAAGAGTTTCGTCGCTTCAAGACATTCAGTCGCAAATAGTAAATTATTGGCAAAGAAAGGAGGCAATGCCGCAAAGTTTAGCTGACTTGAATGATGCCATTTCAGGGTACAAAGCTCCCGCCGATCCGCAAACTGGTGTTAGCTATGAATACACAATAAAAGACATAAAGACCTTGTCTTTTGAATTGTGCGCAACGTTTAACAAGCCAACTCCAACAGGTGGCCAAGCTGCAACAAATGTTTATAAGCCATATGGCATAAACCAAAACTGGGACCACGCATCTGGCAGGGTTTGTTTTACCAGAACCATTGATAAACAGCTCTATCCCCCACTTAACAAAATAAAATAAGATATTAAAATAATGAATCAAGAATTAAGGCCAAGCGAAGACAGCAGCGAAGATATTTCTGAATCCCAAGAGGCTACAGAAAAAATTTCTAAGGTTGTCACCCCTGAAGCCATTCAAAATGGAGATGAAATTTTATTAATGTATTTAAATGAGCATGGTGGAGATGTAGAAGAAACCGTCATACCAGTTTTTGATGGTGGAGATTATATAATAGTAAAGGGGCGCGATGGTCAAAGTTTTCGCGTAGAAGTTGCCAATATAATAGAAATTAATTCTGAGTCAACACTAGTTCAAGAAATGTTGGGGCAACTTTCAGCGCTTAATAAAATGCTAGACGAATTAAAAGCAAAACTTGAAAGCATGGACCCAACTAAAGCAGAAGAGCTAAGAGTAGAAATTGAAATGCTAGGCAAAGAGATAGCAACGCGCGAGGAAATGAGAGAAAGATCATAATTAAAAGAATAAAAATATTGCTACTTAAGTAAACTTATGGCGGAAGCTGTTGAGGCAACAGACGCAAAATATCCTAAGGCATTAAAAGAGGCGTTAAAAAATCTAACTGTAAGTTTGGGGTCGAAAAAATTATACTACAAAGGCAACTGGCCTGCCTCGCCACAAGGCGGGGATGACGATATTTTTCAGAACTGTTTGGCTGTTGTGGGCTCGCGCCATTTAACCTATTATGGTCGAAAAGCAACAGAACAATTAGTAACAGAAATTGCTACTGCTGGAGTCACAATTGTTTCTGGGTTTATGTATGGGGGCGATGAAGCTGCACATTCCGCCGCTGTAAAATGTGGCCTGCCCGGCCAGGGCGGGAAAACAATTGCTGTAATGCCTTGTGGAATTGATTTAATACATCCTGCCACCCAAAAAAAACTCTATCAAGAAATTTTAGACACAGGGGGCTTAATCATTTCTGAATATGAGGGTTTAACTCAGCCTCAAACTTTCACTTATATTCAGCGCGATAGAATTGTAGCCGGGCTTTCAAAAGCAGTTTTAGTTACAGAGGCTGCTTTAGAGTCTGGCTCTTTAATTACAGCAAGTTATGCTAAAAAATTTGGCAAAAAAATATTTGCTTTGCCAGGGCCCATTAACAGCGAAGTTTCTAAAGGAACAAATAAATTGATAAAAGAAGGGGCCACGCTTGTAACTGAGGCCAAAGACATTTTAGACTTTTTTAAAATTTTGCCGTCTGCAAAAAATAAAAAAGTTGAGAAAAGTTTTGTTACGGGCAACACGTTGGAGGACAAAATTATCGAACAATTGCGTCGCGAACCACTCAAGGTAGACGAATTAGCAAGGTTGTTTTCGGTTCCGGTGGCCAAGCTTGGCACTTCCCTATCGCTAATGCAGCTTAAGGGGTTTATAAATAACGACAACGGAAAATATTATATAAATTAATCGCTCGGCAGTGAGTTTTTTTGCTAACGCTTTGTCCTGCGGGAAAAAGCTTCGACAGGCGCTTCGCGTCCTGTAATACGCCAAAAACTCACTGCCTCGCTTCATTTAGTATGTTAATTAAAGTTCCTTCGGTGGTAAATTTGGGGTTAGAAACTATAAAGGTTGATATAGAAATAAATTTAGCCAGCAAGGGCTTGCCAGGGTTTGAAATTGTGGGCCTAGCAGGAAAGGCAGTTGATGAAAGCAAAGAAAGAGTGCGCACGGCAATTTTGAGCAGCAATGTAGATTTTCCGCAAAAGAAAATTACTGTAAACATGGCGCCAGCCGATGTGCCAAAAGAGGGCTCAATGTACGACCTGCCAATTGCCCTAGGAATTTTAAGCAGCGTGCTAGAGTTTTCTATTCCGCAAAAGTCTTTATTTTTAGGAGAGCTTTCTTTCGATGGCAGTTTGCGCCATACCAAGGGCGCCTTTTTAATGGCTCTTTTTGCAAAAGAATCTGGGTTCACAAATTTATATGTGCCGAAAGATTCTGCCAACGAGGCAGCAGCCATAAAAGGATTAAAGGTTTTTCCTGTTGAAAATTTAGAGCAAATTTGCAACCACCTATTAGGCAAAATAGACATCACCCCAATTGTTTATAAACAAGGCAAAGACGAAAAGCAAGCTACCGTTGAGTTTGATATGAAAGAAGTTTTAGGCCAAGAACAAGCCAAAAGAGCAATGGAAATTGCAGCGGCGGGCGGACACAATATTATAATGGTTGGCTCTCCTGGAAGCGGAAAAACAATGTTGGCCAGAGCTCTGCCAGGAATTTTGCCTCCGTTAAACGAAGCAGAATCTTTAGAAGTAACAAAAATTTATTCAGCTTCGGGCGGAATTCCGCCGGGCGGAAGTTTAATTACAGCAAGGCAATTTCGCTCGCCCCACCACACAGCTTCGCTTGCAGGCTTAGTTGGCGGAGGGTCGAAACCTCAGCCAGGTGAAATAAGTTTAGCTCACAGAGGCGTTTTGTTTCTAGATGAATTTAACGAGTTTCCGCGCACAATTATGGAGGCCTTGCGCCAGCCCCTCGAAGATGGCCACCTTACTATTTCAAGGTCAAAACAACGCATCACCTACCCCGCCGATTTTATGTTGGTGGCTTCAGCCAACCCCTGCCCTTGCGGATATGCGTTGCACCCAAAAAGAAGTTGCAACTGCAGCCAAAACCAAATTCAAAAATATCAAAAACGAGTCTCGGGCCCAATTTTAGACAGAATCGATTTACACATTTCTATTATGCCAGTTGATGCATCAGACTTTAAAGACAATCAGGCGGGTGCTGAGTTTTTAGAATCATCAGAAAAAATTAGGCAACGAGTTATGCAAGCTCGCCAAAAACAAGAGGTAAGGTTTGCAGGCGAAACAATTTGCGCCAACAGCCAAATGAAAAATAGCCACATTAAAAAATACTGCAAACTGGCAAAAGACGTTGAGGAAATTTTGAGACAGGCAAGTTTAAAGTTTAACCTGTCGGCCCGAAGCTATATGAAAATGATAAAAGTTGCCCGCACTATTGCCGACTTAGAGGGGGTTGAAGAAATAGGTGTCCCCCACATGGCCGAAGCCTTGCAATATAGCCCACGCAACTACGAATCCGCTTAGTCGATACCGCCTAAGCGCTCGAAATGCGGGAAAATAAGTTTTAGTCGGCACCGCTTAAGCGCTCGGCAACAAACTTTTTTCCGTCTGCTGATAACCCCCTTTGTCTTGCGAGACAAGTGGACCAGGGACTGCAAAAAGTTCGTTGCCTCGCTTAAAACAAAAAGAGGGGGCTATCCCCTCTTTTTGTTTGTTTAAGTGTTTAAGCGTCTGCGGGTTGTTTTTCTGCGGTTTCTGTAAAATTTCCGTCGTCGTACTTGATCTCCTCTCCTGCCGGTTCAAAGCCAGGTTTCTTGGGCACGTGAAGTTGCTTTTGAAGGTAGTTAATTTGAGACATTAGCAACTGTTTTGTGTTCCTTGCGTCGCCTATCACCTTTTCTATTATGCCCTGCATAAATTTCTCTCTTTCTATAAGCTCGTTATCTTTGGCTTTATAGTCTGAAAGCAGCGATTCGTACTTTTTGATCCAGTCTTTTTTCTCGGCCCGGTCTTCTTTTAGTATCTCTAAAAACTCGCGGTCAACAGCTATTTGGCCTGGCGCATAGGCGGTACCGCTTAAGCGGTTTGGCTCAATTTCGCCCGACCGCTTAAGCGGTTCGGGGGTACCGCTTAAGCGGTTTTGGTCATTTTCTTCAGACCGCTTAAGCGGTACCGCATAAGCGGTTTCTTGTGGCATGACTTCTAGCTCCTTTACCCAAAAATCTTCTTTCAAAAGAATAATATTTCCAACCCCCTTGTCGTGCCTTTCGCTTAAATTCCCCTCTAGTTTTTGAGGATCAACCAGTCTGTACTTTCTAATCCTTCGTCTAATTCTAATGTCGGCAACGTCATATTTTTGGATAAATTCTTGGATAGTTAAGAAGTCGTTTTTGTTCATTTTTTTGTTTTATTTACTAAAACCGCTTAAGCGGTTTGGCTGACCGCTTAAGCGGTAGCGCTTAAGCGGTGGGGGGGGGCGCTTAAGCGGTACCGCTTAAGCGCTTTTATTAATTAATTTTACCAACGCTAAGAACCAATGTCAACCTCACAACCTTCTAGTTAGCAGGTTTTTTGTTATAATAGAATAAATATTATGGCAGAGCACAATTATGTAGGCAAAATTGGTGAGGACTTAGCCCGCCTTTATTTGGAAAAAGAGGGCTATAAAGTTATAGAACAAAACTACAGGACAAAATATGCCGAGATTGATTTAGTTGCCCTTCGGCAAGCTCAGGGCAGGCTGGGTAAATTGTTCGGTAAGCCGACGCTGGTTTTTGTTGAGGTGCGAACAAAGGTTGGTGAGCAGTGGGGCAGTCCTGAAGACACAATAAACAAGGCTAAGCTTTGGAAGGTTTTGCAAAACGCCAAAACCTATACAGCTTTTAGCCGGTGGGATGGCCCCTGTCAAATTGATGCAGTTTGCATTGTGCTAAAACCTGATATGTCGGTCTCTCGTTTAACCCATCACGAAAACATAGTCTCTTAGTTTTACTCGGATATTCTACACGAGAAGCACAGCGTCGTCTAAAATTACAGTATGATTTTATGTAATTTTATCCGCGCTTCTCACTCGGCGCCACAACGGGCGCCTGCGTGAGGGCATTCTCTTAGTAAAATATCCTCGCGCGCTCAAAAGTTTGTTGCCTCGCTTCTATAAAAGATATACACAGCCCGTGCATCAATTGCCATTGACACGGGTTTTTGTTGCAGGTATAATTATGGTAATCAAGAGTGTGAGCTCGAAAAAAGTGATAGCCTAGCTATCAACCAACACAACACCCACACTCACGACCCCCCGTACCTTAACAACCCACTCACCAAACCACCGCCGCAGCGCTCGCTGCACACCAAACCAACTCAAAACATTCTTCTTCCCCAGGGCGCCTTCTCACGATCGCGCCTCTTCCATTATATAGGGCAACATTTGACACCAGGCTTGAGTTTTGCTAAACTAATAAATAATAGAACGAATGAATTAACGCCGGCTGGAAAGCGGGCTTTTATTTTTATTAACATCGCTCGGCAACAAACTTTTTTGCGCTATTCAGGCACTTTGTGTCCTGAGGGCTTCCAAAAAGTTCGTTGCCTCGCTTTTAAATACATTTATGGATATCAAAAATTTTAAGGGAGCGTTAGCTCAAATAGCAGAAGAGAGGGGAATCTCGCCAGAGAGGGTAATAGAAACCATCGAGGCCGCAATTGCCACAGCTTACAAAAAAGACTATGGCGAAAAAGGCCAGAAGATTAAAGCCAAATTTAACCAGACATCTGGTGATGTTAAGTTTTGGCAGGTGAAGTTGGTTGTAGACACCTCAATGCTTTACACCGATGAAGAAATTGAAGAGATGCAAGAAAACAAAGTAATTCCTCAAGATGAAGCAAGGCCAGGCGAAGAAGCCCCAAAGAAATATGTTTTCAACGAAGAAAAACATATTATGTTGGCCGACGCCAAAAAAGATTATCCTAAAATAAAAGTTGGAGAAGAAATTGAAATTCCTTTGGTTTCAAAACAAGACTATGGCAGAATTGCTGCTCAAACAGCTAAACAGGTTATTTTGCAAAAAATTAGAGAGGCAGAAAAAGAAACCATTTCTATGGAGTATAGGTCTAAAGAAGGCGAGATTGTTTCAGGAATTGTGCAAAGAATAGAAGGTCACACAGTTTTTGTCGATATTGGCAAAACATTGGGCCTATTAAATAGAGAAGAGCAAATTCCAGGAGAATTTTACAGACCATCGCAAAGGTTAAAGCTCTATATATTGAAGGTAGAAGACACCCCAAAGGGTTCGGTTGTTATGCTTTCAAGGGCTTATCCAAAATTAATTTCAAAATTGTTTGAATTAGAGGTGCCAGAAGTTGCCTCAGGCACAGTTGTTATAAAAGCCATTGCCCGTGAGCCAGGCTTTAGAACAAAAATTGCAGTTGTCTCAAATGAAGATGGGGTAGACCCAATTGGAGCTTGCGTCGGCCAACGAGGAACAAGAATTATGGCAGTTATAAATGAGCTGGGTGGAGAAAAAATAGATGTTACTTCATGGGAAGACAAACCAGAAAAGTTTATCGCCAACGCTTTGTCGCCTGCCAAAATTGTTTCTGTAAAAGTTGAAGATAAAAACACAGCAACTGTTTTCGTTCCAGAAGACCAGCTTAGTTTAGCAATTGGAAAAGATGGAAGAAACGTAAGATTGGCCGCGCAATTAACTGGTTGGAAAATAGACATTAAACCAGTTGAGGTGCCAGTTGAGCCAGCAGAAGGGGAGGAGCCACCAGCCGAAGAAACCGATAAAAAAGAAGAAAAGCCAAAGAAGGCAAAGAAAGCTAAAAAGGCTAAGGCCGGAACTGATGGCGAGGCAGAAGATGCCGAGCCAAGCGAAGTTGATGCAGCCACCGAAGAGTTGCCAGTCGAAACCCCCACCGAAGAAACTAAATAAAAAAATTATGAACAAACACTTTAAGCTTCTAATAATTATTTTAGCGGTCGCCGTAATTGTGCCACAAATAACCTTGGCTGCTTGGTGGAATCCATTCAGTTGGGGAATGTGGAATAGAATCTTTCATTCTCAAAAACAAACTCAGCAACAGAGCAAAACCAGTGATATCGCTGATTGGAAAACATACACAAACACCCAATACGGATTTGAATTTAAGTATCCAGCTGATGGGTGGAAGCTCCTTGTTGATACTCCTCGTGGAGATTTTCTCCATTTGACGCAGGTATCAACAATTGATGAATCACATGTGCAGCTATATATCCAAAGTGGAAATGTAGATTCCTGGTTAAGTAATAAGGCAAATCATACAAGAGAAACAGTTTATATAAATGGACTTCGAGCCGAGAAATTTTATTTTGGTCGAGATCCAAAAACAGACACCAGTCTCACGTATGTTTTTGAAAAAAATAATTTAGTTTATGTTATCAACACCGCCTTCGCGATAGGCAATAAATACGGCACTTTTGACACCGACATATCTAAAATAATCTCCACTTTTAAATTCACAAAATAATAAAAAAGTAAATTAACGAGTTTAGTATCCAGTTGCCCGAATAAAGACTTTCTTTATTCTTGCAGCAAGATACCAAATTCAAAGTATGAGTCTCATATATTATCCAATAATCGTTTCGCTGTTTGCGATTGCATTTGTATGGTTTTTAGTCATGCAAATTAAAAAAGCACCAGTTGCAGGCGACAAAGCAATTGCTATAACAGCCGCCGTGCAAGAGGGCGCGATGTCTTATTTAAAAAGACAGTATAAAGCAGTTAGCGTAGTAGGAATTATTTTATTTATTTTGTTATTTTTCTTAGGATGGAAAATTGCCATCGGGTTTTTAATAGGAGCAGTTTTGTCAGGAGTATCAGGTTTTATTGGAATGATTGTTTCTACACAAGCAAACACAAGGGTAGCTGAAGCCGCAAAAAAAGGTTTAGCTAAAGCCTTAGATATTTCTTTCAAAGGAGGGTTAATAACAGGTTTAATGGTTGTAAGCTTGGGCCTATTATCAGTTTCAGGGTATTACCTTTTAACTGGAATAGAGGGGTTGGTTGCCTTAGGTTTTGGAGCCAGCTTAATTTCAGTTTTTGCAAGAATTGGAGGCGGAATCTATACAAAAGCCGCAGACGTAGGGGCTGACTTAGTTGGTAAAGTTGAAAAAGGAATTCCAGAAGACGATCCAAGAAACCCAGCAGTTATTGCAGACCAAGTTGGAGACAACGTGGGAGACTGCGCTGGCATGGCTGCAGACATTTTTGAAACATATGCAGTTACAACAGTTGCCACAATGATTTTGGGAGCCTTGTTATTTCCAACAGCTATTCAATTTGTAATGTTGCCTTTAATTTTAGGCAGCGTTGCAATTTTAGCTTCTATAATTGGAAGCTTCTTTGTAAGGCTAGGCAAGAAGCAAAATATAATGGGCTCAATGTACAAGGGCCTTGCTGCAACAGTAATTTTGTCAGCAGTTGCTTTTTATCCTATTATCACAAAGTTAATGGCTGGCCAAGCAATATCATCCACTAAGTTATATCTTTCAACATTAGTTGGTTTGGTAATCGCAGTTTTAATGTTTGTCATCACAGAATGGTACACTTCAAAAGATTACAGCCCAGTAAAATCTATTGCTAAGGCCTCAGAAACAGGCCACGCCACAAACATAATCAGAGGCATTGGCCTAGGAATGCAATCAACCGCTTATCCAGTTTTGGTAATTGCCTTGGGCACAATTTTAAGCTTTTGGTTGGCAGGAATTTATGGAGTAGCCCTTGCAGTTATGGCAATGCTTTCAATTTCAGGAATTGTTGTTGGAGTTGATGCTTATGGCCCAATCACAGACAACGCCGGCGGAATTGCCGAGATGTCTGGAATGCCAGAAGATGTTAGAAAAATTACCGACGCCCTAGATGCCGTGGGCAACACCACAAAAGCAGTTACAAAAGGTTATGCTATTGCCTCAGCAGGGCTGGCCGCCTTAGTGCTCTTTTCTGCTTATGTTGAAAATGTTGGCGTAAATGGTTTAATAGAATTCTCGTTAACAAATTCTTATGTTATTGCGGGTTTGTTAATTGGTGGATTGCTTCCATATTTATTTGCATCATTCTTAATGGGAGCAGTTGGAAAAACAGCTGGAAAAGTTGTTGAAGAAGTAAGACGCCAGTTTAAACAAATTGCAGGCTTAATGGAAGGCACCGCCAAACCAGAATATGGAAAATGCGTTGATATAGTTACAAAAGCCGCAATTAAAGAAATGTTATTGCCCGCCCTTATTCCAGTAGCCGCTCCAATATTAGTTGGTTTTATTCTTGGGCCGCAAGCTTTGGGAGGAATGTTAATTGGTTCAATTGTTACAGGGTTGTTTGTTGGAATTTCAATGACAACTGGTGGCGCCGCGTGGGACAACGCCAAAAAATATATTGAGGGAGGCGCCCACGGAGGCAAAGGTTCATTTGCCCATCAAGCTGCAGTAACAGGGGATACAGTAGGTGACCCATACAAAGACACAGCAGGCCCTGCTATAAACCCAATGATTAAAGTGCTTAACATCGTTGCATTATTAATCGTAGCCTTCCTAGTATAACAGCATAACAACAAAAAATCGCCTTGTGGGCGATTTTTTGGTAGAATAAAATAAGGTAAAAAATAATTGAGAAATAATAAATATGGATGGAATAAAAGTGGGGCTGGCGGGGAAAAAAGACGCCAAACAGCTTTCAGGGGTTTTTAAACATTACAAATCTAAAAGTGCGATTAAAAAAAGAGTCGATTGTTATCTTTGTCATAATTTTACCATTGTGGCCAAAGATAAAGAAAAGATTGCGGGAATTTTGCAGTGGCGAGTAAAAGAAGATCCAACGGCGGGTGTGGCTGAATTTGAAGAAATTTTTGTTTTAGAAAATTACAGAGGCAAGGGGGTTGGTTCCGCGTTAATAAAATATGGCGTTCAATCGGTAAGAGATTATTTTAAGAAAATTAAAATTAAACCAAGAAAAATCTTTCTTTTTGTGGGTGAAGAAAACAAAACTGCCAGAACGCTTTACAAAAAAAACGATTTTAAATTTATTTCTGCAGTTGGCAATTTATTTTCTAATGCCAGGCCAGAATTATTTTATTGTCTAAGTTTTTAAAAACAAATTTATGGAAAAAAGTTTTGTAAAAGATAGTTTGGGGTGGGGAGTGGGGTTGTGGGCAATTGGATATGTTTTGGGGATAATCGCGTTTATGGTGGTGCCCGCGAATTTAATTGGCTGGGTGGTTTCGCCTATTGGGATTTTAATAACGCTTTGGGTTTTGATAAGAAAAATAGGCGGGACGGATATGCTTGCCCGCCATAATGCCGCAGCTTTAGGCGGGGTGTATTATTTAAAAGTTGCGGTTGCTTGGACAGGGGGTGCGGGACAATATTAGGGCAAATTTCTAGAAGCCAAAAAACGAAGTGGGTTCAAGATGCGATGAGGAGGTTGTATTAAGGATTAATACGCCGACGAAGTCGCAACGCAGAAAGCATCCGTTTTTTGACTTCCCGAAGGGCGGGCTGATTGAGGCAATCTTCTTTGTTGCTTTGGAGCTCACGATGCGCTCCACTGCATCAATTCGCTCCTCGCGCCTTGAATATTGCCCGAATCAGCTACCGCTAGAATTGTCCTAATATTGCCCCGCACCCCTCATTGCAATTGTTTTAGATTATTTTCTTTTGGTTAAACTATTTAACCCAGCCGACGGTTATTATAAGTTCGACGTATATTTTTATTACTTCACCACTTTTGCACTGCCTCTCCTTTTCGGATTTTTTAAAATTAAAAAATCTAAGACGACCATTTAACATATAGCAACTAAAAAAGCCGCCATGACGCAGGGCGGCTTTTTGTTTGACAAAAATTGTTAAAGTATTAACGTTAAATTAGGTTGGGTTTAGTAATCTTCTTCAATACGGAGGAGTGTCATGAACAACGCGCCGAAAGATGGTAAGGGGAGTCAGACGGGCGTAGTGCCGCCGGTTGCTAAGGCGGAAGCAGTTGACCAGAGGACGGAGGCGCAGAAGGCCGCCGACCACGACAAGGCCTTCGGAAAGCTAACTCCGCATATGGCAGACTATTACGACAATGAACACCGCTCAGAAATGAGGGGCTGAATAGTCCATGCATAACCCAACAGCCTTTGTCCTTGCACGTTTTATTATAGACGATGCGAGGACTTTTTTTGTATAAAAAATCCGGGTTTCACGAGTGTGAAACTCCGGATATGATTTTCAAAACGTCAGGGGGCGGTAGCCAGATTGGCTGCTAAACCTGACAACCCACCTGTTGTCGAAGGGCGCCACAATCAGCGTCGACCGAAGCTTGCTGGGGTTGGGCATGCGCAAGAGCCAGCTGGTGTCGATGTAGAGCCTCCCATCGTATTCGCGAAACACGCTGTAGTTGGGGGGAGTCGACATCAGCACGCCCTCTTTCGTCCACGGGCGGTCTTGGAAGACCTCATAGATAATAAGGGCGGGTTGGCTGTCATCGTGCTGGCTGCGGGCAAACCTTATTAAAGACAACCAGTGAATCCACTCGCCGATTTTCTCTCCATTGGCGAGCACAAACCCGACTGGGGTTTTGCGCGGTTGCAGCGAAGACAGATATAGCACGCGCGACGGTCCGCCAGGCTTGTCGTAGTGGATGTGGTCTTTGGTTTCGGCTTCGCTCATGAGGCCACTATCCAAGAAGTTCTGCAGGTAGCCCACTTTCCCTTCATCTCCGAGGAAGGTTACAAACCTTCTCATGCACTTGCGTCCGTCGATGTTGGGAAAGTAAATGGTCTTCCCGTGCATTCTCACATACTCGAAATCGATGGGGGCGACACGTTCGTCTGGCAGTTTGATGATTCGGTTGCCAGCGGCGCAAGAAACCATCATCTCCTTGGTGATGTAATTGATAATCACCGAGAAAATTGGAGCCCCGCGCCGGACACAGCTGATTGCTGACGTCGCGCCGGTAATTGATGCCGGCCCGCCGAATTTTTCTTCCCATTTTGCCTTGGCGTTTGGTTCGGAGAAGACAGCCCCTATTTTGGAGTCTTTGGGGCATGTCGCCAAAAACGCTTTGAGCTGGTTAGAGCGGTCGGTTGGGTCGCTGATGAAGACGGTGCGGAACGTCTGAGGGTCGTTCGGCCGAAATGTGTCGCTGGCAAGTTTTACTCCTCTTGAGCCAGCTTCTTCGGTAATCACCACTGCGCCTGCGTCGTAACGGCCAAGCTCTTCGCAGATGATGATTTCTGGCCCAGCGTCCATGCCCAGGGTGTCCTTTTTCCCGTAGGCTGCAATTTTCCGTAGAGCGTCATCTACGGTAGAATGCATGAGGTCGTAATAGGCCGTCAGTCCCGATGCTATCGCGGCGTTTAGGTGAGACTTCTCGACTCCTTGCATGGTACACCTCCTTAGAGAAAATGGATGCCTACAAAAACACGACGTACTTTAACTCTTTTTTTGAAAGAACGGCTCGGTTGGTAAATGCTGTGTTTGTGGTTTAGTTTAACAATTACCATATTGGGCAAAAAAGTCCAGCATTTATTATTAATCAATCTACTTTTAAATCAGGCGGTTTTTTGGTAGAGTTAAATTAACAAATTTATGGAAGGAAATTTAGAACAATCACGTGAAGAGTCAAACGAAGCGCGAGAGCGTGAAGCTCTTTTAGATGTTTTAGAATCGGCATTTGAGAAGGGGGCAAAAGCCGAATTAACTGTTTCAGAGCCAAGCGGTGGACTGAGAACCAATGAAATTTTTGTTAGAGGATTGGAAGCAGGAACATTATATGTTTCAAGCTCAATGGAAGGTGTTGTCATGGGCATTCCGTTAGACAATGTTAAGGGTGCAAAATTAGCTGAGACAAAAGAAAATTAATTTATAATAAAGACAAGGTTATGTCTGAAGAGATAAAAAAAATAATTGAGTGCGGTGCGCTTATTGTTGATGTGCGTACGCAAGACGAGTTTAAAGAGGGGCACATTGAGGGCTGTCTAAATATTCCGTTAGAGGGAATTGATAAGGCGTTAGAGTGGCTGCAAAAAGATGTGCCCACTGTTTTAGTTTGTGCTTCGGGTGCTAGGAGCGAAGTTGCAAAGGAAATTTTAGAAGCCAATGGTTTTGAAAGGGTGTATAATGGAGGTGGCTGGGATAATCTTGGCAATATAAAAGCAGGAGGCTGCCCAATAAAATAAAATTAAATTTAAAATTATGGAAAACGAAGAAGGCGGTCAGCCCACAGGGGAGGGCAGTGATAAATTAGCGCGAATGAATTATATGGTGGAAATTGGGCAAGCAAAAGACCTCGTTGATGCTGCAAGGCGAATCGAGATCGATGCTTTGCCAGAAGACCCTGTTATTGAATGGGTAAGAAAATTTTCAGAACATGCTCCAAAGGAAGAATTGGCAAAAAAGTTAGGTGAAATAATAGAGGGCATAGGCAAAGAAGACGGTGGCGCCGAAAAGCAGTTGAAAACAGCTAAAACACTAATTGGTTTGGGGTTTGGTGAGTCGGTTGATGGGTGCCGCGACAGGTTTGCTGAAGAAAACCAAACTGAAATAGAAAAATTATTAAGCGGAGGCCAAAACGAAGTTAAAGAATAATGGTTATTGATATTGAACTAACTTTAAATAGGTTTGGGATTGGCAGAATTGCTGAAAATAAGTTTCAGTTGTTTTGGCTTAGGTTTTCAAAGTGGCAAATTCCGGGCAAGCACTCGGTTTCTTTTGAGATAAACTGGAGGACAAAGGAAGAGAATGTTCATTATATAGTCGCTAAAAAATATCCCTTGTGGGTTTATGTGGTTGGCATAGTGATAACGCTTTTGGTGCTTAATTTAATTGGGGCATCGGCAAATATGTTTGTATTTTCAGGAGGTCTTTTGATGGGCATGATTGTAATGTTTGTTGTCGTGCATTTATATAGAACAAGCAAAAAAAATAGTTAAAATAATTTAAATAAAACATGCCAAGAGAAAACGAAAGGTTATCTGAAAAAGAAGCTGCCGACGAAGCGGAAATTTTAAAACAAATGGTTGCCGATGGCGAGGTGGGGAGTTATGAAGAGGCCGATAAAGTTAGAGATCAAGAGAGACGAGATAAAGATGAAGAAGAGAAGGAAAGCCCAGAACTAAAAAGTCTTCTTCAGCAAGCCGAAGATGCTATTGCTGAAGCCGATGAGTATGAAAGTTTGGGAAAACTTATTGCTGCTGAAACTCCCAAAAACCAGTTAAGCCTTGCGCTTATGTTAATTGACTTGGGCCACAACGAAGCTATAAGATCTAATCTTGGTAAATTTACAGCTAACAATCGGCGGATTATAAAAAAGCAAATGGGGATTTTTGATCCAAACGACAAAAAAGGATAGAAAATTTTTAGGCGGGCCTGCGGGCCCGCTTTTTGGTTAGCTACTTTTTGCGGGGTTTGACAATATGTAAACAGATGATAAAATGAAGCCTCATCGCTCTTTGAATTAAACTAAGTTAAACAAAGGAGGCTTCCAATGCGCAAGAGAGTAGATCACTTGTTGGGGTTGTACCTGTCGGAGATCCACGTGGAAAAGTTTCTTACGGCAGAGGAAGAAGTAGCGCTCAGCAAAATTATTCAGGCTCGGCAGAAGATGCAGGAGCACAGGCTGGCAGAAGCCAGACGGCGGGCGCCTGCAGATAAACAAGCTGAGGTGCAGATACCACGAGATGAAGTTCACGACAAGGCGCGTAACGAGCTTGTTAGGCGCAATCTTCCACTTGTGGTGCATATCGCAAAAAAGATGCGCAAGAAGTCTGCCTGGCTTACGACTGCGGCGTTAATAGAGGTGGGCAATAGCGCCCTAATTCGTGCCGCAGAAAGGTTCACGGCAGACCATGGCGCAAGGTTTACTACCTATGCGACCGAGTGCATTGAGAAAAAAATGATAAACGTAATAGCTGCGGTGGCTTCACTCCCGAGGACGGTCTCGCTCGACGAACCGACTAATCGCGAATCTGGCATTCCACGCATCGATTACGAGTCAGATCACAAAGCTGTCTCGCCGTACCACGGATTGGAGCAAGGAACAATCAAAGAAGTAATCAGCGAAGTGCTGGCCGAGCTCGACCCAGAAGAAAGAGAGGTTATATCGTTAGCGTATGGTTTAGGAGACCACATTTATCATACGCTGAAGGAAATTTCTCAGCGCATGAATATAGGAGTTGGCAGAGTCCACAGTCTTAAGGGCTCAGCTGAGAGAAAGATGGCACGGCACAAAAAGTTGCACGCCTTCCGACCCGGAGCTAGATAATAGCTCTCGGGTTTTTTTATTAGGGTTGATTTATCGGGAAAAAAATGTTAAATTAGACGATATTATTCATAAAAAATTTATACATGCAAGTTAAACAAAAGAAATTACCGAAAAGCCAAATAGAGTTGGAGTTTGAGATAACAGCAGAAGAATTTAAAGAGCACACTCAACATGCGTTAGAGCACATGAGCCATCACGTTAAAGTTGATGGTTTTAGACCTGGAAAAGCCCCAGCTTCAATGGTTGAAGATAAAATAAGGCCAGAAATGCTTTTAATGGAAGCTGGAGACCATGCAGTTCAGCATGTTTATTTAGACTATATCAAAGAAAGCAAATTAGAGCCCGTGGGAAACCCAGAAGTTTCTATTGTTAAAATTGCCCAGGGCTCGCCATTTATTTTTAAGGCAGTAATAACAGTGTTGCCCGATGTTGAGTTGCCTGATTATAAAGAAATTGCTAAGTCAGTAAAGGGTCAAGAAATTACCGTAACAGAAGAAGAGGTTCAAGACTCAATAAACTATATACAAAAAAGCAGAGCAAAGCTTACGTTAAAAAATGACGTCGCAGCTTTTAAAGATTTTGTTGAGATAAAATATCAGAGCAAAGACATAGAAAACAACAAAGAGGTTAATGACAGGTTTATTTTGGGCGAAGCAGGTTTTATGAAAGGTTTTGAAGATGCCATTGTTGGCATGAAAGCTGGCGAAGAAAAAGAGTTTACTATAAAGTTTCCAGTTGATTTGCCTAAAAAAGATTTAGCAGGAAAAGAAAGTATTTTTAAAGTGAAATTAATTTCTGTGCAGAAAATGGAGTTGCCAGAAATTAACGACGACTTTGCAAAACAATTGGGGTCGTTTGATTCATTGGTTGCTTTTAAAAAGAGCATGAAAGAGGGGATTACAGCAGAAAAAACAGAAGCCGAAAAACAGAGAAAGAGAGGCGAAATTTTGCAAAGAATTGCCGAAAAAGCCAAGTTTGAAACCCCCGAGGCTATGGTTGAGTATGAAAAAGAAAGATTGCTCGAAGACTTAAAGAACAAAATTTCTCAGGGAATGAAAATTACCTTCGAGGAGTATTTGGCCACCATTAAAAAGACCGAGCAAGAAATTAAAGAAACATATCAAAAAGAAGCTGAAAAGAGGCTAAAAGGATTTTTGGTTTTAAGACAGCTTGGTAAGCTAGAAAAGGTTGAAGTTTCTGACAAAGAAGTTGAAGAAGAGGTCAATAAATCTATCGCAAGGTACACAAAAGACCAATTAGCCAAAATTGACATTAACGAGCTAAAAGAGTATACTAAAGGCGTGATAAACAACGAGAAGATATTCCAAATTCTTGAAAAATTGTCACAATAATATTCAAATTTAACAAATGCCAATAGTACCAACTATTGTAGAGAGAACACAGCGCGGTGAGCGCGCATACGATATATTTTCAAGGCTTTTAGAAGAGCGCATTATTTTTCTTGCGGGTCCAGTTACAGACATGAATGCAAACGTGGTTATTGCCCAGATGCTTTATTTAGCATCTAAAGACTCAAAAAGAGACATAAAGCTTTATATAAACAGCCCAGGAGGTTCGGTTACAGCAGGATTAGCCATTTACGACACAATGCAGTATTTGAAATGCCCAGTCTCCACCATTTGCATAGGGCTTACGGCTTCAATGGCAGCAGTTATTTTAGCAGCAGGCACAAAAGGCAAGAGATTTGCCTTGCCTAATGCCGAAATATTGCTCCACCAAGTTGCTGGAGGCATGCAGGGGCAGGCAGCCGACATTGAGATTACTGCAAAACAGATTTTGCTGATGAAGGGAAAGTTAAATAAAATTTTGGCTTCCCACACGGGGCAGTCAGTCAGTAAGATGGAAAAAGACACTGACAGAGATTTTTATTTAACCCCAGAAGAGGCAGTGAAATATGGCCTAATAGACGAAGTAATCGGAGGCAAGGCATAACCCCGCCCAAAAGGCGAGGCTCGCCCAGCAGGGCGGCTCCTAGAAGTTTCGAAAATATATCGTAACAAATCAGCTCACCACGCTAAGGTGAGTTTTGTTGTTAATAAGATAATTAAAAAGTCGATAAAATTAGAAAATAAATAAAAATACGATGGAAAATTTACCACTATTAATATTGTTAGTTTTGGCCTTGGGTTTAGGAATCGTTGTCGGTTACTATATCCGCCAAAATTTAGCTAAAAAACGTGCAGGTTCGCTTGAAGCAAAGCTTCAAAAAAGAGTTATAGACGTAAAACAAGAGACCGCAGATTTAGTAAAAAATGCCGAGAAAAAGGCCTCGGAGCTTTTAGAAAAAACTCAAAAAGACATAGATGAAAGAAGAAAAGAGTTTTTAAAGGCGCAAGAGCTTTTGTTGGGCCGTGAAAAATTGCTCAACGACAGGTTAGTTTCTTTCGAGGAAAAAGAAAAAGAGTTACAAGACAAAGTAGAAAAGTTAAAAGTTATAAAAGAAAATTTAGAGCAGTTAAGGCTTGAGGCAGAGGGCAAACTAGAAAAGGTTGCCTCGCTTTCAAGAGAAGATGCCAAAAAAGAATTGTTGGCATTAGTTGAAATAGAAAACGAGAAAGAAATTTTAGACCGAATGAAAAAGCTCGAAGAGGGTAACCAAGAGAAGTTGCAATTAAGAGCAAAAGAAATTGTTTCTTTGGCAATTCAAAAGTGTGCAGTTCCTCAAACACAAGAATTAACCACCACAACTGTAACCTTGGCCAACGAAGAGCTAAAGGGCAGAATTATTGGTAAAGAGGGCAGAAACATTAGAACTTTTGAAAAGTTGACCGGAGTAGAGCTTATTGTAGACGAAACTCCAGAGTCTGTTGTTATTTCTGGGTTTAACCCAATAAGAAGGCAAATTGCCAAGGTAACATTAGATAAACTTATTGCCGATGGCAGAATTCAGCCAGCAAAAATTGAAGAAAAATACGAAGAGGCTAAATCTGAAATTGCCACCAAAATAAAAGAAGCAGGGGACAAAGCAGCCTATGACGTTGGAGTTATCGGGCTAAGCGAAAAGTTAATTCAAATTTTGGGCAGATTGTTTTACAGAACAAGCTATGGTCAAAATGTTTTGTTGCACTCAATGGAAGTAGCTTTAATATCAGAAACAATTGCCGAAGAGTTGGGGGTTAACAGCGCGGTTGCGAAAAGAGCAGGTTTGTTGCATGACGTGGGCAAAGCCATAGATCAACAAATACAAGGTTCTCACATAGAAATCGGTATTAAGATATTAGAGAAGTTTGGCGAGTCGGAGGCCATTATAAAGGCCATGAGGGCTCACCACGGAGATTACCCAGTAGAATCGCTTGAGGCAGCCATTGTTACTGTAGCCGACGCAATTTCAAGCTCTAGACCAGGTGCCAGAAAAGACACTATGGAAAACTACCTCCAGAGGCTAAAAGACTTAGAGGACATAGCCAACAAGTTTGAGGGTGTTGAAAAAACCTATGCTATTCAAGCGGGAAGAGAAATTAGAGTGTTTGTGAAGTCAGATAGAATAGATGACTTGCAGGCCGCCAAAATTGCTAAATCAATTGCCGCTGAAATTGAAGAAGAGTTAAAATATCCTGGTGAAATTAAGGTTGTGGTTATCAGGGAGAATAGAGTAATCGAGTACGCCCGCTAATTATTCGCTCGACAATAAGTTTTCTGCTAACGCTTTGTCCTGCGGGAAAAAGCTTCGACAGGCACTTTGTGTCCTGTAATACGCTGAAAACTTACCGTCTTCGCTCTCGAAAAGTTCATTGCCTCACTCACAAAGCATTAAAAAACCGCCTATTCGGGCGGTTTTCGTTTAGGTTGGCTAAACGAGTCTCGTGACAACAAAAATGAATAGAGTTCCAAGAATGGTGAGGCCGATTAGTTTGTAAGAGCTTTTTTCTGCGTGGGCCTCGGGGAGAATGTCAGATGCTCCTATATATAGTAAAAAGCCCGCAAAAAATCCCAAATATAAAACTAAAAATTGAGCAGGGACTTCAAATAACAAAGTTGAGGCGGCCCCTAAAATGGGGGCCAATGCACCAACTAATAAAAATATTTTAGATTTTGTAGCTGAGTTTTTGTTGTTAAGCATTAAGGTGACAATATTCATGCCATCTGTGAAGTCGTGAGAAATAACGGCAATTGCAACTAATAAGCCAACAGCTGGACTAACTTGAAAACCCAATCCAATTCCAACTCCATCCATAAAACTGTGGCCAGCTAGGGCCAGGGCCGAGGCAACTCCTATGCGGGGGTGGTGGTGGGCGACACATTCTTCTTCATGGCAGTGTTGTATCAAAATGCTTTTCTCTAATATGTGAAAAATTAAGAAGCCCAAGACCAAGGCAACCATAATCCAGGCAACATTGAAGTCGTATGTTTTTACCTGCTCAATAATCTCTGGAAAAATATCAAAGGCTACAACTCCAAGCAAAACACCGGCTGCAAAAGCCATAATGTAGTGGAGCTTATTTTTAAACCTTATGGCAAAGAGCCCTCCCAATAGGGTAGAGACAAACGTGGCTATTGATAAAAGTATTATGGTAATCATATTTTGTTGTTATGCCATTATATCACTTCGACAAGCTCAGCGTAAACACTTTGGCGGGCCCAGTGCGAGCACGATGGGTGAGCGCTATTTATTTATAGTTAGGGCGTCTATTATGTTTTTTACCATCTGGGCCTCTTTAGCTGTTATGTCTTTTGGCAAAACAAGCATGGATTTTATGTTATCTCGCAAAGATAGTTCAACTTTATTCACAGGGGTGTTAACAGTGTCAGATAAGCCTATCTGGGTGTTATCTTGTTCTTTATCTGACAAATGTTTATGGCTAGATTTTAGTGTGGTGGCCTTGTGCAAAGATACCGTCCAGTTTTGTATTTTGCTAGGATTTTTGCCATATTTTTGATAGTCGTTTATAACCTTGAGTAGTCTCGCCTTATAGGTGTTTAAAGATCCAATGTTTTTGTCTTTATTTTTTGTGACAGTGCTTAAAAATATTTCTTCTATATTGTCTTCAATCAAATCTACCGAGTTGAGTTCATCTACATTAAGTTCTTTCTCAAAAATTTTAAGAGCAGACTTTAAGCCGTTGGCAGTATTTTCAGGGTACTTTCTATTGCCTTTAGCAAAGTCTATAAAGTCATATAAATCTTTAAATGTGTTCATAGGTGAGTATTTAATAATTATATGTTTTATTTTAACTCTATGCGTTATCTTTTGCAAGATAACGGTCAAGATAGATAAAAATACAGGATAAGATAATGACTAAGATAAAGGTTTGTTGGGCAATAAAATATTGCTCGCTCTAAGCAATAAAAAACCGCCCTTCGACAAGCTGGGGACGGTTTTTTGTTATATTGTATCTGTGGTAATTTTATTTTCTTTATTTACGCAGACTACGTTGTCACCTTTTTTCAAAAACCCGGCATCTTTCAAAATAGTTTTTGCTCCTTCAATTAGTTTTTTATTGTTTACAGCCAATGGGGTGACTCCCCAAACTATTGCTAACGAGCTTGCTTTATGAAAATCTTTTGAGGCTGCTATTATTGGTGTTTTTTGTCTAAAGTGGGAGATGGCCCTTATTAAAGGTTCGTCTGCTGAATCAACAATAATTGCTTTAGCTTTTGAGGCGGCGGCAATATTTACAACCGACCTAGAGGTAACATCTAGAGGTTGCCCCAAAAGTTGGTGAGAGGTATATTCGCATGCCACGTCTTGGCGGTTATCTGTGGCCTCTAATATTTTTCTCATCATATCAACTGCCTCAATTGGATATTTTCCAAGTGCTGTTTCTCCAGACAACATTACAGCATCAGTTGAGTCAAACACGGCATTTGCCACGTCGGAAACCTCTGCCCTAGTTGGTATGGAGTTTCTTATCATTGAGTCTAGCATTTGGGTGGCCACAATAACTGGTTTCATTCTTTCCCTAACTAGCTCAATTATTTCTTTTTGCTTAACTGGAAGTTCCCATAGAGGAGTTTCAATTCCAAGGTCGCCCCTTGCTATCATTATTGCGTCGGCCTCATCAATTATTTCTTTTATGTTTGTTAAAGCCTCGGGCCTTTCTATTTTAGCTATTATTTTTATTTTAGATTTTCCTAAAAATTTTCTAGCACCTTTAACATCTTTTGCGGTTCTTATAAACGAAAGCGCAACATAATCTACTTTAGACTTTACGGCAAATTCTATGTCGGCCTTGTCTTTTGCATTTAAAATAGAAGAATTGTTTTCTAGGTTGGGAACGTTTACCCCCTTTTTAGAAAACAGAAGTCCGCCTCTTAAAACAATGGCTTTAAAAATTCCGCCATATTTGCTGATGATTTTTATTTGTATTGTCCCGTCATCTAAAAAGACCAAGTGTCCTGCCTGAGTTCCATCGCGAAACATTAAAGAGGGCAGGGGAATTCTGTTTTTATAAAACTCTCTGGTGCCTGTGTCTATTGTCACTTCTTGACCGACTTTTAATTCAACGCCAGTTTCTGGCAGGTTGCCAACCCTAATTTTTGGGCCTTGTACGTCAACAATTATAGAAACACTTTTGTTGAGTTTTCTTTCTATTGCTCGTATTAATTTTATTACATGACCGTGCGCTTGGTGGCTTCCATGAGAAAAATTAAGGCGGGCACCATTAACACCCAAAGAAATCAATTTTTCTAAGGTCTTTTCTTGTTCAGACGAGGGCCCGATTGTTGCAATAATTTTAGTTCTTTTTACAGAGATCATAAGAAAAAAACAACGTAATCATTAGCGCAGATTATGTTGTTAATAGTGAGCAGGTAAGGGGAGTCGAACCCCTCTCATTAGCTTGGAAAGCTAAGGTAATACCGATATACGATACCTGCGTTTTTTTTGTCGGGGTGCCGAGATTTGAACTCGGACTAAACGCTCCCAAAGCGTTCGTGCTACCATTACACAACACCCCGATATATAATAGATATTATAGCAAAAATAGGATATTGTCAAAGGGTAAATTCTATGATAAGATACGAATTAAATTGTCCCCGTAGTTCAACGGATAGAACGCTAGCCTTCTAAGCTGGACATAGAGGTTCGATTCCTCTCGGGGACACCAAACTGACGTTTAAAATATGGCGACTATGGTGTAGTGGTAACACAAGAGTTTGTGGAACTCTCATCACGGGTTCGAATCCCGTTAGTCGCCCACAATTCAGAAAGCCACCTTTTAATTGGGGTGGTTTTTTGTTATAGTTAAGTAAAATAATTAATAAATAAAAATATGAAAGGATTTTGTTCAAATATAGAAAAAGATACTTTGGGGAACGACAATTTTAGAAAAGTTTTGTACACGGGCAAACACAGTCAATTAGTTTTAATGTGTTTGGCTCCAAGCGAAGAAATTGGAATGGAGGTTCACACAGATAACGACCAGTTTTTCAGGTTTGAGAAAGGGGAGGGGAAAGTAATAATAGACGGAAACGAATATAAGGTTGGCGACGGATTCGCAGTGGTTGTGCCATCTGGCGCACAGCATAATGTGATAAATACTTCTGCAACCGACACTTTGCAACTTTACACCATTTATTCTCCAGCACATCACCAAGATGGCGTTGTAAGAAAAACAAAAGCTGAAGCTGAGGCGAATGGTCCAGAATTTGATGGAAAGACCACCGAATAGGAAATAATTAAAAAGCGCCCCGACAAACATCGGGGCGCTTTTATTTTTAGCAGAAAGTTGGTACAATAAGAAACTCATGGGATTCTCTAAGAGGTCAATTTTACTAATTTTGTTAGCGGTTGCGATGCTTTTTGCGGCAGCGTTTCTTTTGATTTTGCAGTATAAAATACGTTTTGCCGATAGTGTGGTGCCCATGTCTAAAAACATAGTAGCATCTGTAACTCTTGAAAAAGTAGTGCCCCCGCCACAAAAATTAGTTAATCCGCCAGAAATTGTAAAAGCAGTTTATGTTACCGGGTACTCGGCGGGAAGCAAAAAATATTTAAATTATTTAGCTAACCTTTTTAATACAACAGAAATAAATGCAGTTGTGATTGATATAAAAGATTATTCTGGTTTGGTGTCTTACAGTTCTGGTGCAAGTGAAGTAAAAAAATATAGTTTATATAATAACGCCATACCAGACATCGACGCTTTGGTTAGATTTTTTCATGATAAAAATATTTATGTAATCGGCAGAATAGCTGTTTTTGAAGATCCGGCCTATGCTAAAGCAAGGCCAAATTTAGCAGTATATGACGTGGAAAAAACAAAAGATATTTTGCAACCGGTTTTATGGCAAGATAACAATGGTTTATCTTGGTTAGACCCCGCTTCACAAGAAGTGTGGGATTATAATATTTCTATAGCAAAAGATGCGTTTTATCATGGCTTTGACGAGATAAATTTTGACTATATAAGATTTCCATCTGATGGGAAAATTGAGAATATGGGTTTCCCAATTTGGGGTTGGAAAGCATATAGAGTAAGTGTTATAAAAAAGTTTTTTGCCTACACGAGACAGCAGTTAATTGGAGAAAAAATATCTGCTGATTTGTTTGGCCAAACTACGACAAATACAGATGACATGGGCATAGGCCAAATAATTGAAAATGCGTTTGAAAATTTTGATTATATTTCTCCAATGATTTACCCTTCTCATTATATAAATGGCTTTATGAGTTTTGTTAATCCCGCAGAACATCCCTATGAAGTTATAAGTTATTCTATGGTCACGGCGCAAAGCAGAGAAAGCAATTTTTTGAAAAAGAGACAGGTAACCCTGGCATCAGGCACAAATGGGTCGAAGGTTTTATCAAGCGAATTAAAGTTGTTAGACCCCATGCCAGCCCCAGTTGTTGCTCCACTAGCTAAGTTTAGGCCGTGGTTACAAGATTTTAACATGGGGGCAGATTATACTGCTGAAATGGTAAAACTAGAAATAAAGGCCACCCAAGATGCCCTGGGAAGCGATTATGCTGGCTATATGCTTTGGAACCCGTCAAATGTATATACGCAGGGGGCTTTATTAAAACCACTTTAATAATTTAAAAGCCCGCCCCTGTTTGGGGCGGGCTTTTTGTTGTGTTAAATTTTTTCTTCTAGTTTTACAGTAAGGTTTATTTTCGCTCCATCTCGCAAAATGGTCAGGGGCGTTCCGCCTCCTATTTTGCATTTTTGTAAAATGTTGGCCAAAGGGTTTTTTGCTGTAATTTTTTCTCCGTCACACTCTAAAATTATATCCCACTCTTTTACGCCAGCTTTGTCTGCGGCAGACCCTTGCACCACTGGTGGCTCTCCTAAGGCCTCTCTTACAACTATGGCTCCGTCGTTAACCGGTAGTTTGTTGGCTTCTGCCATTTCTTTAGAAATTAAAACATATTTTATTCCCAAAAATGGCATCATTATCTTCCCAAACTTTTTGACTTCGTCTAAATCTTTTCTGGCGTAATTAATTGGAATGGCAAACCCAATGTTTTGAGCTCCTGCAATCATTGCGGTGTTTATTCCAATAACTTTTCCTTCCATGTTTATTAAGGGTCCGCCAGAGTTTCCTGGGTTAATGGCCGCGTCTGTTTGAATTAAGCCCCTCAGGTTTTGCATTTGGTTTTCTATTCCTCCAAAAGCAGTAATAAACCTTGAAAGCCCAGAAACAATTCCAGCCGAAAGCGTGTCTGTAAATTCGCCCAATGCATTTCCAACTGCAACAACTTCTTCGCCTAGTTCAATTTTTCCAGAATCTGCCATTTCTAAATATGGAAATCTTTCACCTTCAATTTTTAAAATGGCAGTATCATTTATTGGGTTTCGTGATAAAACTTTAACAGGATATTTATGTTTTGGGTCTAGAACAACAGTATAGTCGGCGCTTGTGTCTGAAACTACGTGGTTTGAGGTCATAACATAGCCATTTTCTGAAACAATAAAGCCTGAACCACCTCCAATTTTAGTTTTTTCTATTTTGCTTTTTTGCCCCTTTTCTGTTTTTGGCATTACATATTCTTTATCTCCATACGGAAAGGAATAAAAATTTTCTGCTTTAGGCAGGTCTTTTGAAACTATTACAGTAATTACCGCTGGGCAAACTTTTTTTGCAATTCCAATGATTGGTGACTTTGGCATATTTTTAAATAGTTAAATGTTATTCAATCAGTATACAGAAATTTTATAAAAAAGTAAAAAAAGAAGGGGTTCATCCTCCCGTTGAGAAGAGAATGAACCCCTTTGAGTTTGCCCCCGTGGGCGAGAGCGTCACGGCTCATTGCCCTTGTGGGATACTTACTTGTAGGCCCTTGTGTGGCTCGTCACCCGATCTCTTTGGGGCTAGAGCTGCAGCTGGGCCGCGGTGCCGTGGACGGACATGGTCTTCATCGTGTCGGCCTTGATCGTCATCTGGAACTGGATCTGCGCGCCAGGCGGGTATTGTGCCGGGCTGTGGTGAATCATGATACGATCCTCCAAAAGGACGGTACGAGCTATGACCAAGCGAACGAAGGGCACGACCCTCCACTAAACCATTGCGGCGGGGAAAGGAACTATTTTTATGTTATTAAAATACCAGTTTGTCGTCAAGTGTGTATAATTACGAGGATGTTATTAGCTTGTGAAAGTGAAAAATTTGTGTTAATATTTTTAAGTATAGCCCCCGTCGTTCAATGGATAGGACGAGAGTTTCCTAAACCCTAAATGTAGGTTCGATTCCTACCGGGGGCACCAATTAAAAATACCGCATTTATGCGGTATTTTTAATTGCTCTCGGTGGCTGAATCGAACCTACTCCCCGAATCGCGACGACGAGCGAAGCGAGAAGGAGGCGATGCCTTCGGGCAACTTTTCGATTCCCTGACTGCGCAGGCAGGCTACCGGGGGCACCAAAATAGCCAAAAATCGCCTAAAACGGGCGATTTTTGGCTAAAAAGAGCTGGGGATAAAATAGGGGTCTAAGGCTGGACAGGGGTGCTTTTGGGTGGTAAAATGGGTAAATAATTGATTAATAGCAAAATAGATAGAATTTAAGGGTTTCTATCAGGAAGCCCGTATCAATATATGCAAACTACCCCAGAATTGAGCAGTTTAAACGACAAACTAATAGACCTAGAATTAGCCAAAAGTAACAATAAAAACTCGAAAGTAAGGAGATATCTCCCTGCATTTGTGTTGGTAGCATCAGTTTACTATTCGTTTCTTTTGGCGTTGGGTCTTGCCATAGGTTATATCGGTTCTAAGTTGTTTTCTAAATATTTTTTAGAGAAAGGAAAAGTTGATAGTATCTTCATTGACTGCGGTAAGTGGAAGCTTCACTTACATCACTGGATTTTGGGGGCATTGGTGTTGTTGGTTGTTTGGTTTATCGATTACTTTTATTTGCCCAGATTCTTTGTTGGCGTGGTAGCTGGCATAATGGCGCACGATATTTATGACTTTAACGATTGGCACAGGGTTTTGGTGAAAAACGAAGACCACAAATAGGCAGTACTTCTGTGTTAAAATGATGCGGCTGATAGCCGCATTTTTGGTAAAAGTGTGTTAAGATAATTTTATGGAGGAGTCGCATAGCGGCTATTGCAACGGTTTCGAAAACCGTAATCCCTCACGGGATTCGTGAGTTCGAGTCTCACCTCCTCCGCAGTCAACATTTTCTATCGAGCGAGCGACTCAGCTGAGACGGTTGAGCGACCGAGACAGCTTAAAATATAATGTTTACTCGCTGCTTGACTTTTTGTAAAGAATCAATTATAATTTAGCATAATTAAAATTAACATAAATTGGTTGCAACAAACTAATTTATAAATATTATATGAAAAATTATACACGTCTTGTTTCAACAATAACTATATTTTTGGGTGTCGCAGTTTTTTTAGTCCCTGCCGTCGTTAATGCAGCGGATCCGATATCGGGTCTTTTCACCTTTATCTCTCCCGCAGGCGGCGAGAAAATAGTAGTTGGAAAGACATATGATATTCAATGGAAGGGGCCGATTAAATGGATAGTATCCCCAAGAGTTATAGAGTATATATCGGACGTGAAATTAATACTCAGTTGTGGAGACCCGTTGTTAGGGGCAACAAATGACACGGTAATAGTAAAATCTACAGATAATGATGGATTATATAAATGGTCAGTTCCTAAAAAAATGGGACTGAGTGATTATTGCAGGATAATTATACAAGATAAAAAAGGAAAATATTATGATGTTAGCCCGTTTTTTGGGATTGGCATGACCCCACCACCAACTCTAAATGTTTCCTGTTCTGTTTCTCCAAATCCATCTACCACTAATCAAGCCGTGACCTTTGCTTCATCGGTTTCAGGGGGTACTGGCTCATATTCCTATTCCTGGTCGGGCGCTTGTACAGGATCATCTGCCAATTGCAGTAACTTTTTTCCAACCTTAGGAAGCTATAATGCTTTATTAGCAGTAATTTCTGGTAGCCAATCTAAGTCTGCTATTTGCTCAGTAAATGTAATCGCACCAATCCCAAGTGGCACCCTAACTATCAGTAAAGACTCCTCATCTCCAGTGGCTGATATAGTTATTGGTAATTCAACAATTACTTTGGGCGTATTTAGATTAGCTGCTAATAATGCCGAAAATCTTGATGTTGATGAAATAAATTTATCTGTGACTGGCGGAAACGCTGTTAATGTCTATTATCTCTACAATGGAACCACATTGTTGGGGACTATTGCGGGGGGCACATCTCCAAAGTTCATCCTATCAGACGGAAACCTAGTTATCCCCTCTAATAGTTATATAAGAGTAACTGTAAAAGCAGCATTAATGCCGGTTGATGGTGCAGTTGTTCAAAATGGCGATATTATTACAGCAAGTATCTCCACCACAGATGCCGTTAAGGCAATCGGATCAAGTTCGGGCACCCAAATTACATCTGGCATCCAAACCGCAACCGCCAGCACGATGACGATAGTAAAAGCTAAGCCAGTCGTAACATTGGCTCCGGGGTCCCCCTCAGGAGTTTTGTTTCCAAGTACATCTGAACAATTGGCAATATTCAACGTTTCAAATCAAGGTGCAGACGATGTCACTTTCTCAAGCTCGGAATCGAACCTATTTGTTGTCCAAATTTTTCGTAGCCAAAACTCGAATGATGGGATCCCTGGTAATTATGTTTTGAAAGATGAGAGTGGCACAACATTGTCAACAATTTCTGTTGCCGATTCCGCCTCGTCAGTAACCTTTACCTTTGTCGCTAGTCAGTTCACTGTTGCTCCTGGCGAAACTAGGAAATTGTATGTTTACGGCGATACGCACGAATACACAACCCAATATGATTCAATTCAATTGTGGTTGAGTGATTCTGCCGATGCCAACATTAGCTATTCAATCAATAGTGGAACAACGATTCCTGCTGGTACAAAGATATTTAGAGGAAATATTTACGCAGGTACGCTTGTAAGACCGTAGGTTATAATAATTATAAACAAAAACAGCGATAGGAATGTCGTTGTTTTTGTTTGTCTCTCTTATTTTTTAAGTGTCAGAATTTTTTGAGTCATCACTAATCTAGTTTTGATACATGCAAGCAATTCTCTTTTTTCAATGATGCTACCTTCTTTGAGTAGGTATTTTGCATAATCTTTTAGGTTCATGTTTAGAGGTTTTAATTTTTTAGCTTGGTTTGATTCTATAAACATTTTCTGAAATTTATTGAACCTTTCCAGTTCTTCCTGGAATTTATGTTTCATGCCGATTTCATTAATATCCATTTGATCCAGAATTTTTATCATCTGCTCAATCAATTCTTCTTCTCTAATATACCCTCCTTTACAATGGAGGTCTTTTGATCTTGTGCAGCCATAATATACATAGCGAGCAGCAGTTCCATCTTTTAACTTTTTGTATTTCTCGTCAGCTGTTACTCCAGAGCCACAATGTCCGCAGGTTATTAATTTCGTGAAGGCGAACTCTTTTATCTCGGACCTTACAATGTGATCCCGCTTTAATTGTTCTTGGACCTTATCGAATAGTTCCTTTGTGATAATCGCCTCATGTTTGCCTTGATACCAGTTACCACTCTTTTCAGGATATTCGAAGGTTCCATAATAGAAGTGGTTTTGCAGTGAGAGATAGATATTTGATAGAGAGAAATTCTTGTTGCCCCTAGTTTTAAAGTTAATCTCAAATTTCAACCAGTGGTAGAGTTTTCTGCCTGACCACTGGTCATTAGCTACTTTTTCATACATTTGCTTGATTATTGGAGCTCGTTCAGGATCAATAATCGCATGACACCTCCTATCAGTTCTTTTTTCATTGAGATATCCTGTCGGAGCTACTCCTGGTCGTAATCCCATCTCACATCTCGTCCTTAGCCCGCGTCTTACATTTACTCCTCTGTTGTCATTCTCAAGTTTAGCCTGAGATCCTAATATCATTAATAGAAACTTCTCGTTGGGGGAGTTGGCAAACCTTTGACCGTAGGTTCGTATGTCTAATAACAACTTTTGATCCATCAAGTCCACTATTGAACCCAGGTCTCCGGCGTTTCTCGATATTCTATCAGGAGCCCATGTTAGTATCCCATTAAACTTACCTACTCGGACGCCGTTAACGAGTTCGTTGAATATCGGCCTTTCGCCAGCCGTCTTGGCTGAGTGGCTTTCCCTTTTTATCTCCACTACGTGTAGATTCTCTTTTTCAGCTATTTGCAGCATCTCTTTTACTTGAGAATCGATGCTTAAAATTTGCTTCTCTTCTGACTCGGTGCTCTTGCGAGCGTAGAGGCAATATTTAATAGTTGGAGCTATTACCGCCGGACTACTACTTGTTTGCATTGTTCCTTGCATATTTTTGTTATTTTTTACTATTAATACCTACCCTAAGGAATGACGCAATCACGCTAAGGAGTCCAGAGCGTCCGAGGTAGGTAAACTGTTGGTAACTAAAGCTTCACAAAAGGCTTTAAACGAGGTAGTATAAAATAACAATTTAATATTTCGCCTAACCCTTATAGATTTATTTGTAAGGTATGGCACCCCTGGTTAAAACAAATCCCGCTACAGGATAAAGAGCTCGTCGTCAGCTCACCTGTAGCGGGTCTTTCCGAAAGGATTGGGTAGCCGAAAGGCTATCACTGGCGGCGAGCTTTTTGTTCCTCGCTGCTAGAAAGGCATATAAATAAAACCCGCTACAGTATGCCAAAACAACAAGAAATCGAAAACCTCGTTAGGAAATACGAGGATATTAAAAATTCAGGAAAATTAAAATCCTACAGCGAAGAGCAGACCAAGAAGGATTTTATATTGCCTCTTTTTGAAATACTCGGCTGGAATGTTTACAGTAGGTCAGAAGTATCAGCCGAAGAAACCATTTCCTCAGAACGTGTAGATTACGGGTTCTATCTAAACGATAGGATCAAGTTTTATTTAGAAGCTAAAAAGTTCAACGTTAATATCCACGACGAAAAGTTTGCTAACCAAGCGATAAAATATTCCTTTAATAAAGGAGCCACGTGGGCAGTGCTAACAAATTTCGAAACCCTTATTGTTTTTAATGCTCAAGACATAGAAGGTAAACTTTCAGATAAAAGATTTTTTGAAATTAATTATAGCGAATTTCCAGATAGATTTGACCAGTTGAGCCTTCTTTCAAAGGAAGCATTTAAGAACGACCTCTTAGACAAGGAAGCTGAAAAAGTTGGGAAAAAGGTTCAGAAAATATTAGTTAGCAATCTACTATACAAAGACCTGCAAAATTGCAGAGACATTTTAACCAAAGACCTGGGTCAATGGAATAGTGGTATTGATACTGACTTATTAGATGAAGGCGTTCAGAAATTACTGGATCGTCTCCTTTTTATTAGAGTGGCGGAAGACAGGGGCATTGAACCTCAAACCTTAGTTCCAATGATTAGGCAGGCCAGAGACACGACTGGAAAACACCTCTATCAGTCGATGACTGAAAAGTTTCGTGAATTTGATAGTTTTTATAATTCTAATCTATTTTCAGAACATCCTTTTGAGCAGTGGGAAGAATATAGCGGAGCTACCGAAAAAGTTATTAGTATTCTATATGGCAAAGAAGGTTATTATGAGTACGATTTTAAGGCAATGCCAGCTGATGTGCTGGGTACGGTTTATGAAAATTATTTAAGTCATAGACTTTCAAAATCAAGAAAAGGAACAACTGTCTCAAAAGATGCTGGCAAAAGAAAAAAGCAAGGTATTTATTACACTCCTAGCTATATTGTTGATTACATTGTGAAAAATGCGATAGGGCCTATTTTGGATAAATGTAAAAACATTGAAGACCTTAAAAAGATTAGGGTTTTAGATCCAGCTTGCGGATCTGGCTCATTTTTAATTAAAGCTTTCGAAGTTATTTTTGAAAAGTATAAAGAGTTCGGATTTAGAGGTCCCGAGAATCTATTAAAAATACAAATACTTCAAGAGAATATCTATGGTGTTGATCTAGACCAACAAGCAGTTGAAATAACAAGACTCAATTTGCTTATCAACGCTTTAACCAAGCGAGAAAAATTGCCATTCTTAGACAATATCAAAAATGGTAATTCATTAGTTTCTGGTACGGACGAAGAGTTACAAAAGTATTTTGGTAAAGATTTTCGAGACAGTAAACCATTCGGCTGGCAGGAGCAATTTTTAGAAGTTTTTAAACAAGGAGGATTCGATGTCATTATCGGAAATCCACCGTATGTGGGTAGCCTAGAATTATCTAATACCTTGTCCGAAAAAGAAAAAGGTTTTTTCAAAGATAAATTTAAATCAGCCGTAGGCAACTTTGACCTTTACGTACTATTTTTAGAAAAATCTTTGTCGCTTTTGAAAGATGGAGGAAATTTGTCTTTTATAGTCCCAAATAAATTTTTAGTTAATAATTACGGGATAGAAATAAGAAACATGTTATTGGCTCAGTCTGTTTTAAAATTAGTGAATTTTTCTAATTTGCCGATTTTCAAATCGGTCGGGGTTTATCCGGTAGTTATGGTGTTACAAAAACAGCAGCCGAAATCAGAACATAGGGTTGAAGTAGGATCAGTGAGCGAAGATTATAAAATCAAATATAACGATTATCCTCAGAACAATTGGCTGTCAAATAAAGACAAAATAATAACCTTTAGCGAAGAAGAGGGAAACGAGGATATTATTAATAAAATTAATAAAAAATCTATAAACATTGGCAACATAGCAACGGTGAACTCCGGCACAACCGGTTTCGATTATTCTAATTACGGAAAGCTAATATCTGAATCAAAGAGCAAGGGGTTTATAAAATTTATAATCACCAGGAATGTTGAGCCTTATTTTATTAATTGGGGCAAAAATATAAACTACTTGAAGAGGAAATTTTCAACTCCATATTTTGATGTTGAAAATAAAATAGTCACCGAAGGACGGAAAAAATTATATAAGGATAAAAATAAAATAGTTATCAGGGGTATGTCTAAAAAGGTAGTCGCAGGATTGGATAACGAGGGGTGCGCACTTGGAGTTGGAGCTTATGCGATAATTAATTCTAAAATCGATAATAATTTGCTCTTAGCCTTTTTAAATAGCAAATTAATCACCTTTTACTATATTTCTAAATTTCAAAACAAACATTTAGCGGGCGGATATTTGGCGTTTAACGCAGGCCAAATAAAAGAAATACCTATTTTTGATTTTAATAAAAAAGATAGAAATGATGTTAGTAAATTATTGACAAATCTCGCTAAAAAATTACACGTAAGCTATAAATTATTATTTGAAGCTACGGAGAATTCAGAGAAATGGAATTCAATAAAATCTGAAATTGAAAAAACAGATAAGGAAGTTGACCAGAAAGTGTATGAGCTTTATGGGCTAACGGGTGACGAGATTAAGACGATAGAGGATAACATTTGGGAATAAAGGTCGAAGTTATATTAAATTTATAATCAATATGGAAAACAAAAAATGTAAAGAATGCAAGTCGGATATCCCGGCCAAAGCTAAAAAATGTCCGAATTGCGGAACGAACCAAAGAAATTGGTTTATGCGCCATAAGATATTAACCACATTAGGCATTTTAATTGTAATAATTATTGCGGCCAGCGCTTCCAATGGCGGGCCAAAAAAAGTTGGAGATAACGGCCAGCAACTTCAATCTTCCCAGAATCAAGTTTTTAAGATTGGAGATCGCGTCCAAATGGGAAATGTAATAATAACTGTGAATAAGGTGGAGTTTTCAAATGGCATTACCTTCATGAATCCTGCGGAGGGAAATAAATGGTTGGATGTTAACCTAACCATTGAAAATACTGACAGTAATCAGCAATATATAACAACATTAGGCCAGATGTTTGTTAAAGATTCCGATGGTAATAGTTATAATGTTTCCCCAACAGATAAACTATTACAAAATCCATCTGTGGGGTTAGACGGCCCCATTCTGGCCAAAAGTAAAAAAACTGCTTGGGTCGGGTTTGAAATTAAAAAGGGCGCAAAAGGATTGCAATTTCAATATGCCGCAAGTATGTTTGGAGGCAAAACAGCGATTATTGATTTGGGAAATTAATAACCACGTGAACGTAAAGACGGGGCTAAAGTTGCCCTGTTTTTATTACAAAAATTACCGCTTGGTAATAACTGATGATAGATATTTTCTTTTAAAGATTTCTTCTATTAGAAAACTTTCGCCATGGCACAAGAACCCAAGATAGGATTGTAGAGATTGCGAGAGCGAGTTTTTGGATATTATCCCTTCGTTATATTCATTTATCCTAAAATCAAACTTTTTAGACATTCTTTTTTTCGTTTTTGTCCTGACTAATTTATATTCGTTAAAGACAACGTAACCAAGGAAATCAACTCCTTGGATTATTTTTCTTATTGTAGTTTTCTCTTCGTGTATTTTGAGTGATAGGTTTTCTTTTAAAAACAGAACTATTACAAGAATAATCTTTTCTAAATACTCCTTATCTTCAGAAAGGATTAAAAAGTCATCAGTATAGCGAAGATAGTATTTTACTTTTAGTACTTGCTTTATAAATATGTCGAGCTCATTTAAGTAGATGTTCGCGAATAGTTGAGAAGTCAGGTTCCCGATAGGAACTCCTTTGTTGACTCCCAAGAGAGAATGCTTTGACGAAAAGCTTGATATAATCTTCTCTAAAAGCCAGACTGTATCATTGTCTTTTACCTTCTTTTTTAAAATGGTGAGCAAAATTTTATGATCAATCGTGTCAAAGAATTTCCTAATATCACACTTTAAAACAAAACATGAGTTCCTGCCGTTTTTGCTTGCTTTTCTTAGTGAATCTTGCAGGAATTGGACGCCCTTATGCGTGCCGTAGTCCTCCCGGCAAGAAAAGGATGCGGAGATAAAGCTAGCCTCAAAAATTGGATTTAAAATCTGGAAAACGGCATGGTGCAAAATACGGTCTCGAACCTGTGCTTTATGGATATTTCTTGGCTTGGGATCCGAAATGGTAAATGAACTGTAACTCGAATGTCTATAGGTTTTGTTTTTTAGTTCTCGGTGCAGTAAAAATACATTTGCTTCAAGATTCCACTCAAAAAGACGGACATCTTTTTTCTTTCTTTTACCATTTCTAAATTTATCCCAAGCCGAGAAAAGATTCTCCGCAGATATAATTTCATCAAATAGGTTTTTGTAGATCTTCATACAATTAACTAATTAAAAAAATAAAAATATGACAGACGAATTTGATATACCAGTGTTCAAAAAAGCTTACGACTTCTATAAAATGTTCTACATGTTTAGGACAACGGTTCCAAAACAAGATAAATATACCATCTATCTGAAATCAGAGAATTTGATAATAGAAATAATAGAAGGAATACTATCGGCAAGCTACAAACAGAAGTTCGAAAAGATTTCTGTTCTAGAGAGAACGAGTTTAAATCTTAATGTCCTTAGGGTATTTATCCGTTTAATGAAAGAAATACAGGCGTTGGATAATAAGAAATATTCAGCCCTAGAAGAAATTATAGACGAGATAGGAAGAATGCTCGGCGGATGGATTCGTTCCTTAAATCCTAGACAAGTCTAATAAGCAAAAGGCATTCAGAAATGAATGCCTTTTGCATTATAGAGAGGAGAGACTTCGGAAGGAGGGCGGAAGCCGAGCCATAGTTCTCGTTGGCATTGTCGACATCGTTCGTATCGAACCTGACCCTGCCATCGTTGAAGTAGAAGTACGGAGCGTGGCCGAAGGACGAGTCCCCACCATCGGAAATATGCCCTTATCCATCCATAGCACCGGAGGCAGAGGTTTGCCGTTCCTTAATAGAACCTATATCCTCCTTTAACCTCCTGAATTTTATTCGACGGCATCTTTTAAAAAAGAACCCGCCACAGATAGGGCAAGCAGTATCTCCTCAAGCAACGCGCTCTTTAAATCCTTGGACTTAAAGATTCTGGTTGTTATTGAAAAGAGAGTTCGGCGACAACTATCCTCGACAGCTGTTCATTAGCCTAGTCTCATCCTCATTATACGCCAAAAATATTTTTTGTAAAAAAAGAAGGCGTTGTCTGTTCACAGACAACGCCTCTCTCGAAACGAAAGGTTCAAGTGAAAATGATTCAATAGAACCAAGCGTTCAAGTTTCGAGGATCGCTACTGCGGAAGGAGGGCGGAAGCCGAGCCACAGCGCTCGCTGGCACCGCCGACACCGTCCGCACCGAACCCGACCCCGCCATCGTTGAAGTCGAAGCACGGAGCGCGGCCGCAGGACGAGTCCCCACCAACGGAAAATTCGTCGCCGGCACCGTCGATCCAAAGATCGTCGTAGTGCTGGAGGCGTTCCGGGTGAGTCAGGAGCATGATCCCGATGCTGAAAGCATCGAGGCCGAACTCGGAGGCCGACATGACCTCACGGGCACGGCGGACACTGCGTCCTGCGTGACGCTTGCCGAACTGGCAGGGGACCACGAGAATATCGTTGTCCTTCTGCTGCTCGCCCAAGGATTGGAACATCTTGGCGGTCTTTGCGGACTGCCGGATGTGCTGTTGATCAATCTGACCGTCGCGGTAGTTGTAGAGCTTGCCACGGGCCTTCTTGATCAGGTCCAGAACGATCTGGACTGCCTCTGGGTAGGTCTTGGCGACCTTCTGCCACCTCGGGATGGCGAACCATCCCTCGGCTCCCGCGGGGAGTGGCTGCTCGGCCAACTTCTCGTTGGCGTAGCCGATTCCCGGGAAGAGTTGACGCAGGATGTTGGTCTGCTCGGTGATTCCCTTGGGCTTGTAGCCCGAGAGATAGCCGTAGCTGGACTCGACTTCCTCGTCAACGAACTGATTGGTGGCGGAGTGGCTTTCCAGGGCCTCACGAAGGCTTTCCTGAAAGTCTCCACCGTTTTCGATGAGACGCTGAGCGCGTTCATCGTCGAGGCCGGCCTTGTTCAGAACCGCCTCAAACAACCCGACAATGTGCAGACCCTTCGGATCCCGAGATGTGAACAATGTCTTTGACATCGTCATCATCCTTCCTAGTCGCAATAGCGACTGTTTACAAAGTGCTCATTGCGAAAGCCTCGCAATTAGGCAGCCAAACACTCTGTTTAGCATAGATGCATTATACCAAATTATATGTCTTATGTCAAGGTTTTTATAGCTCTATACCCATATTATCCTTGGGACTACTGGCGGATCTTCAATTACGCTTAACACTAGGCTAGAGAATGCATCTGCTAAGTCATCATGTTTTTCGGTACCAAAATGAACAATTTGGCTGATAAGCTCTTCAGCTCCTTGTCTGGGAAACTTCACTTTACCAGTTTTAATTATGTGGGCGGTAAGCACTAAACGTGTACGCTTATCTTGATTGCCAGGATGGGTGGTTTTAACATTCCACATTCCTTCTCGTTCTAGTTGTTGGGGCAGAGACTTTTGATAAGCCACGTCTTCAACAACTAATTCGGGTGGATGGCCGATCTCTTTTTCGTAAATCTTATTCAGGTCTTTACATAGTTCAACGGTTTCGGGAAAGGTAATTTTTCTGTTAATAATTCCTGGCAGAATATATATCTCAGTATCTGTGCTGCTATCGAATAGTATCGCAGGCACCATGGCAGTGTAATCAGCCGAATCTTTTTGAGAAATAGCAAGATCGATTCCAATGCGCACCCCATAGTGTTTTGTGTAATTGTAACAGTCCTTCTCGCCCCTATTGGGCAATTTGTCATAATACTGGATCCAATCTTTGTGGATAGCCTGTTCGTCGCTCGGAATAATTTTGAGCATGTATTCTCGTTCCCATGCAAAGTCATTCCCTAGATTCCGTTTTTCAGTTTCTATATCTTCCATAGCAGGATATTTACCAGTCCACATTATTTTTCCATTTTGGACCAATGGGTATTCCCTAAAGACTCCATCGATCTTTTGCTTGTCGATATCTTCTTTGATGCGCATAAGCAAAGAATCTTCGTGCAAAAGGTTCCCAATAAGTACCAGCTTGGTATTTTTGTCTCCTGCAGGGATAACTTCTCCGGTCAGCCATTGGTGCGTTTTGTTTCTTCCCTCCTTTGTTTTAGTAGAAGCTAAGTCTTCCACATCATCTCCGATGATTAAGTCCGGCCGATGCTGATTATGCCTTAATCCTCTGATGCTTTGCTCCGAAGACGCGGCTGTAATCCTAGCATTGTGTCTTGAAAACACCAGAGAGACAGAACCCCATTCATCGTCCTCTTCTTGAAATGGTCCGAGGTCATTCTTAAGAAGATTATTTCCCTCCAATTCTCGCCTCAGATTCATCATGTGTTGTTTGGCCTGAGTTCTTGTTTGGCAGATTATCAACACAAACTTTTTTTGCTGCTGGCCGAGTATAGCCCAAAGAGGATAAGACATTGTAAATATGGATGACTTAGCCGAGCCACGGAATGCGACAATAAACAGCTTCTTTAAATCATTTCTCTCTGTTAGGTGGAAAAACTCTTTTTGGAAGTCTGCAGTCAGATATTTTATATAATGAGAGAAGTAGAAGTTAAAAAACATATAGTGGCTTTCTTTCACTATTGCTGTACGAACCCGACGATCCTTAAGCATCGCGTCTACGATCTCAGGTGGCAGGGGTTGCTGATTGAGGTTTGGTTTGTCCTGTATCGGATTTGGGCTCCGTACTGGTTTCAGTATCTGTTTTGGCACCGTTTTGTTTGGGTCCGTTGTCTGGTTTTCCGGAGTTTTCTCCGGTTGGTTGTTGTTTTGAGTTATTGTCTTCATTGTTTTTGTTGTTAATTTTTTCTTTACTATCGACCATTTTTTCCTCAGGGGCTACTATTCCAGCTAACCGTAGGGCTTCTTTTACCACTGCCTCCTGCTCGGGATTTAGTTTTTCCTGCGGCTGAGTCGTTGATATTTCTATCCGTTGGGTGTATTTGGGGTCATGGTTGCGGAGCCAGAAAGAAATCGCTGACCAGTTTTTCTCCCTGATTAAGGAAATAAGCTGAGACTCGCTTAATTCGTTTATGAATATTTCTCCTTCAGTTAGCGCTTCTTTTACTGCCCTCTCAAATTCCTTATCCTGATCCCGCCAGCGATAAAATGTAGCTCGACTCACGCTTGCTCTTTCGCAAGCAATTTGGATTATCGGAGTTTTCCGTAATTGTTCGATTATTACTTTTTTCTCTTTTGCTTGACGGAGCTGTACTGAATTTAATTCTCGTTCGTTATCAGTTTCCATGTTTGATAAGTTTAGGCTCCTTATTTGTTAATTTCGACCAACGGCGAAGAATAATTTCTGCATAAGTGGGAACTTTTTCCATTATGTAACAGCGTCTGCCCATTTTTTCTGCTGCAATCAAGCTTGACCCCGATCCACCAAAAGGTTCGACAATCAAGTCGTCTCGTTTAGTTAAAACTTTAAGGTAGGGGATGAGTAGTTCTAGCGGTTTTGTGCCAAAAATTACGCTCTGTCTAGAGCTTTTTTCGTCTGCTGCATTAAGCTCGACAAAATCTGTTGGGCAATACTTTTTACCTTTTTTATAGCTTTCCCAATGGGGCTTTCCCGACGTGGCGAATAGGGCGTTTTCGTATTCGTTTTGGAACAGCTCATCCTCTGCTTCTAAATTGAGCTGAACATTTCCGCCAGTTCCAACCAAAGCAATATCTGCCTTATTAAAAAACTTATACTTTGCGGCAAAGCCGGAGACTCTGTTGGGCAGATGCCATGTAATAGTGTTTCTGTACTTCCAATATTTCTCAAGCTCATTCCAAATAATGCGGAGGTTTTTTGGATTTTCAAAAACAATAATAGAAAAGTCAGGCTTTTGTGCTTTAGCGACATTTCCCATCCAAAGTTCTGTAAAGTTGTCGGGCAAGACATCGGTTTCTAAATACTTCCGATCGCGCTTCAGTCCAAATCCTTCTGTTGGTTTGCCGTTTTTCTTTTTGCCTTTTAGATAATCAAGAATATATGGGGGATCAGTTAGGCACATGTTAGCCTTCTCGTTGTTCATTAAAGTAAGGAAGTCTAATTCAATTGTTGAATCCCCGCACATTAACTTGCTATCGCCAAGCTGATATACATCGCCCTTTTTAACTTTAATTTCTGTGATATCTAGTTTTCGGAGTTCTTTTTCCAAATCAAAAACCTCGGGCGTTTCATCTATAGCGAATATTTGGTCTAGGTCCTCGCTTGTGAATCCAATTTCTGAAAGAAATGATTCCTCAAAATTTGCTAACATTTCCCAGTTCCATGCTCCTTGGTTGGCATTCATCCTTAACAGAAGCTCTTCTTCTTTTTCTATGCTTGGTATATTGAGATAAATTACCGGAACAGTCTGTATCCCAAGATTTTTTGCTACCGTCCAACGAAAATGTCCTGAAATTATCTTATTTTTCCTTTCCGGACACGAGTTGGCTATTATCGGCTCCGTAATCCCAAATCTTTTGATGCTTTCTGCCAGGTCTGCTGTAGCTTTTTCCGTCCATATCCTTGGATTATTCGGGGATGGGTATAATGTTTCGATTGGGACATAAACTATGTTTAATTTGTTATTTAATTGTTTAGTTGTTTCTTCCATGTTTTTGTTTTTTGATAATTAAGAAGCATAACCTATAGGTTATGCTTCTATTAAAACACATGGATTTTATGCAGTAGGAAAACTATAATATCATTCTTTCCCGAATCTGTTTGTTTGAAGTTTTTTTATACTCCTGCTAATTTCATAAACCTTATTACCTTTTCTTTTACTGCCCAATAAGTTTTGGGCTATTTCCTTATTTCCCGTTTTGTATTTTTCTCCGGTGGCCTCGTCGTACCTTATGCGGTTATTATGCCATCTTGCTACTTCGATCTTTTTATTAATATCTTTCAGCGATTGGTATTTTGGGAGATGTTCGCCAAACCAGCTATTAACTTGAGTTTTTAGCTCTCTCAGATCCTCGTCGCTTAATTTAGAAAATATTTTTAGTGGTACATATCCAAGATTTTTTCTATCCCTCATCAGCCCAGTAAAATCACCTATTGCGAAATTGCTCGTTGGTATATTTATTCTGCCCGTTATTATGTAGTTATGGAGAAAGCTCTCATAATTTATTGGTAAATGAAATTTTTTTATTATGATTTTTCTTGCATCGGAAAAATAGTTATGTGGTATTCTGTTATACAAAAGCTTGTTTTGCTTATTGGCAACTGCTATGTTTATCTCGCCATTTTTTAATTTTTCTTTTATTCGATTTTCTTGTTCAATAAACTTAGGATCGGCCATAACCTCGTCACTTTTTCTATCCATTTCATCGGACCATTTTTTCGTCCAATTTCCTACTTTGTATTTGCCTTCCGGTATATCTAAGCGTCGGCGTATTCCTTCCACTTCTTCCTGAAACTTAGGGTACGAAATGAGAAGCACAATATTATCACGAGTTTTTTGAAGGGAAGGGAATCGCCAATCAAGATATTTTTTAGAAGATTTTTTATTCTTAGAATTTTTCATAGATATAACTTTACTTACCTATTTCAGAGTTGTAAGCTTATATTAATCGTCGGTTCAATTATAGATTTTATTATTGATAAAGGCAATTAAACAAAGATGGAAAATAAAATTGATTTTTCTCCTTATTCGATATATGTGGGTCATAGGCCATTTAGAGTTGCTTTTTTAGTTGACCCCAACGGCGATCAAGCTTGGATTGATCGTGTCTTTGAATATAATCGGGGAAAATGGGGTGGTAGATTTAATCCCATTATATTTACTGATGGGAAAACTATTAAAGATAATTGGTGGAAATTTTTAAGAGATTACGATCCGGATATTATCCTGTCTGTTGTTGAATTGAGTGAAGACCTGCAAAAGAAAATTCATATTTTTCTTTCTCCACTTAGGGTTGAACAGATAAGACCTGGTGAACAGTATATTGGCCTAGATGATGACCCTTTGTCTATTTTACCTACTGGTAAAAATGTTGCACGAGTATCTCGCGCTTTTCTTAATGATAAGTATTCATTGGTTATTTTTGAAGTCGAGGAATCCACCCCTGCGGTTATTAAACAATTTCTAGAAAGAAATTTTGGTCTTCTCGAGGCCGGGAGAATGACGCCTTATCACATAAAGAGAGGCTTAGAAACATGTACACTAAAATCATATAAGATTACCGATTTCGAAACTTTAAATTCTGCCATGTTGGATTTGGGAGAATTTAGGAATTTAGTCGTTTTTCCTTCTCAAATATGTTCACTGCCCAATTCGTTTAAGGATGTCAAATATGATTATAACAATGAAAAATTCTTAGTAATAGTGGGCGATTCATCTGAAGAATTAGCATACCTATGGAACCGCACTATTTGTATAGGGCAATGGATGCGCACCGGAATCACGCAACTTTGGGTATCTAACGAATTGGCGAGGAATCAGGTCATTAAACCTGGGCTTTCTAAATTTTTGAGTCGTTTTGTTGGTCAAACTGGCAATAACAATCAGCATGGTGCTCATTTCGTAACTTTTTCTCTACCTGATGGCGATATCGAAACCATCGCAGCTTCTTTTAGAGGGACTACATGGCACCCGATTACATCTGCGGAACTTGCCGAAACTCCAATTCCTAATTTTGGTCAGGAAATACCATTTTTCTTTTTAAAACGCGGACTTGAGTTACACCGTGCTCACTCCAACGAAGAACATCTTATTTTAGATGAGCCAGATGTAGAAGAAGGTGGCATGGGCGGGCAATTTTGGTTTGTTGACTTATATGTTCAATTTAGGCCAGAAAGATTTACCAATATCATCGGCAGGGATTATTGGTGGCAGTTACCACGTAGAAATAATATTATATATGATCTTAAATTTTTTAATAAGGCTGCACGCATAAACGAGCATGGGTCATTTAGTGTACTGATGAGGCGCAGGACTAAAGGATTTATTACGTGGGAAGACGATCCGTTGATCATTAAATTGCCCGAAGATGTGGATATTTTTGGTGCTCTTCTTTGCGGGGATCGGTTTGATTATTACAAAAATAACAGCAAAGAGAAATTTTTATCTCGCCCGTTTTATAGTTTGCAACGCTCAGATAAGGGAATGTACTTATCGGGCGTTCTTAGCCTTTTTCCAGACTTACTGAACGCGCATCATTTTTTTGAGGAAAGATTTTGGCGGAAAACATTTGAGCGGATGGCTAATCAAAGCGATGTTAAGGACGAAAACAAAAAAGCCGTAATTATAAATAAACTTACAAAGAGTATTAAATTGGGTAGGGACTTTAAAAATTCAAAGGAGGATATTGAATGGTTGGCAGAAAAGGTTTTAGTATTTTCAAAAAGCTATGCAAAGCAGGCGGTTGACTTAAGTTTCCGTGAATTAGCCGACAGTGCCAAAAAGGAAAATGATGAGTATAATCAGAAACCATCAGGGTCACAAATTGAGTTTGATGAAAAAGAACTCAAGCGTTCGGTATCTGATTTATTGGAGCTAGGAGTATTATTGTTGGGTGTAATGCCCAAATGTCCTAGGTGTGGCTATAGAATTTGGTATCATTTGGACGAAGTTAAACAAGCAATAATTTGTAAGGGGTGTGGTTACCAATTTAATTTACGGTCGGAAGAGAGGTGGTATTATCGACTAAATAGTTTAGTTCGGGCGGCGGCATCTCTTCACGGCACAGTTCCCTTACTGCTTACCCTTGGACAAATTGATGATGATTCGAGGTCGTCTTTCATGTTTGCGCCAAGTATGGATTTGTTTTCTAAAGATGGAGAAGGGGGATCAAAAGATTATATTCATTGGGGAGAAATTGATCTTTTAAGCATTAGAGATGGTAAATTTATCATAGGTGAGATAAAGCAAACCGTTGGATTATTTGATGTTTATGATTTTAATCGAATGGCTGAGGTGGCAAAAAAGGTTCGGCCAGATATTATTATCTTTTCTTCTATGGACGAGAAACCCAATAAATTGGTTAGTGATAATATAGAAAAATTAAAAGCAGAATTATCTGATCTTGAGATCGATGTGCAGTGGTATCCGCTTCGGAGTTGGGTATTCAAACCTCGGCCAGTTTAATAAGCAGCGACTTATTGGGAAAGAAGGAGCTCGACTAAAATAATTGAATTTTCAAGCCGCGAATGCATTTTGAGCAAGTTATCAAAAATCTCGAAAAAGTGCTGGAGGATAAAAACCCAGCGATTTTTAAAAGTGCGTGGATATTAGAGAATAGTCCAGAAGTATACAGGTTTATAATAAAAAATATTAGGACAAAGACAGGAGATATAGATTGGGACAAAGTCATCTCTTCTTTAAATAAAAGGTTCCAAAGGATATGGATCCCGCCACGGCATAAGCCACAAAGAGTAAGGTTATACCGAAACAAAAAGGAAGTTGATTCGGTTCTTAAGGATTACAAAGATAAACTGTATATTTTTATTGCTCCGATAGACGACAATGATAAGCGATTAAGAGATGCCATTTCTATACCCCTAGTGCGTATCGCTCAAAAGGGGAATGTGCGGGCACAACAGAAATTAGTATTTTTACTGAAACAAATAGCCCAACAGTGGATTGAATACTGTCCAAGATTTTATCGGTGGCGTGGACACAGCGATGACCTAGAGCCAAGAATTACTGCCTGCATACGTTGTTACCGTTTTACGGGTTCATTCATTGGTTATCTTTTTAAGAGTTTAGAATATTCTGCCTTAGGATTAAATTCCTTTCAAGCATATTCCCTAGATAGTTGTATCCCGGGTACAACATTTAGCATGGCCGATATTCTAACCAAAGATCCTCAAACTGGTCAGGTGGTTAAGGCTCGCGATGTCGGTTCCTATTACTTCCACTAAAATGGCACAGGCCACTGTCTCATTTAGGAATTTGAAACACGGCTATTTCGTGTCTCAAATTGTCTCATTTCCTAACAAAAACGTTGGAAGTAAGCGCGATTGAGACATAGCTAAAACTCTTTCTATTTTGCCTAAATTTGCTATAATCAACCCAGACCGACTCGCCTAGTTTCGGAATCCGTCAGAAACGCCTAATTTGTTCCTGAAATTCCATTCCGAGACCGAGTCACACCGC
>Ga0247841_10000361_pt1 | contig 121114 bp, 156 predicted proteins | sample LaCruzMarch2015__2_FD_192410 | JGI IMG/M metagenome (GOLD analysis project Ga0247841, IMG submission 192410) | Freshwater microbial communities from meromictic Lake La Cruz, Castile-La Mancha, Spain - LaCruzMarch2015_18m | ecosystem: Environmental > Aquatic > Freshwater > Lake | place: Spain... | reverse complement strand
ATGACAATACTAATAGGGCCTAATCCTCTTTTTTTTATTTGTCTTTCCATATTCATTATCTTAGATAGAGTACTTTTTATTATTTAAATTTGTAGCTTTCATATAATAAGATAATAATTCTTTTAAAATGGAGTTTATACAATTCCAGTTGATTTCACATTTGATGGAGAAACTCTCACAAAAAGTATGACTTTAACTGTAGATGGTATTACTGCAGAAAATGATGAGGGGGAAGAAACAGTAACTAATTCATCAACAACAATATCAAGTACTACTGATACTTTAATATTTGATACAAGTAGTGTAAATGTAGAAAACATTGTAATTCCTTCAACAACTTTAGATACAAAGATAATAACTTTAGATATGGGTGCATTACAAGTTGGTTCAACAGTAACATTAGGTACTAAAAATATTACTTTAGAAAGACAAGGAACAACAGATTATACTGCAATTATTCCTGCTGGAACAGTTATTACTGGAATGTCTGGATGGGATGGAAAATTAATATTACCAACAGTAAGTTCAATAACAAGTGATGAAGGAACAGTTAATACTGCTGTTGAAATGGGTTCTTCTGCTGGAAGTTTAACTTTTGATAAAGCAGTAAAAATTATTATTGAAGGTATGGCTGGAAAATCTGCATTATATCAACTTCCTAATGGAACACAATATACAATTACAGGATGTACTGATGCAACAGATAGTTCTGCTGGAAGTTTAGCAATTGGAAGTGAATGTTATACTGATGCTGCTAATAGAAATGACTTAATAATTTGGACATATCACTTTACTATATTTGCAGCTTATACCCCCACATCTGGAGATGGTACAACTCATTCTCATTATCATTCAACATCAGCCGGTGGAGGAAGTTATAGTGAAGATATCTCAGCTTCTACACCAACAGAATTATCTTCTGTAAATAATATTAATTTGAACAATAAACCAACAGGTGGAATAGGAATTACAGGAGGAGTTATTGGTGCTTTAACAAGTCCTTTATCTTTATTAGCAATAGGTACTACTCTTGTTTTAGTTTTGATATTAATAGTATTATCAAAAAAGAAGAAACTAGCTGAAGAAGAAAGAAAGAAAAAAATTCAACATCAATTAAGAGATGTTGAAAAAGATGTAAAGGATGTAGCTTTAAAAGTTGAAGAAAAAAATTTAACTGAAAATAAGCCAAAGAAGAAATCTAAGAAGAAAAAGAAGTGATTATACTGACTAATAAAAAGTAAAAGAATTCTAAGAAAATTTGTAATTATCCTTATTTTCAATCCTTTTAATAATTTTTAAATTAAAGGGAAAATGATTGTAAAGAAACCGTAGGTGTCGTTCAAATGCGGGTGAAAGCAAATTAGGAAGATTCGTAATCATCCTCTTCTCAATTCTTCAAATGCGGGTGAAAGGGTTCGAACCTTCGTAGGCACTAAGCCACAGGATTTCTTATTCTACTCTCTTAAAGGAGATGTAGTGTTAGAAGAACCTTGGTTCTTCCACAATCTTAAGTCCTGCCCATTTGACCACTCTGGCACACCCGCATAATCACACTAATAACAAAAAGAAACCATATAAAAACCTTTAGAATTTTAAAAAATATTCAATATTTAGTATTTTCCTCTTATAAATACACAATCAAATATATTGTTTTGTGTATATTAATCCTTAAAAAGAATAAGGGGATTCAGGTAATATGATGACAGGCGGAACAAGTCAACTTGAGAATAAAACAAATGAAATATATACACTAATCCCAGAAGATTTTATTCCTATAATCGGGGGGATAAATCATCGTAAAAGATGCTTCAAAGAATTAAGACATATGCAAGGTCTTCAATTAATTAATTACAGAGGTAATAAAGAAACTTTAAATCCTTCTAGGAAAGATATTGAAGAATTTGTTGCTCAAAGTGCAGGAAGAGACATTTTGTTAGCAGGGTATAACTGTTTAATTGGCACAGGGATTGTGGGGGCAGTATTAGGAGCTGTTAATTATTTTAAAAAGTAAATCCTTTTACAAAGGTTTATTTAATTTAGTGATTGTATATAATATAAATGCATAATCGTAAACAAGTTATTCAGTTGGTTATTTTAATTTCTTTATTTTTTCTTTTAAATTATGGTTATCTAAATTCAAGGGTTATTAGTTTCTTTGAAGATTCTGAATTTTTAAAAGTTGAAAGAATTATTGATGGGGACACTATTGTTGTAGAGAATAATACTCATATAAGATTACTGGGAATAAACACTCCTGAAAAAGGAGAGAAATATTATAATGAGGCAAAAGATTTTCTTACTAAATTAGTTACAAATAAAACAATCAAAGTTGAATATGGAAATGAAAGATATGATAAATATCAAAGAACATTAGCTTATTTATTCCTTGATGAAAAAAATCTTAATGTTGAAATTGTAAAAAATGGCTTAGCAAATCCTTATATTTATGGAAATGACAAATATGAATTGGATTTAAGAGAATCTTGGAAAAAATGTATTTCTTCTAACAAAAATTTATGTGAAAAATCAAAAGATGTTTGTTCTAATTGTATTGAATTAAAAGAACTAGATGTTGAAGAACAGAAAATAATATTCTATAACAAATGTTCTTATAATTGTGGATTAACTAATTGGGAAATAAAAGATGAAGGAAGGAAGAAATTTATTTTTGGTGGTTTTATTTTAAGATCTGGAAGAAATGTTGGAATTATCGTCGGGAATAAAACTAATACAGAAGATGTTTTATATTGGAATCAAAAAGATTATGTTTGGACAAAGGATGGAGATACTTTATTTTTAAGAGATAAAAATGGTTTTCTTGTGTTGTGGGAAAATTATTGAGTTATATTTTTGAACAGATATATACTTAAAAATTAATTTAACTTCAATAAAAAATGGAAATTCCAGATAAAGAGGATGACCCTTATAATTATGCAGAGATGAAACTAAATAAAATAAGGAAATCTAAATTTATTTCCAAACAAAACAAAGAATTGCTTAATCAATTTGGAAGTTATGTTTTTTGTGTAGGGAGAGAAATTGATAATTGTTATATTCAAGATTTACATAAATACATTTTAGATTCTTTTGATCTTATGTGTGATTTAATTACTTATTCAGAGAGGGATTCTAAAACCAGTTTAATACACCAATTTAATGCGTGTTGTGAAAATATCCTGCAAAATATAGAAAATATACAAGTTGTATTGGAAGCTATGGGGGAAGGTAATAAAATCCTTGAAGTTAGGGTTCTTTCTGAAAGCATCAATAAAACGATGAAGATACAAACAAGATAAAATAAAAATAATAAACTTATAAAAATAAAATAAAAAATGGACCTTCCAGATAAAGATGAACAGCCACTGAGATATACAAAGATAATGCTAAAAGAAATGAGGAAAAGCACCTCAATTTCAGGATATGATAAAGCATTACTTAATGATTTGGGGAAACATGTTTTTTTAATTCACACCAATATTAATGGTAGTAGTTCTAATCTATTAAAAAGACCTTGTTATTTAGAAGAATCACATATGTATGTTTTAGATGCTTTTGATATGGTTTACAATTTAGTATTAAAATCAAAAGATAAGGACAAAAGTGAGACAATTAAAAAAATGCTATGTTATTCAGAGGAAATATTTCAAAAAATAGGGGAATTAAAAATCTCTCTTGAATCTCTTTTTAAAGAAACAGCTGATCTTGAAGCAAAAATTGTTTCTGAAGAAATTGTTGAGGAAATGAAAAGAAGCAATCATAACCCTTAAATATAGTCAATTTATCATATTCTTGTAGACTAGGTCAGCGGGTTAGCCCTCCGCTATTTGCAAGCGGGCTTTATGCAGACTGCGAGAAGGCAAGTGAGTAAATGTCAAAAGGTCTTTATTTGGACGTTGACGCTTTGCCTGTTTTGATCTTGCAGGTGCGAAATGGGTCAGGTCCTGATCGAAGCAGCCCTAAACATTTGTTGAGATGCTTAACAGAAAACAGAGCCGAGGAAGAATAAAGGAAGCTTTTTGGTTTTTACAGGCAAACCTTCGAGTCTACACTTATTTTTTATATTAAACACTCTTGGAATATTAACTCTTTTTTTAATTGGGGGAGTTATTTAATATTTATATTGTTAACTTCAAAAACTTAATAAACTAATTTTTCTTAGATTTGATATGAGGGATAAAAGAGGACAATTTTTTATTATTGCCGCAATAATTATTATAGTAATTATAGCTAGTGTAACAACAATTTCAAATTATACTTCAACAAAAGATGAAGTTAGACTTGCTGATTTAGGAGAAGAAATTGGTATTGAAAGCCAGCAAGTTATAGAATCTGGAACTTTTAATGAATTAGATGATTCAGAGATGAAAACTCTTTTAGCTGGTTTTGCAAATAATTATGTTACATATATTCAAGAAGAAAAAAATATCTATTTTGTGTTTGGGGATAGTGATGGAGCTTATTTTTTAGGATATCAAGAATTAGATGATGAACAAGTATGTCTTAGGATTTTTGAGGTTCCAGAGGGTATTGAAGGAGGTGTAGAATCTGAAAGTGATGGTGGTTGTGAGTGGGTTATGGGAGGGGAGTTAAATTTAATAGATCATAATCCTACAAAAGAATTAAGTAGAATAAATGTTCTAATCGGAGAAGATCCTGATCCTTCTCAATATGAATTTGAATTGACAGAAGGAGAAAATTTTTATTTTGTTATATGGCGTCAAATTAGAGGAGAAAGACATGTTGTTACAAATAGGGAATAAAAAAAATAAAAACGGATTAAGTATGATAATTGGATATGTTCTCATCATGACTGTTTCAATTGCTATGAGTGTTCTTGTTTATCAATGGATTAAAGATTATGTTCCAAAAGAAACTTTACAATGTCCTGATGGGGTGTCTATATTTGTAACAAATTATTCTTGTCAAGATGGGGGAAATAGTCATAATTTAACTTTATCTTTTATAAATAATGGTAGATTTTCAATAGATGGTTATTTTATCCGTGCTTCAACTGATTTAGACAATTTAGCAAATATAGATTTGTCTAACCGTTTAGAAGGAACAGAAAGACAAATAGCCGAAGGAATTGTTAGATTTAGTGTTGTGGATAACTTTTTTGCTCCAGGGGGATCAAAATCAGGAAAATTTAATGTAAGTTTTATTGGAACAATAAAAAAAGTTGAATTGATTCCCTCAAGAATAGAATTAATTAAAGGATTTAAAAGAACAGCAATTTGTGATGCGGCTGGGATTGAAATTATTATTGATTGTTAAAAATAAAAGAATTTAAAAGGAATAAATACTATATAAAATTACTAATAGAAAAAATGTATAAGAAAAAAAAGGGTCTTTCATCTACGGTTACTACAGTTCTTTTAATAGTATTAGTAATTTCAATTGTTTCTATAATTTTTTTCTGGTTTAGAGGGATGGTAGAAGAAGGAGTAACAAAATTTGGTCAAAATATTAAAACAGTTTGTGAGCAAGTTAGTTTCAAAGCAGATTATGATTTAGATTCGGGAACATTACAAATTGTCAACGAAGGAAATGTCCCTATTTACAATATGCAAGTAAAAATAACAAGTGATGGAAATTATGAAACAATTGATTTAAGAGAAAATCCTACATTAGGATGGCCACAGGGGGGATTGAAAATAGGTGCAACTAAAGATATACCTCTGGTAGGATATTCTAATACTAATTTAGAGATAACTCCTGTTTTAGCTGGAACTTCCAACAATGGAAAGAAATATTTTATTTGTGGTGGGCAATATGGCAAAATACTTGAAATCTAAGAAAGCACTTTCAACTATTGTTACAACAGTTATTTTAATAAGTGTTAGTATGGCTGCTATTGCTCTTGTTTTTGGAATTGTTAGTAATTTAATGAGAACACAAATGAAATCAACTGAATCTTGTTTTGGGAATTATAATAAAGTTGAATTAGAGGGAAGGTATACCTGTTATGATAAAATAGTTGTTGGAGCAAGTACTACTTATGCATTAAGGTTTTCTATAGCCATGGGAGATGTTACGGTCGATAAAGTGATTATTGGAATAAATTCTTTAAGTAATTCAAAAACTTATGAAATAACAAATACCGCAACAACCGTAGCTGACTTATCTACATATCCCACTGGAAGTTCAGTTTCTCTTCCATTAAAAAATGGTGGAAGAACTTATAATACCACTTCCATTTTCAATTCTAAAATTGATTCAATAAAAATAGCTGCTGTAATAAACGGGGTAAAATGTGATGTTGCTGATACAATAAATGAAATACAAGATTGTGCTCTTATGTATGATGTATAATTAAATGATTGATGTTAGCATAGGTGTATTCTTATAGAGGACTAGAATAAAATTATAATAGATTTGACTGATATGATAATTATTTAAATTAAAATTTACTCTTAATTAGATGAATAAAAGAGGTAAGGGGAAAACTGGACAAGTTTGGGTAGAGACAGTAATTTATACTTTGATTGCTTTTGTAATGATTGGGCTTGTTTTGTCTTATGCTAAACCAGTAATAGAAAAAATGCAAGACCAAGCGATTTTAGAACAATCTGCTGAAATGATGAAATCAGTAGATTTTAAGATTTATGATATGATGGGTGAAGGGAACACCAGAGTATTGTCTATGGCAATTAAAAGAGGAGAATTAATAATAGATAGTACCACAGATAGATTAATTTTCAAAATGGATAGCTCCTATGCTTTTACTGAACCGGGAATAACTGGACCAGGAATAGAAGTTAATGACGGCAGCCTTGTAGAATCAACTACAAAAAAAAGTGGATATTATACAGTAACTTTAATTTTAGATTATTCACTTAAATATAATATTACTTACAATGGTGAAGATCAGGAAAAATCAATAAGTAAATCTTCAATTCCATATAATATTTTGGTTTCAAATAAAGGACCAGATGAAGGTGGAGGAAAAACAATTATAGACTTTAAAATACTTTAAAATGGATATAGAAAATTACGAAAGAGTTAAAATAAATTTCAACCCGCAGGTTCCGTCCCTTGTAAAAGTGAAAGATAAAACTCAAATTGATGTTCGATATTGTATTATTGCTCCTTTTACTTTTGTACATATTTACTGGAATGAAAAAGCTTATGAATTAATTTATGAAGTTGAAGAACCTATTTTAACAGAACAAGAAAAAATTTACAGAACTCAATTAACTGGGGCTATTAAAGATATGATAAATTTTGAAGAGATTATTGAACGAGATGAAGAAACACTTTTAAATTATATTGATAAAAGATTAAAGATACTTGCAATTGAATTTGGATTGGATATTCCTTATGAGTCTTATAAAAAGATATATTATTATCTTTGTAGAGATTTTTTAGGATTTAATGAAGTTGAACCCATATTAAGAGATTATTTTATAGAAGATGCTCAATGTAATGGGTTAAATGCTCCTGTTTATATTATTCATAGAATTTTTAGAAATATAAGAACGAATATTATCTTTAAAGAGGCTGCAGAATTAGAAAGTCTTATTGAAAAACTTGCACAAAGATGTGGTAAGCATATTTCTTATGCTGACCCAATTTTAGATGGAACTCTTCCAGATGGAAGCAGAATTAATGCAACATATACGGATGATATTACAAGCAGGGGCCCAACTTTCACAATAAGAAAATTCACAAAAACTCCTTGGACACCAACAGAATTAATCTCCTTTAGAACATTAAGTCCAGAAATGCTTGCTTATTTGTGGATGCTTGTTCAATATAAAATGAATATTCTTTTAGCAGGAGGAACAGCTTCGGGTAAAACCACTCTTTTAAATGCTGTTGCTTTTTTTATTCCCCCTGAAGCAAGAGTAGTAAGTATTGAAGACACAAGAGAATTAAATCTTCCAAGAGAAAACTGGCTTCCAAGCGTTGTAAGAGGCACAACAGGAAGTAAAGGAGAAGGAGAGATTTCACTTTTCACATTGTTAAGAGCATCATTCAGACAAAGCCCGGATTATGTGATTGTTGGAGAAGTTAGAGGAAAAGAGGCTTCTGTTTTATTTCAGGGAATGGCATCAGGACACTCTTGTATTAGTACAATGCACGCAGATTCTGTAGACACTTTAATCAAAAGATTAGAAACCCCCCCTATAGAACTATCCCCTACCTTATTGAATGTTCTTGATTGCGTATGCATTATGACTCATGCTGTTGTAAATAAAGAAGAGACCAGAAAATTAAGAGAGATTGTTGAAATTGTAAATGTAAATACAGATGGAGTAGCTACAATAAATACCCCCTTCACATGGAATGCTGCAGAAGATAAATTTTATTTTAAAAAAGGAAGCAAGGTTTTTGAAAAAATATCTAGCAGATATGGAATTTCTATGGAAGAATTAGAATTAGATTTAAGGAAAAGAGCACAAATAATTTATCAATTATACAAAAGAAAAATCAATAAATTTGAAGAAGTTAGGGATATTGTAGATAAGTTTTATAAAAGGCCCAAAGAGGTTTTCAAAGAGTTAGGAATTGAATAGTCTTAACAAAATCTTTAATAACGTAAAAGTCGTCTGTGGATTATGAAAAAAGGTGATATTGCATTTTTAAATCAAGTTGTTAATTCTCTTATGGAAATAGAAGAACAATTGGAAAAAGTTAATGATTTTGAAACTTTCAACAAATTAAAAAAAATAATGATAACATTACAAAAAGAAATTGCGAGGATTTTAAAATGAATGTTAATGAAGACATCAAAAAAATTAAAGAAGAACTTATAAAAGAAAGTAATATTGTAAAAGAAATTAATTCTCTTTTCAATTCTATTCAACTTGCAGAAAATAATCAAGAGAGAAAAATGGCTGAAAGTCATATTGAAAAATTGCAAAGAAATTTAAAAACTAGTAATGAAGAATTACTAAAAAATCTTGAAAAATTAAACATAAAAAATCCTTTAATTAAACAAACAAATTCTAAAATTGAAATTCATTCTAATAATAAACAACTTTCTAAAAAAGAGTCTAATAGATTAGAAAAGAAATCAAAATTAAACCTTCTTGAAAGAAGTGTTATTGAAAGACTTAAGAATAAAGAAAAAAAAGATGATAAAAAACCAGAAGAGAAATCTTCAGGAGAATACAAAAAGTTTGCAGAAAAAGTTTTTTCTCCCCTTGCAAAATCATTGATAAAGTCCGGTATTTTTAAAAAAATTGGGTCAGATTTAACTAAATCCAACTTAGATTATAATATTATTACTTATATTTCAATGTCTTTACTTAATGTTGCTATTGCATTAGGTATTGGATTTTTTACTTTTCTTTTCTTTTTATTTTTTAATTTAAGCCCTCTTTCTCCAATTATTGTTCTAATGGAAGAAAGTATAGGGGTGAGATTTTTAAAAGTTTTCTGGATATTATTAGCTCTACCCGGAGTTACTGCTATCTTTATGAGTTCATATCCTTCTCTTGAAAAAAAATCTGTAGAGGGAAAAATAGATGCAGAATTACCTTTTGCGGTTATACATATGGCCGCAATTTCAGGTTCTATGATTGACCCAGTTAAAATTTTTAGCATAATTGTCTCAACAAAAGAATATCCTAATCTTGAAAAAGAATTTAATAAATTATTAAATGAAATTAATATTTATGGTTATGATTTTGTAACTTCTTTGAAAGATATTGCTATGAATAGTCCGAGCAAAAAACTTGCAGAATTATTTAATGGGCTTTCTACCACAATAACCTCTGGAGGAACATTATATGGATTTTTTGAAAAAAGATCTCAATCCCTGCTTTTTGAATATAGACTGGATAAAGAAAAAAATACAAAATCAGCAGAAAGTTTTATGGATATTTATATTAGTATAGTTATTGCTGCTCCTATGGTATTAATGCTTCTTTTAATGATGATGAAGATAAGTGGTCTTGGACTTAATTTAAGCACTAATATGATTACATTTGTTGTTGTCGGAGGAGTATCTTTAATTAATATACTTTTCATTGGATTCTTACAAATAAAACAACAGGCAACAGGATAAAATGGAATTAACAAAACTTCATTGGACAGGAATCATAGCAGGGGTTGCAATATTAGGAATGTCTTTATTTTTTATTAAGTCTGCTTTTTTCTTTTTTATTGTGTGGTTTGGGCTTCTAGTTTTAGCTTCTCCTTTTGTCTTGTCTACAGTAGAAAACACAAGAGTTTCCCAAGAAAAAGAATTAATGTTCTTAGAGTTTACAAGAAATCTTGTTGAAAGTGTAAAAACTGGAACTTCTATTAGTAAAAGTTTAACTAATCTTAAAAAGAAATCTTTTGGAAGTTTAACCCCTCATATAGAAAAATTAGCAAATCAGATTAATATGGGAATTCCCTTAAAGGCTGCACTTGAAATTTTTGCAAAAGATGTAGACAATAAAACAGTATCAAGAACAATTACTCTTATAGGCCAAGCAGAAAAAGCTGGAGGAAATATAGCAGATATCTTAGAAGCTGTTGCAAAAGCAGTTAATATGACTGATAAATTAAAAAAAGAAAGAAGAGCAGCAATTTCGACATTAGTTGTTCAAGGTTATATCATCTTCGTTGTTTTCATAGTCATTGTTTTGGTAATGCAATTCTACATAATTCCTATGCTTTCAAATATTACTAATATTAATGGTAATAATTTGGGAGAAGCAGGAATATCCACTCCGGGAACAAGTGGCCAAGGAATTTCTGCATTGGAAATTTCTCAAGCTTTTTTGTATCTTCTTGTTATTCAGGGACTTTTTACAGGACTTGTTGTTGGTAAACTTGCAGAAGGAGATATTAAGGCAGGAGTAAGACACTCTTTTATCTTAATTGTTATTGCGTTTGTTATTGCAACTGCAGCAAATATACTTTTCACAAAAACTGCATAATTCAGCAAGAAATATAAATAACCCAGAATATAATGATTAATGAATAAAAAGGGTTCGCATGTTGGAATGATTTTATCGTTTACCCTTTTTATAACCTTCATACTTTTTCTTTATACTATCTCTAAACCTGCATTAGAAACAAATTCAGATAAAAAGACTATTTGTGGGAAAATAGAATCTCTTTTGATTCAAAACACTTCTTCAAATTTAACTACAATAACAGTTGTAATAAAACAAAAACCCGGTGATCGTGAATCTGTTGAACTTAGGGGATTTTTAATAATCTCCGGCTTAACTTTTATACCCCAATTTATAATAAAAAATCGAGATTCAAGAATTTTAGATTCTTATCATAAAATACCAGAGTCTGTAATAGTGGATAGAACTTCCACAGATGAAACTGTTTTAAAAGTTTATCATTCAAAAGAGTTCTCTTCGCTTAGTGAAAGTGAAGGTAGTGCAAGTGTTAAGATAAGAGATAACCCTGAGGGTTATAATATTGGTTCAATGACATTAGATAAATACATTTTTGAATCTCAAATTGAAAAATTAATAACTTTTTATGACGAAAATTATGAACAATTAAAAATAAATCTCCTTGTCCCTTCTGGAATTGAATTTGATTTTAGTTTTAAGAAAAGTGATGACACAATTATGGCCCCTAGTATAGAAAGATTGAGGTCGAATAATGTTTATAGTGAAGAAACTCCTGTTCAATATGTTGATGAAAATGCAATAATTCAGTCAGGATTTATAAATATCCAAGTATGGTAAATATTATGAAGAACAAAAAAGGATGGATTGAACTTATTGAAGCAGCAATTTCTATACTGCTTGTAACTATTGCTATTTTAGTTGTAATGAATAAAGGGTCTGTTGGGAATAGCGATATTTCAGAAGGGGTGTATAAAACAGAACTTTCAATTTTAAGAGAAATAGAAACAAATTCCACGCTTAGAAATCTTGTGTTAAGTCAATCTATACTCCCTGTAGAATCAATTAATGCTGATGGTACAATCAACTCGGATTTTCCAAGTGCTATTAGAATAAAAATAGATGCTAGAACTCCTTCTTATTTAAAATGTATCGGGAAGATTTGTAGACTATGTGTAACGGAAACTTGTGAAGATGGAAAAACTGCAAGTGCTTGCAATATCGGTGAAACAAAGGAGATAGATGTTTATTCTCAGTCGATTATGGTTAGTTCAGATGAAAAAAGTAGAAAATTAAGTTTGTTCTGTTGGAGAAAATAAAATGATTTTAAAAAAATATAAATTTTTAGAACACACTGCAGATGTAAAATTTCAAGCGTTTGGGAGAACTCCTGAAAAAGTTTTTATTAATTCTGCTTATGCCTTGAAAAAAATTATTTGTGAGAATATAAAAGTTAAAAAGAAAACAAAAAAGATAATTAAACTTAAAGGGAAAGATTTTGAATCATTATTTTACAAATTTTTAGAGGAAATTATTTATCTTGTTGATGCTGAAGATTTCCTTATTAGGAAAGTTAAGAGAGTGAAACTAAAAAGTTTTGAATTGAAAGCAATAATTGAAGGAGACAAAGCTTCTAATTATAAATTTACAAATAATGCTAAAGCTTCAACTTATAACGAGATGTTTTTTAAAAAAATTGGAAACAGATGGGTAGGACAGGCTGTTATTGATGTTTAAAATTTATTTTCTTAGACATTAGTTATCTTTAAAACATTTGAACAACTTAAATTACAATGACTGAAATAAAGAAAATATCAAAAAATATTTATGAATTAGGGAAAAATGGAAAGATGAATGTTCCTGCAAGAATATTTGCAAATGAGTTAATTCTCGAAAATATGAGAAAAGACAAAACTCTTGAACAAATAAAAAATGTTGCTTGTCTTCCTGGAATTTTGGGGTATGCTATTTCTTTAGCAGACAGTCATCAGGGCTATGGTTTTCCAATAGGGGGTGTTGCTGCTTTTGATTTAGATAAAGGTATTATTTCTCCTGGAGGAGTAGGTTATGATATAAATTGTTCTGTGAGATTATTAAAAACAAATTTGAAAAAAGAAGATATTCTAAAAAAGAAAAAAGAAATTACAGAAGCACTTTATAAAAAAATTCCTTCTGGTGTTGGAAGGGGGGGAAGGTTTAATATTTCAAAACAAGAATTGAATAAGTTACTTGAAGGGGGAGCGAAGTATCTTGTTGAAAAAGGATTTGGGTTTAAGGAAGATTATCTTAACACAGAAGAAGAAGGAAATATGAAAGAAGCAGATGCAAGTAAGGTTTCTGAAAGAGCAATTAAAAGAGGTATTGGGCAGTTAGGAACATTAGGCGCAGGAAACCATTTTCTTGAAGTCCAATATATTGATGAAATCTTTGATGAAAAACTTGCAAAAAAATTAGGGGTTTCAAAAGGACAGTTAATGATTATGATTCATTGTGGAAGCAGAGGATTAGGACATCAAGTTGCAAGTGATTACATAAAACTGATGGAAGATAAGTATGGATTCAAGGATTTGCCTGATAGGGAACTGATAAATGCTCCAATTAAAAGTAATTTAGGGAAAGATTATTACAAAGCAATGTGTTGTGCTTCTAATTTTGCTTTTGCAAATAAACAAATAATTACACATTGGATAAGAGAAGAAATGAAGAACTTTTTTCCTAATTCAAAAATAGATGTTGTTTATGATATTTGCCATAATATTGCAAAATTTGAAGAACATATTGTTAATGGAAAAAAGAATATGGTTTGTGTGCATAGAAAAGGTGCAACGAGAAGTTTTGATAAACAACCCGTAATTATTCCTGGAAGCATGGGAACAAGCTCATACTTATTAGTTGGGACAAAAAAAGCAGAGGAATTAACTTTTGGAAGCACTGTTCATGGAGCAGGTAGAGTAAGTAGTAGAAGTTCTGCTTTAAGGAATATAAAAGGAGAAAATGTAAAGAAAGGTTTAAACAAATTAGGAATTGAAGTTAAATCTGGAAGCATGCAGTCTTTAGCAGAAGAAGCACCTGAGGTTTACAAAGACATCGACGATGTTATTAATTCTGTTACTGAAATTGGTTTAAATAAAAAAATTGCAAGGTTAAAACCTTTAATTGTAATTAAAGGATAATTATCTCAAATGACTCATAGAATTAAGTTTATAATTTAAAATATTAAATTTTTCATCTAGTTCAATTGAAGTTATTGATGCAGAGTTAAAATTAAGTTCTTCTCTTTTAAGATTTAGAAGCAAGATAGCAATTGAACGAATAAATCCTGCATGCGTCACTACAAGTATATCTTCTAATTTTTCTTTTTTTAACTTCTCTAAAAATAATCTTGCTCTTTCAATTAAATCAAAATAGTTTTCTCCCCTTTTTGATTTAAATTCATCTTTGCTTAAACCAGCTTCTTCCCTGGCTTTTTCATATTCAGAATTTAATTTTCCTGTTAGTTCTCCCATTTCTTGCTCATTAACTAAAGAGGTAAACTCGACATTTTTAAAACCAGATTTAACTAAAAAAGGATTTATTGTTTCTTTTGCTCTATTAGTTTCTGCACAAATAATCTTATCAATCTTTAATGTTCCTAAATAAGAAACCATTTTTTCTGCTTGCCCTTTACCCAATTCAGTTAATGTATCTTGATTTTCTCCATGTCCTCTTTCACAATGTCTCAAAAGATAAAGTTTCATGTTAATATTTTAATTAAGTTCTTCTTCTTTTTATTCCTTTCTGTTTAATATTCCCTCCCGCGTAGTAACAATAATAATATTTAAAAGGGGCAAATATCTCTATTTTGTATGGGAAAAACATTAGCTACAAAGCTAAAAAAATTTGGAAAAACATTATGTTTAATAGGGGGAATGTCAACTTTGGGTGGATGTCCAAATGAATGCACACCTGTTGTAAATTATACTCCAACAGCAATTATAAGTGCTGCAAATCCTTCTATGAAGGTTGGCGAAACTAATTATTTAAATGCAAGTGGAACCGATGAAAGTGGGAATGAAGATATATTAGAATATAGATTAGCTCAAGATAAAAATGCAAATGATACAATAGATGATGGAGAAGATTTAACTCCAATGTCTGCTGTTCCTATTTCTGATATTCCTTTTACTCCCACAGTAGCAGGAACTTACAAATTCCTTGCAGAATGTATAGACACTAAAGGAGCAGTAGGAAAAGCAAGTATAGAAGTTATTGTTTCTAATTCTGATATTCCTGTAGGAAATTTGTCAGGAGTAGATTTAACAGGAATTGATGGTAAAACATTGACTAAACAACTCCCTCTTTTTACTGACACTGACACAGCAGGGAATATTCCTTATAAAACAACAGTAGAAGTAATAGAAGGTTCAGAATATGTTGAAAGTGTTAGTATAACTCCAGAAGGATTATTGACTGTAAATTTTAAAGAAATTACTGAACCAAGAAAATATGGTCTTAAATTTAAAGCAGGAACAACTGAAGGTGGAATTGGTTTTGTTGAGAAGACAAATCAAGACATTGAAAATAGATGTAGGATTAAAGGAAAATTAGAAAGTGATGAAGAACCTAATGTTTCAAAAGCAGGAATTTTAGAACTTTATGATAAAGTTACTAACACACTTTTAGGAACAATAGATACAACAACAGGAATTTATGATATTGAGGCAAATGCTCCTGCTTCTGAGGTTAGATTAGAAGGAAGATTAAATGGTAGTTTACCTGGTACAAAGAATGATAGTGATGGAGATAATTTCAGAAGTGTTTGGTATTTTGATGGAACAAGAGACCATTCTGATGTGTATGTAATATCTGTTCCTGCTGATTCAGATTTAGATGGGGATGGTCATGCTGAGTTAGACACAAACACAAATCATATAGTTAGTGAAGCAGAAAAAGAAGATTTTAGAATATTTAGCAGAAGATTGAATTTTTTAAAAAATTGTGATATTAATTCATATGATGGATTAAAAAAATGGAATTATGGAGAAATTGCAGATGTTCAAAAATTTGAAGGTGTACAAATAGTTTCTTATTTTTTAGGCACTCAATTTACAGACGATCAAAGAGGTTCAATTGGGATCTTTTTAAAAGCAAGTGGGGAATTAGGAGCAACAGCAATGAATATTGTTGATGATATTGATTCAGAGAAACATTATACAATTTATGGAAACACTAACCAATACATTTTACCTAACAAAGGTTGGGGAATTATTATTCCTGCTCCGTATAATTCTTTAGGAAATGGTATTGCTGCAACAACAATTATTTATGATAATGATACAGATGGGTATATTGAGAGATTTGAAACACACATTGATTTGAATTATGTTAATCAAACAGTTACTGCTCATGAATATCTTCATGGGAAAGGATTTGTGGGGCATGGTAATGAGGACCCAGATACAGGAAATCCAGTAGCTTCTATTTATTCAGCAATTATGAACCAAGGTTCTCTTTGTACTCAAATGCAAGTTCAAGAAAAGAAGTTAGATTATATTATAAAAAATTCTAAATACCCTGCAATGAAATTAGATACTGAAATTTTAAAATAAATTTATTTTTGAAATTAGTTGTTTAAAATAAGAATATTTATAAAAGATATTTCCTTGAAATAACTATGAAATTGAAGGTGATGAAAGAGTTTGTATTTGTATTAATCCTATTTTTGTTTTTATTGCCTTATGTCTCATCTATAACAGAGGGAACTTGTAGTGTTGTAACAAGAGCTGAATGTGCTGATACTAACCCAAATTCATATGTTGTTATGGGATTAACAGGAATAACAAATAGCCACGGACAAAATGCAACAACAACAGGAAATTATCCTTATGTTTTATGTTGTAGATTTGGAACAGGTTCAACAAGTTGTAGTATAGAGGGAGTAAATAAGATTGTTGGTCTTTCTTCTATAACAAATGCACATGCAGAAAATAAATCATTAACAAATTACAATCCTTCTGTTTGTTATGAAAATATTAGATGTACATTAAAAAGTTCTTGTGACACTGCTACTGAAAATGGTGTTTTATCTTTATCATCTAACACAAATGCACATATTGGACCTTATGAGGAGATGGGAAGTTATGCAAACAAAGTATGTTGTACAAAAACATCTATGCATTATGAGCCCCTTTGTGTTATTAGTTCTGCACAATGGGGAGCAGAAAATGGAACAGCAGATACAACTGTTGTTATGGGAAGGACAGTAGCCATGGATATTATGGGAACAGGTACTTGTGATGGAAGAATAGCTTATCTTGAGGTTTGGAAATTAGGACTTCTCGGGGATACTAAAACAGCTCAAAAAAATGTCACATTTAGTGGACAATTCGCACAATCTTCTTGGAGACCTCTTGTAGCAGATGGTATAACAGTAAATGATAATTATTATTTTGGGGCAGGCTTAGGAAGTCCTCTTGCAATAGCTCGAAAAAATGGGGCTTGGGACCAATTAGCAAGTACTGTTCCTAGAAGTAGCAATTTAAAAGTGGATGCAGCAAATTATTGTGATAATATTAATAGTTGTGCAGATTATTCAAACGAGCTTAATTGTAATTCAAGAAGCATACAAATTTCTGATGGTCAAAGTGTAGATAAGTGTGGAATTGCTCCTGGTTTAAATTCTGGGGGGGCACTTACAGGAACAGCATGTAGTGTATTAAAACCTTGTAATTGTAAATGGGATAGCAGTACTAATATTTGTCTTTTTAATCAAGGAACAACAGCACTTTCTCTAGGATATTGTGGTGATGATTTAATTAATTCTCCAAATAATAATCATTTAAATGAGGAATGTGATGTTGATGCAGGGACATCTGTTTTTTCTCCACTACTAAATAATTGTGCAAACCTATCAACTGCAACTATTACTTATAATCCGGGAACACCTTTAGTTTGTTCTGCATGTAGAATTAATATATTAGCTTCTGGATGTACTTCTCCAACTCTTCCAGTATGTGGAGATGGAAGTATAAATCGAGCATCTGAACAATGTGATGGTGCTGCTTTAGGAATTACTACTTGTCAAACATTAGGATTTACAGGAGGAACTTTAAGTTGTAATTCATCTTGTAGCTTTGATAAAAGTAGATGTGTAATAAATGGTGTAAGTTTAACTCATACTTCTTGTTCAGGAGGAATATGTAGTTCAGTTACAGGGGATGGAGTTAATGAATGTTCAACTGTTGGAACCACTTGTACAGCACCTAATCCTACAACAACTCATGCTGGATGTAATGGGGATAGGTGTGTAACTTTAACAGGAGCAGGGGTTAATACATGTTCAGCTAGTATTGATTGTTCAACCAATGAAGGAACAGGATTAACAATAAAAATAACTGCTGTTGATGAAGACGGTGGAATAACAAGATGGGAAATAGTATCACCTGGAACAGGATATGAAGTTGGAGATAGAGTTGTACCTATTTCAGATACAGGAAGTGGTGCATTATTTGAAGTTACAAGTGTTAATGATGCTGGAGGAGTTCTTGCATTAGAATTAATATTCTCTGGAGAAGGTTATATTGTAAGAACAATAGCAATACCAACAATACTACAAGAAAATACTTATTGTGGTGATGGAATTGTTTCAAGAAATGCTGGAAACTTTGATGAACAATGTGATCCAAGTGATGGACCAGGTAGGAGTAGAATTAGTGTATTTGATTCGACAAGGAATACATGTACTGATTTTACAACAGTAGGATTTACAGGCGGTGCATTATCTTGTACCTCAGATTGTAAACTTGATTATTCTGAATGTGTTGGAGGAACCAGATCTTGTGGTGATAGAATTGTTGATACACTTGCAGAAGAATGTGATAATAGAGACTTCCAAGGGTTAACTTGTCAATATCTTGGTGCAAATGCAGGAAAATTAAAATGTGGATTACCTGGTTTAACAAACGCTTGTAAAATAGATTATTCTGGATGTGTTGGAATAGCTGCAGGAGAATCTGATTCTTATAGTTGGAGAACAGAAACTATAACTGATTGTGAAGAAGGAGATGGAGTGAAAACAATTAGATTAACTAAATTAAATAGAGATGGAACAGAAGCAGAATCAATAGATAAGGAATATCCTTGCCCTTCTTATGTTCAATTACCATTTTTTGATTTTGTACAGATGATTGTTGCAATGACTGTTATAGCTGGAATCTATATTGTTATTTTATTTAGAAAAAATAAAAAATAATCTTAATAACAGCAAATATTTATAAACACTTTTCGTGTTATTTCATTATAAAAAGATGGTGAAAAAGATGTTTAAAAAATTAGCATTTTTTGTATTAGTTTTTGTATTAATTGGATTTGTTTCTGCAAGTATTAATTTCTCTCCGAATAATCATTCTATAATAAGAGAATATGGGTTTCAAAATAAAATTAGTGGATGGATTAATATTAGTCTTAATAATGAACCAATAAATACTATCTTAACAGGAAAATTTGATTCTTCTGTGGGGAAAAATATTTCTCTTTTAGACTTAATAAAAAAAAATCCAAATTTTGTTGTTGATTGCGATTCTCTTCATTGTGATTTTAATTATATGATTGAAGGAATTCCTCTTCCTTTAATGTCTTTTACTTTAAGTTCAAGGCAATCAAAACTTGTTGGATTAAATATAACAGGAGAAGACATTAACACAATTTCCTCATTTTCTATGAACCTCACAACAAATGGGGGCATATCAGATACTATTCCTTTAACCTTAGATATTTTAAGTGATGAAGAAATAGAATGGGAAGCAAATGCTCCTGCAGAAATATTTAATACTCCTAATTATGGATGTTATAACTCTTCTAGAGTAAGCTCACAACCAGCAAATATCCTCATTGATGATTCTTATTGTGAAACTATCACTCTTCGTAAATCTCCTTCTGTTAAAATAGGTGCAAATATTATTGGTACAACAGCAGGGAACTTTACAATGTCTATTTCTGATAATGAAGGTTATTCTAACACATGTATTGCGGCAGGAATAAATGGAGCAATTAATTGTTCTGTTGAAGATTTTCCTATTCTTACTGATAGAGAATATGCTATATGTATAATTGCTGATGAAATAGGGCATAAAATAAATCGTAATGAGAGAACAAATCTTTCTTGTGGATTTTCAGGAGATTTTACAGGAACTTATAATGGAGATTTTGAAATATTTGCTCAAACAAAAAAATATGCTCCTGTAAGAAATATTGTTATTAATGATTCTGAACCACAAATAGTTGAAGGAGAAGAAATAGGTATTCAAATGGAACAGTATATTCAAGAAAAATATGGTAGCAATTGTTCAAGAGGATGTATTATTCCTATAAAAATAACAAGTGAAATTAGTCAAAATATAAATCTTTCAGGGGTTAAATTGGCTTATAAACAGGGTTTAATTGGCTTTTCTGAAAATATAAATCTTTTTGGATTAAATGAAGCTCCTGCTAAATTAACTTCATCTTATCAAAAATTATATTTAGATGGTGCAGATTTTCATGTTCCAATAAGATTTGGAAATTATACTTTTTCTTTTTTAATTAATGGAAGAAGAATATTCTCCGAAAAAATAAATGTTACAAATGGATTAGAAGTTCTTTATATCTTACCAATAAGCACAGCTGTAAATTATTCAACTGAATTCAAGGCGTTTGTTGTTGGAGTGGGGAATGTTAGTAAATATACCTGGGATTTTGGAGATGGAACAGTTCAAAACACAACAGAAGCAACAATTAATCACAAATATACCGGTCTTGGAAATTACACTATTAAAGTAACTGTTTTAAGCAAAGCAGGAAAAACTTCTTTTAATACTTTTGAAATAGGGGTTTTCTCTATTCCAGTAGTTATAAGGTACATTTTTAATAGAACTAAAGAAGATGTTGCAAATTTAAAAACACAACTTAACAGTTCACAATTTTCTTTATTTGAAAGAAGAGTTTTAAATTCTTCACTTAACTTCACAGACATTGATAACCAGTTAGCAGAAATAGAAATAAAGATATCTGCTGCTAGCACTGAAACAGAATTTCAAGATGCTTTTAACCAACTAACAAACTTAAATTTACCAAGGTCAATTCAGAAAACAGATTCAGGAAACAATATCTTATTTTATCCTGATTTAAGTGTTATTGATTTAGACATTCTAAAAACAATAACCGGAGAAAGTTATAATCTTACACAAGAAGGAGATTATAAAGAAGCAATTTTAAGTTGGGCAGTTGAAAATACTCAAATAAATTTAAATTTCAGTGAAATTTCTGCAAATTTTAATGGATATTCTGAAGTATTATTAAAAACATTTGATGTAACTGCAAAAAAAACTAGTAATAATAATACTTATCTTATTATGCAAAAAATGGAAAATTTAATTTTTGAGGAATCCTATTCAAAACAAACAGTTGGTGATTATTATTACTTTTTATTAGATAATTCACCAATAAGAATAAAATTCTCAACAACAGATTCTGGAATTGATTTTAGTAATCTCCCTATTTTTATTTCACCAAAGATGACTGAAATTATATTGTCGGATAGCGAAGTAATTGTTGTTGAACCTGATGATGATAACAATAGCAAGATTATCCTTACTAACCCTGGATTATTTTATACCCTAGTTGCAATTGTGCTTATTGCTGCAGTAATTGCTTGGATTTTTATACAAAAATGGTATGCTAGTAAATATGAACATTATTTATTTAAAAACAAAGAGAATTTGAATAATATAATTAATTATATCGTCGTTGCTAAACAAAAAGGTATTGATGAAAAAACAATGCTTGAAAATTTGAAAAAAGTTGGATGGACCTCAGAACAAATCAAATATGTATTAGAAAAATATGCAAAGAGAACCAAGATTCAACAAGAGAATCAATAATTCATTTTATTACTGAAATATTTATAAACTAGCTCAACAAATTTATACTATGGAGATAAAGATCTTAAAAAATTTCTTCAAAAGGATTTTTTCAAATCTTTTTACAAATAAAAAAGAAGTGAAGCTTGGTTTTTACGGGCCACCAAATGCTGGTAAGACAAGTTTAGCTAATCGTATTTGTAAAGACTTTACAGGAGAGGAAATTGGAACAGTTAGTAAGATTCCTCATGAAACAAGAAATGTTCAATTTAAAGAAAAAGTTGAAATAAGCTACAAAGGAAAGAAGATGACTTTCAAGATGATAGATACTCCTGGAATTGCAACAAAGATAGATTATGAAGATTTCTTAAAGTTTAAGATGTCAAAGAAAGACGCTAAAGAAAGGGCAAAAGAGGCAACACAAGGCGTTATTGAGAGTATTAAGTGGTTAGATGACATGGATATGGTTGTTGTTGTTTTAGATGCTAGCGAGAACCCCTATAATCAAGTAAATATAACAATCATTGGAAACCTTGTTGCAAGAAAGATTCCTGTTCTGATTGTTGCTAACAAAATTGATTTAAAGAAAACAGATATAAAAAAGATTGAAGCTGCATTTCCTGAATATGAAGTTGTAGGTATAAGTGCAAAATACGGGGACAATCTTGAAGAATTTTATGAATCAATTTTTAGGCTTTCAAAAAAAATTTAGTAAAGGTTAAAAACCATATTTGATTTTATATAAAATGAAAAGTAAAAAAAGAGGGTTAGGAAAGATTGATGGTTTTAGCATACAATTTTTTCCTTATTCAGAAATAAAAGATTTAGATAGTAATGAAAGAATTAAAAAAATACTTGGAATAATCCTTAGTAATAATATTTTGATTCTTCAGGGAAGATTAACTGCTAATGAAGAGGCAAGACTTATTGGAGATACAATGGCAATGGTCGAACATGTTAAAGAATTTAAGGGTATTGAACTTGCTGTTATCTCCGGAAATGAAAAAGATGGTTTCTTTAATAAAATGACAAGGGGAATTGCAAATGCTCTCGCTGGAGGGGATTTTAGTGCTATGACTATTATTGGGCCTGCAACAATTGTGAAAGAGATGAAAAGAAATCCAAAAAAGATAGAATTACTTCTTAATAGATAAAATTATCAAAACTATTAAATACTAGTTTGTTTTTATTTTGTAATGGCACACCAATGTGTTCACTGTGGATCAATGTATGCTGCAGGAAGCAAAGAACTTCTTCAAGGATGTAGTAAATGTGGTGGACATTTTTTCTTTTATATTAGAGATGAACAATTAGCAAAGATAAAGGATAATCCTGTTGAAATCCCTGCTGATGAGTTGAAACAAGTTGAAAAAGATATAAGAGAGATGGCTGGAATAGTTGAAGAAGACACACCTGTTATACTGGATATTGAATCTGTTCGTATGACTGGCTCAGGAAAGTTTGAAATTGATTTAGTAAATGTCTTCAATCAAAAACGCCCTCTTATTTATAAGATTGAAGAAGGAAAATATATTATTGACCTTGCATCTACATTAAAACAAAATATGAAAGATATTAAACAGATAAGAAACCCCGATGAAAGATAGATTAATAACCTTAATAAAGACATTTTTCTTTAATTTTTTATGAATAAGATTGAGGGTATTCTAAAACAGGTTCTTAGTAAAGTTAATCCCCCTGAGCAAGAGATGGAATCAATTGCCAAGTTTATGAATGAGCTTATTCCCGAATTTGAAAAAAGATTGAAAGAGCTTAAAATAAATGCTAAGCCTTTTGTTGGTGGAAGCTTTGCTAAAGGAACAATGATTAAGAAAGGGCAATATGATGTTGATTTATTTATCAGATTTGAAGAGAATTATAAAGATGAAGAAATTTCAAAATTAACTGAAAAGGTTTTAAATAAAATAAAAGTTGCAAGAGATTATTCTGTAATTCATGGTTCAAGAGATTATTTTAAAATAAATGCAAATCCTTGGTTTGTTGTAGAGATTATTCCTGTAAAGAAAGTTAAAAATCCAAAAGATGCAGAAAATATTACTGACTTATCTTACTTTCATGTTGGTTATGTAAAGAAAAAACTTAATACTGAAAAATTACTTGAAGATGTTAGATTGGCAAAAGCATTTTGTCATGCAAATAATAGTTATGGGGCAGAGGGTTATGTTAAAGGATTTTCAGGATATTCTTTAGAACTCCTTATTTATAATTATAAGAGTTTCTTTAATTTTGTAAAACAAATTTCAAAAATAAAAGATAAAGAAGTTATTGATATTGAAAAACTTTACAAAAACAAAAGTGAAGTAATGATGAATTTGAATGGTGCTAAATTATCTTCTCCTATTGTTCTTATAGACCCTACTTACAAAGAAAGAAATGCTTTAGCAGCTTTATCACAAGAAACATTAGACAAATTTAAGAAAGATTGTAAGAAATTTATTGAACATCCCTCTTTAGAAATGTTTGAAGTTAAAAAAATTGATTTTGAAAAAGCAAGAACTAATAGCCAAAAGAAAAAAGAAGATTTTGCTTTATTAGATGTAGAAACAGATAAACAAGAAGGAGATATTGCAGGAAGCAAGTTGCTTAAGTTTTACAAACACTTAAATGAAGAATTAGATAAATTTTATATTATAACTGGGAAAGGCTTTGAATACGACGGAAAAAGCAGTTCTAAATTCTTTTTTTCTGGAAAAGCAAAGAAAGAATTAATTCTTAATGGACCAGATGCAAAAGACAAGAAAAATGTTGTTTTATTTAAGAAAAAACATAAGAAAGTTATTGTAAAGAAAGGAAAAACTTATGCTGTTGAAAAATTTGATAAACCCTTTAAATCTTTCTTAAAAGAGTGGGAAGCTGCAAATTTAGAAAAGACAATTGGCATGCATATTGCTAATATAGAAGTTAAGTAAAATTATTTGTAATTATCTCTTCTAGGATTATATTTTTTCCAAGATTCAAAGAAAGGGAAATTTGAAGGTGCTTCTTTCCAAGCCTCTAATCTTTCTGTTTCTGAATAATTTTCTTTTCCATCAATACTATCCATATACCATTCTTCAACTTTCATTTTTAAAGAAAAGGGGGATGGAAGAAAATGTTTTATTGATATGGGCATTGCTTTGGGGAAGATAAATTTTGACATATTCACTTTTTCCCATAATTCTTTAATAAAAGGATTTTTAATTGAATTATTAAAAAGCCTGATTTGGTGCCCACATTTTTCTTTTTCAGAGATAGTATGAGGAGAAATTACATCAAAAAGAAAAATATAATTATCATGATCATATTCTTCTATAAAATTTCTCATTGTTAACCAATCATTATCAGGAGTTTCGTGAGTGATAAGTTCATCTGCATCTAATATCAATGCTCTTTTTGTCTTAACATAACTTAATGCTTTATTTCTTGTTGTAGCATAACCTTCAAAAGGGATGTCAATTACCCTTAAATTTTTATAAATATCTCTCATTGCTTCCAACACTTGTCTTGTTCCATCAACAGAACCTGTATCTGCTATAATTGCTTCTTCTACAAATGGAACAGTAGATTCAACAAATCTTTGAATTCCTCCTGCTGGATTTATCATTTCATCTCTAACAATTGCACATAAAGAAGTGTCTGGGAGTCTTGAATAAGAAAGAACTAATTCAGGAATTTCAATAGGCATTTTACTTTTCTCCCAAAGATACTTTTATTGTATACTCCTTAAACTTTCCATATAATTTTTTGAATTCATCTCTTCCTGAAAAAGTAATTTTTTCAAAGCTTATCTTATCAACTAGTTTTTCAAGATCAAATAAATCTTCTTTGGGAAGTTCACCTTCTGCATGCATTTGTGTAGAAATCACTAAACACTCAATTACACTATCCATAAATTTATTTGGATCAATAATTGGTTTTTCTGTTTTAATATTAAAAAATGGGTTAGAATAAATTAAAATTCCTTTAATAAGTGGAGGGTATAGTCGAGCAATGTATCTTGATGAGTGATCAGATCTCGCATTTTTGGATAATATTCTCATAGCACGGTGATAATTTCCATCAGAAAGATATCTTTTTCCTAATTCTAATAATTCTGAATCAGGAGAAACTGCCATTAATCTATCTAATTCATCTACTTCTTCTGAAAGGTTATCTAAAATATTTTCGAGAATATCTTCAATCATTTACTTTCCCCCAATAGCCATATCAAATAGAGAAGCAAAAGATTCAACGAAAAAATCAGAATTAAGCCAAACTGCAATGTCTTCACTTTCTTTGTCTGCACCTTTTGTGATATAAAAAAGAACTTCTTTTCTGTCAACAATAAAAAACTTAGCATCAATTGTTGTTCTTTTAATTTTAATCATAAATTTAGACTCAATTTCTTTTATTAATTTTTCATCTCCTGACAGAGCAATTTGAACTTTTACATTTGCTTTTTTAAGAATAGAAATTGTTTGGAAGAAAAGTTTTGCTTTTGAACTTACTTCATTAGCATTTGTACAAATTATTACTTCTTTTGCTGCACAACTGATTATTTCTTTTAAGAAATTTGATATTTTTGATTTTCCTCTTAATGATGAAGAGATTTCTTCTTTCTTAACCGGGTTTATTCCTGTTTTGTATAATTGGTCTAATTGTGAGAATTCTTCTGTATCTTTCAACTTTGCTAAGTCTTTTACTTTTTCCTCTGCTTGTTTTCTTATATCTATTTTTATTCTTTCAAGGATTATTTGAGGTTTTACACCAAGGTATTTTACTGGTTTTCCCATTCTAATTATTGTAAATCCTTTTTTTTCTAAGCTTTCAAGGACATCATATGTTCTACTTCTCGGAACTCTTGAGATAGAAGCTATTTCTCCAACAGAAGCAACACCTTTGCTAAGCAAAGCTAGCCATACTTTTGTTTCATAAACATTCAAGTTAAAATGATCTTTAACTCTTGTGATTAATTCTTGTGCTAAAATCATTTGTATTCTCCTTTAGATTTTTGGTTATCAAACTTATCTTGTAGGTATTTTGTGAATTTATAATCTTCAATAAATTCTTCTCTGTTTTCTATTGGTTTACTATGCACAATCGGCTTACTATGAATAATAGGAACACTATGTAATATTTTTTCCATTGCCATTATTTAATCTCCATACTTATCATTTTTTATTCCCCATATTTTTCATTATTTTTTGAATTCTTTCATGATAAGGTTTTACATCTAAAATAGAGTCTGAAAAAACACCCACCTCTTCAGAAGAAGATCTTCTTTTACCATGAACTGCTTGAGCTAACCATTCTCCATAAATATCATAGAGGGATTTACAATTTTCGGGAATTTCATATAATTCTTCTATTTTTAAAAGCAACGATTCTAATTTTCTTTTATCTGCTTTATTTGCTTTTAATGGCAAATCAACTATTGCAATAGATTGTGGATAATGTCCTAAAACCGTTTCAAATTGAGAATTAATCTTTTTTAACTCTAAAAGATATCTCTTTGCCTCTCCTTTTTCCTGAATACTAGAAATATAATTCAAAGCAACACCCAAAACCTTGAAGAAATAATTTTTCTCATCACCTTTATTAGTGCTGGTTAAACTAGTATCTTTAACTACCAGTTTTACATTTTTTTTCTTAGCCATAATCTTTTTACAAACTACTGATTTATAAATCTTTTGTAATGTTACCTTTAGATAGTAGCAATTTTTTAGTAAGTTTTATAAATATAATAATTCTATGTAAATCATGGCAATTGGTTTTGGGGCAGAGAGTAATGAAAACCCTAATCAAAGATATATTGGAACTTATGTGCATGTTATTTCATCTTCAAAACCAGAAGTAGCTGGTTTATGGAAAGAAGAATGTGGGGGGGCAGGGTATTTGTGTCCTTTTGTTGATTTCAGATTAAATTCAGAAGGCAAACCTGAATATTTTTTAAATGATGATTCTCGTGCGTATAAGTTTAGTTTGATGGACGCACATATAAAACCCACCAAAATTGAAAAAATATTAGGAGATTTGGAAGCAATGAATAATAAAACCCCTGCTCAACCAACCTCTACAATCCAAGCATCTACAACTCAACCACCAATAATCAAAGAAGAAAATAAGTTAAAAGCATGCCTAAAAAAATTCCTGCAGTTATGAATGGCATTGCTGGATAAGATTTCCTTTTTTCTGAAAATATTAATAATAAAGACAGACCTAATGTTGCTCCTGCTGTAATAAATAATGCTGGAAGCAAACCATTTGTCTTAAATATAACCCCTGCTGCTACAAGAGCGAAGAATATATCTCCTCCCCCGAGAAGTGCAATATTTGCTCTAATTTTTTTGCCTTTTAACTTTGATTTTTTCATTTTCTTTAATTTGTTTCTCATTTCTTTTGAAATATAAGGAATAAAAAATCCACCAAAAACTTTCAAGTCGTTTATTTGGTATGCTGCCATCTTTTGCATTATTCCCGAATGCCAAACAGCCCACATGTCATATATAGAAATTACTATAAGAAGAATGCTAACTGACCATAGATTTAAGATTGGAACAAAAACAGTTGCAATTCCAGGGTAGATGAATAATTCAGTTACATTATGAACAATTATATTTCTTTTAAAAGTTTTAAAGAAACTTAGAGTTAAAGCCGTGACTCCTAAAGGAAGTGCAAAGTAAATTGATTTAGGAAAAAAAGCATTTAGTGTGATAAATAAAGCCATTGCAACAACTAAGAAAAACCATATTTTCATTAGATTAGCTACTTTATATTTAGTGAATAAAAATAAAATTATAATTGCTATAACAAAAGAAACAATCATTGAACCAAAATACATTCCAAAATCAGATTGTTGTTGAATTGCTGGGGGCTGAACAAAAGATAACCAAGGGTTTTCTATTAATTGGATTTGTCCATTTACAACTGTTTGAATATGAAAAGGATCCAAGCTTAAAACAAATAATCCAATAAATTGCGTTATAACAAACATGCTTAGAAGAATAATTGTTATTTTTGTATTATGTTTAATGTTAATTTCCTCCCATTTTTATCTCTATATATCAAAATGTAAAGATGTTTTTAAAATGTGCTGTTAATTATCTCGCCTTAATTATTTTATAATCTCCTTCTATATATGTGTCTAAAATAGTTTTTGGAAATTTAATGATTTGTAATTTTCCATCTTGGTAATAATAACCGGTATAATTGTTAATTGGATAAATAGAAGAGTTTCCTTTTTGTATATTAGAAATTGGTTTTTCTTTGGTAATGATATTAATCGGCTGGACTAAATCTATCCTATTTTGTGTTTGACAACTTACACATAAAGAAAGCATTGTTATTGGGATTAGTTTTTTAATTAAGCTCATAAACCTAATTGGAAAGTACTATCTTTTAAATTTTATGGAGAATAAGTTTTATCTTTAGGGGTTTATCTAAGCCTTAGAGTCTCAAGTGTTCTTGGAACATTTGTCTCTACTCTTTGCAACTTGTATAAAGCAGAAGCTAAGTCAAGAGATTTTGAAATTTCCCCGTGATTGATAATTATTCTTTTTGCTTTCGGAATTAAATTATTGAAGAATGATATTAATTCATTTCTTCCTGCGTGAGCACTGAAACCTGTCATTGTTTCAACTTGCATTTCTATCTTTGTTATTTCTTCTTTTCCATCGACAGTCATTCTTGTTTCTTTTGCTCCATCTTGAACTGTTCTTCCTAGAGAACCTACTCCTTGATAACATACAAAGATTATACAATTGTTTTTGTTTCCTGCAAATTCTCTAAAATATTCTACTGATGCTCCACCCATTAACATACCTGATGTTGCTAGAACGATACAAGGTCCACCTTCAATTACATTTTTTCTTTCTTGACTAGAACCTACACGTGCGAAAACATCTGACATGAAAGGATTACTGTCTTGGAAAACATCTGTTCTTACTTTATTACTTAAAAAATCAGGATACGCTGTGTGAATAGCATTAATATCCCAAATCATACCATCAATGTAAATTGGAACTTTCTTTATTTTTCCTGAACTCATAGCATCTTCTAAAACTAACATTGTCTCTTGTGCTCTTCCTAAACCTAATTCTGGAATTAGAACTTTTCCGTTTCTTTCAATTGCTGTTTTTACTAAATCTAAGAATTTTTCTTCTGTTTCTGCTCTTGGTGGGAATGAATCTTCTTTTGCTCCATAAGTTGATTCTGTAATAACTGTTTCAACTCTTGGGAAAGAAGCAATTGCAGGTTCGAGTAATCTTGAATGCCCGTATTTGAAATCTCCTGTATAAACAAGATTATGAGAACCATTTCCAATATTCAAATGTGATATTGCTCCGCCTAATACATGTCCTGAATTATAGAATGTTAATCTTACATCAGGAGTAATATCTGTAACTTCATTGTAATTTAAGCAAATACTATGTTTTACCATTTCTTTAATATCAGTAGAATCAAATAATGGTTTTGCTGCTTGTTTGTAAGCGACACCTATGAAATCTAATGCTAGTAAAGCTGCAATATCTCTTGAAGGAGGGGTCATGTAAACAGGACCTCTGTATCCCATTTTGTATAAATATGGAAGTAATCCAACATGATCTAAGTGAGCATGAGAAATAATAATTGCATCTAATTGACTTAAATTAAATTCTGGAACATCTAAATAAGGGAATTTTTCAGGACCTTGTGAAGCAACATCTATTCCACAATCTAAAAGTATTTTTGAGTTTGGTGTTTGTAGCAATATACAACTTCTTCCTACTTGTCTTCCTCCACCTAAAAATGTTAATCTAACCCATTCTTCAACTTTTTCAGGATTCCATTCCTTGTAGATTTTTTGACCTACTTCATTAAGGAATTTTCTTCTGTAATTGTTGTTATCATAAAGAACAGCTCTTATGTTTTCTGTGATTTTACTATTAATTGTTGGTGAACGTTGAACTTGTGGTGTCCATAATGTTGCTTTTCTTATTTCATCGAGAATCATTCCTTGTTTTCCAATAACCATTCCTGGCCTTTTTGCTTCCACAACAACAATACTTCTTTGAATATCAAATATAATTTCTGTTATTTCAGCTTCAGGGGGAATTATTTTTCTAATTTCAGCTTCTGCTTTTTCTTTGTCTATTAATATTTTTTGGTCTGCTCTTAATTCTATTCTCTTTTTTACTTGATTTACAATTTCCTTTATCTTTGATTCACCTTCTTTGAAGAATTTGGCATTGTCAGTGTACACTACAATATTCGCTCCTTCAAAACTAGCGTCTGTTATATTCCCGTGTAACTGGTCTGTTATTTGCTTTAAAATGTCGGTCATAATTATTTTATTTTTTTAATTTAGCAGAATTATTCTTCTTTGTAGTTTGCTTGAATTTCTTGTGACACCACTTTTTTTATTCCGCTTTTTGTTATAGTGAAAACATCGATTCCAAAACCTGAATTCACATCTCTTTGTGTTGATGATTTTATACATTCAACTGCGAGTTTGACACCATCTTCTACTGATAATCCTTTTTTGTATTGTCTTTCTAATAATCCTAAAACATAAGGCATTCCTGAACCAAAGTTTGCATCGTAATCTTCTACTTTAACAACACTTCCTGCTGGTTCAATTGAATATAATTCGAATGTTCCGTCTTCATTAAACCCGCCAACTAAGCTTCCCATTTGTGTTGGAATCATTGAAGGTTGTCTAATTCCTGAATAAAGAATATTAGCCATTAAATTTGCTGCAATTTTAACTGAAGGTCTTGATTTTGATCTTAATTCTTTTAACTTTAATTCTGCTGGAAGAACTTTTTCTACTCTTTGAATATCTGAAACCATTCCTGTTCCAGAAACAAGAAGATAATCATTAACTTGCTTTGTTTTTTGAGAGTTTTTATTCATAACTAAGCTTCCTGCTGTGCTTTGTCTATCAGAAGCCATTACAATTCCATCTTTACAAACAATTCCTACTAGAGTTGTTCCTGATTTCAAGAAGTTCTTTTTTGTTTCAGCATCTATATTGTTTTCCATGTTTATGATTTTTTCTATTTTTCCTTATTTTTCCTATTTATTTGTTTGAATATTAACGGATTGGTTTAATTTACTCTTGATATTCATATTTATTTTTACTTTTTCTTCTTATAATTGTCTATCTAATATCACTTAGAATAATTTCCGTTAAAATATGGGGGGAAGAGGAGTTTATAAATTTTTTGGAGAGGAGAGTTATTCAAAAAATTCCCTCTTTATTTTCTCCCAACGAGATGCAATCTTTAGAAGGTGGTTAGAGGTTGAAAATCTTGAATTCCTTATCCTATCAAAATAAGTATAGATAATTACCTCATACCCTCTTTGTTTCATTCTTTCAATAAGAGGAACAAAATCACTATCAGAAGCAATTAATATTATTTTCTTCACAGAAGAATAGTTCTCTTTAATGTCATACATATCCATAATTACTAAAGCATCTACCCCTTTTTGACAAAAATCTTCTTTTCCATCACTATCAATAAATTTTTGACATCTTCCTTCTCTTAGGGTTATCCATTTCTTTTTTCTTAACATTTTAGTCATATTTTGATATCTACTCATTAAGAAATCTTCTTTTTCAGTTGGTTTTGGGCTTTGAAATGGGGGAGCAGTATAAATAAAGAGATGTTTTAAATCAAGTTTTTCTTCTTTACAGATATTTCTAAATGTTTGAAGATATTTTTTTGATTTTCCGTCTTGTTTTTGAAAATGTTTTTTAACTAAACCAAAGAATCCATCATCAACAAAAACTATTGTTTCTTCCATTTAAGTTAGCGTTCTTCAGAAAAAATAAACATCTGGCAACCTTGCGATCACCAGGGTTCATACTCACAATCCGAAGATTGCTAATACTACGAGTAATTTTTGGTTTAAAAGTTTTTCCTTCTCACTAAATTAAGAGATTATTAAGAAAGAGATTAGTTAAGCTTACTTAAAACTATAAGTTTATATTCTGTCTCTACTTATGTTCTTTTATGAAGATTAAAGATCTTCCATCTCAAAACAGGCCAAGAGAAAGATTTCTTAAATATGGAGCTGAAGCTTTAAGTGATGCTGAGCTTTTTGCAATACTTCTTAGAACAGGAACAAAACAAGAAAAAATTGATGATTTGCTTGTTTCTTGTTTTTCTAGAAGCAATAAGGGAAGAAAGTAAAACAAAAGACGTATAAATAGAGATTTTTATCAAAATACATGGAAAGTAGACTAAAAGAAATAATCATCTTTGTAAGTTTCTTATTTGTTATAATTCTATTAGGAACTGCATTCAAGTCATTTTATCCTAGTTTAACAGGAAATGTTGTATTAGGAAATAATGTTAATAATGAAGAAGTTACTTCTGCTGAAGAAAAAGTTTTAATTTCAAAAGATGAAATGAAAGTTAATTATTATGGAAATTTAGCAGTTTTTGGAATTATTGAAAATATAGCTGATACAAAATTAAATTATGTTGAAATTCAAGCTAAATTCTATGATTTTGAACATAATATTTTAGAATCAAGAAGCAAAAGTATTTCTGATTTAGAGGTTGGAGAGAAGTGGAGATTTGAAGTTGTTTACCCTAATGCTGATTTATGGAGAGTTGTGAGTTACGAAATAAAATTGGGTGAAGTAGCTTAATTAATTTTCAACTCTTGTAACTCCGTTCTCTTTCTTAAACTTTATAATATTTGAAACAAAACCTTCCATTTTTTGTTCATGACTAACTATAATTAATTGCTTCACATTCAATTGCATAAGAACATCTCTCATCTTATCTAATTGCTGTTCACTAAAACCATCTGTTGGCTCATCAAGGATAACCAAATCACGAGTTTTTATTTTGCTCATTAAGGAATTTATTACTTGATTTAATGCAAGTCTGTAGGCAAGAGCAATCGCTGTTCTTTCTCCTCCTGATAAATGAGCATAGTCAATTTCATAATCCTGTTGTTCAACTATCGGAGTAAAATCATCTGATAATCTAACATTGAAAGTATCTGAAACAAGAACATAAAACCACTCTGCAAAAAGCTTTGAAAATTCTGTTTTAAGTTTAATCATAACATTTTTCTCAATAAAAGAAATTAGGGTTGTAAATTGTTTTGAAAGCCAACTTTCTAATTCAGTAATATAATTCAATTGTAATTTTACTTGTTCTGTTTTTTCTATGTCTAATCTTAATTCTGCAATTTGTCTTGAGAAAACTTCTATCTCTTTTTTCAATTCTGCAACTTTAATATCAACTAATCTTTCTTGTCTTAAAGCATCATCTAATTCTTTTTGTTTAAGTTCAGATAAGTTCACAAATTTAGTTAAATTAAGAATTGAATCTGTTAATAAGTCAAGGTGTTGGTTTAGTAATTCAATATCTTTTTCTAACATTTCATTTGTCTTTTGAACTGTGCTAATTTGAATTTGTTTTTCTGTTACTGCTTGCAATTTCATCTTTAAAATTTTCAAATCAGTTAATCTTCTTTCAGAAGCATACATATCTGTTTCTATTTTCTTTAATCTTTCAGAAATATCTTTTCTTTGTACTTCTAATAACTCAATTTGTTTATTTGCATCAACATCATCCCCATGAATTTTGTTAAGGACATTTGCTTTGTATACAGAATCAACATTTTGTAAACAAGTTGGACATAAATCTAAGCTAGAGATTTTCTTTTCAATTCTTTTATTTTCTTCTGTTTTAAGTAAAAGAGAATTTATTTTTGAATTTATCTCTAAATGGATATGGCTTAAATCTTCTTTTTCCTTTTTACCATTAATTATTTTATTTTCTAAATCTATTATTTCTGATTCTTCTATTCTTAATTGTTGAAGTTCTGTTATTTGTTTAACTAATTGCTCTACTGTTTTATTATTAGAAAAAATTGTTTCTTTTTTGTTCATAATCATAAGTTTTGTCTTCTCTATTTCTTGCATAAACTTACCTCTCTCTTCTATCTTCTTTGAAATCTCTTCTTTTTCTTCCTGAATTCTTTTTCTTAATTCTGTTTTTAAAAATAATTCTTTTTCTATTGAAAAAACATTTTGCTGTTTTTCTTCTAAGTCATTTTCTTTTGTTATTAAGTTAACTTTGTTTTGTTCTAAATTTAATGTCATTCCTTCTTTCATTCTTTTTTCTTCTCTTAATTTTGTTGTTAAGATAGTAACATTTTCTAAAATCTTTTTGTATTTATCAATTCCAAATACATGTCTTAAAGTGTTAATTCTTGTTTCAGCATCTTCAAGAATAATTTGTTTCATTTCTTCTTGAGGAGTATATACTGTAAAAGTGTAAAGCATGTTTTGTTTTTTGGCAAATTCAGGAGGATACTTCAAAATATCAAGGATTTTACTTTTCAATTCTGTTACAGACAAATCTTTTTTCTCTCCATCAATTATAATAGAACATGTTTCTTGAGAAATTGACTTTCCTCTTTTTAAATTTCTTTCAATAATTATCTCTTTTCCATCAACTTCAAATATAATTTTAACTCCCCCTTCTTTTGCTCCATTTCTTAATAAGGCTGTTCCTCTTTGTCCTGGTTGTAACCCAAATAATGCAAATTCAATTGATAAAAGAACAGAAGTTTTTCCTGAACCAATATCTCCAGATAAAAGAGTTGAACCTTCTGCAAAGTTTATTTCTTGATGTTCATAACTTCTAATATTATCTAGAGTGATTTGTCTGATTTTCATTTTAAAATTTTAATATTTTTTTACTTTCTTCCATTAAACGATTAGTAAAACTTTCTATTTTCTCTCCTTCTTGCTTCTCAATAGAAAGAGAATTTATTAAGGGAAGAATATATTCATTAAGGTTTACTGGATTTTGCTGTGAATAAATTTTAATTGTTTCTTCTTCTATATTATCTATATTTTTTACTTCAATTTGCATTTCAACTTCTTTGGCTTTTAAGTCATGAGTATTCTTCAAAATAAAAAATGCTTTTTTCCTTGTAGCGGTTTCTTCTATTAATGGAAATTTAACATCTGAAACACTTCCTTTTTCTAATTCTCCCCTTAACCTTAAAAGAATAATCTTATCCTCAACATCTTTTTTTTCTATCTCTGCAATAACTTGATCTGTTGCAGTTAAAGCATTTTTTAATTCTAAATCTATTAAAACAACTTCTTTAATTTTTAAGTCAATTTTTTCTAAAGATACTTTTCTTTCAGTATCAACAATGTAAAAACTTCCGTTTTGCAAATCTTCTAATTCTTGAAAGTTGTTTGGGAAAATTGGGCCAGGATAAACAAAATTTTGGTATTGAAAATCTATGTGCAAATGTCCTAATGCATAATAATCTGCTTGAGGCAGCAAGTCTGTTTCCATTGCATCAATAGGCAATGTTCCTTTAGCCTTGTCAATTGTTGTATGTAACATTAATATTTTGAACAAACCAGGAGAATCATTTAATCTCATTTTTCTTAAATCTTGTATTTCTAAACCTGATTTTTTTCCAGGGTAACCATAAATTGCAACTCCTCCGAAAACAGTCGGGTTTAATATAATTGAATTTTCATTTTCTTCCACATTCATAACATTTTTACAGAATCCTGCTTTTTCTAAAACATCTAAGAAAGTTTTCCCTGAGATTGAATAGTCATGACTTCCTGCAATTATAAAACAGGGGAGTTTAGCTTCCTTCAATCTTTTAAATTCTGCAAATGTTTCTTTCAAAATTTCAATTGGGGGGTAAGCAGAATCGAACAAATCTCCAGCTATCAAAATGAAGTCAACTCTTTTTTCAATGCATATATCAACTGCTTTCTTAAAAGAACGAAAATTTAAATCTTGCAATTGCTGCTGTTTCCAGCCACCTAAATGCACATCTGATATATGGGCAAATCGAACCATTGTTGTTATGTTTTTCTGAGTATTTATCCTCAAAAAAGTTTATAATCTTCAATAAATAGAGAGATATATAAAATTGATTGTGGTACAATTAAAGTGAGATTCAATATACTTTTCGGAGGTCAAGCAGGACAAGGACCAAATATCCTTTCCATACTTTTAGGACAAGCGCTAATTACCAGAGGTTATTATGTTTTTATTTCAAGAGATTATCAGTCTCTTATAAGGGGGGGACATAATTTCAATGTTTTGACTTTTTCAGACACTCCTGTTTCAAGTAATGATTCTAAGATGGATGTAGTAATTGCTCTTGATGAGAATACAGTTAATCTTCATAAAAAAGATTTGAAACCAAATGGACACTTAATTATAGGAGAAGGAAAAGGAAATATGTATTTTGCTGGAAGATTATTCAAAAGTTTGTGTTTAGATTTTAAGGTTTTGGAAGAGCAATTAAGAAAATTGAAAGATAAGTATGAACAGAATATGGAAGAAGCAAAAGAAGGTTATGAAGAAGAGAAAAAATCAGTTTGTAAAGTTTTAATTAACAAAAATAAATTGTGTTCTATGAATGGGAATAAAGGTATATCAGAAGGAGCAATTAAAGCAGGATTAGATACTTATTTTGCTTATCCAATGACTCCTGCTACAAATGTATTAAGTGAACTTGCAGAAAAACAAATTGAAAATAATATTATTGTTCTTGAATTAGAAAGTGAAATTGCTGTGATAAATGCTGCATTAGGAAGTTCTATCACAGGAGCAAAAACAATGATAGGAACATCTGGAGGGGGATTTGATTTAATGACAGAATCTTTGAGCTTAGCAGGAATAGCAGAAATTCCTTTAGTTATTTATCTTGCTTCTCGTCCTGGCCCTTCAACAGGAGTTGCAACTTACACTGCTCAAGGTGATTTAGATATGGCTCGTTATGCAGGACATGGAGAATTCCCTCGAATGATTCTTGCTCCTGGTAGCCCAAAAGAAGCAGCAGAATTAACAAGTGAAGCAATTTATTTTTCACAAAAATTTGGAATTCCAGTTATTGTTTTATCAGATAAACATTTAGCAGAAAGTATTTACACTACAGACAAAGACCATAAAATAACTTCTTCAAAAAAATCAATTTCACTTAAGAGATTTAATAGTTATGAGGTTGACAAATTTGGATGTGCTACAGAAGATGCAGAACAAATAAAGAAAAATGTTGAGGCTAGATTGAAAAAAATAAAAGAAATTGAAGAGGAAGCTGAGAAGTTTAAAGGATTTGAGATGCATGGAAAACAAGGAAAAAATTTAATTGTTTCTTGGGGAAGTCCTATGGGTGCAATATTGGATGCAATTGAAGGAATGAATGTTCAAGTTTTACAAGTTAAGTATCTTGAGCCTTTCTCAAAGAAAATAAAAAAAGAAATTGAAGGAAAAAATTTAATTCTTATTGAAAATACAGCAACAGGACAATTAGGAAAGTTAATTGCTGAAAAAACAGGAATTATAATTCCAGATAATAATAAAATTTTAAGATATGATGGACGTCCCTTTTTATCAGATGAATTAAAAGAAGAAATTAAAAGGAGATTAAAATGAAAATATTAGTTACTTATTATTCAAAAACAGGTAACACTGCAAAGATAGCTGAAAAAATTGCTCGAGAATTAAAAGCAGACTTAGATGTAACATCTTTCAATGAAAAAACAAGTGAAATGAATTTCAATAAAGAAGTTGATAAGTATGATTTAGTTATTGTTGGAGGCCCTGTTCAAGCATTTAATTTACATCCTGCAATGCAGATTTATCTTAAAAAAAATAAAACTAAAATAAATAGAGTTGCCTTCTTCTGTACTTATTCTTTATATGTTGGAAATACTTTTAAGACAATGAAAAATTTGAGTAAGGTTCCGATTGCGGAATTAAAAATAAAATCAGGGAAATTAAATTCTTCAGAAAATCAAATAAAAGAATTTTGTAGGGGGATGAGATGACTGAAAATCTTAACACCTCAATAATACCTAATTGGTGTCCTGGATGTTTTAATTTCCAGATAATGGCCGCAATAAAAAGTGTTATTGCCGAAGAAATTGCAAAGGGGAAAAAGAAAGATGATTTTGCAATTGTTTCTGGTATTGGGTGTCATGCTAAGATATTTGATTATGTAAATTTAAATGGAATGAATTCTCTTCATGGAAGAGTATTGCCTACTTGTTTGGGAATGAAAATTGGAAATCCTAATCTTACTGTTCTTGGTTTTTCAGGAGATGGAGATGCTTATGCAGAAGGAATGGAACATTTAATCTATGCTGCAAGATACAATTCTAATTTCAAATATTTTGTAAATAATAATCAAGTTTTTGCTTTAACTGTTGGACAACCAACACCCACAACAGAAATAGGATATAAGGACAAGACAAATCCTTTAGGAGTAAAGTTACACCCAATTAATCCTATTAGATTAATGTTGGCTGCAGGAGCAAGTTTTGTTGCAAGAGTTTATGCTGATAAAGCACAAGTTGAATATGTTTTCAAAGAAGCATTAAAACATAAAGGATTTACATTTATAGAAATCATACAACCTTGCATTATATTTCATCCTGATAAAGGTTACAAAGAAAAAATTTATTCTTTAGAGAAAGAAGGACATGATAAAACTAATTTGAAAAAAGCATTTGAAAAGGCAGAAGAATTTGATTATAATGGAATTAATGATACAACAAAGATTCCTACAGGAATATTTTACCAAAAAGAAAGACCTGCTTTTGAAGACTTGTATCCTCAACTCGTTGAATTAAAAAAGAAAAAGATGAGTTGGAAAGATATCAAAAGATAATTAATTTTTTGTTTTTAATTCCCATATACAAAGTCTTTCAAAGAATAAACTTTCACAACCAATTTCTTTTGCATTATAATTCATTTGGTTAAAATCAACATCTTCTGATAAGGAAGAAGTTATTAAAAAAATTGTTCCATCTTGATTTAGATAATTTTTTGCTTGTTCTAAAAATCTTATAATTATTTCATTCCCTTTTTTTCCACCTGTTGTTGCTAACCTGGAATTTTTTGGCTCTCTTACATCTTCTGGAAGATAAGGGGGATTGAAAATTATAATATTATATTTATCCGTTATATTTTCAAATAAATCAGAATGAACACAATTAAATCCTAAAAGATTACAATGAGAAACTGATTTTTTATCAATATCTGAAGAAAAAATATTTTCTTTTTTTATTCCTAAATTAAAAGCTGTCTCAAGATGTATTCCACTTCCTGCCCCTATTTCTAAAAAAGTTAAGTTTGAATTTTGACTTAAAAGATTAGGAATTCTTTCTTTCAAAATTTTTGACATTAAATAAGAGTCTTCTGCTGGTTGGTATATGGTCATTTTAATTGAAGAAACTACTGAAGAAACTAATTAATTGATCTTTAAATAAAAAGATTGAGATTAAGACCCCAAATAGAAAAACAAGAATTCCTGCTAAAAGAAATATTAAAGTTTTATCTCCTTTATCATCTCCATATTTTGAAGCTTTTTGTTTTATTTGATTATTACTTCGGGCCACAGGGTTTGAATTAGGATTTATCGAATTTTGGATAGTATTAGATTGTGTTGGTTGAGAAGTTGTTGATTTTTGATTAGAATTAATTGATGATTGCACTGATTGTGGTTGAGCTGTTTTGATTAAATTTGTATTAGCTAAAGCACGAGCAGCTTCTTCAATTTCTTCTTTTTTATAACCTGCATTGTAAAATGTCATCATTGCTCTTTTTAGAGATTCTCCCCTATCAAGTGCAGATTTTAAACCCCCAAATATCTCATCATTCATGCGCAGACACGCGAGGACACCTAAGTTTTCCTTCGCTTGACCTTCCTTTCATTTTTGTTCGCTTAATCTTCCCGCTAATATACTGTTTAAGGTTAATCATATATAGAATTAAAGGAAACATTATTTAAAAATTATAACTTTAGCTTTTCTCCGTTACGCATTGAATGACAATCTCTTCCTGCCTTATATCCCATTTCTCTAGCTAAAGAAATCATGGGGTCTAATTGTTCAACTGAACCATGAGCTGGAATAATATGTCCGGGATGTATAAGAGAAATTAAATCTCTTAAATCTTCTCTACCAGCATGTCCTGAAACATGTATATTATCAAATAATCGAACACCAAATCTTTTTAATCTTTTATCCATCTGGGTTTTATTTTCTATATTAACTGGAGTTGGAATTGTCTTTGAAGAAAAAATAATATTATCTCCTGACCTAAATTTGAAAGGCATTACTCCTCTTGAAAGTTTATCCATTATACTTCCTGGTTCACCTTGATGTCCTGTGCAAACAACTAATGCCCTATCTCTGTTTTTATCAACTTTTTTGAAAACAGACTCAACTTGTTTTTTATAACTGGTTAAATGAATATCTTTTTGAAAGGGACACATTCCAACATCTATTGCTGCAGAAACGTATTTCTTCATACTTCTTCCTGCAAAATAAATTTCCCTATCTAATTTTTTAGCATAATCAACTATACTTTTTAATCTAGCAATATGGGAAGAGAAGGTTGTTACAAAAATTGCTGAATCTTGATTTTTAATTGTTAACAAAACTTCTTCAACAAGTGCACGCGCAATTTTTTCGCTTGGTGTTTTTGTTTCTGCACCAGAATAAAGAGAGTCTACGATTAATGCTTTTATTCCTTCTTTAGCTAGTTTTTTTAATAAATCATAATTCGGAGGAAGACCCAAAATAGGATTATCATCAAGTTTGAAATCATTTGCATAAAGAACAATCCCTTCGGGAGTGTGAAGAGCGATCATTGAAGTTTGCAGAGTAGAGTGTGTAATATTAATAAAATCAACTTGGTAATTTCCATTCTTACCTTTTATAAAAACAGAAGAATTTGGATTTACTGATTTAATTGCGTTTGGAATATTCATGTTATCATCTTCCATTATTTTTTTTAAAACAGTTGTTGTGAAGGGAGTACCAACAACAGGTGCATTATACCTATAAGCAATGTAAGGAACAGCACCTATATGATCTAAATGAGCATGTCCCAGAAAAATAGCTCTAACTTTATCTCTTAATCCTAACTTATCTAACATTAAATCATCAGGCAAAGCACCAATACTTCTTAATTTTTTTTCAGAAACTTCTTTTCCAGTTGAATCTTGTTCTTGAAGTTCTACAATTGCTGGAAGAAAAAATCCCATGTCAAAAAGGAAAACATCGTCTTTGACTTGAACAACAGTCATATTCTTTCCTACTTCATTAAATCCACCAATAGTAAAAATTTCCATTTTGTCTCTTTTTATTATATATCATAGAGAGAGGAGTTTAAAAATTCTTTTAAGAATTTCAATTTGCAAAGTAAAGTTTATAAGGATAAAGATTAACTTTGTTCGATGATAGATATGCAAGAACATAGTGCTAAAATAAGTTTAAAGGAAGAAGTTGGATTAATTGAAACAATACAAGAATTATTTGCATTAGAAGAAATACCCCGAATAGCATTAGTTAATGATTTAACTATTAAATTAGGTAAATTTAGAGATGTGGTAGCTTACTCGAGAATTCCTTATTTTATTAGAATAGATCAAGAAACAGGAATGACTGTATTTAGTAAAAAAGAAGAAAATCATACTTACATAAGACATCCATTATCTGTTGAAGACCAAGGCGATTTGTATGGTTTTTTAGTTGAAAATCAGGAATTTGCAGATGACAAAATAAAATCAGATAGTTTGGGAATTGTAAATCCCTTCTTTGAAAAAGAATTATATCACAGGTAATTATAATTTTAATTTTTTCAAAAACTTATCACTTTCTTCAAATTCTTCTGCAAAAAAATTATCTTTTGAATATTCTCCTAATGTTGAACCATTAAGAATTTTATATTTTGAAAAAAGGCTTTTCCTTATTTCCGTGATATTAAGTTCAGGAGAAGAAACTCCAAATAAAGCTATCCTATAAACTGAATTTTCATCTTTTCTAAAAATTAATTCATATCTGAAAAACATATCACTGCCTGTATCGTGTATAGTTGCTTTTTTTCCTTCTGCTTCTTTTATACCTTCAATTTTTATTTTCTTACCCACAAGATTTTCAAGTTTTATTTGATGATCTAAAAATTTCATTTTGTTGCTTATTTTTTTGTCATTTACTCAATATAAAGATTTATATTTCTTTGAATATTCTTCTTATTATGAAAGCTTTGCGTCCTGCATCAAGAGAGAAGAAAAGATATCTTCTTATAGAGAGCAAGAATTTAAGAGAAAATGTTGAGAAATCTATTCTTGACTTTATAGGAGTATTTGGATATTCAAAAACAGGCTTAGAATTTATAAAACAAAAAGGGGACAAAGGTATTTTATCTATAAATAGAGAAATGTTGGATCCTGTAAGAGCTTGTTTTGGAGTTTGGCCTGAAAAAATAGAAGTTAAGAGAGTTTCTGGAACCTTGAAAGGCTTAATTGGGAAATAAGCTAAAAACTGAAGGAAAAAATTTAAATATACCTATTTCTTGTAAAAAACATAGAGAAAAACAAATTAGATTTAAATTATAAATTTCTCCAAACTTAAAATGGATATACCTTTAGATATACAACATCAACAAATGGGTTATGATAGAACAGCAACTATGTTCTCGCCTCAAGGACATTTGTTACAAGTAGAATATGCTGAAAAAACAGTTAGACTTGGAAGTTCAAGTGTTGGAATGACTTGTTCTGATGGAGTTTTTATTGTTGCTGATATGAGAGTAGAAGACAAACTTGTTATCCCAAGATCAGCTAATAAAATATACGAAATTGATTCTCATATAATTGCAAGTGTTGCTGGAATCGTCTCTGATGCAAGAGTTCTTATTGAAAGAGCACAAGTTTTAGCACAACAAAACAGAGTAACTTATGATTCTCCAGTTGAACCTGAATTAATAATTAAAGACATTTCAAATTTAAAACAACAGTTCACACAGTATGGTGGAGCTCGCCCATTTGGTGTTTCTTTAATGGTTGCTGGAATGAACAACGGAAAACCAGAATTGTACACAAGTGATGTTACTGGAAATTACTTATCTTACATTGCAAATGCAATTGGTGAAAACGACGACAAAATAAAAGAGGCATTAAGAGAAAAATACAAACCAGAATTAACAATTAAACAAGGAGTTAAACTTGCACTTGATATTTTAAAAGACACTGCTGTAGAGAAGAAATTTAATTTAAGCAGATTTGAAGTATGTTATATTAAAAATAATGGAGATAGAGTTGTAAGACTTTATGAAAAAGACTTACAAGAGTTTTTGAAATAAAATGAAGAAAGAAATTTTTAAAGGGCTAGCTAAAATAGCACAAGGTTGTTCAAGAGAAGTAGCACTTAACGCAAAAGCATTATTACACGGACATTATTTTCCTGAAGATGCAAATAATTATTGTATTGCTGAAGCAGAAAGAAGGATGGGGGTTGCATTATTAACAGGAAACGATCAGGAATATAAATATGGTATGGATAATATAAAAGAATATAAAAAATGACTCAAACAATAGCAAGAATAAAACAAAAAGGAAAACCATTCGAAGTTATAGTTGATTTAGATGAAGCATTAAAATTTAAGAAAGGTGAATCTGACTGGCTTGAAGTTGGTGGAGATAGAATTTTCAAAGATACTAAAAAAGGGGATGTTGCTTCTAGATCTGATTTAGAAGATTGTTTTGGAACATCAGATATTCTCGAAATAGGAAAAAAGATTGTAAAGAATGGAGAAATTCTTGTTTCTCAAGAATATAGAGATGAAAAAAGAGAAGAGAAGTTCAAACAAGTTGTTGATTTAATTGTTAGAAATACTACTAACCCTCAAACAGGAAGACCACACACTCCACAGACAGTTGAAAGAGCTCTTGAAGAAGCACATGTCAATATTAAGAATAGTCCTATAGATACACAGATTAAAGATATTATGGAACAGTTAAGTAAGATTCTTCCAATGAAAACAGACACTAAAAAAGTTAGAATTACAATTCCAGCAATATACACAGGAAAGATTTATAATACCATAATTCAGTATAAAGAAGAAGAAACTTGGATGAATGATGGAAGTCTTGAGGTCGTCGTAAGCATTCCAGCTGGAATGGTTATGGATTTCTATGATAAACTAAATTCAGCAACTCACGGAGCTGCAGTTACCGAGGAAATCAAACAATAAAATGACAAACGAATCAGGTTTAGAATTAGAAAAGAAAGTTGTTATAACTATTTGTAGGAATTGTTCTAATTTCGAATCTTCAGGACTTTGGATTACCCCTTTTGGAGATTATACTATTGGAGAAGATAAATGTTTATCGAAAGATAATAAATTTACTAACTTTCAAAGTGGTAGGGAATATAGTAAAAGCCCGAAAGAATTAAATGAAGATGGCCACTGTAAACTATACTCACGAAAATAAAAACAATAAAATGACAAACGATAGACAAATTGTAATACCGGGAGAAGTTATATTCAAAGGCGATGATTATTTGCCAGGAGAAGGAACAGAGAAAAGAGCAAATGAAATTGTTGCTATAAGATATGGATTAGTTGAAGAATCAAATAAACTTGTAAAAGTTATTCCTTTATCTGGTGTTTATCAACCAAGAAGAGGAAATGTTGTTATAGGAAAAGTTGAAAATATCACATTCAATGGATGGGTTATTGATATTAACACTGCTGAAGGTGCTTTTCTTTCTTTGATGGAAGTTCCAAGATATGTTAACAAAGATGATTTGAAAGAAGTTCTTGACATCGGTGAAATGGTTGTTGCAAAAATATATTCAATGAATAAAAGAGGAGTTGATTTAACACTAAAATTCAAAGGACTTGGAAGAATGGACAGAGGAATTGTTTTAAGTATAAATCCTAACAAAGTTCCAAGAGTAATTGGAAAAGAAGGAAGTATGATATCTTTAATAAAAGATGAAACAAAATGTAGAATTACTGTTGGACAAAATGGATTTATCTGGATTGATGGGGAAAGTGTCGAAGATGAATTATTCGCAAAAAAAGCTATACTTCACATTGCTGAGAACTCATTTATGTCTGGATTAACAGATGAAATGAAATCATGGTTTGAAAAAAATAAGGAGAAAACACAATGAAAACAATAGAAAAAAATTTAGTTCAGAAAAGTGCTGCAGCAATATTTGGAGTTAGTTTAATCGGAGTTGCTACAGTAATTGTGGGTTCAAATATTCACAATCCTAATTTAATGTGTGCTGGACTTGGTGCATGTGGAGGGAGTTATTTATCGGAGTTATTATATTTAAAAAATCAAATTAAATATAGTTATAATACAAAATAAAAATGACAACAGAATTTAAACGTCCTGATGGAAGAAAGATTAACGAACTTAGAAAAATCACTGCAAAAGTTGGAGTAATTCCAAATGCAGACGGTAGTGCTATTTTTGGATTCGGAGACACAATTGCAATAGCTGCTGTTTACGGGCCTAAAAAAATGCATCCACAACATTCTCAAAATCCTGAAAAGGGGACATTAAGATGTACTTACAATATGATGAGTTTTTCAGTTACAGAAAGAATTAGACCAGGACCATCAAGAAGAAGTGCTGAGATTAGTAAAATAACAGAATGGGCTCTTCAACCTGTTGTAATGATTGATGAATTTCCAGGCCAAGTTGTTGATGTTCATATCAATGTTTTACAAGCAAATGCTTCTACAAGATGTGCGGGTATTAATGCTGCTGCAATGGCTTTAGCTCATGCAGGTATTCCAATGAAAAGTTTAGTTACAAGCGTTTCAATGGGAAAATTAGACCAACAGCTTGTTGCTGATTTAATTAAAGCAGAAGAAGATTGGGAAGAAGGAGAGGGGCCAACAGATATTCCAATTACAATGACTGACGACGGGAAAATAACACATATTCAACTTGATGGACAAATAACTCCAAAACAATTAAAAGAAGCTGTTGAACTTGCAAAAGAAGTTTATCCTCAAATTCATGAAGCACAAATGAAAGCATTAAAAAATATGGGGGAAGAAAAATGATAACATCTGATTTAACAGCAGAAAGAATTAGAGAATATTTAGCAAAAGGTAAAAGATTTGATGGTAGAAAACCTGAGGAAATGAGAGAATTAATTATTGAAACAGGAGTTTCAAAAAATGCAGAAGGAAGTGCAAGAGTTAAATTAGGAAAAACAGAAGTTCTAGTTGGAATAAAATTAGATGTTGGTGCACCTTATGCTGATTCAAAAGGAGAGGGAAATTTAATGGTAACAACAGAATTAACTCCAATGAGTTCTTCAAGAATTGATTTAGGACCTCCACAATTTGATTCAATTGAATTAGGTAGAGTTATTGATAGAGGAATAAGAGAAAGTCATTTCATTAAACTTGATGGTTTATGTATTAAAGAAGGAGAAAAAGTTTGGACTGTTTATGTTGATATTTATTCAATGAATGACGACGGAAATCTTTTTGATGCTGCTGGAATTGGAGCAATTGCTGCTTTGAAAACAGCAAGAATACCACAATACGATGAAGAATCAGGAAAAACAAAATTCGGAGAATGGACAGACAAATTAATCCCATTAGAAAAAAATCTACCAATTTCTTTAACTGTTCACAAAATCGGAGATAATTTAATATTAGACCCAACAAAAGAAGAAGAAGATATCAGTGAAACAAGAGTGACTGTTTGTATGAGGGGGGATAAAATACATTCAATGCAAAAAGGAAATTCAAAGGAACTTACAATAGAAGAGTTTAATAAAGTTCTTGATCTTGTAGAAAGAACACAAAAAGAGATCGCTAAACAAATTGAGAAACAAATAAAATAAAATGGCATTAAACGGATTTACAAAATATGAGATGGCAAGAATTCTTGGAGCAAGAGCTTTGCAGATTTCTATGAATGCACCTTTACTAATTAAGATAGAAAAAGAAGATTTAGAAAAAGTTAACTATGATGCTTTAAAGATTGCTGAGATTGAATTGAATTCTGATATTCTTCCAATCTCAATTAAGAGACCTTTCCCATTAAAGAGAGAAGAAAAATTAAGAAGATCAACAGGAAGACCTGTTTCTGACCCCAGAGCAGGAGATGAAGACTCTGATGTTGCTGAAAGTGGAGAAATCATGGAATTAGCTACTCCAGAAGATGAAATAGAAGAAGATGCAGCTGAAAACGAAAGCGAGTAATAAATAATTCTAAACCTAATTTAAAAATGACAAATATAAATGGTAAATTGCTTTCTCTTCAAGAAGTAGAGAATTTAGAAAAGAAAAATTGGAAAAGTGTTGAAGAATCTGTCCTAACTAAAGTTAAGATAAAATCAAATTCCAGAACAAAAACAATCTATCTTTTAGGAGAAATCCCTAATGAATACAAAGGGAAAAATATCTATGTTAATGGTTCTCGAGAAGAAATACCAGAAGGAACAGTTATTACACAACAGATTTACTCTAAAGAATATGGGTTATTAGTAAGGATGAGAACCTTTCCAGAGGCTTATCCAAGAACACTATTTTTTGATTGGGAATTATAAGTTATAATTCTTTTATTCTGTAACTTAATAGTGATTACATATAGTAAGATTTATAATATATTAAATTGGAATATCATTATGGTAAATTACAATTATTTAGATCTTGTTTTGGAATTAATAAACGGACAAGAAGTTATTAGTAATCATCCTCAAGATTCTGATGAATGGAAATATGAAGAAACACAAAGAATACAAAGAACAATGAGGGCAATAGATTTTTATGGGAGAAACAAACAATTTTTCAATAAGGAACAACAAATTGGATTAGAACCTTTAATGAAAGAATTTGTCGGTGGTTGTTTTAAGGGAAATATTTCTGTAGAGAATAAGAAAAGAATTACTTTTTAAAAAATAAATCTATTTTCTTAACATTTATTAATACAAAACTATTTTCTTATGTATGAAAATAATTGGGGTGTCTGCTAAAAGCATCTTAGATTCTAGAAAAGAAAAAACTATTCTTATTACTATAAAAACTAATGTTGGTGAATTTAGTGCAAGTGCCCCCACAGGAAAATCAACAGGCAAATATGAGGCAAAAGCATATGGTAAAAGCCTCGAAGAAGATATTAAAAAAATAAAACAAATTGGAGATTATTTTTCTGAAGAGGTTATAGAAAAATTTGATGATTTGAAAACAATTGAGGATATTTCTGAAAGACAAATAGGAGCAAATACTATTTTTGCATTAGAGTCTGCAATTTTAAAAGCAATAGCTAAAGAAAAGAAAAAAGAAGTTTGGGGAATAATAAATCCTGAAGCAAAAAAACTACCTCGTTTAGTTGGAAATTGTATTGGGGGTGGAGAACATTCTAAATCTGATAAAAAACCAAATTTTCAAGAGTTTGAACTTATTCCTGATTTGAAAAGTGTTGCAAAATCATTTGAATTAAATAAAAAATTAAAAAAAGATGTTAAATTAATTTTACAAAGAGAAGATAGTAAATTTGAAGAAAAAAGAAATGATGAAGATGCTTGGATGACTTCTTTAAATGAAAAAGAAGCTCTTGATGTTCTTGCAAAGACAAATATTCCTCTAGGAATTGATGTTGCTGCTTCAAGTTTTTATAAAAGAAGAAATTATGATTACAAAAATCCGCTATTAAAAAGAAGTTTAGATGAACAATTTTTTTATGTCTCTAATTTGATAAAGAATTTTAATATCTTTTACATTGAAGACCCTTTTGACGAGGAGGATTTTGAAAGTTTTTCTAAACTATTAAAGAAATTTCCAGACAGACTAATTGTTGGAGATGATTTAACAACAACAAATCCTGAAAGATTAAAGAAAGCAATAAAAATGCAAAGTATCAATACACTTATTGTAAAACCTAATCAAATAGGTTCTTTAATTAAAGTTAAAGAGGTTTGTGAAATTGCAAAGAAAAATGGAATAAAGATTATTTTTTCCCACAGAAGTGGAGAAACAGAAGAAACAATTCTTGCTGACCTTGCATTTGGATTTCAAGCTGATTTCTTTAAATGTGGTATTACTGGAAAAGAAAGAGAATGCAAAATAAAACGATTAGTTGAAATTGAGAAAAAATTGAAGTAGAAATAATCACTTTTATAAACCATTAAATTTTCTCTTTTTTATGAAGATATTTAATAATTTGAGATCATTGGAGAATACCCTTTGGAAAGAGAAATTTGGAATTGAAAAACCAAAACCCAACTGGGAATCATATGAATTATTAATGAGTGGAGAATATTTTCCATCAAACAATAAGAAACCATTGTTTACACAGAAACAAATAGAAATAGCTCAAGATTTATTATACAAAGTTAAAGAATGTGAAAAAGCAGGACATAAACCTGAAGATGGCGAGACTTTAATTTACTTTAATGATTTTGGATTTCCTCAAGCTTACAGATTTTGTAAAAAATGTGGAACAGGTTACTATGAAGACCTAACTCCTGAAGAAACAAAAGAGTTTGAACAAGTTGGATTTAAAGTTGTTTAAAGTAAATAATTCTTATTTTCTGCATTGAAAACCTTTAAAAATATACTTTTTCTTTGAAATAGATGCCTAAGAAAAAACTTACAGAAGAAACTTCTGAAGAAGAGATAATTGTAGAGGAAAAACCTGAAGAATTAGAAGGTGAAGAATTAGTGAAATTAGCAGAGGCAGAATCAACTGTTTTAGAAAGTGATATTGCAGAGAAAAAGAAAAAACTTCTTGAAAAATTAGAAAAACTTAAAGGAAAAGTTGATGTTGCTGATACAGAAGATTTGAAAGAAAAAGTTAAGGCAAAAAAGAGAACAGATATGCTTATTCCTCTTGAAGATTATGTTAAGACAGGGATTTATCTTGGAACAAGAGCAGTTACTCCAACTATGAAACCTTTTGTTTATAGGAGAAGAGCAGATGGACTTGCAATTTTCAATACAGATATAATTGATGAAAAATTAAAAGAAGCAATTGAATATATTTCTGGATTTGACGCTAAAGAAATTGTTCTTATGTGTAAAAGACAATCTGGATGGAGAGTTGCTAATATGTTCTCAAAAATTACAGGAATAAAGGTTTTCACCAAGAAATATCCTGCTGGAGTTTTAACAAACACTGCACTTCCTACTTTCTTTGAAAATGAATTAACAATTATAGTTGACTCTTGGCTTGATAAAAATGCTTTAAGTGATACATTAAAAGCAGGTAAGAAAGTTTTGCTTATTTGCGATACTAATAATTTCTCAAGAGGAGCAGACAAGATAATTATTGGAAACAATAAAAGTCCAAAGAGCTTAGGTGTTATATTCTATCTTTTAGCAAGAGGATATTGTAAAGCAAAAGGAATTGAAAATGAAATCCCTGATTTAGATTGGTGGACAAGTGAAGAATATGTTCCTGAAGAAAGACCAAGAAAGAAAATCGAAAGAAGTGATGCTAAGTTTGGAGTATAAATAATTAATATTTCTTTATTACAATAATTCTTAAAAACTAATTTGTATTTTTTTGCTTATGGATAATATTGATAATCCTGTTTTAAAAACTCTGGCTGCATTTGCAAATTTATGTTTTAAGAAAGAGGAAAGAGCTTATTTTAATAGAAAAGAATTAGTTGGTTTTTTACGAAGAAATAAAAAAGAATATCCTCTAGCTTTGAAAGATGTGGATTTTCATCCAAGATACCCTAATATAAGTGAACAGATTAATGATGAATTGTTCATTTTAATGTTTGGTGGAAAACTATGCTCTTGGGGTCCTGATTTTCATCCGCATGAAGTAGAAAAAAGTATTTCTTACATTTATGATAAAATGCCTCAAGAAGAAAAAGATTATTTACAAGGGCTTGCTAAGAAGATGTATGATGAGGTTGGGTGTAATAGGAATGGGTTACCTCACAAAAATATAAAAAGTTCTTAGAATAAGGATTATAATCAAAATGGCTTTTAATTTAAGAGTAAAACCTTTGAGAATTAAGTCTACATTAATTACTCAAGAAGATTTGGAAAAAAGATGTAATTGTTCTGAATTGAGAATACTGAATAATAAACTTGTGCCAATATGCAAATCAGAACATGGGCCTGCTTGCACAGCTTATATTGATGATGTATTAGGATTTCCTTTATGTTCTTGTGTAAAATATGGGCAAGTGCTTTTCAGAAAAAAACCTAATTTCTACTTGGATAATATGAATACCTGTGAATATAAACCCCGAAAGGAAATAAAAAATTAACTTTTAGTATCAATATTCTGATATCTATTCTTGGTGATAGAATTATTTATAAAGTAAGTTTTGTCTAAATTTTTATGCATGAAAATTTTGAACAACCAATAATAAAACCTCGTTTAGAGAAAGCAGTTGGTGGAGTAGCTTTGCTTTGTTTATGTGCAGAACCTGGAAAATATAAACAACATGATATAATAAAATGTAACAGCACAGAACAAATAAAAAATGCTACTGAACAACACGGAATACAGGGTAAACTTTGTGTCGCAACACAATGGACAAAAGTTGAAGGTATTTTTACACCTTATCTTGATACTTCTAGAATAGGTTATTGTAATGGCATTGGTTCTTGTCAGTAAGATAATTACCATTAAAAGAATTTTGAGAACAAATTGAAAGTTATTGCTTTACAACTTTTGTTCCGCATTCATCACAGAATTTTTGAGTATCTTCAACAACTTTTCCACAATTTGTGCATCGAATAATCACTTGTCTTGTTTCAATTACTGGCTTGTAACCAGATTTCCCAGAGAATAATTTTCCCAAGGCGTTTTGAAAAGCCGGATCATTCATAGAGTTAGTTTGAATCTCACTCATCCTTTTTTGAATTCCACCTGCATCCATAATTTGTAAAAGAAAATTTGATTTTTAAATATTTTTATTTACAAAAATTTGTCGACGAGAAAATGGTTACTTTTTATATCCCCCTAAAAAATAACCAATTGTTTTTTTTATTCCCGTAATTAGTTTTTATTAGATAATATTTCCCTTTTAGCTTTTTCCCACTTATGTTTATTGTTAATTTTGTTTTTGTTTGTTCAATAATTTCATAAGTTCCTGTATCCCATATCTTAACTTCTCCTGCCCCATAATTTCCTTCTGGAATTATTCCTTTGAAAGTGGCATATTCTATTGGATGGTCTTCAACTTGTATTGCTAAGCGTTTTATTTCTTTATCTGTTGATGGTGTTTTTGGAACAGCCCATGATTTTAAAACGCCCCCCATTTCTAACCTTAAATCCCAATGTAAATGGCTTGCATGATGTTCATGAATCATATAGATAAGTTGATTGCTTTTTTTTGAAGTTGATTTTTTAGAAGATTTTATTTTTGCTTTTTTAGAAATTTTTGAATTTGCTTTTATTATAACTGGCTTTGGCTCTTTTGTCTTTTCTAAATCGCGTTTTTTATTATACTCTTTTAATGACATAAAATAAAGATTATTTCCAAATATATAATTGTTTTTAAAGAGGGAAGTTTGATAAAGCATATGGAAAGAATGATTAGTTATTCTATAAAAAAAGGAGATTATAATAATTTTTTAAATGAGTTAAGAATAGAAGGATTTGATATTGAATCAAATGGCGAGATATATTCTACAAAAGATAAAGAAAGAAATTCAAATAATTTACACATTGGACAATTGACTGGATTAATTTTACAATTGAGTTCTGAAAAAAGTTTAAAGGACATAGAAAAGATTTTTGCAAGAACTAAGTTAATGAAAATTGCTGACGAATTTATTATCCCTGAGGGATTTAAAAGATAAATTTTATTTATTTATTTTCAATTCAGAAAATTAACTCTTCTCCTCGATAAAATCACAGAAAGGTTTATAAATCTCTTTTTCTCAAGGAATTGTAATTAGAATGAGTACTTTAAGATATACACTTTGTAACATTAAAGTATGATGTATGTAAAAGCAGTCATTCAGTTGTAGTTCTAATAATTATAGCCAAACCGAAAGCATAGGATTGTGTGAAGTGTATTATTTCTTGCAGAATAATATGCGCTGATTTTCGTTGATTTGTCGACGAGAAAATGATGTTTAAATCAAGTTGATCCTGCTTGCGGCTGCGGCTCTCTGGTTTGCACTTAGACATGCAAGTCTTTCGAGAGAAGGCGAACTGCTCAGTAACACGTAGCTAACCTACCCTTAAGTCGAGGATAACCTCGGGAAACTGAGGATAATACTCGATAGAAGTTAAACCCTGGAACGCTTTAACTTTCAAATTCGTGCTTAAGGATGGGGCTGCGGCGGATTAGGTTGTTGGCGGGGTAATAGCCCACCAAGCCTGTGATCCGTAAGGGCTCTTAGCGGAGAGGCCCTGAGAGGGAATCTGAGACACTATTCCCAGCCCTACGGGGTGCAGCAGGTAGGAATCTTTTGCAATGCGCGCAAGCGTGACAAAGCGAGCCAGAGTGCTTTTCAATTGAAAAGCTTTTGCCAAATCTAAAAATTTTGGCGAATAAGGACTGGGCAAGACTAGTGCCAGCCGCCGCGGTAATACTAGCGGTCCAAGTCGCAGCCATCATTATTGGGTCTAAAACATCCGTAGCTTGCTTAATAAGTTCCTTGTGAAATCTTATCTCTTAAGGATAAGGCGTGCAAGGGATACTGCTAAGCTAGAGACTGGAAGACGTAGAAAGTATGTATAAAGTAGCGGTAAAATGTGTTAATCTTATGCAGACTCACAATAGCGAAGGCATTCTACGAGGACAGTTCTGACAGTAAAGGATGAAGGCTAGGGGCGCAAAATGGATTAGATACCCATGTAGTCCTAGCAGTAAACACTGCACACTAAACATTAGTACCTCTTCGAGAGGTATTAGTGCTGTAGAGAAGTCGAGAGTGTGCTACCTGGGAAGTATAGCCGCAAGGCCGAAACTTAAAGGAATTGGCGGGGAGACACTACAACAGGTGACGCGTGCGGTTCAATTAGATTCTACACCGTGAACCTCACCAGGAGCGACAGCAGGATGAAGGTCAGTCTGAAGGGCTTACCTGACACGCTGAGAGGAGTTGCATGGCCGACGTCAGCCTGTGCTGTGAAGTGACCTGTTAAATCAGGTAACAGGCAAGACCCACATGTATATTTACTATGCGTACAATATACAGATTGCATTGGTAACAATGATGAAAGTGTGGGCTACGTTAGGTGAGTACAGCCTGAATCCCCTGGGCGACACGCGCGCGTCAATGGTAGATACAATGAGATGCAACTCCGAAAGGAGGAGCCAATCCCATAAAGTCTATCTCAGTTCAGATTGAGGTTTGCAACCCAACCTCATGACGCCGGAATCTGTAGTAATCGTGTATTAGCAGTGCACGGTGAATATGTCCCTGTCTCTTGCACACACTGCCCGTCAAACCAACCGAGTTTAGTTATGATGAAACGTTTCGATGGAAAATCTTAGCTAGACAAGGTAGGTTAAGTCGTCACAAGGTATCTGTAGGGGAACCTGCAGATGGATTACCTCCTATATTTTTTTCATTAAGTTGAAAATATATTTTGGTGAATAATCTTAACTCAACTGAATGACTGCTTTTACATACACTAATATTATCGTCGATGGAAACCACGATTTGTTTTTCATAAAATAGAAAACATTAAAAATGGTTATTGGCTCAAAATTAAAATAAGGGCCCGTAGTCCAGTGGTAGAATACCTCGCTTGCACCGAGGAGTCCCGAGTTCAATTCTCGGCGGGTCCATAATTTCTTTATGGATTAAGACGATAAGTCACAAATCATATTCACTTTATGTGAAATCGATGACGTTTATCGTCGTCAAAACATCGGTGAGAGATCCAAAATCTCTGATCGTATTGAGAACTTATGTTCAATGAAATAAGCAGTAGAAGATTCCCACTTAATTAAATTGTATAAAAATAAGTATTTTAGGAAACATTCTATAAACGCTGTTAGGCGGATAGCTTGGTTTCGGTAATTGATGAAGGACGTGGCAAGCTGCGATAAGCTTGGGGGAGCTGCATGCAAGCTTTGATCCCAAGATCTCCGAATGCACATGGATTTATTCATGTGGAACAACGCCGGGAATTGAAACATCTTAGTACCGGCAGGAAGAGAAAATAAATAATGATTCCCTTATTAGCAGCGAGCGAAAAGGGAAGAGGGCAAACCGAATCTACTTTCGAAAGAGAGCAAGAGATGTGGTGAAGATAAGTGGCTAAGTCAATGAGTCAAAGTTGTCTGGAAAGACACACATTATAAGGTGATAGTCCTGTAGATTAAATTGATATGTCGCTCTTCAAAGAGTAGGGCCTCCCAGATTGGTGGTCCGAATATGGCAGGATTAACTGCTAACCCTAAATATAACCGAAGTCCGATAGCGCATTAGTACCGCGAGGGAAAGCTGAAAAGTACTCTTAAACGAGAGTTAAAAGACTTGAAATCTAACAGTTACAGAATAGTTACTGCTCTATCCATGCAAATGGAATGGGGTTGTAACGTGCGTTTTGAAGAACGAGCCAGGGAGTTTTTTCATGCGGCGAGGCTAACCTTTTAATAGGGTAACCGAAGCGAAAGCAAGTCTGAAAAGGCGATAGTCGCGTGGATTAGACCTGAAGCCGGATGATCTATTCATGAGCAAGATGAAGTCTCTCGAAAGAGGGATGGAGGTCTGAACTAGTGCTACGTACATATGCTTGGATGATTTGTGAATAGGGGTGAAAAGCCTATCTAATTCGGCGATGGCTGGTTCCTGCTGAAATATGCCCACGTATAGTCTTGTTTAGTTTGTCGACGAGGTAAAGTACGAATAAAATTTGCAGGGGCTAATGCTTTCGAAATTTTTTTCAACTCAGAATTTGTCGACTGCGTATAACAAGAAACAGGGTGTGTATGTAAGATACACTTCCGAGACCGGAACAACGGAGACCAAAGTTAAGGTCCCTAAATTTATGCTAAGTGTAACGAAAGGTGTCCTGAACCTGAGACACTAGGGATGTAAGCTTAGAAGCAGCTACCATTCAAAGAAAGCGTAACAGCTCACCTATTGAGGTTCAGGGCCCTGAAAATGGACGGGGCTAAAGCATAATACCGATACTTTGGCAGCACTCAGATGAGTGACTGGGTAAGCAGGCGTCTTCTCTGTACAGAAGCATCTTCGAGAGAAGGTGTGGAACGGAGAGGAATGATGATCCTGGCAATAGTAGGATGTGATTTTCCTGAGAACGGAAAATGTCGAAAGAGCAAGGTTTCCTCGGCAATATCTTTTAGCCGAGGGTTAGTCAGTACCTTAGCCATATCTTAATCGAGTATGGTGATGGATGACAGGTTAATATTCCTGTACTGATTAAATTTTATATAATGCAATTCGCTTTAGGATAAATATGCACTTGAAAAAGTGTTCTAATAAAGAAATTTGTCGAATGTAATGTTAAGACACAGAAGAATTTGTTAGACAAAAATGTTGATTCCAGGAGCCAGTGAAAAGATTGCACTCTTAATTTAATCAACTGTACCGACAACCGACACTGGTGCTCTAGCTGAGAAGGCTAAGACATGAAAGGTGAAACCAATTAAGGGAATTCGGCATATTAGTCCCGTAGCTTCGGCTTAAGGGATGTCTATCTTTGTCTTTTCAGAAATGTTGAGGCATAGTTAGATCTCAGTAACAAAGATGGCCCGACTGTTTACCAAAAACGTAGCCAGTTGCTAATCCGAAAGGACTTGTATAACTGGTGAGACCTGCCCAGTCGCGGTGTTTCAAACTCCTTTTCAAGGGAGCTAAGACTCGTGAAACGGCGGGGGTAACTATGACCCTCTTAAGGTAGCGTAATACCTTGTCGTCTGAATGGCGACTTGCATGAATGGTTTAACGAGGTTGTCACTGTCCCTAATTGGAACCTTCTGAAAATACTGTGCGGCGAAAATGCCGCGGACACCTAGTGGGAAGCGAAGACCTTGTGGAACTTTACTGCAACTTGTTGTTGTTGTTTTAAAAAAAATGCACAGAATAGGTAGGAGCGTCGAGACACTTATTTCGGTAGGTGTGGAGCAAAATTGTAATACTACCCACTTCTTTTAGAACATCTTACTCTTTATGAGGACAGCAGCTGGCGGGCAGTTCGACTGGGGCGGTGCCCTGTCGAAAATGTATCGATAGGACTCAAAGGTAAGCTCATCCAGCTTGGAAATCTGGAGTTGAGTGCGAGGGCAAAAGCTTATCTGATTGTATTCTGAACAGTAAAGAATGCAAAGTTGAAAGACGGACCTAGAGAACCCACATGCTCATTTAATAGGAGCTGTGTCTGATAGAAAAGTTACCCCAAGGATAACAGGCTTGTCGCCCCCGATAGTCCATATTGACGGGGCGGTTTGGTACATCGCTGTCGGCTCTTCCTATCCTAGCCGTGCAGAAGCGGCTAAGGGTGCCGGAGTTCACGTATTAAAAGGGATCGTTAGCTGGGTTAAGAACGTCGCGAGACAGTTTGTATGATATCTACTAGGTGTGTTATTGAGTGAGTGGAACGAATCTCTAGTACGAAAGGAACGGGATTCGGATGCCTCTGGTGAGCAGTTGTCATAAGGCAGGCTGCATAGCTACGCATTGTGTGGATAAGAGCTGAATGCATCTAAGCTCGAAGCCATCCGCAAAACGACTCAATAAAGGCCGTCTAAGAAGAAGACGTTGATAGAGTTGCTGTGTAAGATTCAAGCCTCGGCGAGAATTTCAGCAGACAACTACTAAAAGCCTCAATGAATATTTCCTAAACACACAATCTTCTACTGCTTATTCATTTTGTTTTTATATTTCTAGAAAATAATTTTAAAATAAAAATAAGATAAAATAATAATTATAACTTAATCGGAGATTTGAATATATTTTTGTATTTACTATTAAAAGGTAACAATTAGAAAAGTTTAAATATGGTTATCATTAAAATATGTTATGACAACAATGAAGGAATATCTAAATGAAGGGGCAAATTTAGCAGTTAAGCCCATTTTGGATTATTTAAATCAAAAAAATTCTAAAAGAGAATATTATGCAAAAGGATATGTTGGATGGGTTGGAAATGATTTTGAAGGGGCTCATTTAGTAAAAATTAAAAGTAGGGGCAAAAATTTAATCACTCATATGATTCCAAGAACCATTGTAAGAATTGAAAGATATTTTTCTGGAAAACCAACATTTGTTACTATAAAAAATGAAAATTTGCTCCCACATGAAACTTTTAAAAAAATAAATGATTTTTCTCTTTTTGATAAAAGTATGATGTCTGCACTTGAAAAATCAACAACAGCTGAAGATATTGAATAAAAATTATTTTTAATCTTTATTTCTTAAAGAAATTCTTTGCATTCTCGTCGAGGAATAGATAAGCAATTAATCCCCCATTAAGAAGTAATACACCAACTAATTGAAGAACCATCATCCCAGAAATTGATTCTAATTGGACTGTAGAATATAATTTTGAAATGAAACTAAAAACTAAGACAACTACTGCTAAATTTCGTGCAATAATATTTCTTTTTCCTAAACCAAACCCAATGAAGAATAAACCACCACTAATCACTAAAGTTAATACTAAATCTATTATTAAAAATAATGGTTTAATAGAACCTATTGCATTAAAAAGAGAAAACAAACTTAAACCTAATATAAAAAATGCATTTACGAAAATAATAATTGCTAAGATTCTAACTCCTAATGGCTCCTTTTTATTTACTAAATTAAATTGTTTAACCTGCTTAATCTTTTTAACTTTTGATTTATTTTTCACCTTCTTCATATTTTTATTATGTAAATGTGGTTTATTAAGTTTATTTTTTCTTCTTTTTCATCAACTCTTTTTGATTAATAAACATCAGTACAATTGCCCCTATGATAAAGTAAGGATTAATAAGAAAAGTTAAGGCAATAAAAATCAAAGATAAAAGTGAAAGGGCAACAACTTTTGTATTAAATTTTTTATTCATATTTTTATAGTTAATTTAATTCTCATTTAAAACCTTCTTCACCTAAGGCTCTTAAAACATTTTTTATTTCATTAATTGTTTTTTGTTGTGATTTTTTGTCAGACATTCTAACAAATCTTATCAGGAGATTACTTAGCTCTTCTTTTGAAATGAATTTTAATTTATAGCCTTCTGTAATGAAATAGAATCTGAATGATTTATATCTCAATTCTTTTATAACAATTCCTGAAATTTGTCCTAATTCTTTTCCTTTTTGAGGATTTTCTTTTAAAGTATAAATTAAATCAAAAATTTCTGAGGATTCTTCCTTAAATTTTTTTAATATTTCGTGTTCTAAGGATTCAACAATTATAATTTTGACCATTTTTTCTCTTTAGCATCTTTCATAGCTTGTTCTATAGTAATGCATCCTTCTTCGTTAAATAATAAATCATGTAATTGTCTTTGAACAGCACTATTATATAATTTTAAGAGGATATCAGAATAACTTTCTCCTTTTTTACCAAACTCGCTTATCTTCTCTTTTACCTCTTTTGTTATGGCAATTGTTGTTGTTTCCATTTTTATAAAAGATATAAAGGTTATAATTTATATAAATATTATAGAATTAGTCTATTTAAAGATTTCTAAATAGTTAAAATTAATTTAAATTTTTTGTTAATATTTTAGAATCCTTTATCCTAAATAACTTCCTGTTGTTTTAACTTCTGTCTTAGATTCTTTTACATCTTCTACTTTGTTTGAATCTTCTCTTAATTTTTTCATAGTTTCATTAATTCTTTTTGGAAGTTCACGTAAAACGCTTTTTGGAAGAATAACTCTTGCTATTGCTGATTTTCTTACTGAATCAATAAACACTAATTCTGTATAAGATTCTTTTTTATTTTTGCCGTCTTTAGTCTTACTTGTTTTTGTTAAAGTAGACAGAGCAACATCATGTGCAAATAAGGGAATTGTATTCCCTAAATTAATCTCCATATTATCTTTAATATTCTCTAATTTTTAATATTATCGTTAATCAAAAATAAGCTTTATTTTTAACTTATTTTCGTTTAGCTAATTTTCCTAAGAAAGAATGCTTTGCAACTCCCCTAACAATAAAAAACATTAATAATAAAGTTCCAATAACTAAGAATAAGATTGTTCTTTCATAATCTTCTATTAAAGTGAAATATACTGCTAATGCAAAACAAATTAATATTATTGCATCTAAAAATGTGTAGAAAAGTTTTTTTGTTTTATCAACAGCCCCTTTTTTATCCATTATGGATAAAATAAAAAGAAGTATAAAAAGGTTACTACGAATATTTACATAATACTTGCTTTGATAATCTTAACTTCTTGAAGAGGTTTATCTTGGGAGTTTGTTTTTACCTTCGCAATCTTATCTACAACATCCATTCCTTTTATTATCTTGCCAAAAACAGGATGTTTTCCGTCGAGAAAGTTATTGTTAACTAAATTAATAAAAAATTGACTTCCACCTGTGTTCGGTCCTGCATTAGCCATTGAAATTGTCCCTCTATCATTATTATCTAAATCTGTTCTTGTGAATTCATCTTTTATTTCATAACCTGGTCCACCCATTCCTGTTCCTGTTGGGTCTCCACCTTGAATCATAAATCCATCAATTATTCTGTGAAATATTACTCCATCATAAAAACCAGTTTTAACTAATCTTACAAAATTGCCTGTTGTTATTGGCATTTCCTTATACATTTCTATAACTATCTCTCCGTAATTTGTTTCAAATTTGACTTTTGTTGTTGAATCCATTGTATTTCCTGTTAGTTTAAATGCAGTGAAAGATAAAAGCACAATAGCAATAATCACTAACACTACTGCTATCTTTCTCATAATAAATAACTTATTTATCAGTTTTTAATCTTTTCCCTGATAAATAAAAATAAAAAACGAAAATTAAATAAATTTTTAAAAAAATAAAAAATCTTAAACTCGTGTTTCAGTATTTAGAATCTTCTTCTTCCACCAAAACCGCCGTCTCTTCCACCATCTCTACCACCGAAGCTTCTTCCTCCGCCTCTATTGCTATCGAAACTTCTTCTTGGTCTTTCTGGTCTATCTTCCATTGGCCTTGCTTCAGAAACCTTAAGAGCTCTTCCTTGTACATCTTTCTCGTTTAATTCTGCAATTGCTTTTTGAGCAACTTCATCATTAGCGATTGTTACAAATCCAAAACCTTTTGATCTTCCTGAAAACTTGTCTTTGATTAAAGTAATTTCCTCTGTTTCATATGCTGAAAAAAGGCTTTTTAACTCTTCATCGCCAACACTAAATGGCAAATTTCCTACATGTAACTTCATCTTGCTTATATCCTCCTTACAATTTTATAAATAGAAATCCACTGACTCTACTACTGCATTTATCATACTTAATCGTAATAATCAGCATTTTTAAAGGTTTGTATGGTTAAAACATAGTCCGTAAAGTCCAAGATGTCCGACAAGTGTCCGAATAAAGTCTTATTTTTTTACACATAATTTTTAAGTTGGCTTAGAAAAAAGATAGGATAGAAAATAATAAAGCAATAATAGAGATAGTAACTGCAATTGTAGAAGAAATTAAGGTTAAATCTTTCCTTCTTATATCTTCTAATTCTCTAAGAAATTTTAATCCATCCCCCGTTACGATATGTTGTGCTGGTGGCTCAAATTGAGCATATCCAAATAACTGTAATGTTTTATTCATTCCTTCTGGAACAAATTTTCTAAATTCTCCTTTTTTATCTTTATCCAATAGTAAATCTAATATTTCAAGAGTCGTTTTACGACTTAAAAATTTTAAAGATTTGTAAAATTTTTTATCTATTTTGTTCATTCTTCCTCCACATCTTTTCTTTTACTTAATGATAATCTGAAATCTTTTACAATATTAACCGAAGAAATTATTTTCTTATCAATTTCTCCTTTAATAACTTTTGAATTTAGTTTAGGATAACAAACCATAGAACATTCTTCATAAACTCCTAAATCTTTCATTAGCTTAATGAATTTTATTTTAGCTTCTTCATCTTCAGGCATAATTATTTTGTCAAATTCTTTAACTGAACATTTTTTATTGCTTCCATAAATAATGTCAATTCCAAACTGCTTTGCATAAGCAATTAATTTTTTCTTGAATTCATCTTCTTGGTTTTGAAGTTCTGAAAGTTTTGTTTTTATTTCAGAGAATTCATCAACTAATTTAACTCCTTCATTTTCTTTAAACTTTTCAACATCTTCTATTTTATCTAATTCTGCCTCATGCTTGAAACTTGGGCATTGCTCTTTGTAAACACAATAATCGCATAATGCACTTTGTTTTCTTGGAAAATTATTTTCTTTTGTTGCTTTTTCTATTTCCTTAATTAAATTAACTACTTCTTCTTGAAGTTCTTTCAACTGCTTGTCTGTCCTTTCTGAAATAGCATCTTTATCAAAAGCCAACATGTGCCAGATTAGTTTAACTGATTTAGCATCTTTGAATTTATCCTTAACCCAAATAGAATACATTGCAAGTTGCCTGTCAGAATCAGCTTCTTCTTGGTCTTTCATTCTTGAATTTGTCTTGTAGTCACAGACATAATAATTTCCTTTCTCATCACATCCCAATTTATCTATCCTAACGTGCCATTGATTTCCATCGGGTAAAGTCATTCTGTCTTGTGTTTCTAATCCTAAAATTGTAATCTGTTCAAATGGTTTCATCCTATCATAATAATTTGATAAAAATTGCTCTCCCATCTTTTTGTAATTCTTTGCATCAAGTCCATCTTTGACAATTCTAATATCTTCAGAATAATTTTTATCCCATAAGTCTCTATAAAATTTAATTAAGGTTTCTTTTGAAACTCTCTGCTTGAATTTTTTTCTTTTATACAAATCTTCTAATGACTGATGAACCATATCTCCCATAAAGGGCTCAATAGTTGTTGGAGTTTCAACTTCTACTTTGTCAATATAGTGAAGTTTGTATTGATAAGGACAATTTTCATAAGTGCTTATTCGTGAATGGGAGTAGGTTGTCATTTTAAATGATTATAATCTTCTTCTATTTGAAGGTCTTACTTGTGCGGAGCAAGAGCTACAAATTACTTGACTTGAAGGAATAACTCTTCCACAGAGCATACATCTATTTACAATTTTTACTCTTGGAAGCGCTATTGGTCTAAATTTTATTGGTCTTGCCATTTTAATTGATTACATCTTTCTTTTTTAGAAGTAAAAGGTACCTTTTTATTACTTGTGGGCTTTTCTTTATTCCATAGTTTTTATCTAACTTTATGGTTATTTCTCTTATACTCATTGGTTTGTTTTCAAACTCAATTAATTCTAAAATCTTTTTTTCTATTTCACTAAGGGGAGTTCTTTTTACCATCTTCTTTTGTTTCTTTCATTAAAAATCCATTTAATGAAATATTATCTTTATCTCTAACTACCAACCACCCAAATTGGTCTTTTGTTGGGTCAATTTTAAATCTGTCAACTATCTCTGCAGGAATTGTAACTCTCATTTGTTTTTTATCTCTTATGAAGTTAACTTTCTTTATCTCCTCTATTTTTTGTTGTTGTTCTTCCATTTTTCAAATTCTTTTTTATTTAATTCACAAAATGTGATTAGAGTTTCTACGGCTTTGTTAAAACTACTTTTTCTTCCGTCAAACAATTTCATTTTATCCATTTTTTCTAAGCATTCCTTAGAAACTCTTTGACCACAGCTGACTACACCCATTCTATAAAGAGAAACACCTCTTTTATAAATGTATACAATATTAACTTGGTATACTATGTTAACAGAGTTAACAGCCATTTAAAAGCTTTTCTATAAATCAGCCGAATAGTAAAATATATAAAGTCTGATTTTCTTATTTATACAAGTCAGCCGAAAGATATAATCAATAGGCTGACTACACCCAACAATTAAATGTGGCGGGGAGCTGTAAGGAGGTAAACTCCGCCCTTCATATTATGGAACAACAAAAGAAAATATTTGAAGAAAAGCAGAATGAATCAAGAACATTAATTAGCTTACAAAGAAACACATTAACCTTAGAGAAAGAAAAAGAAAGGTTTATGGTTAATTTATGTGACTTTGTAGAACCTTTAAATTTTGAACAAATACAAACAATGGGGAGACCAAAAGAAAATTTCAAAGATATAATCAAGGCACTCTGCCTGATGTCCTTTAATGGAATGTCTTATAGACGAACCCAATCTGATTTGAGATGGATGTTTGAAAAGGAATTAATTAAAACAATTCCTCCAAGAAGCACACTCAATGATTATTCAAATGATGAAAATACAAAGGCTTTAATTGAAAAATTAATTCAAGTTTCTGCATTATTCTTTAATGAGAATGAAGACACAGCAATTTTAGATTCAACTTGGTTTAGTAAGAAAATGTATCATGGAGGTTACAAGAAAGTTTATGATAAGAAACATGCTCCATTAGATGTAGTAAGAAAAATTCATGTCGTCTGCTTAAAGAATAGTAAGGTAATTGCTTATGCAAAAGCAACAAAGGGAACTGAACACGATAGCCCCCATTTTGAAGAAGCAGTTAGGACTATCTCTAAAAATGGATTTCAGATAAAAACTCTTTTAGCAGATGCTGGATACAATTCCAAGAATAATTATGCTTTATGTAGAGAACTTGGAATTATGGATGTATTTATTGATTTCAAGAGCAACTCAACATTAAGAAGGGCAAAGAGTGATATTTGGAGAGAAAAACTTCGTTTATACAAAGAACAAAAAGAAATTTGGAATCAATCTTACAGGTTTAGGGTAATAATTGAAGGAGTTTTCTCTGCAATGAAAAGAAAGAACCTTAATTACCTGCGTTCAAAGAAAGAAACTGCAATGGACGTTGAACTATTGCTTAAAGCATTGGTTTACAATTTGACAATTATTGGTAAATATACATAAAAATAAAAAATGAAAAGTCAATATATTTTAATGGAAAAAGAGCAAGAAAATTTTACCTCTTGGGATTTCAAAGAAGCAGATACAAAAGAGTTTACTCATAATATACATACTTATCCTGCAATGATGATTCCACAGATAGCAAGAAGGCTAATTTATCTTTATGGAAAAGATGCCAAGACTATTTTAGACCCTTTCATGGGAAGTGGAACTTCTTTAGTTGAATCTACTCTTGTTCCTAATATAAAAGAATCTTATGGATTTGATTTAAACCCTCTTGCTGTTTTGATTTCAAAGGTTAAGATAACACCAATTAATCCTGAAATTTTAAGAAAGGAATTAAACAGAATTGTAAATCCACAGAATCCTTTTTTTGTTAGAGAGCCAAAAATTCCAATTTTCAAGAATATAGATTTTTGGTTTAAGGATAAAGTAGCTGAAAAATTGGCTATGCTAAAATCTTTAATCCAACAAATAAAAAATGAAGATGTTAAAGATTTCTTCTTGGTTGTATTTTCAGAGACAGTTAGGAGAGTATCAAACACAAGAAACAGCGAGTTCAAGCTTTATAGAATGGATAAAGAAAAAATGGAAAATTATAATCCAGATGTTTTTGGAGAATTTGAAAAGATAGCAAATAATAGTATTAAAGGAATGAATGAATATCTCAAAGTTAAAACAGATTTGAAACCAAAGATAAAATTATTCAGTTCTATGAATGAACTGCCAATAAAAGAGAATAGCATAGATTTGATTGTGACCTCTCCACCATACGGAGACAGCAAGACAACTGTAGCTTATGGACAATTTTCAAGATTGGCTTTAGAATGGTTAGATTATCAAGACGTAGCAAGTTTAGACAATAAACTTTTAGGAGGAAAAGCAAGTAAAGAATTAGAAGTAAAAATTGATTCTTCGGCATTAAAAGAGATAATAAAAAGAATTGCAGCAAAAGATGAGAAAAGAGCAAGAGAAATTTTAAGTTTCTATGAAGATTTTGATAAAGTTGTAATCCAATTAAATCGGGTTATGGCTAAAGAAGGACATGTTTGTTTTGTTGTTGGAAATAGAACAGTGAAAGGAATTAATATTCCTACAGATAAAATAATGTCTGAAATGTTTATGGCTCACGGGAACTATAAGCAAGTGGCATTGCATCAAAGAGCAATACCTAATAAGAGAATGCCTAAAGTAAATTCTCCGACAAATGTAAAGGGAGAAAAATCAACAACGATGTGTAATGAATTTATTTTTGTTCTTCAGAAGATTTAACTCCATCAAAAATAATTTTATGTTCTGAATATAATTTTTCTATATGATTTCTACTTATTCTAAACCCAGGACCATGGTCTCTAACAGCTCCCCAAGGTTGTATATGCATTCTAAATTCCCAAACAATTAACCCATCATTAAACAATTTTTCAAATGCTTCTTCACTTAAATCTTTTAGTAAAACTGCTTTTTTATATTTAAAATATTCCTTCCCATTTTTCTTTTTAGTATCTGCTAAAACGAGTATTAGATTTTTGTATATTTTTTCACTTAATTTTTGCATAAGTTCTTTTATATCAAAATAAGCAACTACCCCAAAATCTTTCTGAAAAATATTTAATCTATTTACTTTTTTATCTACTTGTAACTTAAAACCTTGTGCATTAAAATTATTAGCTGTTAAAGTTATCTTTAACCCTTGTCTTCCTTTAACATCTTTATAGCCAAATTTTTCTATAATTTCTTTTGGTTTCAATGGATTCCAATTTGGAGTTTTTGTCATAAGAGTAACTTTAGATGTTGCCTTTTCCCTTTGAGATTTTAATTCAGCAGGAATATCATTATAAATTAAGTCTGGTTCTCCAGAATTATTCTCTTTTATTTTAAGAAGTGTTTCTAAAGTATAACCAATTCCCGTATCATTAGACCTTAAAGATTTGATATACCCTTTTTCAAATATTCCCTTTAATTCTTTAACAATATCAATTTTGGGTAAATTAGGCATAATATCTCTAATCTTATATTATTTTTAACCCTTTACTTTTCGGACAGTTTACGGACAAAAGGAAAACTATTCGGTTAGTTTAAGATTTATCGGACTATGTTTATGGTTAAAATTGAGTTATAATCCAAAGTTCTCAATAAAGTTCTCAATAACTCTATATTCCATTAAGAAGTCTTGACCTTTCTTTGTTAAAGAGAATGATTTTTTGTCTTTGTTATCAATGTCTAATTTAAGGAATTTTTTTTCTAATAATTCATTTATGTATTCTTTAAACATTTGGGGAGAAAGATTAGAAGCATAAAGCAAACGAGTGGGTTTTATTTGTCTGCTTTCCCTAATAGTGTTAAGAATATCCCTAATAACATCCAATCGTTCACGTTTTTTTGCTGTCATTTTATTTTTGTGTAACCTTTAAAACTCCGTATAAGAATAAAAGGAAAAATACAATATTCATCATACCAATATTAATTAAAATTCCTTGGTTCCAATGAAGGTATAATGCAACTGCAAAGTTTAAAGACCATGCAACAAATCCAATGATTGTTGCTAAAAAGTAGAATTTTGGAAATTCTTTTTTACTATTCTTCTTGAAATTTTTATAAGCAATATATGAAGCACAGGCAAATATTATCATTTGAGAAAAGAACATGAAAGAGTAACCCTTGAAAATTTGATCTAATATTGCTAATATTATAGCCATTACATGGAACACAATAATTTTACTATTCATTAAAGAAGTTAAGTGTTGTTCTTTTGGGGATTCAATTTTTTTATAAATCAAACTGTACAAAAGGAAAAAACCAGCCATAATTAAAAAGTATTCAAATAAAAATCCAATTACCAATGCAGATTGCCAGTTCATATCAGAAAATAATCCAAAGATATATCTTCCAATAAAAGCTATACCATAAAAGAAAAAAGCATTTCTAAAATATCTAATTCCTTGATGCAGACTTAATTTGAAAAATTTATCTGTTTTAATTACAATAACCATACAAATTGAACTTATAATTAAAGCATAACAGATTTCTAAAATCCACTTGTATTCCATGATTAATGAAGCTATATTCATAAAAATCAAACTTCTTTGTCTTTTTTAAAGCTTTATGTATGATAGCTATTCTTCAATATTAGTCCTATATATTCCCTCTATATAGCTTACTTTCTGACCCTTTATAAAGAAAATTTATTTATTTTAATTATAAAAAAGTGTGTGTGATACTCACATAAAATTTATTTCATTTACCCCTCGGATATAGGGGCTTTGCTCCTATATCCACCTCATATTCACAAAAAAAGGAGATAAAATGGATCAAGAACCACCCTACTAACCATTACAGGAATTGAATTAAACAAATGCGGTTAAATAATTCAATATTCCTGCGAAACCAACCCATAGAAAATAAGGGACCAAAAGCCATGCCGATGTTCTGTTAATTTTCCAAGTTACAGAAATTAACATTGCTATTGACGCTAAAAGTAATATTAAATCAAAATAAGCCATAACTGGTTGCCTTAAATAAAAATAAAAGAAAGTCCATAATACATTGAGTGTAAAGTTAAATCCAAAAAGAGTAATAACTCTTGCTTTGAGTTCTTTATCTTTTACTGATGTTAAAGAAAGATATAATGAGAGTATAATCAAACAAAATAAAAAAGTCCATGCAAATGAAAAAACCCAACTAGGGGGGGTTATACTCGGTTTTATAGAATCATACCATCCTGTTTTAATCCCTTGAAAAGTTAGTATACTTCCTATAAATGCAACCAAAAAAACAACTACTATGCTACTAAAAAGAATCTTATAATTAATTTTAATTTTCTTTTTCTTAAATAAATTTCTAGGAATTTTTTTAAGTGAAGCCCTATTAACTTTTTTAACTACTTTTTTCGATTTTCCCCTCTTCATAAGATTATACATAAAGTAAAGCTTAAAAACTCTTCTTTCATTAAAATTTTGCAAGTTGGGTAGTTAACTTTCGGGATTCAGTCTTTAACAGACAAACAATAAAATTATGATTGTTGAATTCTGAGGAAAGTCCGCCCACCACAAAAGGAAACTTTTGTATTAAGTTAGTCATCCGTGAAAATGGATTGTTGCGAGGCAAAGCTCTGTTACAGAAACGACACAGCTCATTCCGAGTTATGAAACATGCGTGGAACTTTGAAGAATGAGATTTGATGAAACGAGCATCTTGACTGGTGCAAGGTTTAAAACCGCATAGTTGAATGTTAACATGTTCTGTCTGCATTAAGTTGCAGAGAACAACAGAAGGTGGCTTATCCCAACTTGCTTTTTTTATTTAAATTGCAATTTTCTTTTTAATTAAAACGGCTTCCTTCAAGAGCCATTGCATACTTAACACATCTACTTGCAAGATTTAATCTTTCAACATTTGCGAGAATAGCTTGCTTATCTTTTACAGGAATTTCTCCTAAAATTTTAACTTCAACACCTCCATAAAAATCATGTTTTAATTTTCCACCATCTCTATTAATTTCAATAATTACATCTTGAATATCTCCTTTCTTTATTAAAGAAAAAAATTCTTCTTCTTGATAATTCTGAAAATTGAGAGAAAAAGAAAGATTATATTTTTTCTCTAAACTATATTCAACTAGTAAAGATGACATTTCATAGAACCTATAATTTAGAAATCAAATTACCTATTGTCTTTTTTCCTTTTTCTGGAATGGGAGAATAATCTGGTCTAAATGGGTAAACTACTTGAACTCCTTTCCCACAAAAAGATTCAGAAAAATTAGAAAGGGTATAAAATAAATCCCAAACATCTCCTTTTTTAAGTGCGTGAGTAAAAAATTCTCTTCCTTTTATTTCCTGTTCTTCCTGATCAAAATAATCTACAAAATAACCTTTATCGGTTTGAAATATTGAAATTATATTATTCATAAATAAAGTTATATCTTTTCTTTTTTTAAAGATTAATGTGGTGAATTGACTACTTCTAAACATTTAAAAGTGAATAATTTATTATTCTATAATCGTAGGGGACCATAGCTCAGCGGGAGAGCACTACGCTGAAGACGTAGGTGTCCTGGGTTCGACTCCCAGTGGTCCCACTCTCGATCAAAAACATTTATAAAAAGAGGAAAACTAATTTAATTATAAAAGATGGTAGACAAAGAAAAGATAGATGTTAAGAGCGAAGGGTTAGGGGTTTCTGGATTCACATTGGGTATAATTGGAATTATATTTGCAGGAGTTTATGGCACAATTATTTCTCTAATTGGTTTTATTTTTTGTATGATCCAACAAAAAAGATATAAAACAAAAATTGGAAAGGTAGGTTTAATCTTGAATATTGTTGCAATTATTTTAAGTATAATCGCAATTCTTTTTAGTATATTTGTACTTCCATCTTTAAATCAAGCTTCGTTGACTTAAAATGATAAATAAAAAAGGCCAAATGGAAATGTCTATGGGGACAATTGTAACAATTGTATTGTTAGTTACTCTTTTAGTTTTAGGTGTTGTTTTAATAAAAAATATTATGGGTGGTGCAACAAATGTTGTAGATTTAACTAATGCTCAGTTAGAAAATGAAGTAAATAAATTATTCTCTACTGATTCAAAAATTGCTGTATACCCTGGAACAAGAGAAGTTAAACTAAAACAAGAAACAAATGGTGGAATTGGTTTTGGTATTAAAAATTTACAAACCGGAACAGCTACGTCAGGTAAATTCTCATATTTGGTGTCTGCTGCAGATGTTGGAAATTGTGGTATAACCAAAGAAGTAGCTAATACTTGGATTATTTTAGGGAAAGCAGAATCTGATATAGCAATACCAATTGGAGATAACACTATTAGAAAAGTCATATTTAATATCCCTTCTGGAGCTCCTTTATGTATGTTAACTTATAAAATAGAAGTTAAAGTTGGAACAGCGATTTATGCAAGTGATTCTTTTCAAGTAGAAATTAAAGCTAAGTAAAAAATATTCTCATTAAATTTAAAAATATGTTAATTCTTAGATAGAAATGGCTTTGAAATTATATAATACATTAACAAGAAAGAAAGAAACATTTAAACCTATTAAGAAAGGCGAAGTTGGAATGTATACTTGCGGGCCAACGGTTTATTGGTATCAGCATATTGGAAACTTAAAAGCGTATATTTTTGCAGATTTAGTAAAAAGAACTTTAGAATTCAATGGTTACAAAGTTAAGCAAGTTGTAAATATTACTGATGTTGGACATTTAACTAGTGATTCTGATGAAGGGGAGGACAAAATGGAAAAAGCAGCAGCAAAAGAAGGTAAAACAGCAAAAGAAATTGCTGATTATTATTTCAAATTATTCTTTGATGATTTAAAAAAATTAAATATTATTTTTCCAAATGTTTGGTGCAAAGCAACTGACCATATAAAAGAACAAATTGCATTGATAAAAAAACTTGAAGAAAAAGGATATACTTACAAAACAAGTGATGGAATTTATTATGATACTTCTAAATTCAAAAATTATAGCAAATTAGCTAAGTTAGATGTTGAAGGATTAAGAGCAGGTGAAAGAATTGATATGAAAGAAAAGAAAAACAAAACTGATTTTGCGCTTTGGAAATTTTCTGAAGAAGAAGGGAAAAGACAACAAGAATGGCCCTCACCCTGGGGAGTTGGATTTCCTGGATGGCATATTGAATGTTCTGCAATGAGTATGAAATATTTAGGGGAAACCTTTGATATTCATACTGGCGGAGTTGACCATATCCCAATACATCATACTAATGAAATTGCTCAAAGCGAAGCAGCAACAGGAAAGAAGTTTGTTAATTATTGGATGCATGAAAATTTTCTAACATTTAAAGGAGAAAAAGTTTCAAAATCAAAAGGCGGATTATTTACATTAACTGAATTGCAAGAAAAAGGATTTTACCCTCTTGTTTATAGATATTTTATCCTTACAGGAAGTTACAGACAACCCATAGATTTTTCACTTGAAATTTTGGAAAGTTCAAAAAATGCATATAAAAGACTAAAGAATATAGTTACCGAATTAAAAGATGACGGGGAAGTAAATGAACAATATTTGAAAGAATTTAAAGAAGCAATGGATGATGACCTTAACACCCCAAATGCACTTGCTATTTTATGGAAATTAGTAAGAGATGAAAAAGCAGAAGGGAAATTAAAAACAATTAAAAAAATAGATTTTGTTCTTGGACTTAAATTAACTGACACAGAAGAATTTGATATTCCTGCTGAAGTTAAAAAAATTGTAAAAGAAAGAGAAGAAATGAGAAAAAAGAAAAACTGGCAAGAATCTGATAATTTGAGAAGAAGAATTGAAAAATTAGGATATTCTGTTGACGATACTAGTGAAGGAAGCAAAATAAAAAAGATTTAATTTATTTGAGATGACACTAGATAAAATATAAAAACTCTTTTTGGTAATTTGTTCTAAGAGGATGAAATGAAAAAAGAAAAACTTGATTTTGTGAATCTAAAATATAAACCAAGAGGAAAAGATTTAATTTGTTTGTTTAAGATTGCGCCAAATCGAATGTCTATGGAGAAAGCTGCAAACACAGTTGCTTTAGAAAGCAGCACAGGCACTTGGACAGAAGTAGAAAATCAAGAATCTGTTGAAAAATTAAGAGCTAAGGTTTTTTCAATAAAAGGAAATTACATTAAAATTGCTTATCCACAATCTCTTTTTGAAAAAGATAATGCACCAAATATTCTTTCTTCTATTGCAGGAAATATTTTTGGAATGAAATCCGTAAAAACAATAAGGTTAGAAGATGTTTCATTTCCGAATTCAATTCTTAATGGATTTAAGGGGCCAAAATATGGAATCGAAGGAATAAGAAGAATGATGAAAATTCCGTCGAGACCTTTACTTGGAACAATAATAAAACCAAAACTAGGATTAGATACAAAACATCATGCAGAAAGTGCGTATGAATCATGGAAAGGTGGATGTGACATTGTTAAAGATGATGAAAATCTTTCTTCACAAAAATTTAATTTATTTGAAAATCGTTTAGTAAAAACTCTTGAGATGGCTGATAAATCGGAAGAAGAAACAGGAGAGAAAAAAGCTTATCTTGTTAATGTAACTGCAGAAACAAAAGAAATGATTAAGAGAGCACAACTTGTTGAAAACCAGGGTGGAAAATTTGTTATGATTGATATTCTCACTGCTGGTTGGGCAGCATTACAAACATTAAGAGAAGCTAATTTTAAAATGGCAATTCATGCCCATAGAGCAATGCATGCTGCTTTTGATAGAAATTCTGAACATGGGATGGATATGATGGTAATCGCTGATTTTGCTAGGTTAATCGGTGTTGATACTCTTCACATTGGAACAGGAATTGGAAAGTTAGAGGGAGATGTAAAAGATATTAAAGAATTACAAGAAGAAATAGAAAAAATGAAAATTGCTGCTACAAAAAAAAGACTTGAACAGAAATGGGGAAAAATAAATCCCACCTTAGGTGTTTCTTCAGGAGGGTTACATCCAAGATATGTTCCGTTTTTAATTAAAAATCTCGGGCAAGATTTAGTTATTCAAGCAGGTGGAGGAATTCATGGACATCCTTTTGGAACTCAAGCAGGTGCAAGAGCTATGAGACAGGCTATTAATGCAACATTAAACAAAGTCTCTCTTGAGGAATATGCAAAAACACATGTTGAATTAGAAGAAGCTTTGAAATTCTGGAAAAAATGATATTTAAAATAAAATCTGAAAAAGATGAATTTGTAGAAAGTGTTTATAATAAATCTATGAAAGAACTTTCTAAATTTTATGATTTAGATTGGAAAAATAATAAACCAATAATAGTTTTAGTAAACAATAGGGAAAATATTAATTCTCTTTACGGTATGCAAACAGAGGGTTGGGTTGTTGGGTGGACAGATAGAAATAAAATATTTCTTTTAAATTATAAAAATTATGAAAAAGAAAGCACTCATAAATATTCTGAAGAAGAATATACTGCATTATTGAAACATGAATTAAGTCATGCATTTTTTGGTATGAAAACAAGAAGAGCTATTTACAAACCTATCTGGTTTAATGAAGGATTAGCTGTATTTACTTCTGGGCAGAATAAATTCAAAGAGAAAGTAACAAAATTTGAGAATTTTCTTAATTTTTATGACAACAAATCTCAAGGTAGCAGGTTTGTTTACAAAGAATCAGGATTTGTTATAGAATTACTGGTAAAAAAATTTGGAAAAGAAAAATTAATGAAATTAATTGAAAGTTTAGATAATGTTAAGAACAAAGAAGATTTTGAAAAATCTTTTAAGAAAATTTATGGATTTGAAATAAGCTATAATAAATTAAATAAATTATTAAAAAAATAAAATTATGAAAAGAGGAAAATATAGACCAGCTATTTTTGCACTTGTTTATGTTAAAAGGGATGGAAAAGGTAAATATCTTTTATTAAAAAGGAAATTACATTGGAATGGTTGGGAATTCCCAAAAGGGGGAATTGAATTTTTTGAAATAAAAAGAATTGCAGTAAGAAGAGAGGTTAAAGAAGAAACAGGATTAGACGCTGTTAAAATAAAAAAGTTTAATGTTAAGGGAAAATATACCTATCATAAAAAATTAGCTGATAGACCTAATTTCATTGGACAAAGTTATTCTTTGTTTGCTATTGAAGTTAAAGAGGGGAAAGTGAAAATTGACAAAAAAGAACATTCTACATATAAATGGGTAAACTATAATGAAGCTGCTAAAAAATTAACTTGGGAAAATCAAAAGAAATGTTTAAAGATTGTAAATGATTGGTTAAAAAATGGTATTTAGGGAATTTGAAACAAGTTCTGGAAAGAAAGTTTTAGGGGGGAAAAGTGCAGAACAAAATGATGAACTTGTAAAACAATACCTTGGGACAAGTAACAAGTTACTTCACACAGCTGAACCAGGTAGCCCTTTCTGTGTTATAACTGAATTAAAGACCACAAAGAAAGATATAGAAGAAACAGCAATATTCTGTGCTTCAAAAAGTCAAGATTGGAGAGATAATCATTCTGATGTAGAAGTTCATGTTTTCTCAGGAAAAGAAACTTATAAAACAAAAGCCATGAAATCAGGGACTTTTGGAGTAAGAAAGTATAATACAATCAAGATTAAAAAAGAAAAGATTGAAGAGTTCATTAATAAAACTATAAAAAGCAAGTAAAATTTATTTCTTTATGGTTTTTACAGAAATGCAAATAGGAAAGAATGGTATAAGCGATAATTTTATCCAAACATTAAAAGGAAGTTTTCAAACACATGATAATGTTAGAATTTCAGTTTTACCCAGTGCAGGACGTAGTAAGGAACAAATACAAAAATACACACAAGATATTCTGGAAAAATTAGGAGATAACTATACTGCAAAATTAATTGGATTTAAAATAACTCTAAAGAAATGGCGTCATTCTATGAAGAAATAAAATCAAATTTTGTCTTCTAACTTAACACATTTATCCTTTGGAATAGAAACAATACAAGTTGCCCCTCTAAAACTCCATAATCCTTCATATTCTTTTTCTAATTCTTGTTTTACATAAATTGAACTTCCAGAAGGCAGGTCTTCAATATCTTCTATTGTTGTTACTTGAAATAGATAATCTTTTTCCATATTAGTTAAATTATCAATTAACTTAAAAATATTTAGTTATAGTAAAATATCTTTTAAAAAATCTAACAACTTGCTGCTGTTGTAGAAGCTGTTGTTTCACTTCCAAATCCTGCTGAAGGAGAAGAAGTGCTTAATGTTGTAGAACATTCAGAAGGAACAGTTGTGAAAGCATTACATATTGCGCCTTTTATTGCTTCAGGATTTCTTGCTGCTGATGATGTAACCCCATTGATTATCAATGTTGGGCTTCCTGAAACTCCTTTTGAACCTGAATTTGCAACTTCTGCTTCATATAATTTTAATCCTTCAGAAGTTATACAAGAATCTATCTTTGAAGAGGTTATTCCTAGTTTAGTGTATAAAGCAGTTAATTTGGGTGTTAAACAAGTTGCATCTCCATTACAAGCACCAATTGCTGAATCTTCTGCAAATGCTAAAACATAATCTAAAAATTTAGTAGGATAATTTTTTTCAATACACAATTGTCTTTCTGCTTCCAATTTTTCATGTTCTCCATGCATTGCACCAATTTGTCTTATTTTAAAATCTACTTTATTCCCTAAAAGTTTAGCTACTGGAATCATTGCTTTTTCCATCTGTGTTCCGTAGGGGCAATAAGTAAAAACATAAAGTTCAACACTTGGCTTATCTGTTTTTGGAACTTCTTTTTGAGTTGGTGATGCAGAATCAGAAGTAGCTTGTCCTGTGGGAGTTAATGTTTCTGTGAAAGATTTTCCATCTTTAGTAACATAAATAGGAATTAATTGATCATTATAAGTTAAAGTTACCTCATAAAGGCCAGAGACTTCTTTAACTGAATCTACAGCAACATCATAACCTTGTCCTTGAAAGAAAGTCACTATTTTGTCTCCTGCTGATTTAGCTGAAATAGCATTGCCTGTAATTCCCCCGCCAAAGAATATTGATACTAAAAGAACTAATGCTAAAATTCCACAAATGACTGTTGAAAGAATCCATGGATTTTCTCTTATCTTTTCTGTAAAAGTATGTTTGTGGTGGTCATGATTTTCGTGATGTTCATGAGTTTCGTGATGTTCTTCTACTCTTTTTTCATCTTCCATTTTAAGATTAGAGAATTACCTTTTAAAAACTTTATGGATATGTATCCTAATAATAGAAAAATAACTATTTTGAAATTATCTATCAATTTAATTTATAAACCAAATTTGTGGATAATAATTATGACAAGAGATTATGATTCAAATTTGGATGATAAATATCAAGGTAAAGATTTATTGAAAGAAGAGACTAACTTAATGGGAGTTAAATTAACTATATTTAACAATATTGAAGAATTTGTGAGAGATCAAAATAATTATTATATGCATTTTCGACAGAGTGCTTTTGGGGATATAAGAAGACAGTATGAATATTATCAAAGCTTTAAAGATAATTATCCAGATTTAGAACAAAGATTGAGAATAAAAATTGGAAAAATGGAAAAGCTTCATGAACTTGAGGAAGGACAAATTGCTTCAGATTTATGTTTAGCATATAATCTTATGGTTAAAGATATTAATGAAAATCCCTTTCTTCTTAGTAGATTATTAGAAAGATACAATCGTATTAATATTGATACCCATATTTTAACAAGATAAATATTAAAACTCATATGACTAATTTATTCTATGTATGATATTGTTTTAGGAAGAGATGAATCTGATAAGAAATTATTTGGTGATAAGGGTTTAATTTACTTGGGAAGAGGTTATGTTAAAATGGGGCAATATACTTCTTTAAGTAATAGAATATTGATGGATGTTGCAAGAAGCCACGTTGTTTTAGTTGCAGGAAAAAGAGGGAGTGGGAAGTCTTATACTTTGGGAGTGATGGCTGAAGAAATTTCAAATCTGCCAGATGATGTAAACAAAAATATTGCTTCTTTAATCTTTGATACAATGGGAATTTATTGGACTATGAAGTTTGAAAATGAGAAAGATAGAAAACTTTTAGGAGAATGGAACTTAAAGTCAAAAAATCTTCCTGTAAAGGTTTTTGTTCCTGCTGGACATTTTGACAAATATTTGAATAAAGGGATTCCTGTTGATGAAAGATTTGCGCTTGATGTGAAAGAATTAACTTCTGATGATTGGATTACAACTTTTGGATTAGACATAACAAGCCCTATTTCTGTTCTTATTCAAAGAACTTTAGGGAAGCTAAAAGATATTGATGAATTTACTATTAGGAATATTATTTCTTTAATTGAAAGAGATGATAAAACCCCTGCCGAAACAAAAAATGCTGCAATCGGGTTATTTGAAGCAGCAGATGAATGGGGAATATTTGCAAAAGATGAAAAACCAACTCAAGTTAAAGATTTAATTAATGCAGGAATGACTTCTGTTCTTGATTTAAGTGTTTACAATTCTGTTGGTGCGTTTAATATAAGAGCATTAGTGATAAGTTTAGTTTGCAGAAAAATATTCAACGAAAGAATGGATTCAAGAAAAAAAGAAGAAATTAATTCTGTTTCAAGAGGAATGAATCTTTCTGCTACTGAAGAGAAAAAAGATAATCCTCTTGTTTGGATATTTATAGATGAAGCCCATGAATTCCTTCCTTTAAATTCTAAAACAGTTGCAACAGATGCTTTAGTTCAACTATTAAGAGAGGGAAGACAACCTGGAATTTCTGTTGTCCTCGCCACACAACAACCAGGACAAATTCATAGAGATGTTATGACTCAATCAGATATTGTAATTGCACATAGAGTAACAAGTCAGCCTGATTTAGAAGCTTTAAATTTCATAATGCAAAGTTATCTTCTTGAAGGAATTGCAGGATATATGAATGACTTGCCAGGTTTAAAGGGAAGTGCTATTGTTCTTGATGACAATTCAGAAAGAATTTACCCTGTTAGAATACGTCCTCGTTTTACTTGGCATGGCGGAGAAGCACCTACTGCTGTTGGGGCCAAGAGAGAATTGTAGTTAGAAAGCCTTATATATTGTTAGTTCTAAAAAAATTTATGAGAACCCCCAAAACAATCAAAGATTGCATAGATATTGATTATAGAAGAGATGGATTTAGCACTGCTTGTGTTACTGGGCCTTTCGATATAAGTTATGAAATCTTACAATTCTGTGGCTATGATTTAATTACTATTGATGAATCTATAACATTAAGAATGGAAAAAGGATTATCTCATTCGTTCTCTAATAAGGGACACTTAGTTGATGGGGCGGTTTTAAGTTTACCAAATGGCAAAAAATATTTGACAAAAAAATTTCTTTCACCTGAATATATTAAAGAAATTACGCATTCTCATAAAGAAGGACAGAGTTATACTTTAGACAAAACAGAAATTTCTTCATTTTTAAAAAATGCCATAAGAATCCCTGATGAAAAGATAATTCCTTTTTCAAATTTTGAGAGTAATAAATTTACCAACATGCTTTTTGGATGGATTGCAGGGGAATATGGTAAAGCTCTTTCAAAAAAAGGGATTGAAGGTATGCTTATTGTTACAGAGGATGCTAAAGATTTACCAATTTTATCTCCAATTTGGCTTGGAGGAGCAGGAGAATATTCTTCTCTTTATTGCTGTTCAAGAAACACTCATCAGCCAACAACAGTCAGAGGAATTATAAGAAAAGGTAAACCTTTCTCAGAGATGTAAACTGTGAAAGATTAAATTTATAAACCTATTTTCCGAAGTGATTTTGTCTAAACAGCTTAAAGCTGATCTAATTCCGCAAGGAAAAGACAATTAATATAAAATGGCAGAAAAAAATTCAGTTTATGAACTAGGTGCTCAAGAATATAATTTAAAATTAGCAGAAGCTTTAAAACAGATTACTGAGTTCCAAGAACCTGAATGGGCTAAATTCGTTAAGTCTTCTCCTGGTAAAGAAAGACCTGTTGAAGACCCTGATTTCTGGTATAAGAGAGCAGCAAGTATACTTAGACAAATTTACAAAAATAGAGTTGTTGGAGTAAGTAGATTAAGAACAAAATATGGAAGTAAGAAAAATAGAGGAATGAAACCAGAAAGATTTGTTAGATCAAGTGGAAAAATAATTAGAACAATTCTTCAACAAGCTGATAAAGCAGGAATTACAGAAATACTTAGAGAAACAAAAGGAACAAAAGAAAAAAGACCAGGAAGAAGAGTAACTGAAAAAGGTAAAAAGTTTTTGGAGGGAATAAATTAAATGGCAGAAAAAAAAGTAAAAGTGGAAAAGAAAGAAACTAAAAAAGAAATTAAGACAGAAAGAAAACCTGTGTTCAAAAAGAAAAAACAAGGAACAAATAATCAAGCCCCTATTCAACCTGATATGAAAAAAGTTAAAGTTTCAAGAAGACAACAAGGTTACGATGATAAAAAGTCAAAACTTGCTGTAAAAGGAAGACAAACAAAATGGGCTCCTGTCTGGGTTGTTATGAAAAAATACGGAACAGGAAAAAGAGTTCATCCTGCTGCAACAACAGCTGTTAAACGTTCATGGAGAAGAACTAAATTACATATTAAACCAAGAAGAATAAAGAAATGGCATCTAGGATAGCGGGTTCTTTAAAAGAACCTAGCATGGTAGAAAACAATATAAAAAATAAATAAAATGGCAAAAGAAACAAAAACAGAAGAAAAACTTGAAAGAGAATATACAATTCCATTAAGACATAGATGGAGCATTGTTCCTACTTACAAAAGAGCTAACAAAGCAGTAAAGTCTGTCAAAGAATTTTTAGTTAGACATATGAAAATAAGAGATAGAGATTTAAACAAAGTCAAAATCGATAAATATCTTAATGAAACTTTATGGTTTAGAGGAATAAAACATCCTCCTTCAAAAATAAAAGTTAGAGCAATAAAAGAAGGAGATATTGTTAGAGTTGAAGCTGTGACTATGCCACAAAGTATTACATTCAAAAAGTTAAGAGAAGAAAGATTAATTAACGAAAGCAAAGAAGTTGTGAAAAAGAAAAAGGCTGAAAAACCAGAAGAGAAAGTTGAAGAAATTAAAACAGAAGAACAAAAAGTTGAAGAGAAAGAAGATAAAACTTCAACAATTGAAGCAGGAAAAGAAATTGCTAAAGAAGAGGCAAAGAAAGCTAAGCATGAAACAAAAGTTCAAAGTCCAAAGCAAGAAAAGAACATGAAGTCAAACTATAATAGAATGAGCCAAGGACATTAAACTATTTTTAAGATAAGTACCATACCTTAATAAAACTTATAAAGCAGATTTTTGGTCTAAAATTTATGAAAAACAATAAAATTGTTACAGGAATTGCAACAGTATTATTAGCTGCCTCTTTGTGGGGTTGCCCAGGATTGGGGGATAAAAAAGAAAAGACAATAGAAGGAATAGTGATTCCTGTTGGAGGAGATTACAGTATCCCGAACTTTAGCTCTGTTTCCTATTGTGGTATGAACAATGAAAAAACATTTTCTATGGCGACTACTTTTCAAAGTTCAGTAAATTGCTTTTACCCAACCTCTACAGAAGAGTTTTTTTTGGATAATTATAAGTTTAAGTTAAATAAAGTTACTCCAGAAGAAATCAGTTTAACCTACTTAGGTTACAACTCAAAAGCTAAATAATTAAGCAATCTTTTTATATCGATAATTATTTCTTTCAATATGAATGTTAAAAAAACAAAATTTAATTCTTATTGCTTAAATGGATTTGCAGAAGGATGTGAATACTGTGTTAGAGGAGAGAAGCTAGTTTTGTTTATGACAGGCGAATGTAAAAGAGGTTGTTGGTATTGTTCTCTAAGTAAGAAGAGAAAACAGGAAAAGTTTATTTTAGCAAATGAAAGGAAATGCAAAAACTTTAAGGATATTTTAGAAGAAGTTAAGGAAAGCAAAGCAACTTCTGTTGGTGTAACTGGCGGAGACCCATTGTTATGTTTAGATAAAACAATAAAAATAGTTTCTTCATTGAAAAAAGAATTTGGTAAAGAGTTTCATTCTCATATTTATCTTACTACACAATTTGTTACAAAAGAAAAATTACAAAAATTAAGTAAATGTATTGATGAAATCAGATTCCATCCTTCTTTTTTAGTTAAAGCTAATGAAAAGGAAAATGATTTAGAAAAAATAAGATATGCTAAAGATATTTTTGGAATTAAAAATGTTGGAATTGAAATGCCAATGCTTCCTGAAAAGAAGCAAGAAATGCTTGATTTTATTATTGAACTTGAAAATGATATAAGTTTTGTTAATCTCAATGAATTAGAATTATCAGATACTAATTTTAATATTGTAACGAAGAGATACAAACTAAAAGAAGGAGGTTATTTAATTGATGGAAGTTTAGAAGCTGGAAAATTTATTTTAGATAGATTAGCTAAGAAAAAAACAAAATTAAAAGTTCATTTATGCACTGCTGATTTGAAAAATAACTCTCAATTTATTAATAGACTAAAAAGACATTCTGTTCTTCCTTATGGAAAAAGAACAAAAGATGGAATGGTAATTTATTTATCTGTAAAAGGGAAATTAAATTTAGATAACACTTTTTACGACGAGAAAAAGAAAAGAACAATTCTTTCAGAACAAACAGCAAGGGGATTATTAGGAAAAAGAAAAATAATAAGAACAGAAGAATTTCCAACTTATGATGGTATTGAAACAGAGGAGGAAGAATTATGAAAAACACAACAAACATAAAAAAAGATAAATTGTGGTTTAGAGCAAAAAGATATGGTTGGGGATGGTACCCTATTACTTGGCAAGGCTGGTTAGTAACCTTAGTTTATATTATGCTAATTATTGTTTCTGTTAATTTAATTAAAAATGATGTTCATGAAGTTGTAAAAAATCTTGCAATTATTTTATTTTTTACAATTATACTACTTGGAATTTGTTATAAAAAAGGGGAAAAACCAAGATGGAGATGGGGAAATAAATAAGATGGCAGAATTAGAACATATACGAGCTAGTTTTTTTAGTATGAAAAACAAAACAAGAGCAGAAAATAGTAAGAGATACCTTAAATCCGAATATGAATTTTACGGACTTAAAGTTCCTGAAATGAGAAAAGTTATTAAGGAATATAAAAATCTTGATTTTTATTCTGCATTAGATTTGTTTGATGAATTATGGAATAGTGGAAATCATGAAGAGATGAATTCTGCATTATATTTACTAGAAGATTATTCAAAAAAACATCCTGTAGAAATTTGGAAGTTTCTTATCCCTAAGATTAACAAAGCAACTAGCTGGGATTTAGTCGACGAAATGTCAACAAAGATTATTGGGGAAATTTTAATTGAAAGAATAGACTTAATTAGTGAGATAAAAAAAATGAGTGAAAGTAAAAACCCTTGGATAAGAAGAATAAGTATTGTTTCTAATCTCCCTATGATAAGGAAGAATAAAATTGAGTTAACTCTCCGCTTAGCGGAAAAACTTGTTTATGATAAAGATATGTATGTACAAAAAGGAGTTGGTTGGATGCTTAGAGAAGCAGGAAAAAAGAACAGACTTGCTTTAAGGGAGTTTATATTAACACATATAGATATGCAACCTTATGCTTTTTCATATGCTACTGAAAAAATGATTGAGCTTCGTGAAATAAGAAAAAAGTTTATTAAAGAGCAAAAAGAAAAAGTTAAAGCTGAAAAAGAAAAATTAAAAGAACAATTTCAAATAAATAATAATACACAAAAATGATATTTAATTTTGCAACATTCGTTACTATTGTGGGAATTCTTATGAATTTTGCATATTTAACACAAAGTTATAAAATTATTAAAACAAAAAGTGTAAAAGGTGTTTCTTTAATTACATATTTAATTTTTGCATCGGGTATAAGTGTTTGGTTAATTTATGGGATTTCTATAAAAAGTTCACCAATTATAATTAGTAATGTTGTTTCAGTTATTGGCGCCATTTCAGTTGTTATTTTATATTTAATATATTCTAAGAAAGAGTCTAGAAATAATGGAAAATAAAATCAATTTAGAAACCTTAAAATTAAAAAAGTCAATTAAAGAGCTACTTGAATTTGGAATTATAAATATAGACAAGCCTGCTGGAATGACTAGCTTTGATGTTTCTGATTATGTTAGGAAAAGACTTAGATTAACAAAAACAAGTCACTTTGGAACTTTAGATCCTATGGTTACTGGTGTTTTACCTATTGCATTAGGAAGGGCAACTAAATTAACTGGATTTTTCTTAGGAGAAGATAAAGAATACATTGGAACAATGCATATGCATGAAGAAGTTTCTCTTGAAGATATACAAAAAGTTATTGATAAAAAATTTATGGGAGTAATAATACAACTTCCACCTGTTCGTTCAAGTGTTAAAAGACAAGAAAGAGAAAGAGAAATAAAAAAATTCCAATTGCTTGAAAAAAAAGGCAAAGATGTTTCTTACTTAGTTGAATGTCAGGGTGGGACTTATGTTAGAAAATTAGTTCATGATTTAGGAGAAGAAATGGGAATAGGTGCACATATGACAGGATTGAAAAGAATAAGAGCTGGAATTTTCAAAGAAGACAAAATGATAAAAAGAGAAGATTTTGATGATGCTGTTGAAGATTATGAAAGAGGGAAAGAAAAAAAATTAAAAGAAATGATAAATCCTGCTGAAATTGTAACTGAATTACATCCTGTTGTTGAGGTTAAAGAAGAATTTGTAGAAAAAATATTTCACGGAGCACCTATTGATCCAAGTTTCCTTGTTAAAAAACAGAAATTTGAAAAAGACGCAAAAATATGTATTTTTGCAAAAGACAGATTCTTAGGAATGTTCAAGGTTTTAAATGAGGACAATGTTTTTGCTAAATCTGAATTTGTTTTACAACCAATAAGATAGATTTTTAATTAGTAATAGATTATTTCTTATATGCGTGAATTTATTTATTTCTCACAAAGTGCAAGAACATCTGGAAATTTTGATACTCGTGAGTTAATGAATGCAGGAAGAATGGATATTGCTATACATAGTTTTATTCAGGGGGTGTTTTTATCTCATGGATTTAGAAAAGATACAAAGTTTCATTTTGTGTTTTATGGTATGCCTGACCCACCAAAGCATATTGAAATACAGATAAAAGACGACTTAGAAATTAGTAAGAAAGATGTTGGAAATTTAATTAAAAAAATACTTTACAAATATAAAAAAGACCAAAAAACAGAAGTTTTTCCAGGTTGTTTTATTGAAAAGAAAAGTTTTTTCAAACTTATTGAAGAATTGGATAAAGAGGGAAAAGATATATTCCTTTTAGATAAGAAAGGAGAAGATATAAGGAAAGCAAAAATTAAAGATAATTGTGTTTTTATTCTTGGGGACCATGAAGGATTGCCTAAAAAAGAAACTAAAAGGCTTAAAGAAATGGTTAATTTAGTTTCTGTTGGGGACAAAATGTATTTTGCTTCTCAAACAGTTGCTGTTGTGAACAATGAATTAGATTACAGGGGGATTTAATAATCACAATGTTTAAAACTGAATTTAACCTGATTTTTTTATGAAAAAATCAGTAAGATTATACATTTCTGGGACAGTGCAGGGTATTTTTTTCAGGCAATTTATAAAAGATAATGCAGAAAGAAATAATATTAGAGGATTTGTTAGAAATCTTGAAGATGGAAGAGTTGAAGTTTTTGCTGAGGGGAATCAAGAAGATGTTGATAAGATGATTGAATTATGTAAGTTAGGCCCAAAACATTCAAAGATTGATAATGTTGAAGTTAAAGATGAAAAATTTCAAGATTTAAAAGAGTTTAAAGTTCTACATATATAATTAGAAAAATATGATTTATACAAATTCTGATGGCGGAGCTCGTGGAAATCCAGGACCAGGTGCAATTGGTGTTCTTGTAAGAGAAGATGAAAAGATATTAACAAGATACTCTGCTAGAATTGGAAAATTTGTAACAAACAATATTGCGGAATATGAAGCTCTTATCAAAGCACTGGAGTTAGCAGCTAGATTTACTGATAATGAACTTATTTGTGTTTTAGATTCTGAACTTGTTGTTAAACAGCTTATGGGAGAATATAAAGTTAGGAACCCAAATCTTATTCCTTTATTTTTAAAAGTTCAAAAATTACAAGAAAATTTCAAATCAATAAAATATGTTCATGTTTCAAGAGAAGATAAATTTCAAGTTCTTGCTGATGAATTGTTAAATAATGAGTTAGATAGAAAAGATTAAGTTATATTAAGAATTTTTTATAAATAACTCCCTTTTCTTCATTTTCATTCTTAAAAAGGCAAATATTGTCTACAGAATGTTGAATGTTTAATGTTCTTTCACCAATACTTTCCCATATCTTTAAAATTTCTTGTGAAGATAATTCTTTATTGGCAATGGTGATGTGGAATATTTTCTTGTCAAGATCATAAATAGAAATAGATAGTGCTTGTTGTTTAATATATTCTTGAAGATTTTTATAAAAATCTAAAAATTCTTTGGAAGGATTTAATTTTAAAAAGAGAGTTCTATCTTCAAATTTTCCAAAACCAGTAACTTTTATATTATTGTTGTTAAACCTTTTGCAAGATTCAAGTAAAAAATCTTCAATTAAACTTATATCTTGAATTTCAAAGGGGGATTTTAAAGTAATATGGGGAATTCTAGCTTTCTCTTCTAATTTTTTGGAATTTATAACCGAAGACATTTCTGCAATTAGAATTTTGTAATAATTTTCTAATTCTCCATTAACTTTTGAAGCAATATAATATCTCATAATCAAAAACAAAAGTTAAATATTTAAAAGGATTTAGATTTAATAAAACATGGGAAGAGAAGAACAAGTTATTGAAGAAAGAAAAAGAAAAATTTCTGAATTAAAAGCACAAGGAATACCAACTTATCCAAGCAAATTTGACAAGGAAAAAACAACACAAGAATGTGTTAAAACAAAAGTTGATAGTAAAGTTAAAACAGCAGGAAGATTAATCACAAAAAGAGATTTAGGAAAAATTGCATTTGCAAAATTAAGAGATGGTTCAGGAGATATACAAATAGTTTTACAAGAAGGTGAAACACCTGACAAAACAAGAACATTTTTCAAGAAATATATAGATGAAGGAGACTTTGTTGGAATTGAGGGAAAAGTTATAAAAACAAAAACAGGGGAAATTTCAATTTTAGTTAAAGAAATAACATTATTATCAAAATCTATTTTGCCTCTTCCTGAAAAATTCCATGGTTTACAAGATGAAGAAGATAAGTTAAGAAAAAGGTATTTGGATATTGCATTAAATCCAGAAGTTAAAGAATTATTTATGAAGAAAGCAAAGTTCTGGCAAACAATAAGAAGTTTTATGATTGAAAAAGGATTTTTAGAGGTTGAAACTCCTGCAATAGAAAATTCTGCTGGAGGGGCAGCTGCAACACCTTTCAAAACACATCATAATGCATTAAATATTGATGTTTATATGAGAATTTCTATGGGAGAATTATGGCAAAAAAGATTAATGGTTGCAGGTTATGACAAAACTTTCGAAATAGGTAGACAATTCAGAAACGAGGGAATGGACATGGAACATTTACAAGATTATAGTCAAATGGAATTTTATTGGGCATATGCAAGCTATGAAGAAGGGATGAAATTAGTAGAAGAACTTTACAAAGAAATAACAAAAAATGTTTTAGGCACATTAAAATTCAAAACACATGGTTATGATGTTGACTTAAGTAAAAAATGGGAAAAATATGATTATCAAACTTTAATCAAAGATAAAACAGGAATTGATATTTACTCTGACGACGACAAAAAGATAAAAAAGAAACTAACTGAATTAAAAATGGAATTTGATCCTAAAGTTGGTAAATGGAGATTAGTAGATATCTTGTGGAAATATTGTAGAAAGAATTTAGCAGGTCCAGGATTTTTAGTTAATCAACCAGTTGAACTCGCTCCTCTTGCAAAAAGAAATCCAAAAGATCCAAGAGTTGTTGAACAATTTCAAGTAATAATTGCTGGAACAGAAATGGGAAATGGTTATTCAGAATTAAATGATCCTTTAGACCAAGAAGAAAGATTTATTGAACAAATGAAAGGAAAAGAAAAAGGAGACACAGAAAGTATGGACCATGATAAAGATTTTGTTGAAGCACTAAAATATGGAATGCCTCCAACATGTGGATTTGGAATTTCTGAAAGATTCTTTTCTTATTTAGTTGATAAATCAGCAAGAGAATGTGTTATATTCCCTTTAATGAAACCTTTAAAATAAAATTCTAAAATGCCTAAACTTCCAATTTCTAAAGAACAAGCAATTGAATTATTAAAAAAATACCCTCAAGAAAAATCAGATATGAATCATTATCTTGAGAGTGAAGCTATTATGAGAAGTTTAGCTAAAAAAATTGGAGAAGATGAAGATTATTATGGAATGCTTGGTTTATTACATGATGTTGATTGGAGTTTAACAAAAGGAAATTCAAAAGAACATTTAACAAAAGCCCCTGAAATTTTAAAAAATGCTGGTTTTGACTCGGATTTCATTCAGATTATTGTTTCTCATGGTTATGGTTGGGATTGTGCAGGACTTCAAGATAAAAGAAGAAAAAAGAATATTGAATTTAGTTTAGCTGCTTCTGAAACTTTAACTGGAATTATTCATGCTTATGCTTTAATGCGTGGTGGGAAAGTTTCTGACATGGAAGCAAAAGGTTTGAAGAAAAAGTTTAAAGACAAAGCTTTTGCTGCAGGATGTAAAAGAGAGATTGTTGAAGAAATAGAAAAAATAGGAATTAGCCTCGATGAGTTTTTTGAGATTGCTATAGAAGGAATTAAAAATATTAAAGAACAAGTTGGATTAAGTTAAACTAATTACCATAAATATTTTTTCTATGCCCTATTTTCAGAACAATTAATGTATTGGTAGACTGATTGATATCAATTATTATCCTATAATCTCCAACGCATAATTTATAACCATCAATTTCTTCTAAATGTTTAAGAAATCTAAAAGGTTCTTTTTTGCATTCTAAAAGTTTATTCCAAATTCTTTCTTTTATTTCTTTTTCAAGTTTATTTAAAAAATCTAATGCTTTCTTTTCAAAGATAAGATTATACATTCTTATAAGCCGAGAATATTCTTAGCTTCCTTTTCACTATAAAAGTTTCCTTTCTTAATGTTTTCTCTTGCTTCTCTTATTTCTAAAATTACTTTCTGACTAATCCTTGGTTCTTTTTCACATGTTTTAGCTATATGAATAACTTTTCTTACCAATTCATCATAACTTTCACTTTTATATTGTTTAAATGTGTCTAATTCTGTTTTTGTTGCTTGATTAAGTCTAATTGTTGTTTCCATATACAATTGTATACAAATGTAGATTATATAAATATTGCGTTTTTATTTTTTAGAAAAGAAAAGTGATAAAGAAATTAGTTAAATTAATAAAATCTTTCTTCATTAATGAATTATGGGATTAATTATAAGGTCAAACATAAGAAAGACAATAAAAGAGTTAGACAAAGAAGATGAAATTTCAAGTGTTGCTGATGAAGTTGAACTTGCTCTTGAAAAAAAAGTTGAGGATATTCTAACAGAGGCGATTAAGAGAGCAAAAGCAAATAAAAGAAGAACAATACAAGCAAGAGATTTGTAATCACTTTTAAACATTCGTCAAAGCCAAATGAAGGCAAGAGACTTATAAAAAATAAAAGAAGAAGAAAAAATAAAAGTAAAATTATTTCTTCTTTACTTTAACAACAAAATAATAAACTATTGCTGCAACTGGCTCAAATAAAATAGCACAAACAGTCCAGATGATTTTTTTGTTTTCTTTCATCTTTTTCTGTTTTGCAAATACATCGTAAATAACCAAAACAGCCAAAATTACTGCAATTATTCCATATCCACCAAATAAATTCATTTTTCCCTCCTTATAATTAATAAGCAAAAGTATTTTTTAAACCTATCCTGAAGAATTAGATTATTCAACAAAAAATATAAACTCTTGAAAATAACCTTTTTTATGGTAAAGAAAAAAGAGAACCCTGTTGAAAAAACTAAAGAACAAATTAAAAAAACAGAGGAAAATTCTAAAAGGGGAAAGAAAAGCAGAGTGGCTGGACAGAGATTTGAAGCAAAAGTTAGACAAGATTTGGAAAAGCTTGGATGGGTTGTCAGTAAATGGATGAATACTGTGGATTATGATAAGAATGAAAAAACAGGTAAATTAGTCCCATCAAAAAGAAAATACAATCCTTTTATGAAAGTTATGACAATAGGAACAGGTTTTCCTGACTTTATATGTTTTAGAAGAAACTCAGAAAACAATTCTAACAATGAGCCTGATTCTTCAAGCAGAAATTATGAGGTTATTGGATTAGAAGTTAAGGGAAATGGATATTTAGACCAAATAGAAAAAGGAATGTGTTTTTGGCTTTTAAAGAATAAGATATTTTCAAGAATACTTATTGCAAAAAAAGGAAAAACAGAAGCAATTGAATATGTTGATTTTTTAATAAAATACAAAGATAATCAAGATTTAATAGATAATCCTAATCCTGAATCCGAATAAGATAAAAATAAAAAGTTTGAAATGCTGGTTATTTAAATGTTTAATAAGGGATTTAGTTTAATTCTTTTAATCTTATTAATTGGTTTTGTCTCAGCATCTTGTAATTCTACTCAAATTAATATTAATACTGCTTCAGCTGAAGACTTAGACAAAATAATAAATGTTGGCCTGAAAACTGCGGGATGGATAATTGGAAATAGAACTTACGATTCTGTTGATGATTTAACTATAATTAGGGGCATAGGAAATGTTACATTAAGTGAAATTAAATCTCAAGGTTTAGCTTGTGTTGAGAACGAAGATGAAAATGAGAATGAAGAACAAGAACCTGAAGAACCCACAGAAGTAATTGAAGAAGTCCCTGTAGAGGAAATTATTGAAGGAAATATTACGGCAGAAATTATTGAAGAACAAGGAAATAATGATGAAGGGGAGGAAGATGAAGAGGAAGTGGACAGTGTTCCAATTTTAAAAACTGATAATGTTATAAAAAAACAAGAAATAGTAAATTTAAGCCCAATATTTTTGAATTCTTTGAATTCAAAAAATATAAAAAGCGAAGAAAATAATGAAATTTGGAAAAGAAATTTATCTTTTTACGGAATCATCACATTTTGTGTTATTTTCGGAGCCTGGTTTTTATTAACTAGAGAGAGAAACAAAAATGAGTTCAGACAATAAAAAAATAGTAGCAGAATTTATTTTAGAAGTAATAGGTAGGCCCCCAGAATATCTTAATGAAACTTTAATTAAGATTATAGAAGAAATTGGAAAAGAACCAGGAGTAAAAGTAAAAGATTCTAAAATAAATGAACCTGTTCTATTAAAAGACCAAAAAGATTTTTACACTACTTTTGCAGAAGTTGAAGTTGAGGCTGATGAATTGTTAAGAATTGCAATTATAATCTTCAAATATATGCCTGCTCATGTTGAGATTGTTTTCCCCCAAAATGTTAATTTAAGAAACTCAGATTGTGACGATTTATTTAATGAAATAACTAGGAGACTTCATGGTTATGAAGAAATTACAAGGATAGTACAATCCGAAAAAGCAATCCTTGAAAAAAAAGTTAATGCTTTGTTAGAAAAAGACAAGAAGTAAATTAAGTTTAATTGATTCTATATTTTAACTTTAGATTCTGCAATTAAATTAACTGGGCTCTTAGGTGCTTTGTATTTCTTAAGGTAAAACCAAATTATCGCCCCAACAATTATCACAATTAGGCTTATTGCAATAATTCTTCCTGAAGAAGATTTTTGAATAGTAACGCAGTTTCCATTACAACATTTTCCATCTTCTTCATTTGTTAGTGTACCATTACAATTTTGAGTATTCAAATTACATATAATCCCCCCAGATTCAGCACAAGTTAAGGAAGTATATTGGTTTATTTCTTCTTCTGTTGGAACATAATCATTAACGAAATTAAGAGAAATTAAAGAAGAAACTATTGTTTCTCCAAATTCTGCTTTTAAAGTTCCTTCTGCTATTGATTCTGTTTCTGAATAAAAGGTGATTTCAATAGGCAAACTTGAATTTGGAAGTATCTGACTTATATTAGTTATTGACAGATCTACAAAGGGTGTTAATGATTCTGAAAGGGAAAGAGAAACATTATTTAGGGTTTGATTTCCATTATTGTAAATGTAAATTGTTCTTGTTCCAAATGAGCTTGTTGTAAAATTAAGCCTAAAAGTTGGTGGTTCTAATCTAAAAGAGGATGATATATTTGCGTTTATACTAGTATTTACACTTATATTAACTATTGGAGAATCTAAAAGATAAACAGGAATTTCATAAAAAGTTTTGTTTGTTTGAATTGTTATTTTCTTGAAACTCGCTTGACCTTTACTTAATTTAAATTCTATTTCTTTTTCTCCCCTTGAATTAATAGGAAAAGTTGCTTCACTGGAATTTATCCCAGGATAAATAAATATTTTCCTTGCCTCTTCATCTAAGTTGGTTTTAACTATAACATTAATTCTAGAGTCAACAAGATTTTGTATAACTAAAGAGAAATCCTCATCTGTTGTGATAAACCCTTTATTTATAGAAAAATCAGCTTCACTATTATTAATTGAAAAGTTCTTTGAAAGTTTATTATTTAATATTTGGCTTCCAACCTGATATTGAATATTCTCAATGGACAAAGAATAATTTCCTGATGTTTTGTTTATTAAGAGTGCATAAAGATAATATTCTCCTTCTATTTTTCCCAAATCATATTCTATAGGTATTCTTGTGTGTTCTTTATAAAAAAAGACATTATCTTTTGTTAAAGAGGATAGAAAATTTCCTGATATTTTTGCAAGAAGTGTTTCTCCTTGACTATACTCAGTATTCATTGTTATTTCCACTGCTAAAATATTAGGGATTATTAAAAGAAAAAATATTAGAATCCAAAGAGTTTTCATTTTATTCACTTATACCCTTTAATTTTTTAAGAACATCATCTACTTCTGTTTTACGTTGAATAGGATACTTTGCTTGAGGTTGTGAATAAGGAACTATTCTTCTTGGGACAGATCCAGGATAAACATTCGAAGAAGAGGATGGTGGGAATCTAGGTCCCCCTGTTGTTGGAGAAGATTTTCCTCCTGATTTTGGTTTAAACCTAAATAAGAAAACTCTTATTTTATCTTTGAAAATTATTCCTGCAACAGTTAAGCCAATAAATATTACTAAAATAAGTATAACCCACCCAAAACCACTACTTTTTGTTTTATATATGCAACAAATTTCAGAAGGCGAACAAGTATCAGATGTTGTTGTTTCTGTTTCTGAATTACACAAATATTTACATGCTCCACCGTTTGTTTCACATTCATTATTCTCTTCTTGAGGTTCTTCTGGAATTCCGCACTCCCCTCTTACACAACATATTGAATTTGCAGTTGAATCAGAACTTTCTACTTCTACTCCGTCATTTAAACAACTTTCCTCAGATTCACATAACTCTCCTTCTTTTTCTTCACAAGATCTTAATATTTCATTTTCAGAACAACAAATATTTGTTCCTAAACATCCACTATAATTAGAAAGTGTTTCTCCATCACTATCTAAACAAGAATAACTTGAAATACAAAAATTTCCTGAATCCTCACAATCAGATAATGTTGCAGGTGTTGTTGTGTTTGTTATATTTGTTGGTGTTGCTGGAGTTACTCTTTCTCTTGCCCATAAAGAATAAAGAAGAAATGCTGTATTTCTTATATTACCTTGCCAACATCCATCATTTCCCTGAACATCTCCAAGCCAATCTTTAGAATTTGCTTTTTCAGTTAAAAGATTATCATTTTGAAATGGAAAAAGTGCAACAGCAGTATCATAAAATTTGTCTCCTGATTCAAGCCAGAATTTGTTCTCTCTTTGTTTAGCTAATAAATCTACTTCAAAATCTCCTGTGACAGTATATAAAAAAGATTCTGGAAGAGAGTTAAAATTATCTTCCATCATAGTCATCAAATAAGGAAGATATTCAGAAATATCTTTTCCTAAATAGTCTAATATAAGTGTTGCCCATAAAGTTCCTTCATAATCACAAGATGTCCTAGTTGAAAAGCATGAGGATTTAACTTTCTCTGTTGTTGTTCCGCCACTTGAAGCTGAATTTACCCTATCAGGAATGTAAAAATCATGAATAGATTGCAAACTTTTTTTTCGGTAAATTAAAGAGGTCATAAATGAAGAGTTACAAGAAATTTCAAAATTTTGATTATAACAAGAAGGAGCTATTTTTAACCAATAATTGTCATATACTGAAAGACAACTTCCTGCTCCCCTACTTATCTTTTTTTCTTCATCTACCACTATAGAATAAGATCTGCTTGTGTAAGAAATTGTACAAGAAGATTTTCCAGTTGGTTCAATTTGTAAAAACCATTCAACATTTGGGGAAGGAATTGATTTAGATAAAAGCCATTCTTCTGGTTTTAGAGTTGATTCCCCTGCAATTTTTAATGCTAATATTGATTGAGCAGTGGTTTTAATATTACAATTGCTACTTGGAAAACAGCCAGTTGAAGATTGATCAGTTAAAAGTTCTGTTTTACATTTATTAATTGCTAAAAAGGAGAAAATTTTTTCTTCTGTTGAAAGATTAGAACATCTATTATTTACTTTTTGTTCAAGACAAGCATAAGCTTTTGATTCAGTAGAATTTAATGTTTCTGCTGAAATAAAAAAGGAACACAAAATTAAGAGAGATAATAAGATAAAATATACTCTTTTTTTCATTCTTAATCTAATCAGTTGCTGTTTTTAAAATTATCTTTATTTTTGGATAATTTTCCTTTATTTCCTTGAAAGTTTTTTTTCACGAGATAATTTACTGGATTTTTAACTAGTTTACATAAAGAATCAGGAATACACATTTCAATGCCCTTATAAAATTCTTGACAATTAGGGGGCATAATTGGTTTTCTTTTTAATGCCCATGCAATTTGCATTTTAATATAGCTATCTGGAAGAGGTTGTTTGTTTTTTGTATTCCAAGAATAAAGAATTTTTTCTAGTTCATCTTTTTCTGTCCCAGCAGAACGGAAAAAATTTATTAAAGCAAAAAGTGCACGTTTTTTCCCATCATCAACCCCTTTAAGAATATTAGTTATGCAAGGAGGAAAATTTTTCTCAGACCTATCTGTGATTTGGATTGGTTTGTATTCAAAATTTTTCTTTTCTTCTTTTGGTTGGGTTTCTTTATCCCAATCAAGTGCTTGTATTAATAATCTTGTTGCTTCTCCTTCTTTACAATTTGGCATAAAGTCAACTATCTCCACCTTGAAGGGGTCTGCATCTTTTGGTTGGAAATCTAAAATTTTATTTTTATCAATTACAACACTCGCTAAAGCGGTTTTTTCATGGAGAGAATAAGGCATTCTGAATAGGTGGCGTGGAGAAACTAATATTAAATCTGGCATAACTTCTTTTGGAGCTTCTCTATCCCTAATATATTTGTTAGGGGAATAAAGTTTAGTAACTTCTTCAATAAGTTTAGATTTTGTTTTTTCCATAACATACTTTGTGACTATTCTTGCCCATTCTGGAAATTTTTCACAAGTATTTATCCCATTAATCTCTTTTGGAAAAGACTTCCAAGGAATTATAATATGGAACCCTTTACTTCCTGAAAATTTTATACCAATATTTTTAACTCCATTAAACTCTAAAAAACTGATTAATATTTTTGCATAAATTTTACTGTAATCCAAATACTTACTATCTATATCTAAAATCAAATCCCATCCTTTTCTTAATTCTGTAAGTTGTTTTTCAGTCATTCCTGTTTGAATGTTTAGAGGATTACTCCAAATTTCTTCAGAACAGTGAAAAGAAGTTGCTCCTTTTTTAACTAGTTCAAAAACATCTGATTCATATTGAAAACAGTCGGGTCTTTTTCCAAACCCTTCAAAATATCTTGGACAAATTTCCCTATTTGAAGAAAACTTGAAAATTGCTTTTTGAACAGCAGGATTTGAATAATATATATGTGTAATTTTCCTTATTCTTTCTTCCCTGATACTCTTGTCTTGTTCCATAAGATGTCCAGTTATGAAAAGTTTAAATAAATAACCTATACTTAAAAATAACAATCCTTAAAAGAGAAGCAGTGTATTGAAGAATATGATAGTTAGGTTAGAAGACCCAAGTTTGCTCTCAAAAGCAATAGAAGTTATCTCGGAATTAGTTACAGAAGTAAGAATTAAAGTTAATGAATTTGGAATGAATATCACTGCAATTGACCCTGCTAATGTAGCAATGGTTAGATTTAAACTCCCAAAAAGTGCTTTTTCACAATTTGAAACAGGAGATGAAGTTTTAGGGATAAACTTAGATAGTTTTAAGAAAATACTGAAAAGATGTGGAAGTGCTACTCCTTTAATACTACAAAAGAAAGAAAATTTTTTAGAAATTGAAGTTCAGGATAGAATTAAAAGAAATTTTAGTTTAAACTTGATTGAAATTGAAAGTCAAGAAAAAGAAATGCCTAGTTTAGATTATAGTTCTAAAGTGGAGATATTATCTACTGATTTAATTTCAGCTATTGAAGATTGTGCTGTTGTTTCAGATTCTTGTTCTTTTTTAATTAATGAGGGAGAATTTATAATTGAATCAAAAGGATTAAATTCAGCACGTTCCGCATTTTCAAAAGATGAAGCAAAAATAGAAGCAGAAAATTGTAAATCAAAATATAGTTTAGAATATCTTCAAAAATTTATGAAAGGTGCAAAGATTTGTGATAAAACTATTTTAAATTTTGCAAATGACCACCCATTAAGAATAGATTTGAGAACAGAACATATGGAATTGAATTTTATTCTTGCCCCTCGCGTAGAAACAGATGATTAGTTTTCTTTTTCTTAAGATTTATAAATAAAGATATCTTCAAATTAATATGAATAAGAGTGGTGAGAATAATAAAATTTCTAATGGTAATCTGTTGAAAAAAAACAAAAAAGGGCAAGTTACTATTTTTATAATTATTGGGATGATGATAATTATTGCTGGAGTCTTGATTTATCTTTTTTATCCAAAGATTAAAACAACAATAGGGGGGGAAGAAAAAAACCCAGAAGCATATATTCAATCATGCCTTGAACAAGATTTAAAAGATACTGTTGAAAAAGTTTCTTTACAGGGAGGAAGCATAAACCCTATACATTATATTCTTTATAACAACACAAAAATAGAATATTTATGCTATACTAATGAATATTACATACCTTGTACTGTTCAACAACCTATGCTAAAAGAACATATTGAATTACAAATAACAGAAGATATAGATGAGGCAGTAGATGCTTGCTTTACTTCTCTTAAGGAAAGTTATGAAAAGAAAGGTTATGATGTTAATTTGAAAAGAGGGAAAAAAATAACAGAATTAATGCCTAAAAAGATTATTGCCACTTTTAATTATTCTTTAACCCTAACAAAAGGAAACACACAAACATATGATTCTTTTAATATTATTTTAAACAATAATCTTTATGAATTAACAACAATAGCTAATGATATAATTGAGTGGGAAACTACTTATGGAGATGCAGAAGTGACAACATATATGACTTACAATCATGATTTGAAAGCAGAAAAGTTAATGAAAAATAGTGGTGAAAAAATTTACATTTTAACAAATAGGGATACACAAAATAAATTTCAGTTTGCAGTAAGAAGCCAGGCATGGCCTGCGGGATATGCAACAATTACAGGATAAAATGAAAAAAAATATTAAAATTATCTTTCTTCTTGTTTTTTCAATTTTCTTAATACAATTTATTACAGCAGCAACTTATTGTTGTGAAAAAACTTTAACAAATCCTGCTTGGTGTCAAAATGTAAATAATCAAGCCCTATGTAATTCAACTCTTTCAGTATCTCCTGCTTTTTGTGAAGCTACTCTTTATTGTAGAACAGGAACTTGTATTAATCAAGAAGAAGGAACTTGTATGCCTTCAACAGAAAGAGCCTGCACTTCTGGAGGAGGATATTGGAGTGAAAAACCAAAAAATGAGCTTCCTCAATGTAAAGAAGGTTGTTGTGTTTTAGGAGACAGCACCAGATTTGTTACTCAAGTAGCTTGTAATAGATTTGCTTCATTCTATGGGCTTGAAATTAACTTTCAACCCAGTGTTAATACAGAATTAGCTTGTTTTGAAAATGCAAATCTTAATGTTAAGGGTGCATGTGTTTTTACAGAAAATTATGTAAAAGATTGTGAATTACTAACAAAGGGAGAATGTTTGGATAAAGAAGAAATTTCTACTTTGTCTGGAATTGATTTTCATGAAAATTATTTATGTAGTGCTCCTGAACTTGAAACTGTTTGTGCAAAAAGTCAAAATACTAAATGTTATAATGATAAAGTTTATTTTGTTGATACTTGTGGAAACCTTGCAAATGTTTATGATTCTACAAAAGTGAATGATATTGCTGGATATTGGACAAGAATTAAAGAACCAACTTGTTCAACAATAAATAATTCTGGAAACAAAGAATCTCCAAGTTGTGGAGATTGTGATTTTTATGCTGGAAGTGCATGTGGAATAAAAAGAAGAGGACAAAGTGTTAATTTTGGAAATAATATATGTAGAGATTTAGATTGCACAGATTATACAGGACCTTACAGCGGAACATTTGATTATCCTCACCATGGGGAATCTTGGTGTGCAACAGATGAGAAAGATGGTGGAACAGATATGTCCCCTGGAGCAAGTTCGTTTGTTTTAACTTGTTATAATGGAGAAGTTAATCTTCCAACTGAATGTGACCCCACAAGACAAAAAATATGTAAAGAAGAAGTTATCAATAATACAGGTGGATTCTTAATTGCTGGATGTAAAGTAAACAAATGGCAAGATTGTGTATTTCAAAATACAAGTGAAGATTGTTTAGATATAAATTTAAGAGATTGTGAATGGAAATCAGGAAGTAGTTGGAATGGATATTATTTTTCTTCAGATGGAGAAACAACAGGAATGTTAAATGCAGAAACTGATTCTTCTCCTGAAGGAGCATGTGTTCCAAAATATCAACCTGGATTTTTAAGAACAGCTACTGATGCAAATCCAAATTGTGTAAGCGCTAGTGCAGTTTGTTATGTTAAAATGGAAAAGAAAACATTTACAGGAGATACTACAAATTGGATATGTACACAACCAAAACTTACTAATTTATGGTGGAAAGGAAATAATTGTTCTTGCCTTGATGCAAACTGGAATGTGAGTATGAATAAAATGTGTAATGAATTAGGAGATTGTGGATTAAAGAAAAATTATATTGGTATATTCGGATATAAAACAGATGTATATAAAATAATAAAGGGAAATGCTAGCTAAAAAAAATATAAAAAATGGAAAAGAGAAAAGTGTTGCTCTATTTGAAATTATATTACTTACAGTGAGCATAATTACTTTTTCTTATTATATAGGTGAGGAATTTAGATTTGTAAGTGCGATTAAACCCACCAATCCAGTTGATACTTTTGTAAAGAATGGATTAGCAAGTAGTTTGAGAAAAGATGCTGAAATGAAATTTTTTCCAGCAATTGGAGCTCATATAGGTTCAATAATTACAGCTGCTGCTTTTGGATACGGATTATACACAACCTCTAAAATGATTGGTGGTTGGATTTTTGGAGCAGATTCACCTGTTGCAACTCAATTAGCAACTTATCTTACAGGAGGATTTGCTATTGGAGAAACAATCGGATTAATAACAAGTATTATTGGGAAACTTACTCCTGGCGGACTTGGACCAGGTTGGACTTTTTTAGCATCGTCAAATCCTTTAGGGATTACAGGGGGGGTAGGTGATTTAATAAGTAAGTTTATGTTTGCAGGATCAGGGGGAGCTTTTATTGGCATTTTAATAGGATTAATAGTATTTTTTTTATTAGCAACTAATGAAAGAATAGACGCTGTTACATTCAATTGTCTTCCATGGCAACCAATATCAGGAGGAAGAGATTGTGAAAAATGTAATAGTGGCGTTTTACCTTGCTCAGAATATAAATGTCAAAGTTTAGGTGCGGGATGTGAATTACTTAATGTAGGAACAGATGAAGAAACTTGTGCATATAATAATAGAAATGATATTACTTCTCCTTCAATTTCTTCTTGGAGATATCCATTAAAAGAAAATTATAGTTATATTCCTGCAAGTGCAACTCTCCCTGCAGCATCATCTGGAACATCAGGAGTAAAAATAAATTATACTATGAGTGCAGATGGGTGTATTCCTCCTTTCACATTAATTCCATTCGGAATAACATTAAATAAACCTGGAAAATGTAGAATTGATTCTCAAAGAAAAAATAATTTTTCAGCAATGAGTTATTTAGTAAGTAATGGTTATTCTATTTACAATCATACTTTGTATGCATTTTCTCCTGGATTAGCAGAAGCTGAAAGAGAAGGACTTCCAATAACAAATGCAAGAAATCAAGAAATTTATGTCAGATGCGAAGGTGTAAATGGTGTTTCAAATGTTGGAACTTTTGTTTTCAAGTTTTGCGTCCAATCACAACCTGATATTACTGCTACAAGAATTGTTTCAACAAATCCATTAAATAATATGCCTGTAAATGCAGGTAGGGAGATTCAAGAAACAACATTTTACACAGATAAACCTGCTGATTGTAAATGGAGCCACAGAGATGAAGAATATAGTTTTATGACAAATAATATGTCCTGTGATAGAAGTATTACTGACATTGGAACAAACATGCTTTACAAATGTAAAACAAATATAACAGGAATAAGAAATAGTATTGAAAATAAATTTTATGTTAGATGTAAAAGCTATCCTTTGAATGAGAATAGAGATAGAGTTGAAAATTCTGAATCTTATATTTACACTTTAATTGGGACACAACCATTAGTAATTAATTCAGTTGAACCCTTAAATGGAACATTAATAAAAGGTTCAACTAGCTCAATAAAAGTGGTTTTAAAGGCAAAAACTTCTGCTGGATATGACCATGGGAAAGCATGGTGTTCGTATAATGAAACATCTGGAACAGGAACAAATGGAAGATACATATTATTTAGAAACACTGAATCTTACGAGAGTACACAAGAACTATGGCTTGGAGAAGGAAGTTATGGGTACTCAATGAAATGTTGTGATTTAGGTGGAAATTGTGATACTAATAGAACAAATTTTAAAGTTGAAATAGATACAATTGCTCCGATAGTAACAAGAGTTTACAATGAAGGAAGCGAATTAAAGATTATGACAAACGAAGAATCCACTTGTGTTTATGATACTGTTGACTGTTCATATGAGTTTGAAGAGGGAATAGCAATGACTTCAACTAACCATTTAGTTCATTATGTTGGATTAGGAACAACAAGTAACTTTTTTATAAAATGTAAAGATAATTATGATATTCAGCCTAACCCCAATGAATGTACAATAATTGCAAGACCATTTACCTCTTATTAATTAATTTTGAAAACAAAATCTTATTTAGATAATATTTATAAGTTTAGTTTGATATTTTTATTTATGAATTTTAGAAAAAAGGGGAATAAGAAAGCACAGTTAAATATATCATTCGGAATGATTTTTTCTATTATACTCATTATTGCTTTTATTGCATTTGCTTTTTATGCCATAAAGACTGTTCTTAATTGGCAAAGTTCTTTACAAATTGAAACTTTTATGAATGATCTTCAAATAGATGTTGACAAGATATGGAAAGGTATTCCAGAAACACAAACAGTTGATTATTCTCTTCCTAATAAAATTACTTTTATTTGTTTTCAAGATAGTGAATTTGAAAATTTAAGATTTATTTCTAAAGAAATAATTAGGGGAAAAATTATTCAACATATTGACATTGGAAAAACCCTATTAGAAAAAGAAGAATTTTGTATACAAAATATAAATGGAAAAGTTATTTTTAAACTTGTAAAAAATTCTGGAGAAATCTTTGTTAAAATTGTAAAATGAAATTAAAAATTAAAAATAAGAGAGGTCAAATTGAAATACCTTTTACTTGGCTTTTTGCAATTATCGTTGGTATTGTTATAGTTTTTATTGCAATTTATTCAAGTTCAAGACTTGTTGATGTTGGGCAAAAAACAACAAATGTCCAAACTGGAAAAGAAATTCAAGTTTTACTTAATCCTCTTGAAACAAGTTTTCAATCTGCTCAAACTACTTCTATAACAATTCCTAGTGAGACAAGAATTAATAATAAATGTGAAGATTTTGAAAATTTTGGAAGACAAGGGATACAATTAGATCAAAAGAACCTTGGTAAATGGAGTAATACTGAAACAAGTACATGGACTAATAATAGATATATCTTTTCTGATAATATAACTGAAGGAAAAAAATTTTATATTTTTTCAAAACAATTTAATTTTCCGTTTAAAATTGCTGATTTAATCTACTTAACTTCTGCAAATGAAGAATATTGTTTTAAAGATGCTCCTCAAGAAATTATTGAAGAAATTTCTATTTTAAAACAAGAAAATTTATATTTTGAAAATTGCCCACAAGAAAGTATAACAGTCTGTTTTGAATCAGGACCGTGTAATATTAGTGTGGATTATTCAAGAGGGTATGTTAAGAAAGGAACAGATTTTCTTTATTTTGCAGGACTTGATGATGATTCCACTGCATTAATGTATGCTGCAATTTTTTCAGATAAATCAATTTATGAATGCCAAATTAAAAGACTTTCTGTTAGATTAAAAACACTTTCTAAGTTGTATTTAGACAAAGAAGATTACCTTTCTGAAAAAGGATGTGAAACTAATCTACAATCAGATTTAATTGATTTAAGTCAAGCAGAGATTCAAAATTCAGAGGGATTTCAATCTTTACAAGAGAATGTTAATATAATGAATGAAAATAATGATGGGAGAATATGTTCTTTATGGTGAATAAATTAGGACAGATGAAAATCCAGCAGATGATTTTTATGGTTTTAGCTGTTGGTCTTCTTTTCCTTTTAGTTGGATTGATTTTCCTTTCAGTAGCATTTAGAAATTTAAAAGAATCAGCTACTAATCTTGCAGAGAAAGATTCTATGCTTCTTGTATCAAAATTAGCAAATTCCCCTGAATTTTCCTGTGGAAATGCTTTTGGAACAAGTAGGATTAATTGTGTTGATTTTGACAAGTTAATGGCTTTAAAAGAAAATATAGAAAAATACTCTTCTTTTTGGAGAGTTGCAAAAATAGAAATAAGAAAAATAGTTCCTTCAAGTGAAGTTGAATGTAAAAAAGAGAATTACCCTAATTGTGGAGTAATTAAGGTTCTTGATTTACAAGTTGATTCTTTAACTTCTTCTTCTGTTTTTATCTCTTTATGTAGGAAAGAAGTAAATGAATTTGGATTTTATGATAAATGTGAGTTAGCAAGGTTGGTGGTTGCTGCTGAGGATAAGACATGAATAAGAAAGGACAAGAGGAGATGGTTGGATTTGCAGTCATTTTAGTGATAGTTGCAATAATCTTCTTAGTTGTTATTGGTTTTGTTGTAAAAGTTCCTAATAAAAGTAATTTGGAAAGTTATGAGGTAGAAAGCTTTTTGGGAGCAGGGCTTCAATATACAACTGACTGCGAAGATTATTCTGGATTTATGGATATTCAAAAATTAGTTAGTTATTGTGGAGAAGAAAATTTATGTTTAGATGGAAGAGATAGTTGTGAGGTGCTAAATTCAACTTTAAATCAACTTATTAATTCAAGCTGGAATGTTGGAGAAAAAAGCCCAATAAAGGGGTATAAACTACAAATTAAAACAGGGGAAAAGGAAATTTTAAGCTTATTTGGGGGAAATGAAACTTATAATTCAAAAGGGGATTTTAATGAATTTTCAGATAAAGGGAAAAAATATGAAGTTTCTCTTGTTCTTCATAGTTAAATCTTAATATGAATAGAAATAGTATCTGCTGTTATTTTTGGGCATAGTCTTGCCCTATTATCTATCTTTTCTTCAATTAATTCAACAAAACCAAATCTTTCTAAAAGTTTAATATCTTGATAGACAGACTTAAAGTTTCTTCCAAGCTTCTTTGCTAGACTATAAATTGAGACTGGTTTCTCTTTCTTTATTGTATCCAAGATTCTTGCCTTTTCATTGCTTAAAACTTGCCTTAAAGCAGAAATCCCTGAAAAATCATATTCTTCCTTATTTGAAGACGATTTTTTAAATATTGAAAATGCCCCTTTTGATTCTTTTATTGTTATTTCTCTTGTTATCATATATATGTTACTTTCTTAAGGATATATCTATAATGTATATTTTAAAGATATATGTTTTTTATTTGAATATATTAAAGAATATTCGAGATGATTAATAAAACTTTCTTTTTAGACCTATTAAAAGTGTAACCATAATAAAGTGATACCATTACCTTTATAAATAAATATAGGAATACTATGTATTTTTGGTAGGTTAATAGAAAATTTCACAACAAGCTTTTTAAAGAGAAATGAGTTTTTGAATATAACACTTCGAAAGGAGTGTTCTTATAGGGTGTTAATGTTCATCTCGACAGGATAGATTACCCTATGCTATCAAGTTGGGAGGAGGTTGTCATAGACAACATAGTACATAGAGTTGAAAGGAGGTTAAAAAAATGAAAATAAATTTTAAAAAGGTATCAGCAATCGCGGCTAGTGCTTTGATGGTTGGTATGACTATGGGAACTGCTGTTGCAGCTAATTACCCTGCACCCTTCATATCTGGAGGAGCTGCAAGTGTAGCTGTTGTTTATGGTACAGGTACTGGTGTTTCTTCCTCTGATTTAGTTCAAGCTGGAAACGTTCAAAGTAACTTGCAATCATATATGACTGGCTCAACAACAACAAGTGCTTCTGTAACTGGAGAAGCTACAGAATTGACAAATTTATACATCAATGATAGTATAAATTTAAACAAAGACACTTTGACAAAATCACATCTTGCAAATGTTTTGGGAGATGGTAGTTTTTCTGGTAATGTAGATGCTACATTCACACAAAAGATACAAGTTGGTTCAAATCCAAAAGTAACTTTTGCTAAGCAACCTACAAGCTCAGACGATCCTGTTTTAGCTCTAACATTAAGTACTACACAAGCGAACTATATCTATAATGCAACTGTTACCTTCAACAAAGCTATTAACTTTACACATGCTGATTCAGAGGGAGAAGCTTTAGAAATATTCGGAACTTCTTTCACAATTGGATCTGCTACTGACACAACTTCTTTAGTTCTCTTAAAGAGTGCTGAAAAATTAGACTTAAGTAGTGATGCTGCAACAGGTGATGTAACAATCGCTGGTAAAGCATATACTCTAGAGTTAGTTTCTGCTTCAGACACATCTGCAACTATAAAAGTTACAGACCAAGCTGCAGGAACAAGTGAAAGTAAGGAAGTTAATGAAGCTGCTTCTAAGAAAATCAATGGTATTACTATTGCTGTAACTAATGCAGACGAGAATAATTTGAAGTATTCTGCTTCAGTTATTGCTGGTTCTGAAAAAGTTACTCTTACAGACGCAAGCGGTGTTGAAGTTGGTGAAGATGATACTACTGTTGACGGAACATTAGTAGATTTCACTGGAACAACAGAAGCATTAACTGCTTTAACAATAAGTGTTTATGCAGGAGATTCTGATTTAGATGCTGTTCTTCCTGGAGAATTCTTCATTGACCCTGTCTACGGAACATTCAAAGTAGACTTTAGTGGGTTCAATATTGATTCAAAAGTTGGAACAGAAACTACAGATAGAGAAACTATAAGCTTTAGTTCAACTACTGATGACAAAGAGACTATAAAATTCACTAACCATGATGGTTATGAAAAATCAGTTCAATTTGCCAAAAATCAAACAACAACTGGCTTAGAACTTCAAGGTTCAGATAATGGTAATAACATTACTGTCTTTGAAAAAGAAGTTTTCCATCATGGAGACTTTGTAGTTGTTGGAAATGAAGATGATGGTTATCTACTTGAATTAGTTGAAGCAAAAAATCAATCAGGAGGAGTTACTGGAGATGCAGTCACATTTGAAGATGTATTCTCAGGAACAAAATATGAAACAACTTTAGTTGATGCAGGAACAGGAACAGTTGATATTGGAGGAAAGAGTTACGCTGTAACTATACAAGGAGATGCAGGATTAGCTTCTGAAACTTACAATGTAAGTTTACAGTATCCAGATAGTACTGGAACAGCAACTGCAATACTTTATCCAACAATTGAAACTTCTAAAGGGGCTAAAATTGCATTTTACGAACCAAAGACAATAAGTTTAACTAATTGGACTGGGGGAGCAAATGAATTAACAACTCTTAAGTTACCTGATGGAGACGGCTACACCGATGTTACATTTGCATTAACAGGTATTGGGGGAAATTTCTCCGTAAATAACGTTAATGTAACTGCAGTTGCACCAAGTAAAATAGTAACAATAGGTCCATTGACTTATAACTTTACATGGAGTGCTGCAAATGAAACAAAGATCTACCTTCAAGATGTTGCTGGAACTAGCGATATCACAACACCTGCAATAGTTATCTTTGAAGAAAAAGATGACAATTCTGTTTACAATGCATTAATTGTAGAACTTGAAGATGGTGCAACAAGTGATGATGGGTTAGGAATAGCTACAGCTGAAGATACTTGGAGCAATGCTCTTTCAGCATGGACTAGTTCAAGATATAGTGATAGCAAAATGACAGATAAAATGGATCTTTACGGTTCAATTGTAACTGTAGAATCATCTGACTCTGATCAAAAGACTGCAACAATCAGTTACCCTGACGATCAAGTTTACCCAATACTTTACATTGCAGAAGAATCTGCAGTAATAAATGCGGGAACAACAACAGTTGGAGGCCAACTTGGAGATATTCTAGTAGAAGATTCTGAAGTTAGCTCTGTAAGTTCAAAGAACTTAATTGTTGTTGGAGGAAGCTGTATTAATTCAGTTGCTGCTCATTTGTTAGGTGCTGCTGACTGTGGAGCAAGCTTCACAGAAAAAACAGGTATTGGATCAGGACAATTCTTAATCCAAGGCTTTGCAGACGCTTATACAACTGGCAAACTTGCTTTATTAGTAGCTGGTTATGATGCTGCCGACACTGTAAACGCTGTTACTTACTTGAAGACTAAACCCGTTGATACAACAAAGAAGTATAGAGGAACATCTTCTACTACTGCTGAACTTGTAACAACAACTGCGTAAAAACAAATTTTTTTATTTTATTTTTCTTTTTCTTTTTTTTAATACTTAGCTTTAGCTATATTTATTTATTGAAGAAAAAAGCTTAGTTTTAGTTATGTTAATCTTTTTATAGTATAGAATTTTATTTTTATTATGAGAAAGATATTATCAAAGAAAGATTCTGAAAAAAAGGCAAAAAGAAATCAGCTAATATTAGGAGTTGCCTTAGTATTGGTTATGTTTTCTAGTGTTATTGGATATTCTTTAATGGGAAATGAATCACAAGGAATTGAGGCAAGTTTAATTTATGATGGGATTAAATTTACAAAAACATCTGGATTATGGAATGTAAATATGGGAGATTTTAAATTTTCTTTCACATATAACCCTAAAGAAACAGTAAGTATATCTTCTGAAATTAATCTTTTAAAGAGCTATTCTGGAAAACCCCTGTATATCTCATCAGGAGGACAAGAATCTGAAATTTATAGAAACCTTGTATATAATAATCAAATAGTTCAAAGAGTTCAATATGCTTGCCTTGAAGGAGAAAAATGTATCTCAGAAGAATACCCTATAAAAACTTGTGAAAATAATTTTATTATAATCAAAGAGAGTGAAACAACTGAAATAAAACAAGAACAAAACTGTTTATTTATATCAGGAAAGGAAGAAGAATTAGTGAAGATTGTGGATAGTGTTTTGTATAAAATTATTGGAATACAATAAACCTTATAAACAAAAATATGAAGTAACAATATGGTAGAAAGAAAAAAGAAAGATAAAAAAGAGAACAAAGTTATTGAAGATGAAATCTTTACAGTGGAAAAAGACGGAAAAGAAGAAACAATAAGAACAGAAATTTTAGAAGAAGATAAACCTGCTTCAAAAGAACAAATTAAAAGTGAAAAAAAAATATTCAAAGGGCTTTTGATAATTATGGGTTGTTGTGTTTTAATGTTTTTTGCATTTTATGCAATAATAAATTTTTCTAATAATTTTCGATACAATGGTGTTAGTTTTAAAGTTATCAAAATGGGAGAACTCCTTTTATATGATACTGATATTCCTGTTCAAATTAATAATACTAAAGCAGATTATCATTTTTATTTAAGAACAGATCCAAGAACAATGAAAAACCTTGTTTTCGACGGGGAAATTAAATTTAGAGAACTTATGGTTATGAATTTTACTGAAGATTTTAAATGTGATAAAGGAGTAATAGCAATTGCAAATTTCTTAAAATTACAAGAAATCATTGGAACAAAAGTTATTCAAGACAATAATGCTACTTGTGATGACAATGGAAGATATACTTTTGTGAGGATTATCCCTGGAAATGAAACAAAAATTATTGAATACGGGGTTAGTGGTGGATGTTATGATATTGAGTTAAACAACTGTGAAATGTTAAAAGGAACAGAAAAATTCATGCTTGAAACTTTTGTTGAATTAAAAAGGGATTAAAATAAATGGATTTTAAATTAATACTAGCAATTATTCTTTCAATATTACCAATAAGTGAATTGAGGGGAGGTTTGCCTTTAGCAATAATATATGCAAATCAACACAACATTCCAATTTTTTTTGTATTTACACTTATTGTTTTAACCAATATACTTGCAATTTTTATTGCATTTTATTTTTTGGATCATTTGCATAAATTTTTCTTTAAAAAAATAAAATTTTACAGGAAATTTTTTGAATCTTATATTAACAAACTACAAAAAAAAGTTGATAAATTTGAGAATAAGTATTCCACTTTAGGTTTTTTAGCATTAACTATTTTTGTTGGAATTCCTCTTCCTGGAACAGGTGCTTGGACAGGATGTATAATTTCTTGGCTTTTAAAATTAGATAGAAAGAAAAGCATATTGAGTATTGCTTTTGGAGTCATAATCGCAGGAATTTTAATGCTTCTTGGAACTCTTGGAGTTATTGCTCTTGCTTGAATTCTTTAAAATAAATTTTATATCAGTGTAAAAAGGTATTCCTTTTATCTTAAATATTTTAACAGATAAAAACCAAATTCCAATTACAAAAACAGTGCTTCCTAAGTACCAGAATAATTGATGAGTTATATCAAAGAAGGGCTCTTGAGAAATAAACATAATTGAAAGAATAAAAATTCTTAATACATTAATGAATAATAAGGATGCAAAAGAAAAAGTTAACACCATCAACCTCTTTGTAACTTTTATATCTCGTGTAGATAAATTGAGTATTAAAAGCAAAAAATAAGCTGAACCTGCAACACATGAACCAATTATTTCTATTGGGATTTTGTTTACAAGAATAATATTTGAAAGAAGGGAAGCATCATAAAATAATCCTAAAAGGAAATAAACTGCGTTAACAGTTAAAGAAGTAAATATCATATAGAATATTGTATTGCTCAAAAGCCCTGCTACTATCAAAATTGCGTATCTTACAATGAAATCAATTGCATAATTCACCACTTTTTTCATTAATTCACTAAAGAAAATATATTTAAATAATTTGGCATTTAAGAAAGTATGAAAAAAGAGGGAAAAATAGGTATAGGAATTGCTATAGCTCTTTTAATTGTTGTTAGTTCCTTTTTAGACAAAATAATTTCGAGCAATATAATCTTTATACATAATAATATTTTAGATAAGATTTTTTCTTTTATTACAATAATTAGTTCTGAAGTTATTCTTTTTCTTGCATTAACTGCTCTTTTGTTATGGAATTCAAATAAAAGAAGATGGATATTACCTTTATGGTTATGTTTTGCATTTTCTGCCGTGGTTAGTTTTGTTTTAAAAATAACAATACAAAGGCCAAGACCTTTTCAACAAGGAATTATTTCAATGCTTCCAAACTTAATTGAAGAAAGCTATTCTATTTGGAACTTTTCATTTCCTTCTTCACATAGTATGCTTGCTTTTTGTGCAATTCCTCTTCTGACAGAACAATTTCCTAAATTAAAAAAATGGTTAATTAGCTTTGCTGCATTAATTGCTTTTTCAAGAATATATTTTGGTTTTCATTTCTTAAGTGATGTTCTTGTTGGTGCTTTAATTGGGTATGGGATAGGATTACTTATTGTTAGAATAGAAAAAAAATATTCTTTGGTAAAAAATTTACAATAAAATATTTAGAAAATAATAATATTAAAAATTATTTATTAAAAAAGAATAAGATTATAGATAATAAAAGTAAAAAGATTAAGAAAAAATAAATTTATTTCTTTTTTCCTTTAACAACTCTAATTGCAACGAAGATGATTACAAGCACCAAGATTACATTTAATGCTCCAATTCCCCACAAGTACCAGTTGTCTCCACTTGATTGAACTAATTCTTTTATCTTTGCAAGTATTGTTGGTTTTTCAGCTAATGTTACTGTAACTGGTTGAGATAAGATTTTACTTCCATCTTTTACATAAACATTGAATGTGTTTTTTCCTGTTGCATCTTCATTAACTTTTAAAGTTACCAAAACATCAGTGCTTGCCTTTGAAGCTAATTCAACTGTTGTTTTATCTAAGCTAACAAATGTAGCCCATGAATTATAATCTGCTAATTCTATAGCGAATGTTTTCTTAATTGAACCTGTGTTTGTAATTGTTGCTTTAACAACTAATTCTTGTCCTGCTTTAACTTCTTCTGATTGAAGATTTGCAGCAATTGAAACTAAAGGTGTTGTTGAACAACCACCATTTACTTGAAGCAAAATATCAAGTCTTGAGTCATCATCATTACCATTTTGATAAACTTCATTATCTTCGTTGTAAACCATTAATACAAGAGTATATGTTTTTTCTTCTGCATTTTGAGGTATCTCAACAAGAGTATCAATCTTTGTATTATCAAAAGCATCTATGTCTCCTAAATTAACTTTTTCATTTATTCCAAGTTCTTTGTTGTATATAGTTACATAAACATCTTCTTGATCTGAATCTCCTATGTTCCAAACATCTGCTGTTAATTGAACTGAAGTTCCACAAGATTTTGGTTCTGAAAATTGAACATTATCTAATACTACAAGGTCACTTTCGAAGATCATTGAAGCAGCTTCTGAATCAGAAACACAAACATCGTAAGCTCCATCTTCATCATCAACTTCTCCTGTTGCTCTTACATAGAAAGTTAAGTCTTCACCTAATTCATCAAAGTCTTCATCAAGATCATCATCTAATTTGAATGTTAATGTTAATGTCTTTTTTTCTCCATCTTTAAGACTGAAATCATTTTCATCTACTACTTCTAAAACCCAGTCACCTGTTGTTTTATCAAAAACTCCCCATTCAACTACAATATTATCAATATCAAAATCATTGTTATCATTACTTACTTCAACTTCAATTTCAACTTCATCTTGAGGATACCATTCATTATCTTCACCGAATCCAGAGATAACTTGAACGTTCTTTATTTCAATTTCAAGGTCTGTTGTATCATTGTAAGTATTTGAATTCCAATCACAGAAAGCTGTTTGAGCGAATGTTAATGTAGCCGTGTTATCATTAGAAGCAACAGCACCATCAGCAGTGAATGTTGATGTATATTGTTTCATTTCAGGATTGAACCCTGTTTCAACATTGTAAGTCATTGTTATTGTTTGAGCAACACCTGCAGCAAAAACAAGAGAATTTTGAGCAGTGAAAGTTGTTGTCTTTCCATTAGTATCTGTAACAGTTGAACCTGAAAGATTAAGAGTATCAGCAACTGAGCTTGTTACAGTTATTGTAAAAGTATGAGCACCTGCTGAAGTCAATAATGTAGTAGGAGTTGTAGCAGATAAAGTAATAGCTGCACTTGCAAAGCTTGTCAAAACTAACAAAGCAAGTACTGTGAAACTCAACATTTGGAATGTTTTATTTGTCATGTGTAATCATTTTGCAGTTACTATGGTTTATAAATTTTTATGTTTTAGAAAATATAGCTTATTTCTCCGTATTAGAGGGTATTTTAACGACGCTGAAAGGGGAAAGAAAAACCTTATATATTTTGAAGATTATGAAATATGATGATTAAATCAAAAGAGAATTCTTTAGGAGCAAAAGCTTTTCTTGCAGGAGTTATTCTTGCAGTGATTATAGGACTTTCAACTAGTTTTATTCCTCTTTTCGCTTTAACCCAGTATAGTAGCTTCATTTATCTTATTTTAGTTATATTGGGAGTTGTTGTTGGTGCTTCTATTCACACAACAGGAAGAGATTCACAGGCTTTCTTGATAGCAGGCGCAGTTATTGTGTTAGTAAGTAAGTTTGGAATGGAAAGTGTAATTAGCTCTTTAATAGGGATAGGGGCAGGTGATATTGTTTCATCAACTTTCGCTGCTTTACTTGCTTTGTTTGTTCCTGCAACAATAATAGTAGCAATAAAGACTGTTTTTGGGTTATCTAGAGTTTAATTCTAGTTATTATTTTGGAATATCCTTAAGATTAATTATAGAAGAATCAAAATCTAATCTTGGGCATGCTGTATTAATCCAAGAGTTTAAGCCAAAATTTTCAAATTCCTTTATGTTTACATTATTACTAATAAATAGGTAAGTCTTTTTCTTTGCGTTTTTTTTGAAAGAAATTGCTTTTTGTAAATTTTCTTGACCTGGTTTAGTTGAAACAATAATTCCAGATTTATCAGCATGAAGGAATTTTGAGTAAGAAGCTATTTTTCTTTTGTTCAATATCTCAATCTCTTCTTTTGAAATTTTTTTTAATCCCTCAAAGTCCCATGTATAGATAGGAATACCTGTTTCTGCTGCTAGAGACACTGCATGGAACTTTCCTGAAGAGATTAATAGAATTGCTTGTGTTTCTTTTGAAACTAATGGTTTTGAACACCCTAATACTTGAAATATTCCTGTAATATTGTGTTTCTTTGAAAGTATCTCTTTTACTTGTTCTGCTGTTTCTTTGTTTTGAATAGAATAAGCTATTGCTATATTAATAGGCAGATTTGAAGAAAGAAGTTTTTCTTTGTTTATCTGTTGTTTAATTTTTACTGGAATAAAGAGAGTTTTCATAAAGAATAAAATTGTTAAGAAGTTTTAAAGTTATTGTCTTATCCTAAGTATCTAGTTTTAAGGTAGAAATCAGATTTTGTTAATCTATCTGGAAAATAACCTTTATTTATTGAAACATCTTCGTTTTTAACAGGAACTCTAGAAACAACTCTTTTATTTGGAAGTGCTATTAAAGCATCATTAAAATTTAATAGTGGAAAAACAATAAAGAATCCAGGTAACAAAGAGTTTAATTCTTTAGCCATTTTATTCGAATTTATTTGGCTTTCTTTCAGGTTCTGAACTAATTGTTACATCTCTTTCTATTTTTGCAAAAGGAGGGGTAATAATCAAAAGATTTTCTCCGAATCCAGCGATATTTCCTTCAAGAGCATCTGCTGTCTTTTTTATCTTTGAAACAGCTCTTTTTAATTCAATTGGGTCTTTGCCTTTCAAAACTTTAATATCAACTATTGCAATAGTATAACCTTCTCTTAAAACATTCAGAATTGGGTTAATGTCATCATATTTTTTTAGAACAAATAGTTTTACCAGAATTTTATTATCTTTCTCTTCTTGATTTAAATCAATCTCTAAATAATCCTCTTTTGCACCTTCTCCCTTAGAGGAAGTTGAAAAAGCTTTTTTTAATTTGTCGAATACCATAGTAGACTTAGAAAGGTATTATTTATAAAGATTTCGTAGATTTATTTTATATATTCGAGTTTTTTATTTGTCTAATGAACTTGTAACTTCTTCTTGTAATTTTTCAAGTTGACTACTTAATAGTTGCTCTTGTTTCTCAAATGATTTGATTCTCATTTCTAAAATTTTTATTTTATTCTCTAATTCTTCTTTTATTTTAACTTTATCTGACTTAATCATTAGTTGTCCAATAATTTTGAAAACTTCATCGCCTGCTTTTTTTAATTCTTCAATTGCAGAATTTGTTTCAGCCATTTCCATTTGGAATGCTTGTTTTTGTAAAATTGAATTTTGCAATTTTTGTTCTAGAATTTGTAATTCTTGGATTTTACTTTCGTTTATATCTTTCATTGTTATTATTCTGCTTTAATTTTTTTTATTGTTGTCCTAGGTTTGTAGAAAATTTTACTTCCACAAAAAGGGCAAACAAATCTTTTATCCAAGTTGTTACTAAGTACTTTCTTTTCACACTTGAAACATTTGTATGTAACCATTTTTTATTTTTTACTCCAAATAGTATATATCTGATGCGAATTTTTTTCCGCATTTTGAACATTCCCAAATCCCCTTTGAAACTCTCTTAACTCCCATTTTTCCGCAGTAAGGACATTTTTGTTTTACTCTTTGTTTTACTTCAACATTTGCAAGTTTAGTTCTAACTGAACGTCCATATCTTGCTCCAAATCTTCCTGCTGCTTTTGTTTTTTTTGATTTTGTTGGCATTTTTTATGCTGTTAATTTATTTTAAATGGGGCTGCCCGGATTTGAACCGGGGTCGTCAGGTCCCAAACCTGAAAGGTTACCAGGCTACCCCACAGCCCCATAAAAAATTTAACGAATATTAATTTATAAATTGTCTTATTTCTTAGCAGGAGCTTTAGCAGCAGCCTTAGCTGGTGTTTTTTCAGTAGTAGGTGTTGTTGCTGCAGCAGGTGTTGCTTCAACTGATTTAGCAGCTGTTTCTTCAGCAGCTTTAGCAGCTTGTTCTTGTTGTAATATTTTATCTTGTTCTTTCTTTATCTTTGCAAAAGATTCAGCAAGTTTTTTCTTTTTGTCTTCGGGAGTTTCTGTTTTTTCAGCATTAATTTCTTTATCATATTTTCCGGCTTCAATATCTTCTTCAATTTCTACAGCAGGTTTATCTTCAATTAATACTCCTAAACTAACGCAAGTTCCAACAATTGTTTTTACTGCAGATTTCATATCTTTACAGAGTAAATTAGGAAGTTTTGTTTTTGCTAAAGAAATTACTTGTTCAATAGATAAATTTCCGACCTTTATTTTTTTCTGTTTACCTGATGCTTTTTCTATTTTTAATTCTTTTTTTAATAATCCAGAAACAGGGGGTGAGAAAACTTTAACTTCAAATTCTCTTGTTGAAGCATCTATATTTAATTCAACAGGAACTTGAATTCCTTCAAAAGATTTTGTTGCTTCATTTATTTTTTGAATAACTTGATTAATTGGAATTCCAACTGGACCAAGCTTCTGGCTAAGAGCAGGACCTGGCTTCATGCTTCCACCGTCGACAAGTAATTTAATTTGCATTTTCTTCTTCTCTCCTTATAACTTTAACATTATCTATTTTAACAGTAACTGGCAATGGAACAACTGCTCCAAGCAAGCTAACTACAACTTCTTCTTTCTGTTTATCTATTCTTATAACTTTCGCTTTTTCTTTTTTGAAAGGTTCTGAAATCATTTCAACAATGTCTCCTTCCTTAATTGAGATTGTTGTAGCAGAAGGTTCAACCATATTTTTTATTTCTTCATATTCAATTGTTTTCCCAATTATTCCTTTAACATATGGGAGGTCAAATGCAGATTCTTCTGCAGATTCTCTGTCTTCTGCTTCCATTAAAATATATCCTCTTAATCCATGAGGTCTAAGAACTGAAAAAACATTTAAACTTTTTTTCTTAACTCTATCTGAGATCATTTCCAATACTCTTTCTTCTTTGTTTGTTGTTACTTTTATTATGAAGATCATTTTGTTTTTTATCTGTTTAGCTCCGTCTAAGTCTTAATCCCTTAGAAAGATATAATTTATGCGAAAAAAGAGTTTATAAATTTATCTTATCACAATTTTAATTTTATGATAAAAATAATTCCTAAAAGAATAATACCATTTAAACCCCTTTCTGAATAATTTTCCTTTTTAAATGAGTTTCCTAAACTTTTTCATTTTTTAGGGTGTTTCTTTTCTTTATTAGAATATTTTTTAACTAAAAAGAATATTAAAACAAAAATAATTAAAATAATTAAAATCAAAATACCTAAAAAGATAGAACTTCCTAAATTTATCTTTTTAGGAAGTGTATTTAATTTACTCCCTTTAACTACAAATTCTTGTTCTGCAAATGCCCTCTGTAAATTACCGTATGTTATTCCTATTATCAATTTATATTTTCCATTAGCTAAATGTAATTCGCTAAACTCTTTTTGATAAGATAAATTACTTTCTATTGCTCTTGTTTCTGTTTGACTGAATACTTCTACATTACTACTGTTAATAATAGAATATTTTATGAAAACATCAATTTTCTCTATACCTTTAGTTTCTGTTAATTCCACATAGAAATTTAATGCTTCGTTTTGAGTGAAAATTAAATCTTTAAATTTTATTAAAACATCAAATAATGCATCAGAGCATACTCTTTGCTCTATTGGCTTCCCTTCTTCTCCTTCACAATCTCCTGTGTTTTTACATACTCTTTTTTGAAATTCACTATCACAAATATCCCACGGACTACACTCCCAGATGTAAGCGCATTTTTCTACAACAATATCTGTTCCTCCACCACCACCCCCACCACTCTCGGCATTAGCATTATCAGAAGGAGTTGTGGGTTCAGTTATTGTAAATGAATCTAAAGAACTTGCAATTTCTCCTCCAGAACCTTTTGCATAGAAAGTAACATCATATTCTCCAGAAATATTAGCTAAATAATATTTATATTCATTATTTGAAATGTTAATTATTTCTTCAATATTATTAGGTTTTGTTATTTCTATCCAAGCAGAGGTATAATTAATTGCCGAAATAGAAAATCTAATTATTGAACCTAAAACTGCAGAATCAGGATAGATTGAATAAGAGGAAATGGAAACTATCTTTGCGAAGGTGGTATTTTCAAAAAAACCAATATTCACTATAGAAGAATTTGCTTCTGCATTTCTTGTAGATGGATTTGAAGTAGATAAAAAAATAGCTTCATATGTTGAAGAGGTTGTACTTGAAGATTGAATTCCTGTTCCAAATAGATTAGTAGAATAATCAGAAGAATTTGCAGTTATTGCATAAATAAATTGCAAAGAAAATATGGAAAAAATTACAAAGAAAGTTAATAAAATTGAGACTATATATTTATTTTCCATTTTAACAAGCAGTATTACTCCTAAATAAAGCCCCGTCAGAATTAAAACAGGCATAATCATTACCAGAACCAGCAGCAGCACTTAAAGTAAGTGTTCCAGCAGCACTTAAATCCATTTTAAGTCCATTATCAGAACCATAAAATCCAACTCTTCCGTCATCTCCTACAATAAATCTTGTTGCTCCTGCTGAATTTGAAGCTTCAAAGGAAGATGTTGAACTTGTTGTTCCAGCACCACGAACACTTAGTTTACCATTTCCAATTGCGGGGATACCAACATAACCTGTTGTTTCTTGAATAGACATCGCATCCATTGAATTAGCTCCAATGGTTCCACCACCAGATGCTTTATATACCCCCAATCTTAAACCACTACCCCTAACTGCTCCAACACCAGCATTATCATCTCCAAAAACAATCATAGCACTTGTTCCAGCTGAATAATTTGTTGCTCCATTTACACGAAGATTACCATTATAAATATCTAATTTATAACTCGGACTAGTTGTTTCTATTCCTACATTACCAGAAGAATCTATACGTAATCTCTCAGCACTTGCACGAGTATCATAAATTGAAAAATCATAAGAATTTGCAGGAACATATAATTTATAATTTCCTCTACTTGTTTGTTGAATAGTAAAATTAGTTTCAACTCCTTGAGCAGTATTAAGATTTAATAAACTTATTGGACTTGCTGTTCCAATTCCTACATTACCACCACCAATAATTGTTAATGCTGCAACGTCATTAGTTCCTAATTTAAGGGGAATAGTCCCTTGTGTATAGAAAGAGATTTCATTACTGTTAGCCCCGATAGTTACTTGACGAGTAGCTCCTTGTCCGAGATAAATTTGGGCTCCACGTCCAGCAGTTGCCCCTGCTGAAATTGCTAATGCAACATTATGCGTTGTGCTACTATCCACAAGAGTTAAATATTTGTCATCAGAACGACTAAAAAAATCTGGTGTTGCAGTTCCTATTCCAACATTACCCCCATTTGGATTTAATAATAATTGAGTATTTATTGATAAATTATCACTTCTTGTAGATTGCAACCAACTTCCTTGTGTAGTATCTCCTGTACCTATATCAAGAATATTTACAGAATCGGAGCTAAGTCTTATTTTGCCACCAGTTGATTGTGTTGTTCCAGAAGTAGCAGGAAGAGCATACCCAGTTCGAGCAATTTCTAATTTATTTCCTGGGCTTACTGTTCCTATTCCTACATTACCACCAAAATACGCAACCCCATTTGTTCCAACACCATCACTACCCCCTTTTATAAAAAAGTCGATATGATTATTTTCATCTTCAGCATAAATTGGATAAATATTATCTGCAACATCATTACTATAATCCCCAATCCAAAGTAAAGAAGTATTTCCAACATTATAACCAACTTGATTATATCCTCCTCCAATAACAACACTTTTATTATACGAAGCAATTGCACTTCCAACTGTTCCACCAGAATATCCTTTTATATTAAATGTGCTTACAGGAGTTGTTGTTCCTATTCCTACATTTCCCGAACTATTCAGAGTCATTACTGTTGTACCATTAGTCTCAAATATGATATTAGCAACTAAATCATTTGAGACATAAAAATTATCACTGCTTGATGAGGCATATCCAAAATATCCTTTTCTTCCAGTTGGATCATAAAAGGTAAGATAATTTCCCCCAGAACCACGAGTAATTGTAGTTTCAAATTTTAACATTTCATTTGCAGATTTAATATGTAATTTAGCATCAGGACTTATTGTTCCTATTCCTACATTTCCCCCATTAAGATAACTATTTCCATTTGAATTTAAGAATAAAACATCCCCCTTTGTTCCATTTTGTAATCTCAAAGTTCCGTGTCCACCTGTTTGTTCTTGAATACCAAAAAGAACATTTGTATTATCTGTAGATTCTAAAACTTGTAAAACTTCTGTATTTGCTCCACTTGAATTGATAGATAATCTTCTACCCGGGCTTGCTGTCCCTATTCCAACATTATTTCCAAGATTATTAGGAAAAATATTTGTTGCGGATTGATTCCAAACACTACTTGAAGCAACAACACCTGTGATATATTGTCCATTTCCATAAATATAACCTGAACTTACATTCAAATTTCCTGCAACTTCTAATTTAGTACTTGGTGTTGTTGTTCCAATACCAACATTACCATCGAATATTGCATCTAAATCGCTTTGAATAGCCATTCCCCCAATCCAAGAACCTGAGTTATCTACTATACCAATTCTTGAATATCTTGTTGTATCAACATCGCTTCTTAAAAGTTGAACTGCCCCACCATATCCTTTATTCCAAATTGTTCTAATAACTGCATTACCCGCCATTGTAATATTTCCATTAACATCGAGTTTCTCGCTTGGACTTGTTGTTCCTATACCAACATTACCTGAGGTATCTACTACAAGTCTTGCTATATTATCAGTATTGTCCCAAAGATAAAACTTATCAATTCCCATTCCTTCATAACCTGTGCCTAAAGAAAAATTACCCCCACCAGCACTTGAACTTCTAATCATTAATTCAGTATTTCCACCTAAAATATCTAAATTTCTTTTTGGACTTGATGTTCCTATTCCTACATTTCCAGTTTGTTCAATAACAAAAGCAGCATTCCATGTAACCCCTGCATCAACACTAGTAGAAACACCAAAAATATTATTAGTAGTTGAACCATCACCAAATAAAAATGCTTGTTGATTTCCACCTGCTTCATTAGTTAAAAAAGCAATTGGATTATCTGCTGCAGTGTATAAACTAAATCCATAATTTTTTGTTAAAGTATTTGCAGGCTCAGTTTTTAATAGATAAGAAGTTGAAAATTGCGTAATATTTCCCACATAAGTTCCAAAATCTAATTTACTTCCAGGACTTGTTGTTCCTATTCCTACACTTCCTGTTGTTGTTAAATTATAAACTCCTAAATTAACATTTGCTGTTGCTGCATTGTAAGGGACATAAGTTGCATTTACTAATGTTTGAATATTTGCTGTTGTATTTACAGAAGCAATTAAATCACGATTGTCCCATGTTGAATTATAATTTGTGAAAATATCTAGTGTTTCATTTCTTAAACCATAAAGATAAGAAGCATATGTAGAATTATAGATTGAACTCCAAATATCGTTGTATAAATTATAAGTTGCTATTGTTTGATTATAGTTCCATTGAATATTTGAATATAAGGTATCTGCATAAGTTTTATTCCAGTTATCCCCATAATTTTTTGGAGCATAAATATTATTGGCATAGGTTTCATTCCAAGAAACATTTCCTCCAGAACTTATTCCTGTTAATAAACTACCATCACCAATAAAATAAGAAGCAGTAACATTACCAGTTCCATTAATATTTCCTATAAAATCAATATTTTGAACAAAAAGAGAAGTTATTCTATTAACTAAACTTCCTAAAAATCCAAAAAAACCTGTTCCTGTTGTTGTTATATTATAATTCCCCATATTCAAATTAACATCAATTACTGTTCCTCCAAGAGTTGTGTTTTTTGCATTAAAAGTGTAAGGAGTTCTAACTATTTTTGCAGTTTCTATTAAAAATCCATTTCTATAATAACAAAGCCAATATTGTTCAGAATAATTTAATTGGGTATTATTAAGATAATGGGAAATAATCCCTCTTGAATCTGTTGTTAAAATAACTGAATTTGAATATAAAACCGAACTACAATTACTAGAAGTTGAAATATCAAAAGTAAAGGCAAAGGTCCCATTAATTACATCTCCTAAAGAGTCTGTTGTTTGAATATTTAGATGTAAAGCATCCCCTATTTCGGTTGCAAAAACACTAGTTGTTGATAAAATAATTAGCACAAAAAGTAAGAACAATCCCCCTCTCTTTTCCATCTTTATTTTAACCTTTTTATACTTATAAACTTTA